>ERZ773056.7-NODE-7-length-98465-cov-8.432354_pt1 | contig 98465 bp, 99 predicted proteins | sample MGYA00580857_ERZ773056 | MGnify/ENA primary metagenome ERZ773056 (study PRJEB29015, sample SAMEA2737996) | human oral metagenome | biome: human oral; feature: human-associated habitat; material: dental | place: China | collected 2114 ... | reverse complement strand
GGCCCATAGCTCAGCAGGTTAGAGCGCCTGCCTTTTAAGCAGGGTGTCGTGAGTTCGAGCCTCACTGGGCCCTCCATTGATCAATTAGCAGGCGAGATAGCCTGTTTTTTGTTGTATCTGTTTGAAAGAAAGCTTGAAGATCCGCATTATAAAATCTTAATTCCTATTTCTCGCTATTATTGTGTGGTAGAGAACAAAATCCGACCACCGTATTAGTTTGCGTGATCGACAAAACAATGTGCTTGTGCTTGACCGAGAGGGTTGCTTTGCGCATAATCGTGGCGAGGAGGAAAAACAAAATGCAAACTATGCGGAATTATGCCCGGCGAATTATTGCATATGGGCTTGCCGTAACCATGATGATACCAGGAATAGCCGGAGCTTCTGCGCTTGGTGCTGATTCTTCCACTGCTTATTTCGCCACCCCAGTCGCCACCATCGGCGATTTTTTATTTGAAGGGGTAGTGGCGCGTGATGATACTGCTAGCAGCAAGTTTCCAGCAGCACAGCCTGTAGTGCACCTTGCTGCTCATACTGAACACGATGCATTGATGATTGGGGCGCTCCACACGACAGACCGGCGCACGGTGAGTGCAGTTGAGCTGCATAATACTGCGCGTCAGTTTGCACCGCTTAGTGATATCACGCTTGTTGTCAGTGTTAGCACAAACCACACCGACTACACGTGCCGTGTCAATCTACAAGGATATGCACCACCCCAGTCGTCGGTGCGCTACTACCACCCAGCAGTGGCCCCGGCGGATGGCGCGCAGCTCCAGGGCTGCCCGAGTGTACCAGATGGTGAGCAAATCACACGGTATGATGTAGCGCTGGAGCGATCAGGCACGACTATTGACAAAGCAAGCACAGCCGTAAACGAGCTCGCAGGTGCACTCGTCTGGGAGCGTACCCACTGGACGGCAGCGGCACGAACCGGGGTATTTGCTAAGGACTTTCGAGCACGATCTGGTGAAGCTGAGGTAACTGCGCCGTACGAAGCGCCAGGCGAGCCATCATTGCAAATTCTTGAGGTCTTGCCTCATCCACACACCTGTGATGCAGCACCAGATAATTGCCAAAAATACGTCAAGATCAAGAATATTGGCGACCAGCCAATCGACCTTGCTGCCTACCGTTTGCGTAGTGGTACACCTGGTAGCAATAGTACGGTGCGAAACACCTCATCTCTTGCGGGGACTATTGCGCCAGGCCAGGTACTGACGATTCGTGCTCAAGCAAATGGTGCGGAGCTTGCGGTGCTGCGTAGCGGTACACTGTGGTTTGAGGACCAGCATGGTTTAGTAAGCTTTTCACCGCGCATTGATGCATATAGCGGTGCAGGACAGGCTGCGCACCAAGGTAAGTCTTGGGCATATAATTCGCAAACTGGCACATGGCAATGGACAACGCCAAGCCCCGACCAAGCCGATAATATTATCACTGATACGCCAGCCTCACCTCATCAGCCATCGCAGCCGTCGGACAAACCGTGCCCCGCCGGCAAAGAACGCAACCCAGCAACAAATCGTTGTCGAAAGATCAACAGTGGTGAGAAACAGTCAAAACGAACAGCCGGCAATGCAAAGGTAGCACGCAGTGTTTCTCATGCTCAAAAGTTAACCATCTGCAAACCAGGCCAAGAGCGTAACCCCGCGACGGGCCGTTGCCGCGCAGTATCTGCCACTGGCCAGCAATTGGCCGTGTGCAAGGCGGGGCAGTATCGCAATCCTGCCACAGGGCGCTGCCGAGCGCTCGCTGGCGGTAAGGCACCAGCTGCTGTATGTCAAGCAGGGTACTATCGCAACCCCGCGACTGGCCGCTGCAAAAAGCTTGGCGCAGCAAATAGTCGCCAGTTGACGCCCTGCAAGCCAGGCTGGGAGCGCAATCCATCGACCAATCGCTGCCGCAAATCGACGAGCAGGAATAGTAAAGCACCAGCCGCAGGCTACGCTGTTGAGCCGGGGAGTAATAATGGACAGACAGAGATCGTCTGGTGGATGATTGGTGGGGTAGCTATCGTGGCAGTGGGCTATGCTGGTTGGGAGTGGCGCAGTGAGATTGGCCAGTGGCTACGCCGGATGGTGCGCAAAGGTTAGAGTCTCATTAGCTATACCATAGCGGTATATAGCAGAAGCCCTCAGATTCGGCTATACTAGCATCATGAGAATTATTGGTATAGACCCGGGCACTGGCATCCTTGGCTTTGGCGTCATCGACGCTCATGGTGGCGCAACGCGACTCGTCACGGCGGGTGTTATTACAACGCCAGCACACACGCCAATACCAGAGCGCCTTGGTGAGATATTCGATGGCCTCACGAGTATTATTGCAGAGACACAGCCGACAATGATGGCGATCGAGAAGCTCTTCTTTGCCCGCAATATAACTACCGCTATGAGCGTAGCTGAAGCACGTGGCGTAGCGCTACTGACCGGCCAGCGGGCAGGACTGCGGATTGAGGAGTATACACCACTCCAGATCAAGCAGACAATCACTGGCTACGGCAAAGCAGATAAAAAGCAAGTGCAAGAGATGGTGCGGCTCCAACTAGGCCTTCAGACGGTACCCAAGCCAGATGACTGTGCAGATGCTCTCGCGGCAGCGATTATGGCGGCGTTTATGACGCGACAGAGCTAACTGGTTGGGAAGTACTTCTGTATCTGTGTCAGGTGAGAAATAAGCTATAAGAGCGGCTCTCTAACTGTAACAAGAGTGTGTGCTATATCAGAGACGAGGGAGAGAAAAGCGCTAAGATTAGTGTTTTCAGTACATTGCGCCAGAACGATGGTATAATTAAATTATGCAACTACCTCGAGGAAGACAACAACCAGCCCGGATGGGCAGATATGCCAACTTTGGAGAGGTTCGCCAGTCGAAGCCACCGCGTCGAAGACGCGAGCATAAGCATTTCTTGTGGTTTTGGAATATGAGCAAAAAGAAGAAGGCGATGGTAATCCTGACGCCGTTTTTGCTGTTTTTGCTGATTGTGCCGATCTTGACATACCTATATTATGCACGTGATATTTCTGACCAAGAGCGGCTGATGAACCGCAATAATACTGGCATCGTCCTCAATGATGTCAACAACAAGCCACTCTATAGTGTGGGGCGAGCCCAGCACCGCAATATGGTGAAACTAGCTGACATCTCAGACAGTATGAAAAATGCGCTACTGGCTAGTGAGGATAAAGACTTCTATAAACACCCTGGGTTTAGTCTAATCGGTATCTTCCGGGCAGCCTTCCAGCGCCATGGTGGTGGCTCAACCATTACGCAGCAGCTCGCCAAGAACACCGTCCTCACAAGTGAACAGACCTTTATGCGTAAATATCAGGAGCTGTTCGTAGCGCTCGCGATCGAACAGAACTATACCAAGGACCAGATCCTCGAGATGTATCTCAACTCCGTGTACTATGGCGAAGACTCATTTGGCATTGAAGAGGCGGCCAAGATTTACTTTGGTAAAGCACCGAAGGATCTCACGCTAGCCGAGAGCGCTATGCTCGTTGGTGTGCTACCAGCCCCAACTGCTTACTCGCCAATTAGCGGTAGTCCAGAAAAGGCTAAGCAGCGTCAAAAGACAGTGCTTGGACGCATGGTTGACGTGGGTGCCATCACTAATGAGCAAAAAGACGCAGCGTATGCGCAGCAGCTCTCGTATGCATCGACGGCAAATACCGTTAAGTCGATTGCGCCACACTTTGCGCAGATGGTTATAAACCAGCTCAAACAGAAACTATACAGTGCGGACGATAAAAATGCGTATGATAAGTTAATGCGCTCAGGTTACCAGGTGAAGACAACGCTCAATATGGATACGCAGCAGATGCTAATCGATAACGTCTCCAAGCAGATTCCATACCTCAACAACCGTGGTGGGACGAATGCGAGCGGTGTTGTGATAGACGTCAAGACAGGTCGGGTGCGCGCACTAGTGGGTAGTGCCGACTACAACAACCCACAGTGGGGTAATGTCAATATGGCCACAACGCCACGCCAGCCAGGCAGTAGCTTCAAGCCGATTTACTATGCAGGGGCACTAGCCGAGGGGGTTATTACACCAGCGACAATTTTCCAAGATAAGCCAACGGACTTTGGCGGTGGCTACCAGCCGCTCAACGCTGACAAACGTTGGCACGGGAGCGTGACGACGCGTCGAGCAATTAGTTGGTCGCTCAATATCCCGAGCGTGGAGATTATGAAGAAGTTTGGTATTAGTAAGTCGGTTCAAACGGCTAATAATCTTGGTATCTCGTCGATTACTCAAGCAACAGGTGAGAAGAATGGTTTGTCTCTCGCACTTGGCTCGGGTGAGGCATCGCTAACGCAAATGACTAATGCCTATGCAGCATTTGGCAACCAAGGGCAGCAATTTGAGCTGGGACTCATCGAGCAGGTTAATGACAAATACAACAAGAAAGTTAGCTGGCCCAACGCAACAAGCAAGCGGGCAATTAGCGAAGGTGGTGCCTACTTGATCTCAAATATTTTGTCCGATAATTCGGCACGAGCGAGCGTATTTGGTTCAACCCTCACAGTGCCTGGCCATACTGCGGCTGTCAAGACAGGGACGACGAATGATAACAAAGATGCGTGGACGATTGGCTATAACCCAGAGTATGCCGTTGGCGTATGGGTTGGTAATAATGACAATACACCAATGAAAAATGGTGGCTCAGACATGGCAGGGCCAATCTGGCGCAACACAATGACGAAACTCTTGGCGGGCCAGTCGAACACCCAATTCCCTGTGCCAAGTGGTGTCGTGCAGCGCTCGGTCTGTACGAGCGACGGTGGCCTGGCTACTACCGAGAATGCCAAGGGGACATACAAAGAATACTTCCTAACTGGCGCGTTGCCAACTAAGCAGTGTAATGTTGTGCGCACCAAGATCGAAGTCTGTAATCTCAGTGATAAAAAGATGGAGTCTATCTACGAAGATGACTTCGACAGCACGAAACACTCGAAGAACAGCTCAGATTGCTCCACGACGAAACAGCAAATCCGTGTCTGTGACGTTGAGCAAAAGCGCATCATTACCATCGACGAAAAAGACTTTGACAGTAGTCGTTACTCAAAGAACATCGCAAGCTGCCGATCGTCAAGTAGTAGAGGGAGCTCTGGCAGTACAAGCGACGACAGTGATAATAGCTCAACCATCAACGGTAATACTCGCCGCCGCAATAATACCGGCAACAGTGGTAATACCGGTGGTACGAGTGGTGATAGTTCTGGTACTGGTGGTACGAGCGACGATGATAGCTCTGGGCAGAATAGTCAGAACAATACTGGTGGCAATAATAACAACTTCTTCAGGACTAACTTTTAGTACTCTAAGGAGACGCGGATGATTGCTCATATTGCTGGCCAAGTTGATGAGAAGTTTGCGGGTAGTGTCATCATTGATGTGCAGGGGGTTGGCTATGAGATAGCGGTCGCAGCGCATGATTATGATGCGATGCAGCTTGGTGAGGTAGTCAAGCTCTATACATACCACCACATTCGAGAGCAAGCTCAGGAACTGTTTGGCTTTTCATCTCGGGCAGCTAAGAAACTATTTGAGCTGCTCATCACTGTGCAGGGCGTGGGCCCCAAGGCGGCACTGGCCATCCTTAGCCTTGGTGAGGCTGAGCAGGTGCGTAATGCCTTAGCCAATGCCGATGCGGCCTTTATCCAAAGAGCCAGTGGGGTGGGCAAAAAGACTGCCGAGCGTGTGGTAGTAGACCTGCGAGATAAGGTGGGCGTGCCAACGTACTATGCTGCTCACGACGCGCCTGTGCAGGCAGAGCTTGATACAAACGACGAAGCACTCGAAGCGTTGGTTGCGCTAGGCTATACACTGGCAGATGCCACCAAAGCACTTGCTCATATCGATACGAGTTTACCCACAGCGCAGCGAGTGACAATGGCTTTGAAGCAATAAGCCACGTTGATATCAATAGAGGATAGCATTATAAATTGCCAAAACTCTTAGTAAAAGAACTGATACATCTTGTGCCTCGATATACTTTCTCCGCTCAGCAGCAGGAGCTGCTCGTTATAGCAGCGGCCTGGCACGATGCAGGCTACGACCATGCCGCAGCCAACGAATACTGGTGCAAAGAAGCATACTCGGTTGCATTATTTGTACAAGACAGCCAAAGAGAACAGCTTGAGCTAGATAGCGAGGCCTATGCCTTTGTGGAGCGGGCAATTCTTGGCACGATTGTCGTACCGCCACTACAGCGCAGCACCCTTGAGGCTAAGTTGCTTCATCTGGCCGACATTGGGTTTCTCTTTGCAGATTGGCAGACATTTTGGCGGGGGAGTATGAATTATCGGGTAGAGGAGCAACCAGATACTCCATGGGTAGAGTTTTTGCAGAGGCAGCAGCGCTTCTTTGCAATGTGTTTAGCAGAGATGCAGACGGATGGTTTGTTATTAGGTATTGCTCCATCTGTTATTAGCCAGTATTGCGCGGCACTGCAGCAGCATATGGAGCAATTTGCGCGTATGCCAGAGCCAGTAGATCATACTGCAAAATAATATTGCATGCAGTAGCAACAATGCAAAAAATATGAGATACTAGCACATGGTGTGAAAAATCCTGAACAGAAAAATTCGGAGAAACCTGATGTGCAGCACATATCTCGCCTAAGAGAAACGGCGAGTGTGGGGCTAACAGCCCTGCGCTATAGTGGCGCAGAATATATTGCCCGGCAGGCCCGTGATGGTAAGCCGATTGGCCTTGCGCTTGCAGCTTTTATGGCAGCTGATGTCGCTGATGGGCAAATTCTTGACGATACGCCACTGCGCCGTGTAACTGATGGTGTGGTGGATACAGCTGCTGTGGTGCGTGTGATGTATGAGCTAGGCAAGCGCTATCCTGAGGCGCGAGCGGGGATTGCCGCCGTTGCCCTTGGACAGGCAGCAACTGGTGCAGCCAATGCTTACCACCTGGCAAAAACTGGTGAGGTGACCAAGGGTGGGCGCTACAAACGAGCCGCTAATATTGCTACGGCGGCTTTTGCCGTTGTGGCGGCACATGGTAATCCAGGGCAGACGCGCCTCGCAGGCGGTATAGCGGCTGGCGTTGTTGCAGCCACAACAGTGCCGCACTTATGTGGAATTGGCAAGCCGACTGGCAAAAAAGTTCGTCGGTTATAATACGCACAGCTGAGGCGTGTAGGTACCTCTGTTGACAACTGATAAATTTACCCATATAATAGGACATCTATGTTTGATAAATTTCCTCATTCCTCTAATTCTCAGGTTGATAGTGCGCATGAATCAATTAACCAGTCAAAGGAGTATTATGTAAGAGCCTTTGAGGGGTCGGTGAAACGTGCTTGTGAGCGCTATCCCAAATTACCTTATCATAATCCTGACCACATGAAAGATGTGATGGAGGCAGTTGGCGAGCTTGTAGAGCTTTTGCCTGATAATAGCTATCCGCGTGTGATCACTCCATGGCAAAAAGACCTCCTTGCCTTAGCGGCGGCCTGGCATGATGCTGGTTTCGACGATAAGGCGGCTCGGGCATATCCGACGAAGGAAGAGTATGCAATAGCACTCATGAAGGAAGATCTCAAGAGCAATGAGATTCATCTGACTAGTAGCGACATTGCTTTTCTTGATCGGGCTATTAGGGGCACGATTATGACTGGCTCGCCACAACGTGATACACCCGAGGCGAAGCTGCTCCATCACGCTGACATGGCCTATATGACAGCTGATTGGAAGACATTCTGGCGCGGTGCTGAGGCGTTCCATCATGAGGAGCATCCGGATATGTCGTGGGAGGACTTCCAGCAGTTTGAGGCAAAATTCTTCCCAATATACATGGAGTCATTGAAAAACGACTTTCAATCACTTGGCATTGCTGAGGATGAAATCCAAAAACGATTGGATACTCTTAAATCTCACCTTAAGCGCATTATGGAAATGGATAACCCGTGGCTTAAGCGACAGAATAACCAGTAATGACAAGCAGCATCTTCTCCTCTATAATAGAGCAAGAGAAGGAGGTAATAAAAATGAAAAACTGTGACATCTGCCCATTTGTGGCAGAGCAAACAATTGATGACCCAGCGGTGGTCATGCAAACCGATCGATGAAATGCGGTGCTCGATCGTAATCAGCTATATCTTGGCAAAGGGTTTGTGGCGCTACGTGAGCACAAGTCGTCGCTTGGTGAGCTCGATGAGACCGATTGGCACGAGCTCCACGTAGTGATCCGCAGCATGGAGCGCGCAATTACTCAGGCCTTTGGTGCAGACGTGTGCAACTGGGAATGCTTGATGAACAATGCCGTCAAAGCTGGGCAGTCGACCCATGTGCACTGGCACCTCTACCCACGCTATGCTAACGGTACACACTTTGCGGGGGAGGAATTTCCTGACCCAAAATGGCCACGACATCTAGAGAATGGTGAGCACCGCGTGAGTGAGGAGCTATTTGGTAAGATTGTCCTTGCAGTGCAAGAGAACTTACCACACTTGAGGCAACAGCGGAAGTAATATAAGATGCTTTGTATTTCCGTAAAAGAACTGCATAGATAATTCATCATGCATCACCAATGCTATAATAAACCTATGGCGATAGAACGAATTGTTGATACCAGTAGCCACGCGGATGATAGCGAGGAGCAGCGCATTGAGGTGACGCTGCGGCCACAGCGCTTTGCGGAGTATGTGGGGCAGGAACGACTGAAGAAGAATTTGCAGTTGGCAATTGCGGCAGCCAAGAAGCGTGGCGAGCCGATCGACCATGTCTTGCTCTATGGCCCACCTGGCCTTGGCAAGACGACGATGGCGGCGGTGATTGCCAACGAGATGGGAGCTGCCTTGCGAGTCACCAGTGGCCCAGCGATCGAGAAAGCGGGTGATTTAGCATCGATCTTGACCAACCTCAACGATGGCGACGTGTTGTTTATCGATGAAATCCACCGCTTGGGGCGAGCTGTGGAAGAGATCTTATACTCGGCGATGGAGGATTTTAAGCTCGATATTGTCATTGGCAAAGGGCCAGCGGCCCGCAGTGTCCGGCTCGACCTACCACGCTTTACGGTGATTGGCGCGACGACACGGACGGGGAGTCTTGCAGCGCCACTGCGCGACCGATTTGGGCATATCTATCGTTTGGAGTTTTACACTCCAGAGGAGATTGCGCAGATTATCACGCGGGCAGCGACTATCCTCGAGACGCACATCAAGCCAGAAGCGTCGCAATTACTCTCCACGAGGGCACGCCTCACACCACGGATTGCTAACCGCTTGCTCAAGCGGGTGCGTGACTACGCGGATGTAAACGGCGATGGTATTATTGATGTAGCAACGACAACACAGGCGCTAACTTTGCTTGAAGTTGACGAGCTTGGCCTCGACCCAGCTGACCGTAACCTGCTACTCTCGATGCTCGATACCTATGGTGATAGTCCGGTTGGTCTGACGACAATTGCTGCTCTGACAGGTGATGAGACAACGACGATCGAAGACTTCTATGAGCCATATCTCCTGCAAATTGGCTTTATTGAGCGAACGCCGCGAGGCCGGCGGGTGACACCACGAGCACGACAGCATCTTGGCCGCGCAATGGAGTAAGAGGCGTGAGGTGATGAGTCCAAGATATGCTACAATATACCCATGAATTCACAACGATTGCAACGCAATGATCCACCACGGCCCGTCGCCTATGATGTCGATGGTAACCCACTCTACGCCGAGCCGCCCACGGCACCACGCGCGAGCAGCACACTCTATGATGTGAGCGGCAAAGAAGGCGCTCCCCACTACCATGCGCCGCGCCCAGAAGCGAACCTGCCACGGATGTCATCAGAGGTGCGCCGCCGCCATGATGAATCAGTCATGGCCTTCCCGAATCTCAACCTGAGTGAGCAAGAATACATCATTAGTGTGGTGCGTCGCCACCCAATTGGCATGCTGCCAGCGATTGTTATGTCGACCTTGATGACAAGCATTGTCTTGGCACTGATGTTTAATTACGACTATATTTTTGACCTCCTCCACCTGCCAGCTTCTGCTTCTGGGTCATTTATGTTGCTGTGTATGGCGCTCATCTTGGCCTTTGTTCTTGGTGGCTATGTGTCGGTCTGGGTTTATACGCGCAATATGTTTTATTTAACAAACGAGAGTGTTATCCAGGAGATCCAGACGAGTATTTTTTCACACACCGAGCAAACGGTCAGCCTGATGAATATCGAAGATGCCAGCTACAACCAGCGTGGTGTTCTCCAAGCGATGTTTAATTATGGCTCTATTCGCCTTAGTACTGAGGGCGATGAGACGACCTATCGCTTCTCATTCGTAGCCAACCCCAAGCAAGAAATCGCGACGCTTAATAACGCAGTAGAGGACTTCAAGAACGGCCGGCCAGTGGCAAATGACTAATACTAGCAGACGTTGATGATGAAAACACCGAGCAGACAAAGCTCGGTGTTTTTCGTATACCTATATACCTATATACAGACTTAGGTATTATTGCGGTTGGTCTTGGTGTAGTCTGCCTCACGCTCTAAGTTGGCAGTGAGTTTGTAGCCTTTGCACTGGTTGTCGGTGGTGCAGTCGGTGCCACTGTAGTGGTAGCTAGACTGGGCGCTGCCAAGCTTGTGGCCATTTGGATCGGTAAAGAGCGATGGGTCAACCGAGCGCAGTGTCTTACTATCGATCGTGTTAGGGTAGTGGTTGTTTTTCTCAAAATACACTTCTTCCAGGCTATAGTACATTGCGTTAATGGCGGTCTTGCGCTGGTTGTCACGCTGCGTCGCTTCGGTCGCGATTTTCTCGCTGAAAAAGAGCCAGCTACCCGTTGCAAGCAGAGCGATCACGACGATGAGCTCAATAACGGTAAATCCTTTACGTGCCTTCATGGTGTTATTATAGCATATCTACCACGAAAATTTCTTTAGAAGATTGTTGCTGTTTCGTACTCCACATTGATAGAGCAGTGGATGCTGGAGGCTAATAAAAATAAATAAATCGGTGATGTTGAGTCTTCGTAAATACAAACTAATCTCCACGCGGACAACGGCAAGAGATTCTGGTATAATAAATTCTTGAAGGAGAGGGGACGTATGACCAAACAATCGAATACGACACAAACTACAGATGACGGCAAGCTCAAAGCGCTTGGCCTCGCGATGGATCAGATTACAAAACAATTTGGCGATGGTGCCATTATGAAGCTTGGTGAATTCCACCAGGCAGATGTAGCGGTGATTCCGTCTGGCTCACTGAGCCTCGATCTTGCGCTGGGTGGTGGCTACCCCAAGGGGCGCATTATCGAGATTTATGGGCCAGAGAGTAGCGGTAAGACGACGCTGACGCTACATGCCATTGCTGAAATTCAGAAGCAGGGTGGCACAGCGGCTTTTGTTGATGCTGAGCATGCGCTCGACCCGAGCTATGCCAAGAAGCTTGGCGTCGATACAGATAACCTTTTGGTGTCGCAGCCAGACAATGGTGAGCAAGCGTTGGAGATTACGGAGACGCTGGTGCGGTCGAACGCCGTTGATCTCATCGTGGTGGACTCGGTGGCAGCGTTGACGCCGCAAGCAGAAATTGACGGTGACATGGGTGATTCACACATGGGTCTCCAGGCTCGCCTGATGAGCCAGGCACTGCGCAAGCTCACCGGGATTATCAACAAGAGCAAAGCAACTGTCATTTTCATCAACCAGATCCGCATGAAGATTGGCGTGATGTTTGGCAATCCTGAGACGACAACAGGTGGTAATGCGCTTAAGTTCTATGCCTCGCAGCGGGTGGATATCCGCCGAATTGGACAAATTAAGGTGGGTGATGACATTCGCGGTAACCGCACGAAGGTAAAGGTGGTCAAAAACAAGATTGCGCCGCCTTTCCGCGTTGCTGAGTTCGACATTATGTATAACGAAGGCATCTCTAAGACAGGGGATATCCTCGACCTAGCGGTGCAGCATGGTATTGTTGATAAGTCTGGCGCTTTCTTCAAATACGGTGGCGAGACAATTGGCCAAGGTCGCGACAAGACCAAAGAATATCTCAAAGAGCATGCCGATACCTTGGCTGAAATTGATAGTAAAGTTCGTGAGGCAGTGAAGGCGGCGGAAGAAGCGTAGCGTTGAAAACCTCAGTTTTTACAACTGTTGTGCGAGATGAGGGTCGGGTTTTTGCAGAGACAACACATTCATTTGCGTTCTTAACCAACATACCAATTACACCTGGACATAGCTTGGTTGCGCCACGGCGTATCGTTGCGACAGTTGATGAGCTGACATCAGAGGAACTTACTGATTTGTTTGCTTTGATGAAACAGGTGAAGACTGTACTACGCCAAGCGGTTGGCGCTCAAGGGTTTAATTGCGCTTGGAATGAGGGTCGTGCCTACGGTCAGTCGGTGCCGCACCTCCATATTCACATTGTGCCACGAACACAAGGTGACGCTGGTATTACTCAATATGAACCACGCCAGTTCTTGTATCGCCCAGGGAGCCGTGCCGAGTCGCCTACAGCTGAGCTGGCTGGCCTAGCGCAGCACATGCGAAAAATAGTAACTGATATAGAGTAATACACAGGAGTAAGTGATGCATAATGATCTATGGCAGAGTTATCACCCAAATGGAGCGCCAAAACAGGGTGAAGGCCTTACCCGCAAAGATTTGACCAAGGACACTATTGTCGCGGCAGCGCATGTTTGGTTGTGGCGGCGTAGTAGTGATGGTGGGTGTGACATATTGCTTCAGCGCCGAGCTGACCAGGTCAAAAACTGGCCAGGCTATTGGGATATTTCGGCAGCAGGGCACGTGAGCCTTGGCGAAACACCGCTTGATGCGGCACTGCGTGAGGCTCAAGAAGAAATTGGTATGACGCTTGATACTTCTCGAGTGAAGTTTATTGGAAGTTTGCCAAAGCGCAAATCAGCGTATAGCGAGTTTCACTTTGTTTATATCTATGAATATCACGATGAGCCGCTCGATATGGTTGATGGTGAAGCGGCGGCACTGCGCTGGGTGCCGTATGACACATTCCGCCAGATGGTCGAGCAGCCAGAAGATGTGATGCTTGTGCCGCATCGGCCACTCTATTTTGCACTGTTAATGGAAGAACTAGGACGAATATCGCGCGAGTCATGAAATAGGGGTAGAAAAAAGACCAAGGCAACGAGTCTAGAGTTGACACCAGAGGAGTAAAAATAAAGCATGGATATCGAAAACCACTACAGAAACGACACTCCGTTTACTCGGGCAATCATCCTCCATGGACGACGCAGCTTTGACAAATATCATAACCCTACGGTCGATAGTACAAGCAACTCACATTGGCTGCCTTGGCTTCAGCAACAACTCTTGATACGTGAGATACTAACGCAAACACCTGAGATGCCTCGTCCATACGAGCCACGCTACGAGGCGTGGTGTCAAGAGTTTGCCCATCTGCCAGTGGATGAGCGTACGCTGCTAGTGGGCCATAGTTGTGGTGGAGGTTTTTTGCTTCGCTGGCTGAGTGAGGGAAATTGCCGTGTTGGCCGGGTCGTGCTGGTGGCACCGTGGCTGGATGTTGAGGGAGAGGTAGGAGATTTCTTTCGCTTTGCACTCGACCGCCAGATAGACCACAAAGCAGTGTACGGCATTGACGTGCTCTACTCTACTAATGACTACCCACATCTGCAAAGCTCCACGGCAAAGCTCCGCCGTGAGCTACCCCAGCTACGCTACCATCGATTTGTCGACCATGGCCACTTCACCTTCAGTGCAATGCAGACACGAGCGTTTCCAGAGCTGGTAGAAATTTGTTTAAGAGAGGAGAAGAAATGACTGAAAATGATGACTTGAAAGACGAAAGTAGCGTGCTAGATGCGCTTCCCACGACGCAGATTGATATAACGCGCGTAGCAAATCTGCGCGAGATACTCAAAGAGTACGGGCACAAGACGACAGAAATATGTAGCATGCAGCTTGGCTATGATAATCATCTCTATGTTTTGCTCTCGAGTAATATTCCAATGAGAGATGGGTGGGCTTGTTTTACAGAAATCAAGGTAGATAGTATCTTTTCGGTGCTTGAATTTGTCATTGATTGGGAGAAAGAGGCAGTTAAACAGGTAGCACACCTTGACCTTGGCCAGCATTTTATTAATTTTTGCTACATTCAACCAATTGGTGATAAGCTGCTGCTGGTCTGTCCACGGATGGACTACGAGGAGCCGTCTATGGGTAATAATGCAGAGATTGTTGATAGAACTGGCAAGGGAATCATGCTGGGGTGCTTGGGTGATGCGGTTGGCAGGGTGATTGTCACAGAGAATAGCGACATCATCACCAGTTATTTTGATGAAGGTGTATATGCGTGGTATAACCCAATTAGTGGCCTTGGAGTGAGAGCGTGGGATGATAAACTGCGAGAGAACTCTGATAAGATCCCGGCGTTCACGCGAGATGAAGTCATCTATATGTTCTTTGATGAATGCAAGAATTTTTGGTACAAAGATATATCTGATTTTAAGCTAAGAAAGGTTAGTCCAGCGGGTGTATACACAGTATATGAACCAATTAATAGTATGAGAGCTTTTCTTGCCTATGATAATACTAATAAATTGCTTGCTGATGGAGGGTATACTCAACGCAGTACGTTCTATGTTGTTGACGTATCCCCCGCTCGAGATGAGCAGACACGCCGGCCAACTGTTATGATTGGGGATATGGTACCAGTAGAGAAAATAGAGTTTGTTTCTGATGGCGAGAGAGTTGAAGAAATAAATAGCGATCAATCAGCTTTTCGTACCAATAAAGCTGCCTTCATCGATAAAGCATATAACATCTATCTCAAAGCATTTCAGTAGTAGGGTTGGCGTAGCTCGTTTCCAGAGAGGAGAGCTGGGCTGGGTGACACGACTCGATAAACTTGCGTATAATAAATATATGCCGACAGAAAAAACCTACACCATTACTGCACTCACGGCGCAGGTGCGGAATGCCGATCGAGTGAATGTATTTATTGATGGCACGTATGATTTTAGCCTTGATGTGGCGCAGGTGGTGGATTGTGGCGTGAAGGTGGGGCGAATACTAACTGAAGCCGAGCTGACTGAGCTACGCCGCGAGGGGGAGTTTGGTAAGCTCTACGCGCGGGCGCTTGAGTACACTCTGATGCGGCCGCACAGTGCGCGCGAAATCCGTGACTATCTCCAGCGCAAAACACTGCCACGCAAGTATAAACAACGCAAAACTGGCACGCTGGTTGAGAAGCCTGGTGCTTCACTAGCGGTTGTGCAACGGGTGTTTGCGCGTCTTGAGCAGCGTGGTCATATCGACGATGGGGCATTTGCCCAGTGGTGGGTAGAGAATCGCCACCAGAGTAAGGGTGCGTCGCGCCGCAAACTGGAGGCAGAGCTACGTGCTAAGGGCGTTGCACCGGGCGTGATAAACCAAGCATTAGCGCAGTCGAGGCGGACTGATGAAGACGAGCTAGCGAAGATGATTGCCAAAAAACGCCCCCGCTACCCAGATGAGCAAAAGCTTATCGCGTATCTTTTGCGCCAAGGCTTTGCCTATGATGACATCAGAGCCGCTTTGGTGGGTGATGAATACTGATATGTTAGCGACGCTCGTCGCTCTTGATTGACTCTCGAGCTTGCGATGGCTTACGGAAGGGGTTGACGTATTCGCCACTACTCATGGCCGGTTGAGTGGCCTTTTGCTCGGGTTTTTTGGTCTCAGCCTGCGACTGGACGATGATAGCGTCGTTATTGATCTCAATAATTTGCGACCGATGGATAACCAACTCAGCATCATTTAAGCGGTGGAGCCACGAGCGCCGGACGATGAGCTGCTGGATGACAAAATTACCCGTCTCGATCGTATAGTCGCTAATCTTGCCCAGGCGTCGCCCGCGCTTGTCTTGAACAGGCATACCCAAAAGGTGAAACTTGAGCTCATAGAGGCGCTGGATCTTGATGACGTCGGTGGGGGTGATGAGCTCGTCGACAGAGTCGATGATCATACCAAGTTCACTCATCTCGCGCACATCAGCGAGGCGGAGCAGCATGGTTGTGTCGTTAGCAAATGAGCCGTCCACAGTGTAGGCAACGATTGCTAGAGTGGCTGGATCGACAAGCGGCTGGGCGAGGCTGCCAACTTTACCACCCATTTGCAAGCTCATCACGGGATAGTTGGCGAGTGCAGATCCGAGCAGTATCATATGTGTAGTATAGCATTGCGCCGCAAAAAGCTCCACTAGCGGCTGCGCAAAATGTTACTCAACAAATGGGTTACGCGAGCTAATCGGTAGTTGGCTGGCGCTTTGGTCGGACTCGCTGGCGGTTTTGAGTTGCTCGATTTTTTTGATGGTGGTTTGGTCGATGCCATTGGTAGGCTGGGGTGGCGCAGCCTCTGACGCCTTGGAGATGGTGGTGTTGAGCAAGAAGGTAGTAACCGCCAGGCCGCCAAAGGCGATAATAACGAAGAGAATGATGTGGTAGCGGTGGAGAAATTTGCTACTGGCGCGCCCAAGCGCGGCGAGTGAGAGATCGCTGTTCATGATCGGAGATATACCTCGATGGTTAATGTGTTGCTAGTGATGCTATCGGGCGCCTGGCCCTGAGCGGTGCTGCGCGAGAGGTCAACATTGGCTATGCGCATCTTCGTCAGGCTTTGCTCCACCAAGTACATGAAGGTAAGGAGCTTGCGGTACTCGACGGGGTTCTTAACGGTAACAGAAGCGGTGGTGGCTTTGAGCCCGGCAATCGCAGGCAGGGATGTGCCTGTCTTGTTGCTACTCGATGAACTGCTTGACGAGCTGCTCGATGAGCCGCCCTTGGCGTTGTCATCAGCAAAGGTAATGTCTGAGATCGTAATGCCAGCTTTGCGGGCAAAGTCGTTAAGATCGTTAATAATCTGATCTTGATATTGGTAGCTTTTACTTTCGGCAGCGATCTTGGAGGCGCGCTCGACGGCATGATGCTGCGTTTTGAGCATCTTTTCGGTCTGGGAGAGCTCTTGCAGCTCCGACTCACTAGCGGCAGCTTGCGAGGCAACAGTGCTGGCATCGGCCGCAAAACTATCAAGCCAGTTATAGGCAAGGGTAAAACCACCAGCTCCAATTGCAGTAATGGCTACCAGCGACACGGCGAGGATAATCCGGAGGTTTGTCGCTGTTAGCGTGAATTTTTTGCTCATTGTTGGCCGATTCCTTTCTTGAATGTGACACTGTAGGTTGAGGTGTAGGGGTAGCTACCGGCGTCTTTTTCCTGCAGCGTGATGGATTGGAAGCTGACGCTGGAGAAGATGGCGGAGTCGTTGAGGCGGTTGCGCAGAGCAATAGCATCGTTGTAGCCTTTGGCACGAATGCTCAGCGTGGTGGGGGTGCCAAAGGTGGTTGGGTCAATATTAAGCTGTTCGATGATGACATTGGGTGGGAGGCGATCGGCAATGAGCTTGATAAGGCGAGTGTACGAGACCTGTTGGTCGAGTATGGCCTTGGCAGTAGTGAGGTTGGCTTTGAACTCGGTGGCTTCACGCTTGACGGTGGCGTACTCGGCAGTTTTGTTGTGGTTGCGCTCTACGGCGGCTTCGTTGCGGCCACGCTCGGTTGCGATGAAAAAGTACACGCCGCCGATTTCAGCCAAAACGATAAAGACTAAGACAAAGAGTAGCACGACATAGCGGCGCAGTAAGGTGTTGGTGCGGCTCGCAGCGAGCTGCTTTTTATACGCTGGTGGCAATAGATTAATCATTTCCAAATCTCCCCACTACTAAGGCTGGCCAGGCCTGCAACACTGATATACCGTGGCCGAAACTGCTTTTGGGGCTGCTGGAGTTTGCCAAAGTCGAGCTTTTGCCATGGATTAACGACACGCACTGGCATGACGAGGTCGTTGGTGAAGAAGTCACCCATGCCCGGCACATTGCTACCACCACCAACGATGACGATCTGCTCGATCTTGCGCTCATCGCCAATCCGGTCGTTGTAATAGCGGATCACCTTGCGAATCTCGGTGCTGATGCGTTTGAGGCTTGGTTTGAGTGCCTCGGTGATGCCAGCTTGGCGTGGCCCAGGTGAGAGGCCATTGAGCACTTTGAGCTGGTGGGCATTCTCGAGTGTGATGTTGAGATGCTTCGAGATGTCGATAGTGAAGGTATTACCGCCAATTGCCACTCCACCAGTGAGGCGGACGGCGCTTTTATCCAGCACAGCGATATCGGTACTCGCTGGGCCAATATCGACGACGAGTGTGAGAAGGTTGCCAGCATCAGCGCTGTCGAGCACGCGTGCAATAGCGTTGATATTAGGTTCAACAACTACTGGCACGAGTCCCACCGCTTCGGCTGCCTGCAAACAGGCGTCGACCAGCTGCTTGGGCACAGCTGACATCACAACGTTGAGCTGCTCTTTGGTGTGCTCGATCACTTCATAGTCAACGTAAAGTGAATCGAGCGGCAAGGGGATATACTGGTCGACCTCCACCTGGATAGCGCCATCGAGGTGCGCTGCTTCTTTGGCTGGGATCATGAAAGTGCGCGAGTAGGTGCGGCTGGTTGGCACACCAATCACTACGTGATCGCTACCAAGGTTACCAATGAGATGTTCGTTGATGAGCGAGCTGAGGCGCTCAGCCAGGTAGGAGTCATCAGGGTTGTCGAGGGACGTTTGGACTTCCTTGGGGTCGAGGTCGAGCGAACCATAGCCCAGTACGAGCCAGCGCTTGGAGTCGATCGACATGATTTTGATGCCTGTCTGACTAATGTCGAGACCGATGATTGGTTTGTCGCGATAAAATAACTTTGCCATGATACGTTCGTTTCCGTCATTATAGCATAAGCGATATGATAAACGCTAGCGTTTTGAGGAGGATTGTCATGGATTGGTAGACTGCTGTTTGTGGTGTGATAATGGCAGAAAAGACAGGTCGCTGGCTAGTGGCAGATCACGCTATCAGATAAAGAGCTAATGCGTGGTTGAAACACTGACGGAGAATAGGGAATCCAGCCTTACTTAATCTGGTTTGCCATATTTGAGATTGGCAACATCACCGAGGCGGCAATGAGCCCGACCATACCGCCCATGATGACGATCATGACGGGCTCGATGATGGAGCTGATGCCATCGATTGCGACGTCTACTTCCTCCTCATAATAATCTGCCACCTTTACAAGCACGGTATCGGTCTGACCAGTCTCTTCGCCAACGGAGAGCATTTGCGCCACAATGGGTGGGAAGAGCGGATTTTTTTCGATGATACTCGAGAGGTTGCGCCCATTTTTGACTTGCTCGGCAGCATCATTGAGGGCATTTTCGTAGACTTTGTTGCCCACTGCTCGGGCAGTCACGCGGAGGGATTCGAGCACTGCTACCCCCGACCCCATCAACGCCGAGAATGTGCGAGCAAAGCGAGCAACGGCGATCTTGGTAATAATATCGTTGATTTTTGGTATCTTGAGAATGATGGTGTGGAGCCAGAGTTTGCCTGCTGGTGTCTTGATATAGCGGCGGAAGAAGTATATCCCCGCACCGAGCGCAGCAATGATAAAGATCCCATATTGGATGATAAACGCGCTTAGCCCGAGCATAAACTCGGTGATGGCAGGTAATTTGGCGTCTGGCCCGCCGAGGCCGCGCACAATGCTGCCGATTTGTGGAATAACAAAGACCATCAAGCCAAAAAAGGCGGCAATAGTGATAACAATGAGCACGGTAGGGTATGTCATGGCACTTTTGATTTTTTTGCGCATGCTGGCATTTTTTTCTTGTTGCATGGCCAGACGCTTGAGGATATCATCGAGAATACCAGCCGCCTCGCCCGCGCGTACCATGTTAATAAAAACGGTATTAAAGGTCTCTGGATGCTTTTCGAGTGCGTCGGCGAGTGCCATACCGCCCTCGACATCGCGCAGCAGGTCGCCTGTCACTATTTGGAGGGCTTTGCTACTGGTGTGGTCGTGCAGCGAACCCATGGCGCGCAGCAACGGCACACCAGCCGACACCATAGCACTGAGCTGGCGGGTAAACATCACCAAGTCCTCACTCTTGACTTTGTTGCCACCAAAGAGAGCAAAGCTGGCGCGTTTTGGCTTGACTTCTTCAGCACTAATTGGTCGCAGGCCTTGACGGGTCAGGCTAGCGAGGGCGCTGGCACGATCGGGAGCGTCGATCGTTCCATTGATGGAGTCATTTTTGTTCGTAATGGCGATGTAGCGAAATTGTGGCATGTTATTCCTTTGTGACGCGGAGCACTTCTTCTACAGTGGTGTTGCCGCGGATTGCTTTTATTAATCCATCGGTGAGCATGGTGGTCATTCCTTCGGCGACGGCTTGGTCTTGGATTTCGTTGCTGGTGTTGCCGCCGATAATCATCTTTTGGATTTCGCGCGAGGTGCCGAGGACTTCGTAGATGCCCACCCGGCCCTTGAAGCCGGTGTGATTACACTCATCGCAGCCATTTGGGTTTGGCCGCCAGAGCGCGGCGATGGTGGTGTCTGTCGTACCCCAGGGTGTCTCACCACCGACCTTTTGGACGATAGCCTGGGCCTCAAGTTGGTGGATATAATAGAAATTTTGGCCCGGCGCAAGGTGAAAGAGGCGGACGATTTCTGCGACTTCTGTTTGGTCGGGTTCATAGCTCTGGCGGCAGTTCATACAGAGGCGGCGCACCAGGCGCTGGCCTACCACAGCCTTAACGGTACTGGCGATAAGGAAGGGCTCGATCCCCATATCAAGTAGGCGTGGCAAACAAGTAGCGGCGTTATTGGTGTGGAGTGTACTAAATACCAAGTGGCCGGTTAGGGCAGCCTGGACGCCAAGGTTAGCCGTCTCGCCATCGCGGATCTCACCCACCATGATAATGTTTGGGTCTTGGCGCAGTAGGGCGCGCAAACCACTGGCGAAAGTCATGCCAGCTTTGCTATTGGTTTGGGTTTGGTTGACGCCGGGGATCTTATACTCTACGGGGTCCTCAATGGTTGAGATATTGACCTCTGGTGTATTAAGCATCGAAAGGACGGAGAAGAGTGAGGTAGACTTGCCGCTCCCGGTTGGGCCTGTCACGAGGATCATCCCATTGGGCTCGGTCAGTGCTTGATTAATAACAGCTAGCGAATGACCCCAGTAGCCGAGCTGCTCGAGTGTCACTGCTTGGTTTGATTCGTCGAGGATACGCATCACCACCTTCTCACCATCAGCGATGGGTAACGTGCTGACGCGCAGGGCATACTGCTTGCCTGCGACTTTGATCTTAAAGCGACCGTCTTGCGGTACGCGACGTTCGTCTATCTTAAGGTTGGAGAGGATCTTAATGCGGCTTACGAGCGCACCAAGCACATTCCTGGGTAGGCGGTTTACTTCTTTAAGGACGCCATCAATCCGGTAACGTACCTGTACGAATTGCTCGCGGGGCTCGATGTGGATATCGCTGGCATTGCTGCGGATGGCATATTCCAGTAACAGGTTAACCGTCTGGGCGATTGGTGAGTCTTCCGCTACCTCTGCTTCGGTCACTTTTTGGTTGGAGCCATCATCCTCGCGCTGGATGTCGATCACTTCCTTGAGCTCCTGCGTCACATCACCGCGGTATCCCTCAAGACACTCCAAGATGTTACTGCGCGGCGCAATGTAGACACGGGTGTTGGTGCCAATTTCCTTCTCGATAAAGTTGACGGCTTGCACATCATCTGGGTCGTCCATCGCAAGGTGGATTAATCCATCAGGGTCGATCTTGAAGATGACAGCATTATACTGGCGCGCGATTCGCTCAGGGATGCGCATGAGGATGTCGGAGGGGATGTCGCGTGGGTCGAGCTCGATGTAGGGGATGTCGGCGTAGGTGGCATAGAGCTTGGTGAGGGCACGCTCGTCGATGAGGTTGTTTTGCAAGACAATGTCTTGCAGTCGCAAATTCGATGACGCAGCCTCACTCACCAGTGGTTGGAGCTGCTGGCTGGTCGCAGCGCCACTGCGCTCGAGAAGTTTGACGATAGTAGAATCAGATATATGCATAGTACTTACGCTTATTGTAGCTCATTATGCTTATGCTGACTAGAGGATAGAGCGATATTCGTATCAACGGAGGTAAGGCTGTGCTATACTAGAGCCAGTATGCGTGTTATCTGTCAATCACTTGCTGATACGTTACAACTTGGTCAACGCCTCGGCCAGGCGTTACGCGGTGGTGAGGTGATTGTGCTAGTAGGGGATATTGGCGCAGGCAAGACAACGCTTGTTAAGGGGGTTGCGCGTGGCCTCGCCATTACCGATGATATCCAGAGCCCAACTTTTACGATTAGTCGGCTGTATCACGGGCGCGATGATATCCAGCTTGCGCATTATGATTTTTATCGTTTAGGTGATGCAGGGGTGATGCAGCTTGAGCTGGCAGAGGCGATTGCTGAGCCCCGCACAGTGACTATCATTGAGTGGGCTCAGGCTGTAGCGGATGTCGTCCCACCTGACCACCTAACGATTACCATTACTGCACAGAGCGAGACAGTCCGCTGGCTAGATATTGAAGCTGGTGGTGCCGTGTCGGCTCGGCTTCTCCAGGAGGTCTCGGCATGATTATTTTGTGGAATAGCGCGGGGATGGTCGTGGAGCTAACATTGGTAGATGACACTGGTACTCAGACGAGCTATGAGTGGCCAGCTGGTCGCACCCTGGCGCGTGATATGCTGGCTTATCTGCGTGATCGCTTGGCCGAGCATGGCAAGACACTGGCGGATATAACTGGCATTGGGGCGCGGTCTGGGCCGGGGAGCTTTACGGGGCTGCGGATTGGTCTGACGGTGCTTAATACACTTGCGCACGAGCAACATATCCCGATCGTTGGCGCGGTGGGTGATGATTGGCGCGCTACCTGCCTTAAGCGGCTAGCACATGGTGAGGATGATAGCATTGTCTTACCTCAGTACGGTGCAGCTGCACACATCACCCAGCCAAAGAAGTAGCGAGTATGAAGCATAAGGGTAATAAATCGTTACCTCTGTAAATAGATAGACCTCCATATTGCCAGTTGCGCAAATTGGCCAAAACGCGATACAATATATTAGTCTGTAGATAGTTTTAATGTTTGATAATACCGGTGTGGGCTGACATAAGTCTGATGTAGTAAAAACAACACATATCCGGAGAAAGGAATACCATGATAGAAGTACTCTTCGCGGCGATTGGCGTGGCGCTTGGTTTTGGTGGCAAGTACGCCTACGATCGTCAGCAAACTACCAATGGTCAACGGACAATTGACAAAGAATTGGCTCAAGCCAAGCAGCAAGCGGGTGATATCGTCCTCAAAGCCAAGGACGAGGCGCTGCGGATCGAGAATGAGCGCCGCCGCGCGATGCAAAAGACAGAGAATCGTTTGCTCGAGCGCGAGGCAAGCCTCGATCGCAAGCTCGACGAGCTTGATCGCCGCAGTGAGAAGCTCCGTAAGAGCGAAACAGAAGTCGATGAGCTCAAGAATGAGATCCGTGAGATTCGGGGTCGGCAGCAGGCCAAGCTCGAGAAAATCGCTGGCCTCACCAAGCAAGACGCCGCCAGCAAGCTGATGCATATGACCGAGCGTGATATCCGCCAAGACCTGACTGGCCTGGTGGATAAATTGCAGCGCGAAGCGATGGATGATGCCGAGGAGAAGGCTCAGATGATCCTCGTGACAGCGATGGAGCGCATGAGTAGCGAAGTGACGGCCGAGCGCACGGTGACTGCCATTAAGCTGCCCGACGACGATATGAAGGGTCGCATCATTGGTAAAGAAGGGCGCAATATCCAGGCTCTGCAGCGAGCCACCGGTGTTGATATCTTAGTGGACGACACGCCAGGGATGATTGTCCTCAGTAGCTTTGATCCAGTGCGTCGCCAAGTGGCACGCCTGAGCCTCGAGATGTTAATGAAAGACGGGCGGATCCACCCTGGCCGCATCGAAGAAGTTGTGGCCAAGGCAAATAAGCAAATTGATAAAGAAGTCGTGCGGGCTGGTGAAGATGCAGCGCGTGAGATTGGTGTGGCTGGTATTCCAAAGGAGCTGCTCCACCTTGTGGGTGAGCTGAAGTTCCGGACGAGCTACGGCCAAAACGTCTTGAAACACAGCACTGAGATGGCCCAGATTGCCGGGCTAATCGCAGCAGAGATCGGGGCAGATGTGCGTACCGTCAAGATTGCTACACTACTTCACGATATGGGTAAGGCAGTGACGCACAAAATGGAAGGCAAGCACCACCACATTGGAGCAGAGTTGGCTCGCAAGGCAGGCTTGAGCGAGGCAATTTGCCACGCCATTGAGGCTCATCACGATGATATTGAAGCCACAACACCCGAGGCAATTGTTGTGCGAGTATGCGATGCAGCCAGTGCTGCTCGGCCTGGTGCGCGCAACATGAGTGCTGAGAATTTCGTTGAGCGAATGCGCGACCTCGAGAATGTTGCCACTAGCTTCCGCGGTATCGACAAAGCCTATGCAATTAGTGCTGGGCGCGAAGTACGCGTCATTGTTCGGCCAGAAGTAGTGGATGACCTGAGCGCCATCAAGCTCGCGCGAGATATCGCTACCAAAATTGAGAGTACTATGCAGTATCCTGGCACAATCAAGGTCAACGTGATCCGCGAGACACGAGCGATCGAATTCGCCAAATAGGGGTGTATCTATCTATCTCCTGCAAACGATAAACCGGTCAAGCAAATTGGCCGGTTTTTGTTTTGTAGATGTATCATATGAGATAAGAATGCCTAGATGCCCGAGCGAGTAATAAACCCTTGTTTGCAGTATGAGCCTTTCTCATCTAAAGAGACAATGTATTTCAGTATCCAAGCTCTGCTATAAACGTAGTAGACGCTTTTATGTGTTCCTAGTGTAAAAGGTAGGAGTATAAGTAGATGCAAATAAAATGAGAATCTTCGATGTAAGTCCAACACTACAGAGGGCTGATATGAACAAAGAACTACTTTTTACAGGAGAGATGAAGCGAGTAGGAGGTAACGCCAAGCGGTTACGACAGAGAAGTGGAGAATGCACTTTTTGAAACAAGAATAATTTCGTCACGCGCAAAACACAAAGCTAGCTTACGATGCAGCCTCACCCTGCTTCTCGGCAACAATAACGACTCGGCCAGTCTTGGCACCGCCTAAGTCGCAGCTGTAGAGCGTCAGGCGGGCGTCTTCTGTTGGGGCTTCGATCTCAACACTGGTTGGTTTGACATCAAATTTCTTGGTGATTTTGTAGTTGTAGCGTTTGCCTTGGTAGTCGGCGAGAATTTGGTCGCCTAGGGCGAGCTTGTCGATATGAAAGAATGGTGATTTTTCTACTGTACCGCCAGGTGTAGGCTGGATGCTAAAGCGGTGGGCTGCCACAACGAAGTTACCACCCCTCTCGGGGTTGCCATGGTCTGGGTAGCGCCACCACGCACCACGGTCGAGTGCGAGTTTGCCATTAGTGCCGTATGGGATATTAACGCCGATCTTGGGGATAATAATACGATTGTCTTTGGCTTCAGGCTTGGCAAGTGTTGCTACAGTGATTGGCTTGGTAAAATGTGGTGCGATAATCGGTGATGTGGTGAGTAGGAGTAAATACCCCCCCACTAACAAAAAGAGGACTGCGATAGTACCGAATATCCAGTTTGGTATCGAAATACGTGGCAGGCGCGTGCCTGAACGACGCAATGTAGACGGCTGTCGCTTTGATTTATTCATTGCTAGCATAATAACTCCTCATTCCTGTCTATTATACGGCACGAGGAGCAGCACGCCAATAGCATGACCATCATGGTATTGGCAGATGGGCTCCATTAGGTAGCTCTACTCTAGAGTACAGTGGATAGAAAACTCTTGTATTTCATCCATGGTTTTATTCGATAGAGTGTATAGATCAATCACTAATCTAACTCTAGTGTTGATAGTTAAATAATGGTATCGCTTATGGCAATATCAAGAAATAACTCGCAAGCAGATAAGCCAGCATTGAAAAGGGCAGTAGGGAGGCGTGGCCTAAAAAGGCCACCCACCCAAGGTAAGGATAAGGGTGGGTGGCATAAGGTAATGTTATATAGCGAGGTAAGCTACTACTGCTTGAATGGTTGCGCGAGAGTAAGGCTCTCGTCTGCTTCGGCAATGCGGAGTAGCTCGTTGTACTTCGCCACGCGGTCAGTGCGCGAGAGCGAGCCGGTCTTGATCTGTCCACAGCCTAGGCCAACTGCCAAGTGGCTGATTGTGGTATCCTCAGTCTCGCCAGAGCGGTGGCTCATCACGGTGTGCCAGCCAGCATTTTGGGCAAGCTGCACGGCTTGGATTGTCTCGCTGAGTGAGCCGATTTGGTTGGGCTTGACGAGGAGTGCATTCGCCGCGTCTTGATCAATTGCTTGTTGGATCAGGCTTGTATTCGTGACGAGTAGGTCATCGCCCACCAGCTGCACGCGGTCGCCAAGGCGCTGGCGGAGCTGCTGCCAGCCTTCCCAGTCGCCCTCGGCTAGGCCGTCTTCGATGCTGACAATTGGGAATTCGTCGACAAGGGCAGCGAGCCAGTCGATCATCTCGCTACTGGTCAGGCTCTTGCCTTCACACTTCAACTCATAACGGCCATCATGGTAGAACTCGCTCGAGGCAGCGTCCATTGCAAAGACGACATCTGTGCCAACGGTGTAGCCAGCATTGGTAATCGCTTCGCTCAGCAAGGCGAGTGGCTCGCGGTTACCCTGGCGGACGCGTGGTGCATAGCCACCTTCGTCGCCGACAGTGGTGGGGTAGTCGTGTGCTTTGAGGACTTTAGCAAGAGCGTGGAAGATCTCGGTACCCATGCGGAGCGTGTCTGCAAAAGTTGCTGCACCTTTGCAGATGATCATAAACTCTTGGATATCGGTCGCAAAAGCGGCGTGCGCACCACCGTTGAGAACATTCATCATTGGCAGGGGAAGGCTGGGTGTACTGTCAGTTTGCTCGGCAATGTAGCGCCAGAGTGGTTGCTGCTTGGCATGAGCAACAGCCTTGGCAGTAGCTAGGCTAACACTGAGGATGGCATTAGCACCGAGCTTAGACTTGTTATCTGTTCCATCAAGAGCAAGCATTGCATCATCAATCGCTCGCTGGTCGCTCGCATCGTGGCCCACCAGTGCAGGAGCGATAACGTCGTTAACGTGGGCAACTGCTTGGCTCACTCCTTTGCCAGTCCACTGATTGCCACCATCGCGTAGCTCCAGTGCTTCGCCCGCACCGGTACTTGCTCCGCTCGGGACGGCCGCTCGGCCCAGCGTGCCATCAGCAAGGATGACGTCCGCTTCGACGGTGGGGTTACCGCGGCTGTCTAAAATTTGTCGTGCTTTTATGGTTTGGATAGAGTAGTTGTTCATATCTTCTAGTATACCATCGAATGGAAGGCGATCGCTATTACCGTTGAAATAGCTTGAACCAACTGCGAAAATTTTCATGCCAGACAAGGATATTGACAAAAGGTCATTTTGTAGATTCAAGCATTGTATTTGCTGACACACATGGTACAATATAATTACGGCAACGGTTAATGAAGCGGAGGGTAGCAGTGACCCTGCGCTCTTCGTTTCGCACCTACACAGTAAGGAGGGCTATTCCCATGACATTCAAAAAAGTAGGTATCCTTAGCGTATTGGCAGTTGGCTCAATGGCGGCAGGATCTTTGCTGTTTAATACAGCACCAGCGTCGGCAGAGAGTTTCGGGCCGACCGCCAATGACAACGGTACGTCCGTTGTCCAATACTACGATGGGACGAAACTGTTTTGCGTCTCTGATGCAAACTACCCCGATGGCACGCCTAGTACGACAGCCTTTACGGTTGCGCCAACCAAAGGTAATGGCCCAAGCTATGGCCAAGTCCTAGGCGCTGGCGAGACTGGCTGTGTCAGTCTTGAGACAGCACCGGAGGGAGCAGCATATCACTACTGGCTGTTGTCTCGCACCGATGGATCGGTGTACCAAGGCGATTTTGTTCGCTAAATAACTACTCACTGAAATACCCGATATACCCAAAAACGAAAATGAAAACCCCCGTTGTCGCAGCCCCCTCCCGAGGGGGCTTTTGGGACCTCAAATATAGAATGATTGGTAGACATATATAGCACTCGCGCTAATAGTGCCGTATAATAGAGACATGACAGGAACACTTATTATCAGCCGGCACGGCGAAAGCGAATGGAATTTACAAGGTAAATGGACAGGCTGGACAGATGTAAGCCTTACCGAAAAAGGTAAGAGCGATACACGTCAACTCGGCGAGTTTTTGCGTGGTCGCACCATCGATGCGGTATATACTTCGGCGCTCAAACGGACACATGAGACACTTGATGCGTTGATGGAGGGTGCAGACAACCCAATCCGCTCAAGTGATGCTGCGGTGGTGCATGCGTCTGAGCTTAACGAGCGTGACTATGGTGACCTAACTGGCAAGAACAAGTGGGAAGTCAAAGAAGAGATTGGTGAGAAGGCCTTTAATGGTATTCGGCGCGGCTGGGATTACCCTGTACCTGGTGGTGAGACACTCAAGGATGTGTATGAGCGCTCGATTCCGTATTTTGAGTCAGAGATCTTGCCACGGCTCCAGGCGGGTGAGACCGTATTGATTGTGGCGCATGGCAACACAATTCGTGCACTTATGAAGTACCTCGACCGAATCCCGGAGGAAGACATGGGTACAGTAGAGATGCCCTTTGGCCAATTACTTGTTTACACATTTGAGCCCGGTACAGCATACCCTACTGCGTGCGATGTGCTTAAAGCAGATATTGTACCACCCAAGGCATAATTAAATATTGCGATACGTTTTATAAATACACGAGGTTGGTGCTTACGTGTGTTGCGTTTACATTTCTTAGATGAACACCGCAGGCTAGCCTTATATTTGTGAGTGGCACGTTGACTTTGATGGTAAGAACAGTAGACAAGTTGCTATATTGTGTGGTATGATGGCAAAGTCTTGTATCGCGGGGTGTGGCGCAGCTTGGTAGCGCGCACCGTTCGGGACGGTGAGGTCGCTGGTTCAAATCCAGTCACCCCGACCATAGTTTGCTCCGGCAAAGAATGGTCGCCCGTGTGATATAAAACGTATCGGGGTGTGGCGCAGTTGATAGCGCGCGCGGTTTGGGACCGCGAGGTCGCTGGTTTGAGTCCAGTCACCCCGACCATGTTTGTAAATTATTTGATCTGGCTTATGCGGCCAGATCATTTTTAATAATACTGCAGCAGTAAGAGTAAAACGAGCTTACTTTTTTAGTGACTTTTCTCTTTGCAAAGCAAGAAAACTCCCGACAATGAACAAGCAAACACTTATCGCAATAACTACAAACGTGGCCTTTGTCCATGGTGCAAGAAATGACATATCTTCTCCTCGGTCGGCCGCATTGAGCTGGGTAACAAATGACCACACTGAGAAGCTTGTCGCGCCAAAAAATAACGCTCCGCTCACTACCATAAGCCAGTGGCTGAATCGTGACGGTGCACCAACATAGACAAGCGAGAGAAATACAACGACCACACAAAGAGAGACGAAGACTAATGGGAAAAGGGGCCACAATACAACAAACGCGAATATAGCAGTCCACCACGCTACTGCCTTACCCACTCCATGTCCACCAAGGAGTAATGCCCCTATATCGCGCAGGCGCAGTCGCCACCCCATTGCCAGCGCGGCGCGCGCGATATGATTGCGCTCGTGTGAGGTTGCTGCAGCGAGGTCAGCGTGCCACTCACGTGTATAGCGCTCACGTTGGCTATACGAGACAAGTTTGATTGCTCGTGCTAGGGTGCGATTGGCTCTGTCTGGTTGTTTTTGGTGTGTCATAATCTACTCCTTTCGAGTGTTGTTGCTTAGTAACTTTGGCACTGAGCTTGAGTTTTTGCTGTACCCAGACGCGGCCAGCTGGCGTGAGAACATAGAGCCGTCGCCTTGGGCCAGCCCTCCTGGAATCATCATCCCAACGCGACTGCACGAATTCTTCACGTTCGAGGCGGTCAAGGAGTGGATAGACCGTACCAGTCGGCCGCCCAGCACGCCGCGATAACTGGAGTCCCCATACATCCTCTGTCGCACAATAGAGTTGATAGAGAACATCCTTGGTAGCTGGTGTCAGGCGGAGGTAGATACTCATATTTCTAACTCTATATAGATAGAGATATAATGTCAAGTGATAGGAGGATGTGACCACAAAACGATCTTCTTTGGTTAGCGAGGGCGTAGCTCTGTTAATTAAAAACCAGTGGCAAAATCGCACACCATAGCATCAGTTTGTGCTGTCGTGTATAATGACCAGTAGTTATGGTAGCGCAGTCTCAGCCAGCAAAGTCGAAGGAGCAGCCCAAGCAGCCACAGCCGCGGCGGTTTGCGCTTTTGGTGACGCATTTCTGCGCGTCGATGGGGTATCTCTTTTGTTTGCTGCTGTGGGTGTGGTGTGCAATGCAGTTACTCTACCCATATATCACGCGAGATAAGGCGCTTTGGGTTATACCGGAGCCGCACGACCAGCCAGAGATCACGCTTCCGCAGGGTATACCCTCAGGGGCGGACTTGCCGCAGCCAGTAGCGATTGCACTCGTAGCAATCATCACCATCGTTATGATTGGGTGTGGCCTCTATATGCTGGTTATGCTGCCGCGCAATATAGCTAAAACAGGTGAGCGCGTAGTAAAAAAGACAACGAAAGCAGTTGCACCCCTAGCGACAAAAAATCACAAGCCAGTAAGCAAGAAGCAGCGCATCATTCTCAATGCGCGCATTGCGGCAGGTATTAAGGCGTTGGCTTGTGTCGTACCAGTGATTGTCCTAATGATCTGGCCGGGTGCGGCACCACTGTCACAGCATGTGGTACGGATCGTTGCAGTGTTCTGCGCTGGCATGGCATCCTTGAGCTTTTTGCTCCAGTATGCGCTAGCGCGGATACTTGGTGTGCCTGATACACTCCTCAAGTAACTATTATCTTCTCCTGATATAACAATACCTCTGCTCTTGGCAGAGGTATTGTGCATTTGAGTGCTATCCTTGCGGCGGGAAGGGATCCTTCTTGGGTGGGACGGTATCGGCATCGCGATACTGGGCGGTACCGTCGGCGCGCTGGATCCTGAGCTCGCCACCACCATGCTGGCGCATGTAGCGTCTAGTTTGGTCAATGACTTCCTCCTGGGTGGCGCCCACAAAGTGGACGCGGCCAGTGCCGTCGGCGACTGCCTGGTAGCCTTTGAGTTTGTTACCGCTAATCGTAAAATTTTGTGCCATGGAGTACTCCTCGTGCGGCTTTAACGATATTGGTATGCAAGGTGCCAACCCTGCCTCCTTCTAGCCTAATACAAGATTGCCGAGAAGGCAAATTGGTGCTGTAGGGAGTAATGAGTTGAAGTAAGCTTCAAGTGGAGAAATAATGGTTTGATATATCACAGATGAGGTTGATGGTGATACACGAGTACTCTTGAGCTGGCCAAAGTATAGTATACAACATTAGTGACTCATAATTATGGATAAAATTGCTATGACATATATGCGATATAGCTAAAGTGTGCTATAAATATAAGCGTAAGAGTATTTCGGAGGGGAAATAATGAAACGATGGGGATTGAGCGTCGTGCTGCTATGCGGTGCACTCTATGGGCTGGCGATAGCTCCGCCAGTACGGGCAAATACGTCGCTGTGTGGTACAAATGATCAGCTGTTCAGAGCGGTACGTCGGCCACTAGCGACTGACGCAGCACCAGCAGCACGTGCGATGACATGGCTCAAACAGATGATGGAGCCAAAGCGTAACCCAGGTGATGGTAGTACCATCACGCCAGCACAAGCCTATGGCTTTGACTACCAAGCAAAGGTGAGCGGGCGCTTCACGCTTGCGCACCCACGACAAACTGAAAGTGCGACACCGCTCACGGTTCCTCATGCTGCGCATGCTGCCGAAGGTTACCGCGGCACAGTAAAAGGAACAGCACCAACTGGGGCTAATCCACGTGAAGTGCGGGCTTATCTCTACAGTGATGCTGAATATGAGCAAGCGACCGTTGCGCCAGCAGTGGTACAGCCAGATGGCACATGGACGCTCGATCTCTCACCTGTCAATCCGGCATTTGCTGGATCCTGGCACTTCCGGTTATACGACAAAGTGACGGGGCAGCAGATTGGTGAGAGCTGGCCGCGACCTGTGACGTATAAGAATCTTGAGGTGCAGCTCTACACGGTATCTGATAAAGAATACCTCCAAGCTACGCAGCCAGCCCGGGCAGATAATACCTTTAGTTTCGATGCAGTAGGTAAGGGGCATAAATTAATTCGCCTCTATGATACAGCAACTAAAACTATCATTGCCGAGTATTTCAAGCCAGAGCTAGTGGGGCTCATTCGCTCGTATGAGTATGCACCGGGCCAAGATGGCTATGGTACACCGCGTGAGTCGTATAGCTATGTGTATGATCAGTCGCTGGCGCTACTCGTGGCGATTGGTGCGGATGATCGAGCAATGGCGGATAAGCTCGTGCATGGCCTAAGCGCAATCCAAGTCAAGACGGGTGAGCAGAAGGGGGCGTTTCCGGCGAGTGTGCACCAGCTCGACTATACAGGAATCCAGCAGCCGATTTATTATACTGGCGGTATCGCCTTTGTGCAGTATGCGCTCATCCGCTATATGGAAAAGTATGGTGACCAACAAGGGGTGCGCCAGATGATTCTCGATACATTCCGTTGGCTTGAGACAATGAAGACGACGACTGGCGATGCTGCCGGGTTATTCCGTGGCGGAGTACGGATTGACAGTGGTGTTAAAAAGGATATTGCGTGGCATGCCACCGAGCATAATACCGACATGTGGCATGTGTACGAGCGAGCAGCCCGCGTGCTGGGTGATAAGCAGTATGCCCAGAAGGCAGACGAACTTGCTAAAGTAACGGTGGCAAAGCTATGGAATACCTCTGAAGGGCGGTTTAACCAAGGGTATAACGACAGCAGCAAGGCGCTTGATACAACAAGCTGGGGCTCAATTTTCCTTAATGCGATTGGCGAATATGACAAAGCTAAGCAAGCGCTTGCTTATACTGCCAGCTACAAAACAACCGATGGTGCGGCAAAAGGCTACACGCCGTATTTGACAGGTAATTACGTGCCAACCGTATGGTTTGAAGGGACGTACGGCGTAGCGCAGGCGCATACTATCGCTGGGGACACGGCCACGGCGCGGGCAATCTTGGCAGACACCTATCCAGCGCAGCGGCCCAATGGTGCATGGCAGTACGCCTCCAAGGCAGATCTGCCAAATGAGCTAACCAATGCAAACTCGGTGGCATCGACAGCGTGGTATGTGTTGGCGGCTAGCTACCCGGAAGCGATTTGGTCGGAGTGCCGCGCGGTACTAGCGACTAATCCACTCAATCCAAGCGCGCCCAACCAACCGACCCAACCAGCCAAGCCAAGCCAATTCCACGGCCTCTTGGCTGACACTGGTATATCGCTCTGGCAATTTGTCCTCGCGACAGCGGCGTTGCTCACCGGTGGGATGCTACTGGCACGCTATGTGCGACGCGCATAACAGTCACTACTTCAATCCCCGAAAAGTACTTGATTTGACGTTATCATACATCGCGTTGTCTTGAAGGAGTTTCTTCATCGTTTTCACATCGTCGGGCTGTCCTGCCACGAGATATTGAGCCTTGTTGCCATGTCTATCAATCGCCTGCTTGAAGCGTTCTTGGCTTTGAGAAAGGCTAGCACTGGTCTCATAAGTCATATTGGCTGTTTTGTTTGCTAGCTCTGAGAGTTCCTTGTCAAAGACCGTTACCCCCTTGTCTAGGTGATAGAGCATGATAGGACGTTTACCGGCCCACTGCCTGACAATTGGTCGCATTGCTGAGATACCGACATCAGACGCGAAGCAAACCAGCGGCTCGTTACCGTCTGTAACTGACAAAGAAGATTCCAGCCAACTCATCTTGACCTGACTACCTGCTGGTAGGCTAGTCAAAGCTTTTTTATAAGGACTACCGCTATTATGGGTTAGGATAATAATTTCATTATCCTCAGGACTAGAGGCGATACTCAGCCAACGACTTGTCTGTTCGCCCTTATGATCATTCTTTTCACCACCAGATGCCGTACTGGGTAGCGTGATCTTGGCATAAGAGCCTGCCTTCCATGTCATATTGTCAGGCTTTGCCAGGCGAATGACATGAAGGTCTCCACTAGGGTTTTCGATAGATTTGACCGATAACGTTTGGCCCCTCCCTAAGTAGGCGATGACACCCCAAGCGATAAGGCCTGTAGCCGAAAGAATAGATATAACGATGATTACCATTTTTTTACTCCTTTTCATTATGTAAAATACCTTTCACAAAGTTAGTGGCAAGTATTTCCAGCGTCCTACTGATACCTGGAAAATCGCTTTCCGTGATATGTATATCCATGTAGTAAAACAAACTATAAACCTGTAAAATATCCTGAATCTTTTCCTCTGAATATCCTTCCGCCACCATGCGACTAGTAAAGGTCTCGACTAAAAACTGATGAAAAGTATTGGTGGCTTTGCCTTTACCTGAAGAATAATAGCTGCGCAGCGTACGAGAAATGGCTGGATTATGCCATTCCGCCAGAATCTTATTGGACGAAACGAGGCTACGTGACTGTTCAAAAATCTGCCTCACAAGTTCAACCAAGTCCTGTTGCCAATCGATGTCATCCATCATCGCTTGACGAATGCGGTCATTCTCCTCAACGTACACGTCGAGAAAGATAGCTTCCTTATTGTTGTAGTAGTTATAAAAAGAACCAACTGCTACGCCAGCTTGTTTTGCAATTTCTGAGATCCCGGCCGCCTTATAACCCTTTTTTGAGAAGACATCATAGGCGGCGGTTTTTAATGCTTGTCTTTTGTCCAATACTCATAACCTCCTTCATTGTAATGCTCTGAATGAATAAATTTTTATATTCATTCATATTATATTAAAATAACAAGAATGCTGTCAATAGAGAGATCTGCTTGATTATTCTTTTCGATTGTCAATCCGATTGACGAGGCTATCTAATGAAGTGCCATGTGGCCGGGATTGAGTTTGATTCAGTAAAGATCGACACCTGAACTAACGAGAGTGTGTCATTAGCTCTGTATTTTATCCACCAGTTTCGTCAGCTTCACGCCACCGTACATCCAGTGGTCGGCGCCGCGGTATGCACCGGAGTTGTTGACTTCGCCGCGCTGGGTGTAGATCAGGCGGGTGAGGGCAGACAGGCGCCAGGTTTTGCCACCGTAGGAGACTTCGCGTGGGCCAGCTACAACGGCGGTGATAGCTGTGTCTTTGACGAAGCAGATGGTCGCGCCCTTTTCGATACCCTTTTTGTAAAAGCTAAAGCGCTGGTCTTGCTGGTGCGCGGTGGTAACGGCCTCGAACGAATCAGCTTTGCTGGTGGATTGAGCTGGCTTGGGGTGAATCTGCGTGCCATCAAGGGCGAGCAGCAACCGCTGGATAAGATATTCATCGAGCGCAAAGAACTCGCTCCGGCCAATGCGGTGTTTGCTAAAGACTTCGTGTAGGAGCTGCTCCTTCTTGTGGTAATTATCTACCTCAATGGCAACCAGCCGCTGCAGCCCAGTAATATTAGAATAGCCGTTAGATTCGAGGTATTGCATACGCGCCTCGAAGCGGTCGGTGCTGGTCTTGCCAATCTTGACCAAGCCATCAATGGCACTAGTCATAACATAAATCACTCCGCGGGGCTCGGACATGGTTTTATTGTAGCAGACTGCGGGGCAGGTGAATAGCCAATGGTAGTAAAGTGCTTCAGTCAGCCTCGTTAATTAGGTTTGCTTGCAGTATAATTCGTAAAGAATAAGAACGCAGCAAGCTGTAGGAAATCAAAGTTTTCGGTGTATAATACGAACATATCACCAAAGGGGAAACTAATGTCTGAAGACCAAAAACACCAACTACAAACGTCACTATGGAACATTGCGAATGATCTGCGTGGTAAGATGAATGCCGATGAGTTCCGTGACTATATTCTTGGCTTTATTTTCTATAAATATCTATCTGAAAAGCTCGAGCTCTATGCGGATGAATTGCTAGAGGGTGAGGGCACAACGTACCGCCAGCTCAACGATACAGATGCTGATTTTATTCACGAAATCCGTAGTGCAGCGCTCGATAGCTTGGGGTATTTCTTGCTGCCAAGCGAGCTTTTTACGCGAATGGCAGAGCGCACTGATTTGAGTGATTTTATCGAAGATTTGCAGGCTATTTTGAACCATATCGAACAGAGCACTGTCGGCACTAGCAGTCAGGATGATTTTGACCATCTGTTTTCTGAGCTAGATCTTAACTCTACCAAGCTTGGCAAAACTGTAGGTGAGCGCGCTGAGCTAATTGCTAAAGTGCTGCGCCACCTCGGCACTATTGACTTCCAGCTAGGCAATAGCGAAATCGATATTTTGGGTGATGCCTATGAATATCTTATTAGCCAATTTGCTAGTGGTGCAGGCAAGAAGGCTGGTGAATTCTACACGCCACAAGAGGTAAGCGAAGTTCTTGCGCGTATCGTGACGCTGGGCAAAACGCGCATTCGGAGTGTGTATGACCCAACCTGCGGCTCGGGCTCACTGCTTCTACGAATTGGACGGCATGCCCAGGTGAGTGAATATTTTGGCCAGGAAATGAACGGTACCACCTACAACCTAGCCCGCATGAATATGATCTTGCACGATATTCACTTTGATGCGTTTGATATCAAGAACGATGATACACTTGAACACCCACAGCATCTGAACCAGCGCTTTGAAGCGGTGGTGGCCAACCCACCCTTTAGTGCCAAGTGGGCGGGTGACAAAAACCCACTGCATGCGAATGATGAACGCTTTAGCCCATGGGGTAGGTTGGCACCAAGTAGTAAGGCAGACTATGCTTTCATTACCCACATGTTGCACCACCTGGCGGATAATGGCGCCATGGCGGTTGTTATGCCGCATGGGGCACTATTCCGCGGTGCAGCAGAGGGTATAATTCGCCAGCATATTATCGAGCGGAATCTGCTTGATGCAGTGATTGGGCTGCCGGCAAATTTGTTCTACGGCACCAGCATTCCGGCTTGTATTTTGGTATTTAAAAAGTGCCGCACGCATAGTGGTGTACTATTTATCGATGCCAGCCGTGAATTTATTAAGGGCAAGAACCAAAACCAATTGGGCGTAGATAATATTGATAAAATTATAGATACGTACGCTAACTGGGCTGAGGTAGATAAATACAGCCACATCGCTGAGCCAGCTGAGCTAGCCGAGAATGACTATAACCTTAATATCCCGCGCTATGTAGATACCTTCGAAGAAGAGGCGCCAATCGACCTTACCGCCACCGCGCATGACATTCGCCAAATTAATACTCAGCTGGCCGAGGTAGATAAAGTCATCGCGGCTTTTTGCCAGGAGTTGGGAATCGAGGGAGTGGAGTGATGGATCTTCCTGTGGTGTTTATGGATGAGACTGGTAATGCCGAGTCGGATAGGTTTTTTATATGTGGTTTCCTTGAGGTTAGTGATGTTAATGCATTTCATATAGAGATACGTCGTGTTCGTGACCAAATTAGAGGCCTCACTGATAAAAACAGAAAGACAAGAGTTCAGCAGCTAAAGGATCGAAATGATATTGACCAGTTGTATAATTTTGCAAAGAAGCCTAGTGCTTTTGAGCTAAAATTTAAGAAAGTAACGGAAGAAAACAGAAAGCTTTTTGAAGATCTAGTGAAGGTGTTGGCTTATAAGGTTGAATTTAAATTTACTGCCATAGTTATAGATAGGGAAGACTCACACTATAAGCATACAAGTCACGTGGATATGTATAAGCGTATAGTTCGTTTGTATTTTAAACACTGTTTTCAGGGGGAGGGCATTTTTATGCCTGATGAATTTGATCCAGGATTATCATGGGATGAGATTGTACAGTCTGAAAAAATACGAGCAGTTGTACCAATAGAATCACACGCCTCGATTGGTCTGCAGTGTTGTGACATTTTGGGCGGTATAATCAGCCTAGGGCTTAAGAGCAAAGTTGACTATACAAAGAGTGATGGGGTAAGACTTTCTGTTGTCGATGTGTTTCAAAAAGTCTTTAAATGCAATATTAAGGAAAATTTTACTCAAGACGACCCTAAGTATATAAATGTATGGACTATCGACTTTTCAAAAGCAAACAACAAAAATGAAGGTTCAAGCATGGACAAGAAACCCAACTCGAACCTTCCGGCAACTTCATAGTAGCATAAGCATCCCGCTACAGCAATACCAGCATAGTTTAAAAGTTTATCATAAGGTAAAGAAACGATGACCAATAATAAGATTAATGATAGCGTACCTCAAATTCGTTTTCCGGAATTTATGGATGAGTGGAAGGAGACTAAATTTAAAGATATATTTTGCCGTGTTACGAGTAAAAATAAGGAGAATAACCAAAATATCTTAACAATATCTGCACAGTACGGCTTAGTCAGTCAGGATAAATTTTTTTCGAAGATTGTGGCGGCAAAGAATGTACAAGGCTACTATTTATTACATAAAAATGACTATGCTTATAACAAAAGTTACTCGAAGGGGTACCCGGTAGGCGCCATTAAGCGCCTTACCCAAAACAAGGGGGTGGTTTCTACATTGTACATCTGCTTCTCCTTAAAGCAATCAGGGAGTGAAGTTTTCTTTGATCAGTATTTTGAATCAGGCAAACATAATAGGGAAATCCAAAAGATTGCACAGGAAGGTGCTCGCAACCATGGGTTGCTTAATATGTCTATTGATGATTTCTTTAATACAAAATTAATAGTGCCCAGTGTAGCTGAGCAGCAAAAAATTGCCGCATTCCTTGCTGCGGTGGATAAGCGGGTGGCGCTGCTGGAGTGCAAGGCGCAGCAGCTAGAGGCGTACAAGCGCGGCGTCATGCAGCAGCTGTTTAGTCAGCAGCTCCGCTTCACTCGCCTAGACGGCTCACACTTCCCAGTGTGGCAAGAGAAGCGGCTGGGGGGAATAGGGGTGACCTACAGCGGACTGTCTGGTAAATCAGGGCCAGACTTTGGAGTTGGTTCACCGTATATTACATACGTACAAATATTCCAGAATTCTTATATTCAGGGCAGTTTTGGCAGTGTAGGCATTAGACCAAATGAAAAACAAAATAAAGTTCAGAAAGGTGATATATTTTTCACTACATCTTCTGAGACACCATATGAAGTTGGCTATACTTCTGTTTTGCTAGCCGCTCCAAAAAAAGACACTTATCTTAATAGTTTTTGTTTTGGGTACAGGTTAAAGGATAAAAATACATTATTGCCAGAATTCGCACAATATTTATTTCGTAGTATAGGGGTGCGGCGTAATATTGTGAGGTTGGCGCAGGGTAGCACACGATATAATATTTCGAAAAAATCAGTTATGAGCCTGACGATAAGACTACCATTACTAGAAGAGCAGCAAAAAATTGCTGAGTTCTTGTCTGCACTAGATGAAAAAATCGCCCTCACTCGCCAGCAGCTGGATAAAACAAAACAATTTAAAAAAGGATTATTGCAAAGGATGTTTGTGTGAGATGACGAGCCAAATTGAGGTATATGTAAGGAATAAGGTGCTTTTTTGTGTCCCGACAAATATTTTTAAAGATACCTTACAGTACACCATTGCCTTTGATACAGATTCGTATAATAGGGCACTGGAAGATAAAAGGATACAGCTATCGGATTTTAGAAAGCTGTATACCCGTGCCAGGGTTCCTTACCCAATAGTATTTATGAGCAAGAATGACATCGAAAGTCAGATTGATAACTATATAAAAAAGACTTTTGCTGGAGTTGATATGAACAGGCAATATTCTATTGCAAGCCACGGTACTATACAAATAAGTGCAATATCAATTATGCTTAGGCATATAGCCGCACTACAGTCTGAAGTCAGCAAGAGTATACCAGATAGAAATAATTTATGTGGCATATTTTTAAAGCAAGAATATAAAAGTATGAGTGTTAAGGATAAAGCTTGTATTGCAAGAGAAAAACTGGATATAAATACAGATAGAATAAAGAGTACACAAGGCAAAAAGGAGGCATTTCTATACCTGGAGAGGCAATTGAATAAACGTAATATTTTTATTTCTACGTATGATCATCGTCTATGTGCACAAACTATACAAATAGAGGATTTTGCTGGGATTTTTATAAACCACAAGAAGGCACCCTATATTTTTATTCGTGCAAGTGATGATAAATGTATGATAGACCCTTGGGGGAGGAAGAGTCTCATTCTTATGCTGATGCTTGGTATGTTATTGCATAAAAATAATAAACCCGTGATGCTTAACACAAAACATAACTCTGATATTAACGATGAAGCATATCAGTTTGCTGAAGAGATGCTTATGCCACAAAAGGTCTTCTCAGGGTGTGCGTATGTAAAAGATCTAGTCGATATCAAGAAGGTCAGCGAGCTATACAAGGTTAGCCCGTCTGCGGTTATTATGCGCTGTTACAGATTGAAGCTAATTAGTAATAAACAAAAAGAAAGTCTTCTGAAGGAGTGTAACAAAGAATTTGAGAAAATCAGGTCTAAAAAGGGAGGTGGCCGTAATAGAGCCATTGAGAATGGTATTGTCTTGAATGTTGGAAGCGGAGCAACGGGCATTATACTGAATAGGAGTAAGCAAGGTCTAATAGATAATGCACGGGTAACCAACCTTTTAAGTCCGAGAAAGGGCGCGAGTTTTTCCGTTGATGGAATCAGAGAGTATCTTAATGTTTAGTGGCTATACCGTCGTTTTAGACACAAACTTTATACGAGAAACTAGCTTGGAGGTGCTGCAGGAAATGCGGAAAAATAGCCGACTAGTAACCATAAAGGAGGTCGAGATAGAATTACCTGAACATGCAAAAGGAAAGCTTAAAAGTTCAGATGTAGAAGTAATAGATTTAAGAGCTGAAGATTACGCGGTTACTAGAGAAATATTCAGTAATTCGTCTGTAATAAAGCTTATAAATTTTTATTCTAATGAAGGCATGGCAGACCCACTCCTGCTAGCCTATATTGTGCACAGCGAGACCAGCAGCGGCAGACAACTGACAATATTTGATAAACCATTAGAACTTGCGACTAGGGATAAAACTTTGCGAGCATGTTGTAAAGAGTTAGAGATTAAACTATATGAGGACAAGAAATAACTAACATGACCCACCAATCCGAACAAACCCTCGAAAACGACCTCGTCGCCCAGCTGGTAGCCGGTGGGTATAGCAAGGTTGATTTGCCCGATGAGGCGGCAATGCTGGCCAATCTGCGGCAGCAGCTAGAAGCGCATAATGCTGCCAAACTCAGTGACGTGCCGCTTACGGATACGGAATTTAAAAGTGTGCTGAACCACTTGGGCCGTGGCACGGTGTTTGAGCGAGCGAAGACGCTGCGCGATAAAATACACCTGGTGCGCGAGGACGGCAGTAGCGTATATTTAGAGTTTTTTAATACAAATCAGTGGTGTCAAAATGAATACCAGGTGGCGCAGCAAATTACTAATACTGGTACCTACGAAACGCGCTATGATGTGACCATACTGATTAATGGCTTGCCACTAGTGCAGATAGAGCTTAAGCGCCGTGGGATAGAGCTGCGCGAGGCGTTTAACCAAATCAATCGCTACCGCCGCCATAGCTATAGCGCGGGTTATGGGCTATTTCAGTATGTGCAGCTGTTTGTCATAAGTAACGGCGTGGACACTAAATATTATGCTAATACGGTAAGTAATAGTGGTGATAAGAAAGCAAGCTATGAATTCACCTACTACTGGACAGACGAGCAAAATGTGCGCATAAGCGAGCTGGGCCAGTTTGCGGATATCTTTTTGGAGCGGTGCCATCTGTCGCAGATGATTGCTAAATATATCGTGCTGAATGAGTCGACCAAGACACTGATGGTGTTGCGACCATACCAATACTATGCAGTAGAGAAAATTATAGACAAGGTGACGAAGGGCGTCGGTGGTGGCTATATTTGGCATACGACAGGGAGCGGCAAAACACTGACGAGCTTTAAAGCGGCGCAGCTAATGACGGAAAATCCAGACGTCGACAAAGTGATGTTTGTGGTAGACCGCAGCGACTTAGACTACCAGACGATTAAAGAGTTTAATGCCTTTAAGGATGGTAGCGTGGATGGTACTGATAGCACTACTATGCTGGTGCGGCAGCTAGCCGATCCTAACACTAAGCTGATTGTGACGACTATCCAGAAGCTGGATAACGCCGTGACACGCCAACGCCATGCGCAGGCAATGCAGGCGGTAAAAGACAAGCGATTTGTATTTATTTTTGATGAGTGCCACCGCTCGCAATTTGGTCAAACGCACAAGAATATTACTAGTTACTTTACTAATTACCAGCTATTTGGCTTTACAGGGACGCCAATTTTTACTGAGAATGCTGCCAGCAGTAGCGGGTTTGGTAAGCGTACTACGAAGGATCTTTTTGGTGAGCGCTTGCATGAGTACGTTATTACTGATGCGATTAACGATGGCAATGTCCTAAAGTTTAGCGTGGAGTATGTGGGGCGGTTTACACGGCGTGAGGGGGCTGATACACAGGCAGATATTGATGTCGAGGCAATCGATACCAAAGAGGCGATGGAAAATCAGGCTCGGGTAGATAACATTGTGGATTACATACTAGCGAACCATGACCGCAAAACGCATGGGCGCGACTTTACCGCTATGATGTGCGTTAGCTCTACCGATTTGCTGCGTATGTACTACGATGCTTTCCAGCGCAAAAACACCAAGCTCACTATTGCAACGATTTTTAGCTACCAGGCAAATGAAGAAGATCCAAATGCCGATAGCTTACTAGACGAAGACGTGCTAGAATGTGCTAGCCCCGTCAACCAGTCTGCACGCGATTTTTTGGAGAGCGCTATGGGTGGGTATAATGCGCGGTTTGGCACCAACTACACCACGCGCGATAGCAAGAGCTTTTACGGGTATTATAAGGATATTGCTCGGCGTGTAAAAAATCGCGAAATTGACATTTTGCTAGTGGTAAATATGTTCTTGACCGGGTTTGATAGTAAGACACTCAATACGCTTTATGTAGATAAAAATCTAAAATACCATGGTCTTTTGCAGGCCTATAGTCGCACAAACCGTATTCTGAATGAGCGTAAATCCCAGGGTAATATTGTGGTCTTTCGTAATCTAAAAGCTGCGACAGATGATGCAGTGCAGCTATTCAGTAACAAGCAAGCCATGGAGACGATCTTCTTAAAACCATATGAATGGTATGTGCAGGAGTTTAACCAAAAAGTAGCAAGGTTGCTGGCTTTTACCCCAGAACCGTACAGCGTGGATACACTACTCGGTGAAGCTGAAAAACGGCAGTTTGTGGAGCTTTTCCGTGAGGTGATGCGCACGCGCAACGTACTACTATCGTTTGCGGGTTTTACCGATAGCGATGTTGATATGAATGAGCAGCTCTTTGAGGACTTTAAGAGCAAGTACTTAGATATATACTTTGAGCGCCGCAGCAGCAAAGAAAAGGTGAGTATTCTGGATGAGGTGGATTTTGAGCTAGAATTAATCCGCCGTGATGAGATTACCGTCGATTATATTATAGGGCTTGTAGCCAAAATGGCAGAGGCTAGCGAGCAAGAAAAGAGCCAATTACGTAAGCAGGTAGCAGATCTCGTTAATGGCAACGAGAAGCTGCGCAGTAAGCGTGAGCTTATTGATAAATTCATCATCAGCTGGCTACCGCATATTGCCGATAGTGATAGTGTCGAAGAGGAGTTTCAGCGTTTTTGGGGTGAGCAGGAGCAGCATATGCTGGAGCAATTAGCTGCAGCGGAGGGCTTTGACCTGACACGACTGCGCCAGCTAATTGATAATTATAATTACACCGGGCGATTGCCGCGGAGTGATGAGTATGTGGCGGCGCTGAAGAATAAGCCACGGCTTAGCGGACGTCAGGCTTTGATCGAGCGCCTGAAGGCAAAAGTGTGCTTGTTTATCGATACATTCATAGAATAAGAGAAGTAGAATACTAGGCCCCATGAAAATCTCCACCCATCTCAAACCCAACTCTCGCCACCGCGAAGAAGTCGTGGTGGGTAGCGACGGCACGTATATCATCTACACCAAAGCACCAGCGATTGAAGGCCGGGCAAATGCGGCGGCCATTAAGCTGCTAGCTAAATATTTTGGCGTGCCGCAGTCTCAAGTAAAGCTAGTGCGAGGTGCGACGTCGAAGCATAAGGTATTTAATATCGATAACATAGTTCTATAAAACACACAGCTGGCCTGGTACAGAGTACCCAACAAAAATAACAATAATGTAACTGTTATAAACAGTACATCGCCAAGAATTCTAGTGCGCATAATGCATACAAGAAAAGTGAGACGTTATAAAACGCTGGAACGTAAGTTGCCGAATAGCTGCTTCTTTCTTCTGCAAGAACCTGCCTTGTCTTACCTCATTGGATAAAGCGATGACAACACCATAATTAATCCGGTAGGTTTTCATTACGGTGTATTAATCTGCTTTTGCAATGCCGACGTGCACAAGCGTAGGAAAGAAGGGTAAGACACTCAAAAAATCTTAATATTCAGGTGTATATTCCTACGGATAATTTACACCGGGCACAGTCTTGCCCAGTAGCGTCTGCACGGTGACGAAGCGATAGCCTTGCTGCTTGAGTGTGCTGAGGATGCAGGGCACAGCATTGACAGAGGTGGGGTGGATGTCGTGCATGAGGATGATAGCACCTGGCCGTGCACCAGCAACGGCACGGTTGCAGACGATGGTGCTATTGCGATCGGCCCAGTCGCGCGTATCAACCGACCACAAGACAGAGGCCATACCGCGCTGACGCAGTTGCTCGAGGACGACACTGTTTACTGCACCATATGGTGGGCGCATGATAGTCGGTGTAACGCCTGCTGCTTGGGTGATGGCACTGTTGGTTCGGTCGATCTCGCTGCCGATTGCTTCGGCACTATACTGTGGCAGAACCGGATGGCTCCACGAGTGATTACCAAGCTGGTGACCACTGGTATGGATGCGACGCGCGACGTCAGCACGAGCTGCAACTTTGCTACCAATCATGAAGAATGTGCCTTTTGCACCATACTGGTCTAGGGCATCAAGTAGCTCGTTGGTATATGGCCCGGGCCCATCGTCGAAGGTGAGGGCGATGCAGGCTTGAGCGCACGATCCAGAAGGTGCTGGTGCGGCTGGCATAGGGGTAATAATTGGTTTTGGCTGTGGTTTTGGCAGGGCAGGGATGGTCGCAATCTGCCGCGCCTGGGTAGTTTGCAATGTAGCGAGGATACTCGTGAAGGGGAGCGAGATCGTCATCGTGCCATAGGATGACGGCACGAGCGCAGCTTGGCTAAAGGGCCAGGCAAGCGCATTGTCATTGGTAATAGTGAAGTTGGTGAGTGCGTCTTCTGTGACTATTTCGCCAAGATCGACGGCTGGCTGCTGCCGCTCGGCAATCGTGGCAGCAACGGAGCGCTGCGCCGCATCAATGACGGTGCGGAGGTATGCGGTATTGCCACCAACGAGGTCGCGCAGAGTGATAGCCGCGCCCGTCTGCTTGTTGAATGTCCAAAATCGAGTGAAGCTGGCGGGGTGAGCACCGTGGGTGTCTTGGTTAGCCTGGACAATAACGGATAGGGCAGTATTGGTATTGTGGGTAATTTGGTAGCTGATTGCCTCAGTCATTGGTCGGTGGAAGGTGCGGCCGGCTGCGACACTTTGGCGAAACTCGTGGTCGAGCTGATCGATGGCACTGGCGACGGTGGTGTCGATCGTGCGATTGCCTGTCAGTGGATATTCGAGGGAAGCTTTTTCTTTAGCAGAGGTGCGGCTGACCAGCTTCGAGCGGATGCCTTGGTAGTGCGAATCGACAAAGGAGTATTTCTCATCTGTTTTATCGGTTGTGCGTGCGGCTGATGGGGAAGGCTGCGGTGCAGCAGGCCGCACCACATGGACGATAATAAGAGTAACAATGAGGCCGCATAATGCACAGGCAAGTAGCGTAAGCAAGATAATCATGCGGCGTCGCGCTTGGGTGCAGCGTTTGTGGTGCCGCTGCAAGCGTGATGCTGGTGAGGGAGATTGACGCTCCATACCGCTAGTATAGCAAAATAATGAGCATAAGCGCCATAGATATGATGATTATGCTCACACCTATTGCACCAGCGCAGCCTATGGTATAATTTAGGCAGAATATGGGACCACAACAGCCGCGATTCAATAGTTTTCCTGAGCAGCCTCGGGCAAATAACCAGAATATCTACCGTTCGCCAGCGCCTCAGGCGCACGAGCGGCTTCCTGCGCTGATGCCCGAGCGTCGGAGCGAGCAGCAGCCAGCTGACACGCATGAAATGATGCCGATGGTCCCGCAGCAGAGCCTCACGCTGCCTGCTCTTCCTACCACAGTTATTGCTGCGCCACAGCCCGACCCAGATACGGCTGTCACAGCTGCTCCTGCAACTGCTGCAGACGAAGACCTGATTGAAAAAGACTGGGTTATCAAGCTCAAGCAGATCATTAAGGATACCCAAGATGACCCCTACCAGCGCGAGCAGCAGGTCAGTGCTCTGCAGCGCGACTATATCTACAAACGCTATGGGCGCAAAATTGGCGCAACGGAGAACTAGATGAATACTGTCACCACATTCATTATTGTTTTTGGCTCGGCTGGTCTTATTCTTATCATCTTGTTTGTTGCCTTTATCGTTTATCGCAACAGTATGCGCGAGGCCAAGAACTACGAGCGTGGCCTTAAGATGGTGCCGATCCTCATCCACTTGCCGCCTGCCAGTGACGATATCGACGGTGGTGGGCGCGACAAGCGTGACCTCACGGAGGAAGTGCTATCGCAGGCCCAAGTAATGTACAACATCATTGCGAGTACCAGCACCAAGGGCTTTATGAGCCGGATCTATGGGCAGCGCCATGTGTCATTTGAGATTGTAGCGCGCGAGGGTCTGGTATATTACTATGCAGTAGTGCCAACAGTGCTGACGGACACAGTGCGCCAGGCAATTGCTGCAGCTTACCCATCGGCACGGCTCGAGGAGGTGTCGGAGCACTCAGTATTTAGCAAAGTGGGCAAGGCGAGTGGGACGATTGGTGGTGAGTTTACTCTGCGCAAAGAATTTATTTATCCGATTTCCACCTATATGGAGTCTAAGCGCGATGCGTCGCGGGCGCTGCTCAATGCAGTGTCTTCGGCTGGGCGTGAGGATGGGGTCGGAATCCAATTTTTGATCCGCCCAGCGTATGAGAAATGGACAAAGCGCTCTATCTCGGCTGCCGAGCAGATCGTCAAGAACAAGGGTGAGAAAAAGAGTAGTGGCGGCAGTAGCCTCTCGGCGCGTGATGTTATACAGGCACTATGGAAGCCGCCCGAGGCAAGTGACAAGAAGGAATTCCAAGCTGAGAAGCCGCTCAGTGCAGTGGAGCAGGCTAAGGTTGATGCTATCCAAGAAAAGATTCGCTACCCTGGCTATGAGGTAATGATCCGCGTGGTGGTGTCGTCCAACACGGCGGCGCGCTCACAGGTGCTGCTCAAGAATATTGTGGCGGCGTTTGCACTGTTTGATTCGCCGAGCTTTAATGGCTTTAAGTTTAACCTTACTAAGAATGTCGATGAGCTCGCGACAGCCTTTATCTTCCGATTCTTCCCGCAGGCAAATAGCCGCGATATTCTCAACTCAGTCGAGCTTGCAACTCTCTTCCATTTGCCAGATCAAAATAGCATTCCTACCTCGCAAGTCAAGCGCCAGATGAGCAAGCAAGTCGATGGCCCAACAGAGGTGATGGAGACGGGGCTGTTGCTCGGCTACAATGAGTTCCGCGGCGTGCGCAAGCCGATTCGCCTGGCAGATAAAGACCGTCGGCGTCACATCCATATCATTGGTCAGACGGGTGTAGGTAAGTCGGTCTTGCAAGAGAACTTGGCCTACCAGGATATGCTGGCGGGGCGGGGTTTTGCCTTGGTTGATCCACACGGTGACTTAGCTGAGGCGCTGCTTGCCAAGGTACCGCGTGATCGGGTAGAGGATATTGTCTACTTCGACCCAGGTGATATGAGCAACCCGATTGGTCTTAATATGTTTGAGTTTGATCACCCCGACCAAAAGGACTTCTTGGTGCAGGAGGCAATTAACATGCTGTATGGCTTGTACGACCCAGGCCACACTGGTATCGTTGGGCCACGCCTCGAGCACATCTTCCGTAACTGTGCGTTGCTGCTGATGGCTGATCCTGCGGGTGGAACGTTTGTTGATGTGCCAAAGCTGCTGGTGGATGAGCAATTCCGCAATGCCAAGCTCAAATACGTGACGGACCGGCAGGTGCTCGACTTTTGGACCAAAGAGTTCCCAGCCTCGCAGCGCTCCAACGAAGCTGGTGATTTGATTAGCTGGGTGATCTCCAAGTTTGGTCCATTTATTAGCAACGATGCAATGCGTAATATTATTGGTCAGACTAAGAGTGGTTTTAACTTCCCTGAGATTATGAATAACAACAAGATTTTGCTTGTTAACCTCTCCAAAGGTAAGATGGGCGATCTCAACTCGAAGTTGCTTGGTATTATCTTTGTCATGAAGTTCCAGGCGGCGGCGATGGCTCGGGCTAATATCCCCGAGCACGAGCGCAAGGACTTTACACTCTACGTTGACGAGTTCCAGAACTTTGCCACCGATAGCTTTGAGACGATCCTCAGTGAGGCGCGTAAGTATCGCTTGAGTTTGGTTTTGGCCAACCAGTTTATGACGCAGCTCAAGGAAGAACTGCGCGAGGCTATCCTTGGTAACGTTGGTACAACCATTACCGGCCGAATTGGTACGACTGATGCTGAGATTATGGTCAAGCGCTATACCCCTGTCTTTACTGCTGAGGATTTGACCAAGCTACCAAACTTTGAGTCGGTCTGTGTGGCGCAGATTAACGGTACGCCGTCAGCGCCATTTAGTATGGCGTGGATTCCGCCAATGGGTGAACCAAACCAGCAATTGAGCGGTGCTCTCAAGAAGCTTTCGGCCGCGAAGTATGGTCGACCGCGTGACCAAGTTGAGCGCGATATATCTGCCCGTATTAGTGTGCAACAACCCAGCCAGCCAGCAGCCGGAGCAGGGCGTCCAGGAGGCGCAGCTGGAGCTGGTGGTGGGTCGTCCTTCCTTGATGAATGGCTTGCAAAGCGTAAGCAGATGAATGCAAAGAAGCCACAATCGGCGGCAGCACCATCAAGCGCGCAAGCCTCACGGCTCAGTAGCCCAGCTACTCAACCACCACGGCCACAAACCACACCAGCTTCCTCAGCTCAGCCATTGCGTGCCCAGCCAGCCATGCCGCCAGCTTCTTCATCCTCTCAACCACCACGACCACAGCCAGCTAGCGCTCCTCGCACTATGCCAAATCCAAGCGCATCATCTCCATCGTCGGCTGCTCAGCCTGCTCCACCACCGTCACCAGCGGTGCAAGATGCGCTGGATAGAGCACGTCATGCTGCGCGGCCCAATATCCTTGGTGGCCAGCAGGCCGAGGCGCGTACCCAGCCTACTCCACCAGTTACACCATCGCCCGCTCCCGAGCCACCTATGCCAACGCCAGAAGAGCTGGAGCGCGAAGCCCTGCGCCGTCAAGGCACTCTCAACACGCATGGCGACCTGAGCGGCGAGCCACAGGAAGTGTCGATCAAGCTGCACTGATAAGCACTTAATACAGGTGATAGAGAACACAAGAGGCAAGCATAATATTTTGACGTTCGTTATTGTTCGTATTATACTAAGTCTATGAAAACCCATTATGTTTTACAAAAGTTGTTTCAGGGGCGACGGTATGTCGGCGACGATTGGGAACTGGATTCTGATAATATAACGTGCCGAAACAAGCTCACATCTGCGACGACAACATTCGGTACTGACGACACATGCCCCTGGTGTATTGAACTTGGAGTTGGGTTCACTCTGCAGAAGAATATCGAAATTGGCGACCCGTATCTTATAGAAGGTGATCGTTACGTGATCACCGTTTGTTCACCCTCGTTCGTTGATGATCCACAGGGCACGTGGTACTTTGAGGACGATAATGAAGCAAAGCCCCTGATTATGAATACGCTTGATTATGATGTCGTCTTTGAGTTTGTTCAAACGAAATTAAAAGAGTACGTCTTTACACCAACGCCTGATCGTCCGTATGGAGATGATATAGAATTTCACAATGTCACGAAGCACTGGCTCTTTGATGTAGATTGGGAGGATTATTATCGATAGTTCTTTTGTCAAAGATACTCCTTAGATATTTGAGCTATTCGTTAGAGACTCTGACAGTGATATCATTCGCTCATGACATACGCAGCCACCGTCGTTCAAGTACTTCTCTCCAGTCTGAGTAACCCTCCTCTAGAGCATTGGAGTTTAATCGATAGGGCACTATTTCACATGAGAAGTGTGAGCTATCAGTGATTGAATCATGTTGTTGATCAAGCAGTGATTTGCAGAGGTAAGCTACACATTCCGCCGACCAAGCATCATCATGCGCACAAAGTCGAAGGCAAGGCCGCAGAGCCAGCCGAGGGCGAAGGCGGCAATGGATTCGGCACCGGAGAGTGGGTAGCCGTTGAAGCGGGCGATGAGGTAGATGGCTAGAGTGAGCACGAAGGCGGCAATGGCACCAGAGAGCAGCGCATTGGGCCGGGCAACGGTGCTGCCAGTGACTTCGCTTGCTTTCTCGATGGCTGGGTTGTGGATGACTTTGCTAAAGGCACGGCTTGAGGGCGAGAGCTGGGACTGGACGGCTGCCATGGTTTTATCGAAGCGTTCTTGCTGGGCAGCCGGGCTGGCTTGGCGTTGACGCTCGGCGCGCTGTTGTTCGCGGGTTTCGCGCTGGCGGCGCTCAGCTTCGGCAGTGGCTCGTTCTTGCTGGGCAGCTTGCTCGTAGACTTGCTCGGCTTCGTGGCGAGCGGCCCGAAGGGTTTCGCGACGCTGACGCGTTTCACCCTGGAGGCTGGGATGTTCTAACTGGCGGTGTTCGCCAGATTGGCGCAGGGCAGTCAGCTGTTCGGCGCGTGATTGCTCGATGGTTTGCTCAGTGCGGTGCTCAGGTTGGCGTTTGGTGGTAAATCGTTCTGCCATTGGTTTCTCCTTGGTTAGATTGTTCCGGCGTTAAAGTTGCGGCGCACGAGGCGGATCTCGGTGCTGAGTTGGCGTGAGCGGGCATAGAAGAAGACCACTACCGCAAGGACGATGCCAGCAAAGATGATATTCTCGCTACTACCGGTGTGGGGTAGCTCGGTTACGACTTGCTCAACGACGCGCTTCTCGGCAGGGCAATCTACCTTAGTGCTGAGTGTGTTGCCAAAGGTGTTGTCGATGCGACAATCGTAGGAGGTTGCGTTACTGGTGCCAGTACCCATCGAAGGAATCTGGTCTTTGAGCTGGACGGTAAATTGCCGCTCTTGGCTCTCGCCTGGTTTGATCTCTACAGCTGGCCAACTGAGGATGGTTGCATCGGTGCTGGCGCTTTGATTGGTATCTCTGCCAAGAGTACCGCCGCCAGCGTCAACGACCGTAGCGTATTGAAGGACATCGCCGAGGTTGTCGCTAAAGGTGAATTTCTCGGCGTTGAGACCTTTGTTGGTGACGCTGAGCTTGTAGGTAATGCGGTCGTGGGCTTTGGCAGTGACGGTGGTTGTCTCAGCACTGTTTTGGGTGAGGTTGTGGCCACTCTTGGTCTGGACGAATTTGGCAGTACAGGTCTTATCCTCTAACCAGAGGGTGTTGTTGCCTGGGCAAGGCTGGCAGCGAGCATCATCTTTGAGTAGGGTAGGATTGACCGGGCAACGGGCGGGTGCAGCGATGACGAAGGTCTTGGCACAGGCTTCACTGGTGCGGTCGCCCAGAGAGGTTTTGACAGTGAGGACGACGCGGTACGAACCAGGTATTTTTTCGCTATAGCTGACGGTAGGCGTACTACTCTCGAGTGTTTTGACGAGCTTGCCATCGCGGTAGACGTGGAAGACATAGCCGGTGATGCTAGCACCATGCTGGGCAGATGCCGCAGCGGTGAATTGGTAGGTGGTGTCGTTCTTGTTGATGACAAGGCCACTACAGCTTGCCACTGGCGTTGGCTTGATGACGGATGGCGGTGTGCTGCAGTTTGGATAGGTACCGACCTGGCCGGGTGGGCAAACGGGTGCTGGTGGCACTGTCTGGGTAATGAGGTTACCACAGTTGAGCATAATGGCGAACCAGCCAAACTTTGCTGAGTGGCCAACGAATGCCCGGTAGGTGAAGTTCCCCCATAGGTGGTGTGGCCGGTAGTAGAAGTTGCGCATTCCACCTTGCGCTGCCTTCACAGAATACACGCCTTCACCCTGAGCGGCACTAAAGTGTGGTGTCATTCCCCACGAGTAGGTGTTCTCGGTGCTTCGCCGGGTTTCGAGGCGAGTTGTCGCCTGCTGCAGTTCGGCGCGGGTAATGCCGATGGTACTGTAGAGGTCGCGGATGTTGTTGGTGTTGGCATCGTAGTGCGCCATGAGCTGCGAGCCATTGCTAATCCCACCGTAGATCATATCGCTTGGGTCGGCAGCGTTAGCCGATTCTGGTGGCGCAAGCAGCGTGAACGACTGCACAACGAGTGCCAGCGCAGTAAAGATCAGCCCCAAGCGGCGCGTCGCTTCCTCTTTGCGCAGACGCTTCGCGTAGAAGCCCAGCTGGCCGACGATCGCCGGGCTGAGCGATAAGTTTGATACGAGTTTCCGAAACATGATGTACCCCCATAGACCATCAATGTTAGCTAAATGTTCTATGTATATTCTAGCAATGTGTTGCACGAAATGCAATTGTTTATTGGTCGTGCTGACTAGTACATGATGCAGGCCTGCGGCGTAGCTCGTCTTATTTGACAATAAGCGCCAACCTAGAGAATAATATGGAATATGGCTCGCTCTGCTCGCTCACACCATCCCGATGACTTCGCGCTCGATATTGCGCATAATGAGCTCGATCTCTTTCGCTGGTTCCTGTTGGTGTATCTGCTGGGCAAGCCGATTCAATCACCGGTGGCGGTGCAGACCTGGCGTCTCTTGGTGGAGCACCAGCTTGATACGCCGTGGGCGCTGCTTGCGGTGGAGCGCAAACGCCTCGTGCGGCTGCTGGATGAAGGCAAATACACGCGCTATGATGAGAAAACAGCGGCGGCGCTGCGGCTCTGTGCGCAGCAGCTGATTGATTGGTATGATGGCTCGCTGATGCTGCTGATAGAAAACAGCCCGTGCGAAGCCGAGTGCGCCAAACGCCTGCAAAAATTCTATGGCGTCGGTCCAAAGACGGCGGAGATTTTCCTGCGCGGCGTGGCTGAGTTATTTGCTCAGCGTGTGGAATAAGCGGTTGTCGGATAATAAAAAATAAAGGAGTAATAAATGCTCGATACATTTCGGAAAATAGGACAGAGCGGAGCGCAGTGGAGTCAGCGGCACTGGCGGTGGCTGGCAGTGTGTGGAGTGGTCATTATGGGGCTGTGGCTTAATAACACGAGTCTCTTCATGCCAAGGCAGCACCCACGGATACTCGCTCACCGAGGCCTGGCGCAGACCTTTGACTACAGCAAGGTTGGCAATGATACCAACACTGCAGCCATTATGGATAAACCCGAGCACCCCTATCTTGAGAATACGATCCCATCTATGCGCGCCGCCTTCGATCATGGTGCGGATGTGGTGGAGCTTGACCTCAAGCTCACAAAAGATAAGCAACTCGCGGTCTTCCATGATGCGACACTGGAATACCGCACAGAAGCCAAGGGCGAGATTGGCAAGTACACGATGGCTGAGCTCAAGCGCCTCGATGTTGGTTATGGCTACACGGCAGATGGCGGCAAAACCTTTCCATTCCGCGGCAAAGGGGTGGGCTTGATGCCAACACTGGATGAGGTGCTGGCAGCCTTTCCACACAAGGATCTTCTTTTACATGTTAAAGACGGCAACCACCAGACATACGAAGTGCTGTGGGGTAAGCTTCGAGCAATGGACCCAGAACGCTTCAAGCAGATGACGGTCTACGGCAATGACGATGGTATTGCCTGGCTGCGCCAACAAAGCGCGACGCTGCGCTTGTGTTCCAAGGCGATGATGAAGGCCGGGTTGCTGCGGTACGTGGCAGTTGGCTGGACGGGTTATGTGCCGCACGAGCTGCACAATATGGAGCTGCACATTCCGCGGCGCTATGCACCACTGCTATGGGGCTGGCCAGGTAAGTTTGTTGACCGGATGGCGGCGGTAAACACGCGAGTAATGTTGGTCGAAGGTGATGGACAGTGGTCAGCTGGGTTTGATACAGCGGAGAGTGTGACGCAGATACCGCCACAGTTTGGTGGGTATGTCTGGACGAACCGGATTGACCGGGTGCAGCCAGTGCTCGCGCGGCGGCGCTGAGTTTTATACACTTGAGTGAAATGAGGTAGGATAGGTGACAGACGCGCGCGTCTTGTTCTTGAGTAGTATACTAAACGAATCATTATTGTAATTCATTTACATTAGGTGTAATCTATGCGATAATGTTGACGAAGGAGAAGTATAATGCACACACAATTTGATGCACTAATTATTGGTTTTGGTAAGGCGGGTAAGACGCTGGCGGTAGCGCTGGCTGGGGCAGGTCAGCGGGTAGCGCTGGTGGAGCAATCGCCGCAGATGTATGGAGGGACGTGTATTAATATTGCGTGCATTCCGACTAAAACGCTGGTGAGTGCGGCAGCGGCTGGTCGGTCGATCGACGAAGCGTTTGCGCGCAAGACAGCGGTCGTGACCAAGCTTAATAATAAGAACTACCACATGCTCGCGGATAACCCGGGCGTGATGGTTATTGATGGTGTTGCGTCGTTTGTTGACGCGCACACAGTGAGCGTCCAAGCGGGCGAGCAGCGCATTGAGCTGCAGGCAGATCGGTTGTTCATTAATACCGGTGCAGTGCCGGTGATGCCAGCGATTGCTGGCCTTGAGCAATCGGCCCATGTCTATACTAGTACAGAGGCGCTCAACCAGCAGCTGAAGCCACGGCGGCTAGCGGTGATTGGCGCTGGACCAATTGGCCTGGAGTTCGCCTCGACCTATGCGGCTCTTGGTGTGGAGGTCACACTCTACCATCGCCGGGCGCAGCTGCTTCCGCACGAAGAGCCGTCTGTTGCCCAAGCAGTTGCTCAGTCTCTGGAAGCGCAGGGTATAACACTTGTGTTTGCATCAGATATACAGCAGGTGCGCGATACAGACCACGGCGTTGCTGTGATACGTGGTGGTGATGAACAAGTATATGATGCTGTGCTTGTGGCCGCTGGCCGCCGGCCTAACACCAGTCAGCTTCGTCTTGCCGCCGCTGGTGTGGAGACTGATGAGCGCGGCGCTGTTGTCGTTAATGATCATTTGCAAACTACTCAGCCGCATATCTGGGCGCTGGGCGATGTCAATGGTGGGCCGCAGTATACCTATGTGTCGCTCGACGACTTCCGTATTGTCAAGAGCCAGCTCCTTGGTGATGGGAGCTATACGCGGGATCGGCGTGCAGTATTGCCTCATGTGATATTTATGCAGACACCACTAGCACGCGTTGGCCTGACCGAAGCAGCAGCTCGCGCTCAGTATGGTGACGATGTGAAGTTTAAAGAGCTGCCAGCAATGGCGGTGCCGCGCATGCATGTTGATAATAAAACAACGGGGCTGCTCAAAGCAGTGGTCCAGCCATCGACAGGCCATATTCTTGGCGCGACGCTGTTTTGCCAGCAGGCGCCAGAGGTGATTAATACTATCAAAACAGCGATGGACGCTGGCCTGCCTTATACCACACTGCGCGACCAGATCTTTACTCACCCAACGGTGAGTGAGGCGTTGAATGACCTATTTGCACTTTGATTTTTGTATCTTGTGAAATTTGAGACTTGCGTCGTAGATAATTGACAATACTACCACATATCTCGTACAATAAAATCCTAGACAATAAGGAGAACACATGTCAAATTCAGAGAGAGAGAGAGAGCCTTAACAGGCAATGTTGAGCAGATAGATGCTGGTGAAGCTGCGGTTGAGCATGGCGATCAACAACGAATACGCGCCATAGGAGTGGTGGCGGCAAGAGGAACTGAAACGACAACGGCCATTTCTCGTTTTAGAGACTGGCGGGAAAAAAGGCGGGAAGAAAAGCGGGAGAAACGGGCAGCCGCCTACAAAGAAGCGAGGAGAACTCTTTATGGTCCAATAGTAGACTATGTGTCTTTCGGTCTTCGTGGTGCTCGCCCAGGAACAATGATTAATGTTCCGCGAGTATTCCCCGCTACTCGGACACAAGTAGCCTACGAGGAGAGAATGCGCCAACAATTGATGACTCCAGAGGGGCAAAAACAGCACGACGACCTTATTGAATCTCTCACACAGAAAGACGAAGAAGAACGGCGCTCTTGGGAGTCACAAGATCAAGGCGATGAAGTGCTTTAAAGGTATTAAGTAACAAAATTTCTATAACTCTGAATTGCATCACCGTATGGTGATGCATAGCTACGCCGCCCGAAACTCATATATAAACGCACCCGTCCTTTGTGAGAGACAGATGATATCTAGGTCGGGCGAGCTGTGTTTATCTGGGAGTGTTTGCCCAAGATAATGGAAGCGAATGATACACGAGCTATCTGGGGCAGCGGCCGAGCTTAGCAGAGCACGCGTGTGGCCAGACACCTGCTCTGAAGAATCAAGCGGTAATGTGCGCCCAAGCCGCGAATATGCCATCCATCCCGTGCAACCAAACGCACAATCGCGAAACGGCTGGCTAGCAAGCAGACGCTGACGTGCGGCGTGGTCGGTGATAGTGCCGATGACAATGCCGCCTGGCCCATCAATGTTGATAAACTCACCGCGGCTTAGGGTAATGTCAAGCGACTGCGTAGCCTCGCTCTTTACTCGCTGCGCGAGCTCCTTCGTCGCATTTGTCCAGAGTGGTTCGGGTCGCACTGCGTGCAAGACAGCGCTTATGCCAACGCCTGCCACGATGAGCAGGATAATTACCATAAGTGGCAGCCACATATGGCGGAGAAGAGTGAGAAGCTTGGCGAGTGTATTGCACATGTATTTCATGCATATAGTATATAGCAGGCGCTGGATGCTTGCAATGGGAGCAAAACGATGTAATAGCTAAAGATATGTTGTCGCGCTGCGTCCGTTATTTTGTGCCAGCGAGGTAGATTTCTTGCACCTGGGCATCATTCAGCGCGGTGGTGTGGACAGCCCCAAACTGCATCATGCCAGTGAAGAATGTGTTTGTGCTGTTAATAGGTGTGCCATCGCCATTGCGCCACTCGCTAAAGCGCCCACAGCCAAACTTCCAGTAGCCGCGGAAGTTTTGGGCCTGCGTGACGCTTGGGTCGTGAGCAACCAGTGCGCCATCGGCATAGAGACGCATGCCTTGTGGTGAGAGTGAGGCGGCAACGTGGTGCCATCTGCCATCGGCGTAGTTTTTGCCAGCTGGTGAGAAGATCGAGCGCGTGGCATTGGGCCACACTGCAAAGGCAATGCGCCCTTGCTTGTCGAGAAAGAGGACGCGATCTAAGCTTGGGTCGGCACCATTGTCTGGTGTACTAGCAAAGCCGGCGATGCGCCCATTATTGAGCCCGTATTGATTGGTATTGAACCAGACAGAGAGGGTAAAAGGGTTGGGGTTGTCGACAAGTGTGGGGTAGGCAAGGCAAGTATCTTTGAAGAGGGTACTACGCACACGGTCGCGGCGGCAAGCGTATGATTGTGAACCATGAGCAGCGGCCGTGCGCGTCAGCCAGGTGCCCTTATTGTTATTGCCAGATAGGTCGCGCTCGGTGGTGCCAGTATCGAAGAATGTCATGCCGTAGATGAAGAGCGCCTGCGAGGGGGCAGTGAGCTTGGTGGCATCAGTGCAGTTGTAGAGCACGGGGCGCGCGGTATTAGCACTGTTGTGGATCGTGCCCGAAAACGCTCCGCTTGTTAGATAAAAATTATGAAAGATAATAAAGCATATCCCCACTAGGGTGATAATCGCTGCGACAATGACAGAGGTGATGGGCAGTGGCTGCGGTGAGCTATCTGCCGCGGTAGGCCGAGATAGCTGGCGAAGGCCATAGAGCATGAACCCAAAGGGGATAAGACAAATGAGCATAATGCACAGGATAACCCATGCCGTATAATGAATCGTTGGTGTGAAGAAATACTGACCGTGGCTATTTTGTACCGAGACGGTAATGGTGGCATCTTGGCCGGGGTAGAGCACTGTACCGACTGCGTCAATTGGGAACACTCCGGTATTGACGATGTGCATAGTGGCGCCTTCATTGGCTGGCAAAACACTGAGCACGCTAAAGTTGATCCATGGATGGAACCACAGCGACACAGCGCAGAGCACTAGTGTCATGCCAATAATCCGATAATACCAGCGCCACGTTGGGCGAGTCCGGCGGGTGGCTAGATGGATGATGAGCCAGCCAATCACCACCCATGGCACCATTAGCCATACCCAGCCAAGCCAAGGGTTGATGAAAATTGCTTTGCCAATGATGGCGCTGTGCTCAATAGGAAGTGGGTCGGCCGCATGGTTGAGGTCGCCCTTGGTGAGGATACGCTGGTTGGTGATAGACTGAATCCGATGGGTGTACGTCCGGCCATGGCGCTGAAAGGTGATGATGTCGCCAGGGTGGTAGTTGTTAGCTGGCTGCGTGACTACGAGCGAGCCAACTGGTGCGGCAGTGCCCATGCTCGGTGTTGTGACGAAAAAGATACGCATGCCAAGTGCTATCATCACGGCAACGAAGCCTCCAAGACAGAGGCTCAGGATGGTGATGATAATCATTCGTTGCCGAGGCATGCGTATCGTCCTGCTCCAGAGGAATTACGCGCCAAATGTCCACGTCAGTGGTTGCGAGACCTGCAAGCCTTGGTAGGTTGGGCCAGCACTGGCGTCGAGTGATACCTCAAAGGTGATCGGCACGCTCTCGCCTGCATTGATGGTTGCTTTGCTGAGTTTGGCGAGCAGGTCGATCGCACCGCCTGCTTGCAATTGTGCGGCAGTGCCTGTAAAGAATGTGCTACTGCCTGATTTGATAGCTACCTTAACTTTGCTGCACAAGTCTGTTGCCGAGCCCGCCATTGAAGCACCAGCGACAGACGATTGGCTACATGTGCCAGGATTGAGGCTAAAGGATGTTGCGGCTACGCTTCCGGTGTTTTGCAGGGTAATGTTGGTTGTTTGGGCTGGCCCACCAGCAACAAGTGGTGTGCTTGTACCACCATATTTGTTAATAGTAGAGCAGGTCGCAGAGTTTGTCGCTGCACCAGCGCCATCTGTACTGTTGCAGGTGTAGGTGCCCGATGTTTCCTTCATGGTGAGTGTACCGGTTGAAGCGCTGTTGACGGTGTTTTGGATGCTTGCCGCAAAGCCTGCGAAGGTCGGTGTAAAGGTAAAGGCGACCAGTAGTGCACCGACAATCCCCGTTGAGATAAGGCCAATTCGCTTTTTGCCCTGGCCAGTTTGAGTTGCAATCATAAAAATCCCCCTTATGGTTATATTAGCTATCAGTGTATCAGAAGCATGAGCGTTATACAAGAGAGTCGTTGCCGGATATATAAAGTGAATGCACGACGATTGCTGGCAAGAGCCTCGTGAAGTAGTAATAAATTTTCTCCTCTATTTATGACAGGGGCAGCGAGAGAAAGGTTACTGTGGCAGATCTTTCTTATATAGATATATCGTGTCTGTACCTCTGTTTTTACTATAGACCAGTGCGAGAGAGCTGGTTGCTATACACTGTATTACCAGTCTCGCTGCACAGCCGTTTCTAAACCTGCTATAATAGAATATGAGTAGAAAGTAAAGAGGCGTTATCGTTCAGGATAGCGCGAGCGGAGGTCGGAGCGATATGGCAATCAGTCAGGCGAAACTAATTCAGGCGGCGCGGCGGGTCTTTGCCCAGGATGGCTACAAGGCAGCATCGATCGTGGAGATTGCTCAGGTGGCAGGTATTGCGGTCGGCGGCGTGTATTTGCTCTATCCGTCTAAGCTGGAGCTCTTCCTTGCGGTGTATCGTGCGGAGGACGAAAAGACAAAGAACCGGATTGTTGGGCGGATCGATTGGTCGCAGCCCCGGGCGGCTTTTGCAGCCTATCTACGCGCCACAACGCAAGCAACGCGGCGTAATAAAATCCTGGCTGAGTGGCAGAGTGATGTGCCTGGCGAGCAGGTGCGCCAAGCTTACCATGATGATGCGAAGCAAGCAGGAGCGGGCAGTAGCCTGGCAATGCGTGGTGAGTTCTTTGCCGAGCAGGTGCAGCAGTGGCGGCGCGATGGCGTACTACGGCCAGGCGCGACCGACCAGATAATCAGCGAGCTCTTTACAGTAGTGGCAGCGATTGACGCACTGGAGGATATCGCACCAAAGATGATGCGATTTATGGTTGATGCGGTGCTTGAGCAGTTGTTTGTGAGTGAATAGCTGCTGCGATACGCTGCTGTGACTTCATATGCGACGCAGAACGCGGGAGCGAAATTGACGTAGTATTTGCAATTATGACTGCTTCATCGTATACTTATCACTAGTATGTTGCAATATCTTCGTTCGAGTGAGGCAGATCAGACGATTACGCCGCGTGATACGCTGCGGGTTGGGTCGTGGCTGCGCTGCGAGAAGCCTAGCAGCGAGGAGATCGACAAGCTCCTGGCGCTTGGTATGGACGAAAACATCATCAAAGATGCGCTAGACCCGCACGAGGTGCCACGTATTGAATTTGAGGATGAGTGGACGTATTTGATTGCCCGCTTGCCTGATACGGACGATGATTTTAATGACTTTACGACACCGATATTATTTGGTATTCACAAAAACTATGTGGTGACACTTTCGCGTGATAGCCTGGGCCGGCTCTGGCAGCCTTTTGTCGACAAAACGCGGATGAATACGGCACGGCGGATTGAGCTCGTGGTGGCAATGATCGAGGCGGTGTCGCTGCAGTACCAGCGACGAGTGGCAACGATCAACCGACAAATGCGGGCAGCAACGGACGACCTCCATACGCTGCGGGCGCGCGATATCGTGACGCTGACCGAGTATGAACGCAAGCTCAACGACTACCTCAATGCACTAGTGCCAATGAACTGGGCGATTGAGCGCTTGATGGCAAACCGCAGTCTCCGCCTCAAAGAGGACGATAAGGATGATGTGGAGGATATCTCGATTGATTTGGAGCAGGTGATTGCGCGTTGTAAATCGCTTCTGCGCACCATCACTAATGTGCGTGATAGCTACCGCGCCGTGATGGATACGCGCCTGAACGAGACAATCCGCTTACTAACGGTGATCACGGTGGCATTGACTATCCCAACGATGATCGCTGGGCTTTATGGTATGAATGTGCCTGTGCCAGGGGCGGATGACCCAACGATGTTTTGGAAGATTACCACCGTGAGTGTGGTTGCCGCCATGGCAACCGGGTATTATTTCTTACGCCGGCGGTAGGGGCTATTGCACCCCACCTGCCTTGAGCAATGTCTTCAGTCCGTGCTCGCCACCACCAAAGCCGCTGGTGGTGTAGTCGTTGACGATCATGTAGGGGAGGCCAGTGACGCCGAGTTTGAGAGCGCGGCTGGTGTTTGTGGCGATGTCGTCTTTGTGTTTCTCGTTTGTCACGCAGTCGCGGAAGGTCTCGACGTTGAGTCCAATCGCTTCGGCCGATGTTTCGAAATAGCTGACGGGGAGGAGTGGAATTTCTTTGGGCACGGCAACGCCTTTGACGCCAATGCCTTTGTCGAAGTAGTCAGCTTTGATGCGGGGTACAATGTGGTGCGTGTATTCCCAATACTTATGTTGGTCGGCCGCGCAAAATGCTGCCTCGGCACCACGTTCGGTATTGGGCACGATATCTTTGAGAACGGCAACAATCCGGTGTTCGTAGCGCAGTTTGCCCGACTTGATATACTGCTGGAAGTCTGCAGTGTTCGTGGCAGCCTCGACCTGCGCACAAAATGAGCAGAAATAGTCGGTGTAGTCGACAAAGACATTGGGTGCAGTGTGGCTGCCCTGCGACATGGCGCTCTGCCAGGGCTCACCTTTGCCAATGTGCTTGTTGGGTGGGCGGTTGACGAGATTGTAGGCGAAAAGGCTGATGATTGTGACGACGACAATCCCAAGCATGATATGGATCAAGCTAACCCCTGTTTGTTGTGACTGCATGATGCTCCTCCTGCTGAGCTAATGTTATGTAGATGGCGGCAATCCGGCCCGATCGATAGAGCGAAAAGAGACTTAACCCAAGGGCAATGATAAGCACAATAGTGCTGGCAACCGTCGCGGCCGAAGCGGCGGCGGCTCCCGAGAAAAACACTGCCACGATGGGGAGAATGAGTGATGTACCACAGGGTACGCAGCCCAGGCCAATTGCCGCCGCGATGGAGGCAATACTGCTGAGACCGAGTTGCTGGGTGGTTTGCTGGTTGCGCTTGTTGTGCCGGGCGGTGAAGATAATGAGCGTGAGCGATATCCCTTGCAGCACTGAGACAAGCACAAGCAGTGCACCCGTCAGTGATGTCGCGGCCTGCCGAGCAATCTCCGCGAGCATTGTCCCAATGACGCCAAGTTTATCGACAAGCGGCAAGCGAGACATAAGCAGCGCGCCATAGAATCCACCGTTAGTTAAGAGAAAAATCAACCAGGCAAAGCCGAGCGCGCTAACTAGCGCTCCTGCCGCATAGCGCGGCTGGCGCAGCACCTGACCAATGCCGCTCGAGGCAGTGGGGATAGTATGGCGTAGCGAAGAAAGGCGATGTTTCATCAGTGTCTTTATTATACCACTGAGTGCTGCAAACCTCTGTGGTTATCCTAGTGATAACTACTCTGTAACGCCATAGCCAAGTAGGCCAGTGTAGTTGCGCTGCTGATTGGCAAAGACGCGTATCTTGTTATTCTCATTGCCGCCAACAGTGGTGAGTATGCCATCGTCATTGCGCAGGACAATGTGTGTATGGTCACCAAAGACGGGCGAAGCGCGGTAGATTGCTACGTCGCCAGGGCGGGGCTGGTAGCCGCTATCGGCTGGCTTGAAGCGGCCTACTGACTCGTAATACTCACGCAGCGTAAAGGTGCCTGGGATGCGCCAGCTACCAGTGTGTGGGTTCTTGAGCGGCGCACCAGCTTGCTGCATTGTCCAGCTGACGAAGTCGGCACACCATGCCTCGTGCGCTCCTTGGCTATATTTTGTACCAGCGGGCTGAGCGGCAAACTCTGCCTGGGTAAGCTGGATAACCTTGCGGCGAGTAGGGCTGAGGGCTTGTGTGTTGATCTCAGGAAACTGAGCTAGCCCTGGCGAACGATCGAGCGTGGCCACATGCGACGTACCTTGGAGTTTGTAAAGAATTTTGCGCCAGCCAATCGCTGTGCCAACAATACCGCCAATAACGAGAAGGAGGGCAAGGCAGATGGTGATGATGGTTGCTCGGTGGCTAAGAGGGAATAATCGTTTCATACGTATAGTATACACCGCATGGTGATGAGACGCTTGTTGGTTAATTGCTGTTTGGATGGTAGTAGGGGGCGTTTGGGCTATCAATGATATGTGTTTATTTGCACACTACTTATAACTCGGATAAATCAGTAAGTTCTTGCGCATTACGATACCCGAGCAACCGAGAAACTTCCTCATCCTTGAGCTCTGCGTAGGCCTTATCAGCTTCTCGCTGTCCGATAACTTTGGCCTCTTCTTCTTGCTTTGCTGTTAATTTATCTTTGGCTTGTTTTTCTGCAAGGAATGCATGCTCGGCATAGAATGCGGCAAGGGGTGGGTCGATAGCTTTTGCGAGGTCTTTTTCCAGACCTTCTCGAGCTGATAGTCCTACCCGTGTGATAGGTCGTGCAGCGCGGTCCTCTTCATAGGCAAGGGCTAAGTCACGCGCTTTGCCTCCCATAATATGCTCAATGATTGTTGCAGTAGCCTGGTCCTTTTCTTTGGTAGAGAGCCGATAAGGAGGTTCTGTTGCTCGGTTTTCTGCAGACACACGAAGGGATACTTTGTTATATGTTGCAGTAACATTCTCGTAGTCCGTACCAAGTAGCCTTTTTATACGGAGAGTTTGATGAAGCGCTAGTAAATGTACGAGCGGGTCACAATGCTTAAGCTCAAGACCTTCCCTTGCGAATACTGCGAACATGCCGCCTATACTTCCGATCGTCGCACCAGCCATACTAATAGTAGCAAAGGAGAGGGGGAAGTTTTCCATTGCATAACCAATATCACTTACGCTATCGTATATGACACGATTTACAGCACAAACGCCAAGTGCCATTGATCCTATCATAATCTCTTTAGATGCATTATGCTCGAAATACTGAGTAGCCTCTGGTAATACTCTCCCTTCTTCTAAAAAACACGCGAGAGCATCTTGGTCAACTTTGTCAATTTTTTTCTGAGGGCAGTTCGCCCAATAATGACGAAAGTCTTTCTCGAGATCTCGATCATTGTAGCGAGGGTATGATATAAGTGCCATCGTGGTCTCCTAACGAATAACTATGTAACACTACTATTCTATCGTAGAAGGTGGTTGCGCTACTGTCAAGGTTATATATTGTTCATCTTTCGCTTTCTTCTCCTCTATGCTATAATTCAGCCCAACGGATGGTTGGTTGGCTTATAACAATATAATGCCCTGGGAGTGATTCAAGCAGAGGCCCGTTTGGGTGTGGGGCTCGTAGCATAAGAAAGGAGTTTTATGACTCAAACCAAACCAATTATAACGGTGGATGGCTTGACTAAAGCCTATGCCGGCACGCCAGTGGTGGATGAGATATCCTTCACGGTTAAGACGGGCGAGATTTTTGGCCTGCTGGGGCCTAATGGCGCTGGTAAGACCACGACACTGGAGATGCTCGAGGCGCTGCGGTCAATTGATGCTGGCCAGGCGACCATTGACGGCATTGATGTCGCCAAACAGCCCAAGCAAATTAAGCAAATTATCGGTATCCAACTGCAGTCGACCACCTTTTACGATAAGCTGACTCTGCGTGAGCAGCTGCGTATGTTTGCCAGCCTCTACGGCCAGCGCGTTGATGCTGATGCTTTGCTAGAGAAGGTGCAGCTCAGTGCCAAGGCGGGCAGCTATGTCGAGCAGCTCAGTGGTGGGCAAAAGCAGCGCTTTGCGATTGCTGCGACGCTTGTGAACCAGCCCAAGGTGCTCTTTTTGGATGAGCCGACTACGGGCCTGGACCCGCAAGCACGGCGTAACCTGTGGGAGCTGATCAAGACGATTCGCGATGAAGGCATTACCATTGTGCTCACCACTCACTATATGGATGAGGCCGAGCTGCTGTGTGATCGCCTGGCGATTATGGATGCGGGCAAGATTATCACCATTGATACGCCGCAGCACCTCATCGAGCAGCTGCTGGCCCGTGGCTTTACCAAGCAGCAAACGGTCGAGCCCGCCAACTTAGAGGATGTGTTTATTGATTTAACCGGCAAGGCCATTCGGGAGTAGATGATGCGAGTCAAGTCATATTGGATTGGAGTATATGGGCAGGTGCGCGCCCTAGAGAAGCGCTTTATGCGCGATGGGACGTCGCTGTTTTTTACCTTTTTGTTCCCGCTGATATTCCTGCTGGTGTTTGGTGCGATTTTTAATAACCAAACCACCAGCTTTGATGTAGCGATTATTAACCACTCGAAGAGTGAATTTGCCAAGCAGTTTGTGGAGCGGGCCAAGGCAAATAACGACACGACGCTCAAAGTAAAGGACGTCAAGGATATGCAAGAAGCGCGTGAGAAGCTAAAGCACTCGGAGCTCAGTGGCATCATCGAGCTGCCAGCCGACTTTGGCGAAGCGAAGCCAGCCCAAGCGGGCGCTCCTGGCCAGGGCAGCGGCCAGGGTCAGCAACCTGACACCCCTCAACCCGGGCAGGGGAATGCCACTGGCCAAACTCAAGTGCGTCCAAGCGGCACTTTGCGCGTGCTTTACGCGAAGGGCTCGGAGCAGTCTGGTAATACGCTGACGGCTATTATGGGGCAGATTGTTAATGGTATTAATAAGGGTATGGGTCAGCCCGAGCCACCGCTAAAGGTTGCGGGCCAGGCTGTGGGTGATGAGCAGCTCAAGACCTTCGACTATACCTTTACTGGCCTGCTCGCCTTTAGTTTGCTGAGCATGGGGATCTTTGGCCTGGCTAACCAGATGCCGACGGAGAAGCAAAAGGGTTCCTACCGGCGTCTTCGGGCGTCGCCCTTTACAGCAGGGCAGCTGATTCTGGCGGTAGGTATCCACTACACGATTGTATCGCTGCTGAGTGCCGCTATGATGATAGTGGTGGGGATGAGCGTCTTCCACTTCAACATGCGTGGTGACTGGCTACTGGCCGTGCCGTTTCTTACTCTGTCCGCGCTGCTGATGGTAGGGTTTGGCTTGCTGGTTGGCGGCTGGGCCAAGAATGAGAACCAGTCGGCACCGCTGGGTAACCTGGTAGCCTTCCCGATGATGTTTCTTTCTGGCACCTTCTTCCCGTCCTTTACGTTCCCGGAGTGGCTGCGCACGCTGAGCCAGTTCATCCCAATGACACCTGTGACCGATGGCCTGCGCCTCATTATGACCGAGCATGCCAGCCTGGCAGAGGTGCTGCCATACGCTGGTGCTGTTGGCCTATGGATACTGGTGGTGTACGTAGCGGCGATAAAGTTGTTCCGATGGGAATAACGAGATAACGAAAAGAGGAGGGGGATGCGCCGAAGCACGCAGGTGATAATAACAGGGGTGGTTATTGTTGTAACCATTAGCCTGGTTGGCGCGGCGTAGTATCTTCAGCAGCATCGCCCCCAGCCTGCAAGGCAGACAGACGCTGTGAGGTTTCAGGCAGAATATCCACGGGTTGCAGCGGATAACCGCTTTGTCTACGCACGTGATGTTGCTGTGCTGGATATGCTAGAGCATGGCACGGGCGTGGTGTTTCTTGGCTACCCGCAGTGCCCGTGGTGCCAGCGGCTGAGCGAGCATGTCGACCAAGCCGCTCGTGCTGAGGGTATTGCTACGATTCACTATCTCAACATTCGTCAGGCGCGTGCTAGCAGGAACGAGACATACCAAAAGCTGGTGGCGCGTCTTGCGCCTTACCTCAGCAAGGATGAGAACGGCCAACCGCGGATTTTTGTGCCTGATGTGACGATCGTAAAGCACGGGTCAATCGCGTGGCGCTACAAGGAAGAACCAACTGGCGATAGCGCTATCACTCCTGATCGCTACTGGACTGCAGAGCGGGCTCAGCGGACGGTTGCGCAGCTGCGGCGTGCGATGCAGACAATGAAGCACTAGACTGGGCGCTATGCAGATAACAAAGCGGAAATACTGCTGCTATGACAGAAGAGATAATATGACGTATCAATTCATTCAAGATGCTTACCAAGCGCGGCGCGGTGGGTCGTCGCGGGTGCTTGATGTGTGCTGCGAAGGCTGCGCCAAGCACGTGACGTTTTACCAAAAGGATGGCCCAGGTTCGCTGCGGCGCATGTATGTCGACCGTTTTATCGATATGACTCCAGCTGGTGATGAGCTATGCTGCCCGCACTGCCAGCGCGTCCTTGGCATTCTCATCACGTATGCCAAGGAAAACCGCCTGGCCTATCGACTTTTTGTCGATGCGGTGACGAAGCGGATTGTGCCGCGTCGGCAGGTAGGGTAGTGGCCCTACCTGTGCTGGTGCTATACTGAATACCATGCTACATACCACGCTTTATTTTGTCCGTCATGGTCAGACAGATGCTAATATCGCAGCGGCGCAGAGCAATGAGGCTCATGATAGTAACATGCCACTTAATCGCGTTGGGGTGGGACAAGCTGCTGCAGTTGCGCGTGAGCTGGAGAAACTTACTCCAGCAGCGATCATCACTTCACCACTGCTGCGCGCTCGTCAAACAGCGGGGCAGATTGCGATGTATCACCCGACAGTCCCGCTGATAGAAATGGCAGACTTAGCGGAGCGATCGATTGGCACGGTAGCCAATCGCAGTTGGCATCGGCTGTTTGATGTCGATGAAAATATTCAACCAGAAGGCGGCGAGTCGGTGCGGGATTTTTTGACGCGGCTCTACCGAGCCTATTGCTCAATTGCTACGGACTATGCCGGTCAGACGGTCATCGTTGTGGCGCATGGCGGTGGGCACCATGCCTTGTATGCCTATGCCCATGATCTACCGTGGCGCGGCGCGGCGGTATACAATTTGGCCGCACGCTACGCCAACGTGTAGTAAGCTATGAGAGCCCAAAATGCTTGATCACTGGGCGCGTTCTAACCACTGTTTTAGTACGACTGCCTGGTTATGTTCTGTATCTTTTGCGCCGTATAGTAGCGTCACGACAGGGTGATTGGACCAGGCATTTTTTGCTGCAGCGGCAGCTGGATTGGTATCGAGCTCTTTTTTATAACGCGCTGAAAACTCTGTAAATTTTTCTGGATCATGGTGAAACCAGTGGCGTAGCTCGTCGGTTGGTGCAATGTCCTTTGCCCACTCATCGAGTGCTGCGTGTTCTTTGCTGATGCCTCGTGGCCAGAGTCGATCGACCAAGACACGATAACCATCGTGTGGTGTTGCTGATTCGTAGATTCGCGTAATTTTGTAGGTGGTCATACTACCTCTCATACTATTGTAGCATAGAGGGTAATCTTAAGAAGGCGAGACCGTGATCGTATGGCACGTAAAACGGTATAGGTGATTACTCATCGTCCTTGTTTGCGGTCAAGGTGCGCTGAGGCAAGAAGAGGGCAACAAGGAAGCCTGTGGCCATAAGCGCGGCGCTAATGATGAAAATCTGGTGCAAGGAGTCGCTAAAGGCGTTGAGAATACGCCTCGTGTAGTCGTCTTGCTGCTGGCTCAGCTGCTGCTGGGCACGTGCGCGAGCTGGAGCAGGCAGCTGGGCCATGCCTTTGGCTGCGCCCTGGCTGATGGCGTCGCGCTGGCTGTTGATACGCAGCAGAGTATCGGCGCTCAGCTCGCCATCGAGCTGCTGAGCGGCTTGTGGCGCGCGGCGCAGCGTCTGGATGTAGGGAATCTGATTGACATCGCCAAGGCTGTGCAGAATGCCACTAGTGAGCACGCCCGCAAAGATAGCCGTCCCCACCGTCGAGCCAAGCCCGCGGAAGAGCTGTACGCTTGAGGTGGCAGCACCAAGATCCTGCTGACGGAATTCATTTTGTACGGCAAGGGTGAGGATAGGCATACACATCCCCATGCCAAAGCCAGTGAGTGCCATAATGATCGCCTCGTGCCAGTAGGGTGAGGTGGGCTGAAGCGTGATAAGTGAGAGAATACTTGCTGCGGTGATGGCGCAACCAATGACGATATAGCGCTTGTATACACCTGTCCGGCTGATGATCTGCCCCACACCAATAGAGCTGATCATCATCCCGCCTACCATTGGCAGGAGCATCAGACCAGCTTGTGAGGCAGTCGCACCAAAGACTTGCTGATTAAATTGCGTGAGGTAGAGGATTGCTCCGAGAAAAGCGGCACCAAAGAGCAGGCTAATGAGCATAATCAGGCGGTAGGTGGGGTTACGGAAGAAGCGGAGAGGGAGGATGGGCTGAGCGGCTTTACGCTCAAGCCAGAGGAAGATACCACCGGCAAGGGCGGCAATAGTCAGCAGTACGCTCTTGATGAGAGTAAGAGTAATGCCACGGTCGATGACGCTCTTAAAGACCATCTCCGTATTGTCTACTGCCAAGACAAGCGCCGCCAGGGCAATGGTGATAAAAAGAGCGCCGAGGTAGTCTGGCTTGTGCTTGCTGTCGTGCTTGATTTGTGGGCAATAGCGGATGATGAGAGCGGTAGCGATAATGCCAATTGGCACATTAATAAAGAATGTCCAGCGCCAGTTGGTTGTGACGCCAAAGATGGTCGCACCATCGGTTAGCCAGCCACCAAGCAATGGTCCCACTACCGAGCTCATGCCAAAGGTCGCACCGATGAGCCCTTGCCAGCGGCCCCGCTCCTTAGGCGTAAAGAGATCGCCGACAATAGTAAAGGCGTTGGCGGTGATAATGCCGCCACCAATTCCTTGCAGCGCGCGCCACGCAATGAGCCATTCCACGGTTGGTGCGATACCGCTGAGTAAGGAGCCAATGGTAAAGATTGCCACGCCACTGAGCAAAAGTGGCTTGCGGCCATACATGTCGCTTAGCTTACCGGCTAGCGGCACTGTCACAGTGGTGGTGAGCATATAGGCAGTAACGATAAAGCCAAGAGAGGAGAAGCTATTGAATTCCTTGACGATTGCGCCCAGTGCCGTCGCCACGATGGTTTGGTCGAGCGCTACGAGAAAGAGGGCACTCATCACGGCAAGCATGACGATGAGTTTGTGACGTTGGGGCAGATGATGGAGCATAGAATTCCTTGGTTGGTTACTATAGTTGATATTCCGAAATGTAAATAAGGTTCTCGCTCTCGCTAGAGATATATACTCCTCCTATATGACTTTGAGACACGTCAAGTAGAGAACTGTTAACCAAATATGCTATGATACGCCGAAGAGAACTGTTTGTCAATTTTATGCCAAGGAGCTCAGGCACTGCACTGGCTGATTGCGAGCGATGAGCTGCGCCAGATCAACCTCGGCAAGGAAGTGAGGTAAAATTGGGTACTGCTGCGGGCTAATGAAACCACACTCGGCGACCTCCGCTAAGCCGTGCGTTGTGGCGGCAAGGTCAATTGACTGATAGTCTTGCCAGTTGGTGATGTGAAACAAGAACTCAAGCTGTTCGCGTGGCTCGCCAGCTGCTGGCGCTGCGATAGCAAACTGCTGGACGAAGAGCAGCCGACCAATTACTGGCTCGACGCCTGTTTCTTCGATCATCTCTCGCCGCAAACCATCCAGTACGCTCTCGCCCAGCTCCAACCCACCGCCTGGTGTGCACCAAAAATCTCGGCCGTCGCCAGTGCGCGCTGTCAAGCGCTGGCAAAAGAGCTCGCCCTTGTCGTTAATGATAATTCCGCGTACGTTAATGTGTCTGTACATGGTGCCTCCGGTGATTGATATGAATTATGGATGATGTCCTGTATTTATTTTACGCTAAAAAATGATGTATTGCGTGCTTAGGTAGCAGGCTTATTCACCTCTCTTGATTTTCCCATTAGCACTCGCTATACTAGAGTGCTAGAAGCGCCTTGATTGATACTGGGCGCGGTGATAAGTAGATAAGTATTAAGAAAGGGGTAACCAATGAGTTCACCAATCAAGCCAATGGCGCATTTCGTCGTGGCGGTTAAGGAGAAAAAGCCAGAGAAGACTGCCAGCGGGATCTTTTTGCCCGAGTCGGCTCAGGAGAAGTCGGAAGCTGCCAAGGTGATTGCTGTTGGATCGGCAGTAGAAGATGTCGTAGTCGACGCGCGGGTGGTCTACAAGAACTACGCAGCTACCACCATTAAGCTCGACAAAGAAGAGTATTTGATTATCAAGGACGAGGATATCCTCGCAACAGTAGAATAGGAGAACTAGTCTATGGCAAAAAAAGTATTTTACGATGAAGATGCGCGCCGCCGAATTTTGGGCGGGGCAGAGATTCTTTACAACGCAGTGAAGACAACGATGGGTCCAAAGGGTCGCAACGTTGTCATTGGCAAAAGCTACGGTGGCCCGAGTGTCACACACGATGGCGTGACAGTAGCCAAGGGTATCGACATCGAGGATGTTGATGATGAAACCCTAGGCTTTAAGGTAGGAGCAGAGCTTATCAAGCAAGCCGCTAACAAAATGAACGATGTGGCTGGTGATGGTACAACTACCGTGACGGTTTTGACCTACCACATCCTCAGTGAGGCAAACAAGCTGATTGCTGCTGGTCACAACCCAATGCTGCTGCGCAAGGGTCTGGAGCGGGCTGCGGCAGAGGTAACAGCGGCGTTGAGTGAGCAGGCAGAAGACATTCGCAATGACGAAACACGCGTCGCAGAGGTGGCAACTATCTCGGCGGGTGATGACGCAATTGGCCGGCTGATTGCTGATGTGATGGAGAAGATCGGGCCCAATGGTGTGGTGACGGTTGAGGAAGGCCGCGGCCTTGAGCTAGAGAGCGAAGTGGTCGAGGGCTTTACCGTTCAGCGCGGCTTCGTCAGCCCCTACATGGCAACGGATACCAAGCGAATGGAAGCGGTGTACGATAAGCCAGCTATCGTTATTACCGACAAGAAGATTTCGTCGGCACAGGAGTTCGTCCCACTGCTTGAGATGATTGCGCAAAGTGGGAAGAAAGACCTCGTCTTGATTGCTGACGATGTGGATGGCGAAGCACTTGGTCTACTTGTGCTGAACCGCCTCAAGGGTGCCTTTAATACCCTGGCTATTAAAGCGCCGAGCGATAAAGACGTCCTCTACGATATTGCTGCTCTGGTAGGTGCAACGGTTATTACCGAGGATACTGGTATGAGCTTTGATACGGTTGGCCCTGATGTGGTGGGCTCGGCTCGCAAGGTGATTGCTACTAAGGATTTGACAACGATCGTCGAAGGGGCTGGTGCGAAGACGGCAGTTGATGCTCGGATTGACCAGATTGCCGTTGAGATCGCCAATAGTACAAGCGACTACACCAAGAACAATCTCGTTAAGCGCCAAGCTGCCCTGACTGGCCAAGTGGCGGTGATTAAGGTCGGTGGGGCAACCGAGACCGAGATCGAAGAGAAGAAGTACCGCGTTGATGATGCGGTGGCTGCTGTCAAGGCCGCTTTGGCTGAGGGTGTTGTACCTGGTGGTGGGGTGACGCTGGTCAATCTTGCGACGAGCTACACCCACGCTGGTGATGCCGATGCGTCGGTGACTGCTGGTGAGGACTTGCTCATTCACGCGCTGGAGCAACCATTCCGTATTCTGCTGACCAACTCTGGCCTCAATGCCGATGAGTGGCTGCCACAGGTGAAGGCAGCGCAGCCTGGCTTTGGTATTAATGTCAACACACCGGGCGAGCTGATCGATCTCAAAGCAGCTGGCGTGGTTGACCCTGTTCGCGTTACCAAGGAAGCACTGCAAAATGCGGCGTCTATCGCTGGCACCGCAATGACGATGGGTGCGCTCGTCGTCGACTTACCTGAGAAGGAAGCGGCAAGCCCAGCTGGTATGCCTGGCATGGGCGGCGGTATGGGCATGTACTAAGCCTCGTCCTGCCTTGTTTTGCAAAAACCCACCACGTCTGTGGTGGGTTTTAAATTCGGGAGAGAATCGGTTGACATATACCCCTAGGGGGTATACCATAGGAACATGAGCAAAGATATTACCAGACGAGCACTACACCGTATCAAAATTATGAAGGGCCAGCTGGAGGGGTTAGAAAAGCGTGTGGCTGATGATGCCTACTGCATGGACATCATCATCCAGAGTTTGTCGATCCAGAAGTCACTAGCGTCGCTGAATAAGCTGATGGTCAAGCAGCATCTCGAGATGCATGTGGCTGAGATGTTGGCGTCAAGCGATACGAAGCAGCGCGATAAGGCGCTCAAAGAGCTCGACCAGCTCTACGACCTGACGAACATCCGCTAGCAGCAAGCGGATATAAGAATGGAAAGGATAATGCGGTGCGCAGCACCGAGGGGTTTATTATGGATACAAAACAGTCACAGCACCATCATATGACTCATGGTGAGCATACTCACCATGAGGGGCATGGACAGGGTGGCCATTGCGGGCATGATGCGGCCCAGTTTCGGCAGCGGTTTTGGCTATCGCTGCTGATAACGATCAGCGTATTGGTGTGTTCACCGCTGCTGCAGCAATGGCTTGGCTATACACTACCTGAGGTGGTAAGCCGGTATGTGCCGGCCATAAGCGGGACGATATTGCTGTGGTATGGTGGCCGAGTTTTTATCCGGGCAGGGTGGCAGGAGCTACGCCAGCGCCAGCCTGGTATGATGCTGCTGATTGCTCTCGCGATTAGTGTGGCCTATGGCTACAGCCTGCTGGTAACCAGTGGCGTGGTAGCAGGGATGGATTTTTGGTGGGAGCTCGCGTCGCTCATTACCATTATGCTTCTCGGGCACTGGCTCGAAATGGCAGCGATTAAGCGGGCAACGGATGCCGCTCATACCTTAGCCCAGCTCTTGCCTGAGACGGCAGAGGTTGTGACGGAGCAATCGATTAATACAGTGCCGCTTGATCATCTGGCTGTGGGGATGACCGTGCTGGTGCGCCCGGGTGGGCGTGTGCCAGTGGATGGCCAGGTGATATCTGGCACGTCACAGGTTGATGAATCGATGCTCACGGGTGAGTCGCGCCCTGTTGCCAAGCAGTCAGGGAGTCTTGTGACGGCAGGCACGATCAACGGCACTGGTGCGCTTCATGTTACGACTCAGCGCATTGGTGATGATACAACGTTGTCGCATATTATGGAGCTGGTGCGCCAGGCTGAGCAGCGTCGGTCACGAACGCAGGTGCTGGCGGACCGGGCAGCGGGCTATCTTTTCTATGCGGCGCTTGCTACTGCGCTGGTGGCGGGCGCTGGCTGGGCACTGACTGGTGCATCGCTTGATGTAGTGCTGCAGCGGGTGGTGACAGTGCTGGTGGTGGCGTGCCCACATGCTTTGGGCTTGGCGGTGCCGCTGGTTGTGTCGATCTCGACTGGGCTTGCGGCGCAGCGCGGTATTGTGGTGCGTGATCGCCGCGCTTTTGAAGCTGCGCGGCAGGTTGATGTGGTGTTATTTGATAAAACAGGTACGCTGACGACTGGTCACCTAGCAGTGGTCGCAGTCCATGGTGGGGACGACGCGGCTGTTCTGGCATTAGCGGCAGCGGCTGAGCATGAGGCAGAGCACCCGATTGCAGCAGCGATTCGCCATGCGGCAGCCGATCGCCATGTCACGATACCTGCTGCGCGCGACCTTCAGACGGTGCCAGGTTATGGTGTGCAGGCTGTGGTTGATGGCGTACCGACGTTAGTTGGCAATGCAGCCTTTATGCAGCAGCATCAGATTGATCGAGACGAGATAACGACGGACCATACAGTGGTTTATGTTGCCCAGGCTGGGCATGTCTGTGGTGCGATTGAACTTGGTGATGCGCCGCGCCCTGGTGCGGCAGCGGCAGTCGCAGCGCTTCAACGCCGCGGTATAACAGTCGCCATGGTAACAGGAGATGGTGCGCGGCCAGCCGATGCAATTGCTCGCCTCGTTGGTATCACTGAGGTTCACGCTGAGGTAAGGCCAGCTGAGAAGGCGGCGATTGTCATGGCGTACCAGCAGCAGGGGAAGCGGGTGTGCTTTGTTGGTGATGGTGTGAATGATGCACCAGCGCTTGCCCAGGCCGAGAGTGGTGTCGCGATTGGGACGGGGACTGATGTTGCCGCAGCGTCAGCCGGGATTATGCTGGTCGGTGATGATCCGCAGGCAGTTGTCCGGCTGATCACGCTGGCCCAGGCGACGTACCGTAAAATGGTACAGAACCTCTGCTGGGGAGCGGGCTACAATGTGCTGATGCTCCCACTCGCGGCTGGGGTGCTTGCACCAGTCGGGGTAGTTATTTCGCCTGCGATCGGTGCGGTGGTGATGTCACTTTCGACGATCATTGTTGCAGCAAACGCACAACTCTTACGCCGCACGGTAGTGTAAGTTACTAGCCTCGTTATTGACAGATATGAGCTATCTATGTCATACTAGCGCGCAGTATGCTTTCGTTCTTAGGGAATTTTACCGCGTCGTTTCGGGTGGCGCTTGTGATGTGGCCATTTGCTGCACTTGTGTTGACACTGCCACTGTTGTTGGTACATTATATTCGCTTTCGCCGAGTGGCATTTGGCCGGGTGGTTATGACATATCTGGTGGTCCTCTATGGCTTGGCACTAGCCGCCTTTACGCTTTACCCGATGCCAGATAATGCGGCGCGCTTTTGCGGGAGTCATCATATCCAGCCGCAATTAGTGCCACTGGCGTCGATTTTTGATATCTCGCACGAGGGTGTGCGGGCGTTGCTGCAGGTGGTGCTTAATGTTATTTTCTTTGTGCCACTGGGGGCGTTTTTGCGAGCGATGTATCGGGTGCGCTGGTGGACGGTGGCGGCGATTGGCCTTATGACGTCGGTAGTGATCGAACTGACGCAGCTCACGGGGGTGTTTGGCGTGTATCCGTGTAGCTATCGGCTGTTTGATGTCGATGACTTGCTGCTCAATACGAGCGGGGCACTGCTGGGCTTTTGGCTGGGTTGGCTATTGCCAAATCTTCGCGATACGGAGCGTGGAGCAACGATGATTCGCCAGCCTGGCCTTGTGCGGCGTATCGTTGCCTTTGTTGTTGATATGACTGGAGTGGCGATTGGCTCAACGATTGTGATGGTAGCACTTACACTCTTCAATGTGTTGCATTCACGGCAGTGGACTGAACAGATGCAGATGCTGACGCAGATCGTTCCGTATGGCTTTATTGCGCTCGTGCATGCCATCCTTCCGCTGGTGGCACAGGGAAGGACGTTCGGTGGCTGGCTAACGGGTATTTCTCTCGATGATCGGCCGCGAGGGTGGTTCCACCGCGTGGTATTCTATGCGGTGCGGCTGCTCTATATTGCGGTGCTGTCGATGGTGCATCTGCCGTTTGTGTCATTAATGACGCTGTTTGTTACGATCGTGCTATGGTATCGGTATAAGCAGCTGCCCTATGTAGTGCTTGATCGGTACTGGCCAACTCGTCACACGCCAACCACTGATGACAAGTAACCTATACCACCTCACACTTTACCTATTCTGGCAAACGATATAGACTAGAAAGAGACAGGTAGCAAACAGCAAGGAGGCGATATGCGGACGGCAATGGTGAAAAGTGTGCTCAGTGTCATGATGATAGCAGTCGGATGCCAGCTGATGGCTCCAGTGCCAGCTCAGGCTGCGGAGCGGAAGATAATCTCGGTCTATGTCAGTGACGAGAATCTCCCAAAGGTGACTGATGACCATCTAAAGATGATCGATCGGCTTATTGTCCATTTTGGGCGTATTGCGGCCGATGGACACCTAACGCTTGACGCGTTGCCGCACCTTACGCAGGCGGCTACGCTGCAGCGGATTCGGGCGGTTAATCCGCGTATCTCTCTTATTCTCTCAATTGGTGGTGGTAATGATGCTGCGCGAAGTGAGTTCGATGCGATGGTGCGCCAGGCAAGTACCCGGCAGGCCTTTGTGAGCTCTGTCAAGGAGGCGCTGCAGGCTCATCAGTTAGACGGGGTGGATATCGACTGGGAGTTTCCAAAGGGGAGCCAGCAGACTGACCTAATTGCTCTCTTGCGCGAATTGCGCGCGGCAACGACCACTAGCGGACGCCAGCCGAGTATTTCGATGACCGGTGCACCGGCCAAGTGGTATGCCGAGCAAAATAAGTTTGCTGAGTACCAGCAGTATCTTGACCAGATTGCGATCATGACGTATGACATGCGGGGGTTTGGCTCGTTCAAGACGCATGCTGGGCACCATGCTGGGCTCTATACCGCGCCAGATGACCCGCTCGACCAGAGTGCTAACTCGGCGGTGCAGCACTACCAAGCTCACGGTGCGCCAACAAACAAATTGATGATTGGAGCGGGGTGGTATAGCCGGCGGTTTACCTCGGTTCCTGAGGTGAATCATGGGCTGCACCAGCCTGTGGGGGATACCCAAAAGGCTGGTGAATACCACACCACGTATGACCGGCTCGGGCGAGAGTATATTAATAAGAATGGCTACACTCGTTACTGGGATGACGCAAGCAAAGCACCGTATCTCTATAATGCTGCGCGGCGTGAGTTTATTAGCTACGACGATGCGGAATCGATGAAGTACAAGGCAGAGTATGTCCAGCAGCACAACTTGCAGGGGATTATTGTCTGGCGTTATCTCTCCGACCCGCAAAGTAATGATGCGTTGTTGCGGCAACTCGACCACACGCTGCATGGCAGCGCTGCGCCATCGTCGACTCAGCCGCAATCAAATCAGTCACAGAATACCACGCTGCCACCGAAGGTTATGCATGTCTCACAGGCCGAACAGCCACAACCAAGCCAGCCACCGCACGAGGGAGCATTGGCAGCTACTGGTGATAATGTGCCGCTGCTATACTACGGTGGCGCGACGTTGGTTATGTTAGGCGTGCTTGGTGCGGCAGTGTATGCTTGGCGCCGTCGGCATATAAAAAGGTATTGACAATGAATAGTTTAGGCAGTAAACTATTCATTGTATGAAGGTAAAAGCAAAGTCAGGTGCACAGCCGCAGCGCCAAGTATGTATTGAGAACATCACGAGCTACTTATTTCAGCTCAAGCAGCGCCTGGCACGCGCTCAGCGCCAGACGGATCAGCAGTTTGGTTTGGCGCCTGTTCACTGGCATGTGCTGGGCCTATTGCATAGTGGGGCAATCGAGACGATGGGTGATGTGGCCGCAAAGCTGTGCGTCTCCAAGGGTGCGGCGACGCAGATTCTTGACGTGCTGGTAGCAAAACAGCTCGTCCAGCGCACGCCAGACCAGCACGATCGACGGGTGGTGCGCCTGCAGTTGACTGCGCAAAGCCAGCAGATAACCGATCACTTCCAGCAGTATATGGCGGAGACTGTTGCCGATCTTTTTGCAGTGCTGAGCGATGCCGAGCTAGCGCAGCTCGACCAGCTTATTGATAAAGTGGCCCAGGGCCACCGGGCGGAGCAAACATGACGTATATCTGGCGACTACTCTGGGGATATTGGTGGCAGCTCGGGCTGCTGGTTGCTGCAACGTATGGTTCGGTGATGGCAACGCTGAGTTTGCCAGACTTTATGGCAGCGATTATTAATAATGGTATCGTTGGCACTGATATGGTCGTTATATGGCATAATGGCTGGCAGATGATTGCCGTGACGCTGGCGGGTGCAGTGGGGACGATTGTCTCAGTTTTCTTTGCGACGCGGATTGCGACTGGTCTCAGTCAGCAGCTGCGCGACCAGGTGTTTGCCCGGGTGGAGGATTATGCTGTGGCGGACTTTAACCGTTTTTCGACAGCATCGCTTATAACTCGCTCAACCAACGATATCCAGCAGATCCAATCGACAGCGATTATGCTGCTGCGCATTGCCTTGATGGCACCGATTATGGCTGTGGCTGGCCTACACAAGGCGCTGGCTAATGCACCGAGTCTGAGCTGGATTATTGCCCTGGCGGTTGCGGTGCTTTTGGTGGTTATTATTGGCTTGTTTATTGCGGCGATGCCTCGCTTTCAGCGGCTGCAGAGCGTGGTGGACACGCTGAACTTAGTCGCCCGCGAGAACCTGACGGGTCTGCGCGTCGTGCGCGCTTTTCATACCGAGGCAGTCGAAGAAGCAAAATTTGATGCCGTCAACCATGAGCTGACGAGGCTCAACTTGGCAGTCAATCGCCTGATGATGGTGATGGAGCCAGTGATGATGCTAGTGATGAATCTTGCGAGCGTGGCGGTGGTGTGGTATGGCGCGCTGGCAATTGGTGATGGGCATCTGGCGATTGGCAATATGATGGCCTTTTTGCAATATGCTTTGCAGGTGATTATGTCGTTCTTGATGATTTCGATGGTGTTTATTATGGCACCGCGCGCGGCTGTGTCGGTGCGGCGAGTGGCAGAGGTGCTCGATACTAAGCCATCGATCACTGACCCGGCTAAGCCTCAGCCGCTCACGCTGGGTGGCACGGGGCGGATTGAATTTCGTAATGTTACCTTTGCCTATCCAGGGGCAGACGAGCCAGTGCTCAGTAACATTAGCTTTGTGGCGGAGCCTGGCCAGACGACGGCGTTTATTGGCAGCACGGGCTCGGGCAAGTCGACATTAGTCAATTTGATTCCGCGGTTTTATGATGTGTCGGCCGGGCAGATTTTGCTTGATGGGGTGGATATTCGTCACCTCAGGCTGACTGACTTAGCCAGCCAGATTGGCTATGTTCCGCAAAAGGGTGTGCTGTTTCGGGGTAGTATTGCCAGTAATATTGCCTATGGTGCGCCTGAAGCAGATAAGGCGGCGATTGCTCATGCGGCAGAGGTGGCCCAGGCGAGTGACTTTATTGCTCAGCTTGATGATGGTATGGCAAGCGCGGTCGCGCAAGGCGGTAGCAATGTCTCGGGTGGGCAGCGTCAGCGCCTCGCGATCGCCCGGGCGTTGGCGGCGCAGCCTCAGGTGTATATCTTTGATGATTCGTTCTCGGCGCTTGATGCGCGAACGGATGCCGCGCTGCGCCAGCGCCTCACGCAGGAGGTGGCGGGCAAGACGGTGCTGATCGTTGGGCAGCGGATCAATACGATCGCCCAGGCGGATACAATTATTGTCCTTGATGAAGGCCGGATCGTTGGCCAGGGGCGGCACCAGGAGCTGATGAAAACCTGTGCGGTATACCAAGAGATCGCCGCGTCGCAGCTCAGTGAGCGCGAGCTGGCTGTGCTTGAGCGGCCTGCTCCGCTCAGTGCTGCCATGCAAGGAGGGGCGTTATGAGCCAGCAATCGTCTGCACGGCCGCGCTCGGCAGGAGTGCGCCGCGGCCCAATGGGTGGGCCAGTCGCTGGCGGCGGGACGGAGCGAGCTAAGGACTTCCGTGGGACGGTGCGCACGCTGCTGCAGTATCTGCGCGCCTTTCGTTGGCAGCTGATGCTGGTGATTGGTTTGACGATTGTCAGTACACTGTTTGCGATCGTTAGCCCCAAACTGCTCGGCAACGCGACCAACCAAATCGTCGATGACTACACGCGCCTGCGTACCTACGACGCTATCCACGAGAAGCTTCCTGCCGGTGCAGCGATCCCCGCGGGTATGACGGGTGAGCAATTTATGGCATCGCCCCAGGGTAAGCAGCTGGCGCAGGCGCTACCTGCCTCGGCTCGCGAAGCCGCCAAGACGCTCGATCTTGGTACGCGTCCCACCTTCCATTACGATGCGATCTTGCAGATTGTCCTCTGGCTAGTGGGGCTCTATGTGATCAGTGCACTGTTTCGCTATGGGCAGGCGTGGCTGATGACGAATATTACCCAGAAGCTGACGTACCAGCTGCGTCGTGATATCTCAGAGAAGATCAATCGTTTGCCGCTGCGCTACTTCGACACACAAACGCATGGCGAAGTTCTCAGCCGTATTACTAACGATGTCGATACGGTGAGTCAAACGCTTACCCAAAGCCTGTCGCAAATGATGAGTGCAGTGGTGATGCTGGTTGGGATTATGGGGATGATGCTGTCGATTAGTTGGCTGCTGACTGTGGTGGCGCTCTTGGTTGTGCCACTGTCGATGGGGTTGATTGTTATGATTACCAAGCGCTCACAAACGCAGTTTATCCGCCAGCAAGATGAGCTAGGCGAGCTCAATGGCCATATTGAAGAAATGTATGCTGGCCACCAGGTGATGCGTGCTTTTCGTGGCCAGGAGCGTTCGCTGAAGACATTTCGGCAGATTAACCAGCGGCTTTTCTCGAGCGCGTGGCAGTCGCAGTTCCTCTCTGGCTTGATGTATCCAGTGATGAATGTGGTGGGGAATATTGGCTATGTTGGCGTGGCGGTGCTCGGTGGGTGGCTGGCAATCGAGGGGCGGATTAAAATTGGCGATATTCAGGCCTTTATCCAGTATATGCAGCAGTTTAACCAGCCGATTACCCAGACAGCGAATATTGCTAATGTGCTGCAATCGACGGCGGCTGCGGCTGAGCGGGTTTTTGAATTTCTTAAAGAACCAGCCGAAGCGCCCGACCCGGTGCCTGCTACGACGCTGCCAGTGGTGCGCGGCGAAGTGGAGTTTCGCGATGTTGTCTTTGGCTACGACACAAAGACGCCAGTTATTAAGCACCTTTCGGCTCATATTCGCCCTGGCCAGCGAGTGGCGATTGTTGGGCCAACGGGTGCGGGTAAGACGACGCTGGTTAATCTGTTGATGCGATTTTATGATATTGATAGTGGCCAGATCCTGATCGATGGGGTGGATATTGCCCAGATGACGCGTAGCAGTGTTCGGCAGCTCTTTGGCATGGTGCTGCAAGATACGTGGCTTTTCCATGGGACGATCCGCGACAACCTGCGCTATGGCAACCCCGAGGCAAGCGAAGCCGAACTGCTGACGGTGGCATGTGAGGCGCATGTTGACCATTTTGTCCGGTCGCTGCCGGGTGGCTATGATATGGTGCTTGACGAAGCGGCGACTAATATGTCGCAAGGAGAGAAGCAGCTACTGACAATTGCCCGCGCTATGCTTGCCAAGACGCCGATGCTCATCTTGGACGAAGCGACCAGCTCGGTTGACACCCGCACTGAGGTACTCATCCAGCAGGCGATGGATAAACTGATGCAGCACAAGACGAGCTTTGTTATTGCCCATCGCCTGAGCACGATTCGTGACGCCGATCTTATCCTTGTGGTAAAGGATGGTAATGTTATCGAGCAGGGTACGCACGACGAGCTACTTGCCCAGAATGGCTTTTACGCGGAATTGTACCAGACCCAGTTTGCGGAAGACGTCGATAAACCGACAAAGTAAGCTGTCTAGAGCTAACTGCGTTTGGGTCGCTTGATGCGGGCAAGCAGGACAGCCCAATCGCCATCAGTTCTTTCGAAGACTCCAAGAATTGTATAATGACCGGTGTTTAATTTCTGATTAAGCTCTGGCAGGCCTCGACCATCCATGTCATCGCGTGTGCCGTTAATTTTTCGGATAACTAATTCCTCGATCTCGTAGATGACGCGACTTTTGTGCCACGATATCACTGCAATCACAGCAGAGATGATTGATATAATCATAGAGAATAGCGCGATACTATCAGACAGAGACATAGTTATTACCGCAAATCAAATATATCCAACGCGCCAAATTTCCCTGTCAGCATGGTGCGCTCGATGATGTGTGGGGCGATTGCTTTGGAGAATTTCTTAGGGCGTGTTTTGGCAGGGAGGTCGAGCACGGTATTGAGTGCATAGACAAAGAATTGGTAGCGGTGTGTGCCAAAGGTAGGGTGTGGGCCACCCCAGCCTGGCTTACCCCAGGTGGTGGTGCCTTCGATGGCGCCGTGAGGGAGGTAGTCGCTGCCGATTTCTGTGGTAGTAGGCGGGAGGTTCCAAACAATCCAGTGGTAGAAGCCGCCAATGAAGGGTGCGTCGGGGCTATAGCACACCACGGCGAGGCTCTGGGTGCCATCAGGGACGTCGCTGATGGCGAGAGGTGGTCGCTGGTTGCCGCCAAAGCGCGAATAGATCTTTGGTATTTTGGCGTTGTTTTTGAAGGCGGGGCTGGTGACTTTCATGTCTATAGTATACCGTATACTGGTCATGCTCGCCAGAATAATTTCGATCAAATGGCATACAAATGGGATGTGCACGGGAGAAAGCACCAAAAATAAGCCAGGCAATAGCATCATAGGCAATTATTTGCTATAGTGGGCCAATAATGATCACCGACCAACTTCTCCGCACTTACCCAATCATCTCCGACCAAGTAGACGAGCGTGAGCTGCGGGTTTTGCTGCGCGAGCTCGAGCGGCTTCTGAGAGCTGGCTGCCAGGGGTCGGTTGTTGAGTTTGGCTGTTATGTGGGGACGACGAGCTTGTTTATCCGGCGCTTGCTTGATGCGTATCAGCACGCGGGAGTCTTTCACGTCTATGATTCGTTTGCCGGCTTGCCAGAGAAGACGGCGCAGGATGCGAGCGCAGCTGGTGAGCAGTTTGTGGCAGGGGAGCTTGCTGCAACGCGCAAGGGGTTCCTCCAGCAGTTCAAGAAGGCCGGGCTGCGCCCACCAGTGGTGCATAAGGGCTGGTTTGCTGAGCTTATGCCGCACGATGTGCCGGAGGATATTATGTTTGCCTTTCTCGATGGCGACTACTACCAGTCGATTATGGACTCACTTCGGCTCGTGACGCCGAAGCTAACTCCTGATGCAGTGCTGGTGGTGGATGATTATGCCAATGAAGCGCTGCCTGGTACAGCCCGGGCGGCCGATGCGTGGCTGCAGGCGCACCCTGAATTTCGCTGCCGGGTGGAGGCGAGCTTGGCGGTTATGACCGCAAAAAATAACCAACGGCTGGTATGCAGTTGGTAGAGTGATGATGCTATCAAGATAGGGGTGTCGTCTCCGCAGAACCACGGTGACGTCACCCCGTGTCTAAACCGTAATGGAATGATGCACTGATGTCAATAGTCTTCTTTGACTCCAGGGTCACAAATAATATACTCAGGTTGATGAATCGCAACCTAAATGCGCGCTGAATAGCGCGCGGACTTTGGCCGATTGGACATTGCATATTCCACCGTGTGTTTCACATTCGTGACACCTGTTATCCATTGCACTTACCTCAGAACATGCTACAATGAAAGCATCAACTATAAGCCACACAGGGGGAAAAGGTGGACGATCCAATTCATATTACATCAGAGATTGGCCGGTTGAAGACAGTGCTCTTGCATCGGCCGGGTGAGGAGCTCGAGCATCTCACGCCAGAACATTTGCAGCGCCTATTGTTTGACGATATTCCGTATCTCAAGGTTGCGCAGCAGGAGCATGATCGCTTTGCAGAGCTGCTCCGCTCGCGTGGGGTCGAAGTGTTGTACTTAGATGAACTTGCCGCCGAGGCACTCGCTGACGAAGCGGTGCGGCGGCAATTTGTTGTTGAGATGCTGGTGGCGTCAAAACAAGACAACCAGCGGGCATCGCGGACACTGGCTGAGTATTTGCTTGGTATGGAGCCACGCCAGATGGTGCGCAAGCTGATGGCGGGGGTGCGTAAAGACGAGATTAGCCTGCCACCCGAGCAGCAACAACTCCACACGATGGTGGCCCATGAGCAATACCCGTTTTATCTTGACCCAATGCCAAACCTCTACTTTACGCGCGACCCAGCAGCAGCGATTGGCCAAGGTTTGACGATCAACAAGATGCACTGGCCAGCTCGGCGGCGTGAGTCGCTCTTTATGCGCTATATTATCGATTTCCATCCACGCTTTGCTGGCAAGAACGTACCGGTTTGGTATGATCGCAGTCAACCATTCTCGATTGAGGGCGGTGATGAGCTGGTGCTTAATAATCACACGATGGCGATCGGTATTAGTGAGCGCACCTCACCAGAGGCGATTGAGCTGATGGCGACAAAGCTCTTTGCCGAGTCGAATTTTGATACGGTGATTGCCCTTGAAATCCCCAAGAGTCACGCCTTTATGCACCTTGATACCGTCTTTACGATGATTGACCATGACAAATTTACTATCCATCCCGAGATTCGAGGCTTTGAGGGGCGGATGAATATCTTCGTCTTGCATAAGGCAGACGGGCAGGCCTACCCAACTATTACCAAAGAACATAATCTTGAGCAGGTGCTCAGCCAAGCCCTTGGCGTACCGTCGATTACCTTGATCGAATGCGGTGGCGGTGACGATATCGCTGCAGCACGCGAGCAGTGGAATGACGGTAGCAATACCTTGGCGATTGCTCCTGGGGTGGTGGTCACCTACGACCGCAACTACGTCACCAACCAAAAACTGCGTGAGGCAGGCGTCGAAGTGCTGGAGATTACTGGCTCGGAGCTTGGCCGGGGCCGTGGCGGGCCACGCTGCATGAGTATGCCATTAATACGAGAGGATGTGTAAATGAACCTACCAACCAATCTAAAAAACCGCTCATTCCTCGCCCTGAAGGACTTTTCATCAGAGGAGATCCGGCAGATGCTCGACGTGGCGCACGAGCTTAAGAAGCTCAAGCGCGAGGGTGTGCCGCATCGCCTGCACGAGGGCAAGCAAGTCGCCCTCTTGTTTGAGAAGAATTCGACCCGTACCCGCTGTGCCTTTACGGTCGCGGCCAATGACCTGGGCGTTGCGCCGGAGTTTCTCGGCAAGGATGATATCCAGCTTGGCAAAAAGGAGTCGGTTGAGGACACCGCAAAGGTGCTGGGTCGAATGTTTGATGGGATTGAATTCCGCGGCTTTAAGCACTCGACGGTGGAAGACTTGGCCAAACACGCTGGCGTACCAGTGTGGAATGGCCTGACCGATCAATTCCACCCGACGCAGATTCTGGCCGACTTTATGACGCTTGAGGAGCACATTGGGCCGCTGGCTGGCACGAAGCTGGTTTTTGTCGGTGATGGGCGCAACAATATGGCCAATAGCCTGATGATTGGCTCGGCCAAGATGGGTGTTGACTTCCGCATCTTAGCGCCAGCTGAGCTGCACCCGAGCAGTGAGCTGGTTGATCTCGCCCGGGCGATTGCCGCCGAGACTGGCGCGCAGATTACCGTGACGGATGATCGCGCCGCGGCCCTTGAGGGAGCAGACGCAATCTACACCGACGTGTGGGTGTCGATGGGTGAGGAGGCGCAGTTCGCTGAGCGGATTGCTTTACTCAAACCCTACCAGGTAAATCGCGCGATGCTTGACGAGACGCACAATCCACATGTTAAGTTCTTGCACTGCTTGCCAGCCTTCCACGATCTCAACACCGAGACGGGGCTGAAGATCTACCAAGACTACGGCCTTGAGAGTATGGAGGTGACGGACGAGGTGTTCCGGAGCGAGCACAGTGTGGTCTTCGATGAAGCGGAGAACCGCATGCACACGATTAAGGCAGTGATGGCACTGACGTTATAACAAGTAACTGAGGCATAGGGGGCCTCACGTATGACAACACAACAAACACAACAAGAGAGCAAGCTGGGGTGGCGATCGCTCACCGGGCTTGTTATTGGCAGCATGATTGGGGCTGGTATCTTCAATCTTGTCCGTAATACCGCAGAGTCGGCTGGGCCACTGGCGACCATCATTGCTTGGCTTGTCACTGGGGTGGGGATGGTCTTCCTCGTCCTGAGTTTTCGTAACCTTGCCGAGAAGCGCCCTGACCTTGATGCTGGTATCTATAGCTATGCCGAGGCAGGGTTTGGCAAATATGTTGGGTTCAACTCGGCCTGGGGGTATTGGATCTCGGCCTGGATTGGCAATATCGCCTATGCGGTAACGGCCTTTTCGGCACTTGGCTATTTCTTCCCGCAGCTGTTTGCTGACGGCCAAAACTGGGCCTCGGCGATTGGTATGTCGATTTTGCTCTGGGGCGTGCACTGCCTGATTCTCAGAGGTGTGCGCACGGCGAGTGTAGTGAACTTGCTCATCACGATTGCCAAGATTGTCCCGCTGATGGTCTTCCTTGTGGCGATTATTGCTGCCTTTAAGCTTGGTATCTTCTCGAAAGATCTCTGGGGCCTGGCTGGCAGTAATTTCAGTCTTGGGTCGGTGCTCAGCCAGGTGCAGAGCATGATGATCGTTACCGTCTGGGTGTTTATTGGTATCGAGGGTGCAGTTGTGTTCTCGGGCCGGGCTAAGCAGCGCAGTGATGTCGTCAAGGCGACCTTCATTGGTTTTGCCGCCGTGCTTGCGCTCTATGTCTTGATGACCGTCCTCGCCTTTGGCGTGGCAACGCAGCCGGAACTGGCTGGTCTCAAAGACCCAGCGATGGCACTCTTGCTCGAGAAGGTGGTTGGGCCGTGGGGTGCCTGGCTGGTCAATAGTGGCTTGATCATTGCGGTGCTTGGTGGCTGGCTGGCCTGGACGATGTTTGCAGCTGAGCTACCCTACCAAGCGGCAAAGGTTGGCACTTTTCCGACGTTTTTTGCCAAAGAGAACAAGGTTGGCGTGCCAAAGAACTCGCTGCTGGTGACCAACGCTTTGGTGCAGTTCTTTATCCTGACGATACCGCTGACAAGTGGCTCGGTGTATAACATTGGTATTGCGATTGCGACATCGGCAATTCTTGTGCCTTATGCCTTGACGGCCTTCTATCAGCTGAAGTACTCGGCTCTCGAGAAGCCAGAGACGAAGGGTCGGGCGGCCAATATCTTTGTTGGTGTGATGGCTAGTGTGTATAGCGTCTGGCTGGTCTATGCCGCGGGAGTAGAGAACTTACTGGTGACGGTGTTCTTGTATGTGCCGGGTATTGTGGTCTATGGCCTGATGCGCAAGCAGCAAGGCAAAAAGTCGTTTACGGCGCTTGAGTGGCTGCTCGTCGCAGCACTACTGGTAGCGCTCGCCTATGCGCTATTCCAGCTGCTGACTGGTGGGCTGGATAAGACACTTGGTATTACAATGCCCAAGCTGTTTAACTAACAAGTAATCATGCGGTGCGCCGAGAAAGGCGCACCGCATTGCATAAGAGAAAGGAGTGTGATGTTTCATTACGCGATTACTCGCCGGCCAAGCCGTAGTTTGATCAACGGCATTAGCCAGACGCCGGAGAAGGGGAAGCCAGACTACGAGCGAGCAATACAGCAGTACGATCAGTACGTTGCGCTGCTCCGCCAGTGCGGTCTTGAGGTGACGGTCTTGGAGCCCAATGAGGAGTATCCGGATAGCGTCTTTATTGAGGATAATGCTCTGTGTACGCCGCATGGAGTGGCGATTTTGTCGCGGCCTGGGGCAGTAAGTCGGCGTGGCGAGGCGAGCTTGCCCGATTTGCGCCAGGCGCTCAGCCAGCATTATGATATTATCGAGCAGGTCGAGGCACCCGGCACCGTCGACCCTGGCGATATTATGATGGTGGGAGACCACTACTACATTGGTCTGAGCCACCGTACGAACCAAGCAGCAGCCGAGCAGATTACCGCTATTCTCGAGCGCTATGGCATGACGGCCGAGACGGTTGAGGTGACAGGGATTCTGCACCTGAAGGATGATGTGGTTTACTTAGACAACAACAACCTGATCGTTGCCAAGGCCTATGAGCACCACCCAGCCTTTGCAGCATTTAACAAGCTGGTGGTAGATGACGATGAGTACTATGCGGTGAATAGCTTGTGGATTAATGGCACAGTGATTGTGCCGCAGGGCTTTCCGAAGATTGAGCAGCAGATCCGCGACTGTGGCTACCACGTAGAACTAATCGATACGAGTGAATTTGAAAAAATAACTGGCAGTTTGACCTGCATGTCGTTGAGGTTTTAGGATGAGTACAATTGTGATTGCATTGGGCGGTAACGCCCTCCAAAGACAAGGTGAAGCAAGTGCGGCTGCCCAGCAGCGAGTAGCGAGCGAGACGGCGGCTCAGCTGGTGCCGCTGATTGCGGCTGGGCATCGGCTGGTGATCGTCCATGGGAATGGGCCGCAGGTGGGGAATATTGTGCTCCATGAGGAGGCGATTAATACCCCTGAGGTGCCGACAATGCCGCTTGATACGTGCGGCGCGATGAGCCAGGGAGAGATCGGCTACTGGCTACAGCAGGCACTGACAAATGAGTTTACTCGCCGTGGTATGCCAAACCACGCGGTGACGATGGTGACGCAAACGGTGGTTGATGCGGATGACCCGGCGTTTGCAAATCCTACGAAGCCAATCGGGGTCTTTTATGCCTCCGAGGCTGAGGCGCAACAGTCGGCGGCGGGGCGTGATTTCGTCTTCAAAGAGGATGCGGGGCGAGGCTGGCGCCGCGTCGTGCCATCACCTCGACCGCAGCGCGTGGTGGAAGAAGGCGCGGTGCGTGCCCTGCTTGATGCTGGCTTGACCGTCGTGACAGCGGGCGGTGGCGGCATTCCGGTGGTTGATAATGAAGCGCACGGTATGGCCGGCGTCGAGGCGGTGATCGACAAGGACTTTACCGCTGCGGTGGTGGCTGATGCGATTGATGCTGAAGCTTTGGTAATTCTTACGGCTGTCGATAACGCGATGGTCGACTATGGTACGCCGCAGGCTCGTGCGATTGGCCGGACGACCAGCCAGGAGATGCAGGCTTATGCCGAGCAGGGGCAGTTTGCGTCGGGTAGTATGCTACCGAAGGTGCAGGCCGCGCTCAATTTCGTGGCAAAGCCTGGTCGGCGCGCCATTATTGCCAACCTAGAGCACGCCGCTGCCGCTGTGGCCGGTGAGCAAGGGACGATTATTGTGTCGTAAAGCGTCGTAAGGAGCAAGATAATGAGATACTGGCATAGAAGCCGGTGTCTCATTTGATTTAGTCGTGCGTGGCGCTTGTGCTAGGCGGCTTGAGAGGGCTGCTCTAACCGGTCGTGGTCGATGCTGCGTGTCACCTGGCGTGAACCCTCGGATCGAACTATCCGGAATTTCCGGATAGTTGCCTCACGCTCCAGCTCACCAGAAGAGAAGACGTTCCCGAGGTGCTCGCTGATGGTGCACACATCGACGTCGAACAGCTCGGCCATCCGGCACTGCGTTAGTCGGGTTAAAGACGTATCAAGACGACGGATGTAACGATCTGTACCTGGTATGAACAAGATAAAGAACTTGCTGAAATATATAGGTGTGAAACAAGAGCGTTTAATCAATAGGTAAAAAGAAATAATAAAAAAATTTGATGAAGATTTTATATTCCAATTAACTGATGAGGAAGTGGACGAACTTTCAAGATCACAAAATGTGACCTTGAACAAAGGAATAGGTAGAGGAAGCAATATAAATACCCTGCTCCGTAAAGGCATTTGGTAGGTACCTTGGACGACCCCAACTTGAGGTGAAATTTTTGCGCCTCAAGTTTTCAAACTCATTCGCGGCATACAATCTTCGCCTTCAAACTTCTCAATATTGTTTTTCCTGTCTATTAATCTCCATGATAAAAGTGGTAGAAACTATACAGGTTAAACAAAAAAAGATAAATGTTGAGAAAATTTCGAAGTAAAGTCGGACAGAAATAGATAGTTTTGATTAAAAGATCCTTGACGAGTCGTAACAGGATCAGCGCGCTTATGTGGACGTGAATTCCAGAGTTGCTGTTGACAATGATACCAGGAGGCATATAATTTTAGGCAGACACAGGCTAACGCTGTGTCACTCTAATCTCCGGCGAGTGGTTTTCAGGTCACACAGCGGGAGATTTTGTTTTAGAGTGATTATCGTGGTTTTCTGTCAAAGACTTTGCGGTTTGTGCTGTTGGCTTTCAAATAGTCAATGCGGCTACTTCGCCTACCCGACACAGAGTACTGGCTGATACATCACAGTCACAAGAACTCTACTGTTAGCCTCCTGGGTTCTTGCGTACTTTAATGTACGTTCAGCGAGACGGCGTGTCGAGAAGGCCTGGAAGAAAAGAAACGGCGGAGAGTCGAATGAACTCACCTCTTAGGTGCAGGGAATTGCTACACTCCCGTCGACTCAACGTAAATTCTAGCTAGGCTAGCGAATCGGAATCGCACATAAGTATGAATACGCCGGCGGCACTCATCACAGCTGCTGTAACAGCAAATACGAGAGCGCGTACGACCGGGAATTCGACAGCTGAGGCACGGCCAACAACAAGACCGATGCCAAAAAAATACGGTGTGCTCAAAACCGCAGTAAGAGCACATACGCTCTTCTTGCTCATGGTTTCCTCCATTCCCAGGAGTGTAGCATCTTTATTGTATAATACTCAGCGAGATATGCCTAGGGTTGGTTTCCCACTGACCTATGCTTTTTATACTCTCTGTTATGCGATATCAGAAAGATTCGTGTCAGGGTCTTTTGCTCTATAAGCTTACTATAATAGGGGACATAACCTCTTAGAGTAAGGACTGTGGTAGATGATGTAGCTTGATGAAGAGTTTATGCGTTACACTAACCCACGAATAGTTAAGGATAGTATGATACCGAGTGGATGGTGAGCTAAAATAACTGAGTGCCCAGTACTTTATTTCTCAAACTACTTGACATTTCAATATACCTTGTATAGCATAGTACCAGGCAATAACAATAATATCGTAAGGAGTATCGAATGAGGAGAATCGATATAATCAAGCGAGCGGGGCGTAACTTGCGCCAAGCCAAGGCTCGCACAGCACTAACAGCACTGGCAATGTCAGTGGGAGCATTTACAATTGGTCTGGCGCTGATGCTGGGCAATGGCGGCCGGGCTTTCTTGACCTCGGTGATTGATAGTGCCGGTAGTGCCTCAACGGTGTATGTGACACACGCCCGTGACGAAAAGAAATTACCTGAATATGGCAAAGATAAGGCAGTGAATGAGAGCGGCGCCCTCGTGCTGAGCGATGATGATGTCGCCAAGCTCAGCAAGCTGGATCACGTCAAGACGGTGCGGCCGTACGCGAATGTGACCCAAGTGGTGCGCTACGTAGAGAGCCCAGCCAACCACAAGCGGCTGATTGCCTCGATTAACGTCAAGAATGAGGGCAAATCATCGAAGATTGTGGCTGGTGAATTGACGAAGACTGATGACGGTACAGACCTCGTGCCTGGCCAAGCGATCCTTGCCAAGGAATATCTGGCCGACTTTGGCTTTGACTCGGCCCAGGATGCGGTTGGCAAGACGGTTACGCTCCATGCTCAGGGGCCGGGCGGGACGCATGATGCCCAACTGACTATTGTGGCGGTCGAAACAGCCGGTATGGCCTCAATTGGCTACCAGCCTGGTGTGACGATTGCGACCGATGATGCACTGCTTATTAACCAAAAGACCAAAGCCCCCGGTGCGGCCAACCAGTACCCAAGCGTCGTGATACGAGCAGACAGCGATGATCATGCTGCTGCCGTGAAAGACGCGGTCGTGAAGCTCGGTGGTGGTACCTACCAAGCTCAGACCTTCACTGAAGCGAAGGAAGGTATGCTCAGTATCATCAATGGGGCGCAGTATGCTCTGCTCGCCTTTGGTGCTCTCGCCTTGCTGGCTAGTATGTTTGGGATCATTAACACCATGTACATCTCGGTGCTGGAGCGAACGCAGCAGATTGGCCTGATGAAGGCGCTGGGGATGCGCAGCCGCGATGTTGGTAAGCTCTTCCGCTACGAGGCTGCGTTGATCGGCGTCATCGGTGGTGCGATTGGTGCGGGCGGTGCCAGCCTACTGAGCCTGCTTAACCCCTGGATTGTTGAGAAGCTCAAGTTTGAGGAGGGTATGCAGCTGCTTCTACCGGAAGCCTGGCAGATGGTCGCCCTCGTGGCACTACTGGCCATCCTCGGCATTATTGCCAGCTACCTACCAAGCCGCAAAGCGACGAAGCTTGACCCAATTGAGGCATTAAGGACAGAATAGAATAAGGAGAAGGACATGATTGAACTACGGCATATTACCAAAACCTATGGCAAAAAGCACAACCAATTTAAGGCACTCAATGACATCAACCTCACCATTCCTGGAGGCGCGAGCGTAGCCATCCTTGGCAAGTCCGGCTCGGGTAAGTCCACCTTGATGCATGCGATCTCTGGCCTCGACCGGCCACAGACGGGGCAGGTGGTGATCGGCGGGCGAGATATCCTGCAGATGAAGCCGCGGCAGGTTGATGCCTTCCGGGCACGGACGATTAGCTTTATCTTCCAGAGTTTCTTTGTCGAGGGTAACGATAGCGTGGTGAGCAATGTGATGCTGCCGCTAGAGATCGCTGGTGTGCCGCGGGCGCAGCGCAGCGCCAAGGTGAACCAGGCGCTCGAGGCGGTTGGCCTGGCTAGCAAAAAGCACAATAAGGCCAAGGATCTGTCTGGTGGGCAGAAGCAGCGCCTAGCGATTGCCCGGGCAATCGTGGGTGAGCCGAAGATCCTGTTTGCTGATGAGCCAACTGGCAACCTGGATAGCGAGACGGGTACCCAGATCGAGGAGTTGCTCTTTCGCCAGCAGCGTGAGCATGGCACAACGCTGATTATTGTGACGCACGATGCGGATCTGGCTAAGCAATGTGACTACCAAGTGGTGATCAAAGATGGGCGTGTCACACGCCATAACATCCCAGGAGGGCACTGATGAATGCAACTGACTATGCCGAGGCGCTGACGACGCAGCTGCGCAAAGGCTTCTTATCGTACTGCGTGCTGGTGGTGTGTGCCAAGGAGCCACGCTACACCAGCGAGATCATCCAGCAGCTCCGTCAGGCTGACCTGATGGTGGTGGAGGGGACGATCTACCCGTTACTGAGTCGCTTGCAAAAGGACGGGCTCTTGCAACACGAATGGAAAGAAAGTGAGCAAGGGCCACCGCGCAAATATTACACGGCCACATCATTTGGCGCAGAGGTAACCAAGCAGCTCAAACACAATATTGCGGCACTAAGTAGTACAATAGAGAAGTTGTAAGGAGGACATGTCATGAAGGAAATTACCAATATCCACCTCGCCAAGACGCCATTTCGTGTTGAGGTCGAGGCGAAGCACGCGCTGGGAGCGTATCTGAAGTCGATTCAGCAGCGGATGCATGCCGAGCCAGAAGCAATGCGCGAGATCGAAGCGCGGATGGTTGAGCTGCTCGCCGAGCGCGGTGTGACGCGTGATGGCGTGGTGACTACTGAGGATGTTACGGCACTGCGCGGTCAGATGGGTGAACCTCGGGAGTTTGCCAGTGAAGCCGAGGCAGGAGACGACGATGCTGCGCTGCGAGATGCAGCTGAGGCAGCTCTCGCGGATGGGGCACCCAAGCAGCTGATGCGCGATACAGATCATGCGTTGATTGGTGGGGTGTGTGCTGGGGTAGCGGCATACTTTGGAATTAGCCCGCTGTGGATTCGCTTGCTGGCAATCGTCTCACCTTTTATGACGTTTGGGACGGCGCTGCTGATCTATATCGTGATGTGGCTGTCTATTCCACCAGCAGTGACGGCGTCGGATAAGCTGCGCATGGCCGGTAAGCCAGTGACGTTTGATAGCTTAAAAAAAGCCGCTGCCGAGCCTGCCAGCGGTAGCCAAGCGGCCCAGACTGCTGCGAAGGTGCTGCGCATTATGATTGGCTGTGGGGTCTTGATGATGGCGCTGGGTGCACTCGTCGCACTGATGGTCGGTGGTGTCATGAGCGCGACTATGGTCTCAAACATGGGCGACTTTGCTGCGCAGAGCTGGCTGTGGTTGGCGTATGGCTGTGCAGTGCTCGGCGGCGTGGCGCTGACTGCTTTGCTCTCACTTGGCGCATGGAGTATCTTTGCCTGGCGACTGAAGCGGCCGGTTGGTATTGCGATGCTGGCGATGCTCCTCGTCGGGGCGGTTGCTATCTCTGGCCTAGCGGTTGGTGGAATGAATGCGGGGATGAGTCTTGACCGCCAAATGCGCGACGTGCAGCGCACTAAGGTAGTTGACGTGGCCGATGCCACTACGGTGCGCGTCGATGGCACTGCCAGGGTGAGTTATGGCGGCTATGCTGAAAAGCCGCGTGTCGAGATAGATTACCTGCAGATGAAGGGTGTCAAAGAGCCAACAACGACGATTACCAAGGAAGGCAGCCGGGCTATTGTGACCGTGCAGCATGATGCCTGCCGTGATCGCCATGGTCTCTTCTCGACGTGTACCTACTCACCCAAGGATTATGTCAGCATCCGCGTTTATGGGCCATCACCACAGATGATGGAGGTGGACCATCGCCCTGATGTGGTGACCGATCGGTCGTAGCTGCGGTGAGGATAGACACTAATGACCCGCTTGGATGAGCGGGTTTTAGTGTGTTTTTGTTTTTTTGGTAGAGGGGAAGCAGAGAAGCATGCGATGGACTGCGTTTTGGTCGGTATGGCGATTTAGAGCACCTTTGCTATACTAGAGGTATGAGTCAGCCGTCGTCTTCCCAGATTTTGAGTCCATCGGCGCTTGCGATGGTAGCGCAGCACTGTAAGGTGGCGCGTGATCAGGTGCGGGTGGTGCCGATTGAGGGCGCGTCAACCGGGTGCCGACGAGCTGTTGCACTGGCTGGGACGCAGGCGGTGTTTGTCAAGGAGGCCGATCCAGAAGCTTCGAACCACGCTGCACTAGCGGCGGCTCTGAGTAAAGATGATGCGGTGATTCGGGCGCTGCAGCAGGCCGGTTCGCCGCTGGTGACGGAGTTCGTTCAGTATGATGATGAGCGGGTGATCATGCTGAGCCAGGCGTATATTGCTAAGGATGGCTGGCAGTGGCAGCCGCCTGATGCAGCGGATACGCTGGCTCGTCAGCGGTATATAGCGGCGGTGCTGCGGGCGATTGCTCAACTTGAGCAGACCAAACTGCCTGCAGCGGCAGCTGAAACACTTGCGCTGCATGCCACGGCGTTTGACAGAGTGGTGCAGTGTGAAGGGCTTCGGCTGCTCCGTGATGATGCGACGCGGCGTGAAGAGCTCCAGCAGACGTATCGCTCCTGGGCCGAGCAAGCCAGTAAGCCAGTGATTCGTCGGCGCTACGAGCAGTTTTGCGCCGTGCTTGATAATACCGAGCGCTTAGCTGATCTTGCGGCGCTAGCTCAGCAGGTGGCTGACCAGCCATGTGATCGCTTGAGCCACGGCGATGTGCGGAGTGAGACAATTGCCTACCATGCTGCTCAGGATAAAGTGAAGCTAATTGATTGGCAGTGGGCAGCTTATGTGCCAAAGCAGTGGAGTGCAACCGAGTTCTTGCTCGATATGGCGCGCCGCGGTTACGATGTGCAGGCCTGGCAGGCCGAGCTGAACCGGCCGCTACTTGCTGGCCTAGTAGGGTATTATGCCGTGTGTAGTGCTCAGCCCGCTCCTGAGGCGGCTCAGGCAGTGCGGCAGCTCCAGGCGTATATGGCAGCCACAGCGTATGATATGCTAGGTTTGAACAGCTAAGGACTATTCGTGGATGCTTATGGTTGCTGCAAAAAGGTTACTTGTGCATATCACGAGTGTCTATGGGTGTCATGTTAGATGATAGGAGGTGAATATTCCATGGGAAAGACGGCGCACAGTAGTCTTGGGACTAGTCCAGCCACCAAGCAGAGAGAAGAAGGTGAGATTTCGTCTCAGAGTATGCAGCCACGGTATAACCAGGAGACTGAACGCGCGATTGCTCAGGCGCGTGCTATGATGGATGGCACGCAGCCATCGCAGCAGTATACGTCTTTTGCTGCACTGGTTGCAGCGATTGATGCAGAATCGTGATGTGAACCCTTTGATATGCTATGAGACGACGACGATTCATGAGCGGCGCTAGAGAGATAGGTCAGGCACGTCAGAGAGGTGATAACGTGTGTCGGTTATAGCGGATAGTGGAATACTGAAGCATGTCTTCTTTTTCTTCATCTCCTGATGCAGTATATGGCTTAGATAAACGAGCTTAGGTTAGTTGTTCATGAAAATATAATCACGTCAGAGTGGTACGAGTAAGGGGAACATCTACTGGTGGTTTGGTTACTTTGCTCGCTTGTTTTATACGTGCTTTGTCATGGGAAAGAGGGTAGCCGTGCAAGGAAGGAGTACGCCGTATGACCTATACGGGATGGCGTGGCCACGAGAATATGGGTTGTCTTGTTTATGTAGGGTATATGACAAACGATGAGGAATGTCATGGTGTAGTAATTAGTCTATTTGTTGTGCAGTGCGATGAGCGTGAGTATGAGTACGCTGAGCGGTGTACGTTTTTAATTTGCTAGGCTCCTGATGATAGCTAGACAAAAGAGTTGCTCTTGTACTGAGCGGTATTTGCGTGGAAGGGTTTAATGTGCAGGAGATTGCTTAAGGCACCCGCTCGAGGTACTAGTGTCGTGGGCACGACACAAGGACCTAGCGCCATAGTTCTTCAAGTGAGTAGGAGTGTTCTGGTTCGTCAAGCGGTGTCCATAATGGTGCTCGGTTTTCTTGGGCTAGTGCTTGATGTGTGATAGCTATCTGCACGGCAGTGTCACAATCGATGCGCTGCTCTACTGCTCGAATGGCTCGCTGTAAGTGTCGTTGCTCTCGATTCGATGCCACAACGAAGAGTAGGGCAGGTAATGGCTGTCCTGTGACTGTCCAGCCGCCATGACGGAAGTAGGAGAGGTACTGGGCAATTGTTTTGGTGATTGCTGCTCGTGGCGTATTCGCCGCAAAGATATCGAGAAAGAAGCAACGCGTCTCTGAGGCTGTTTTGAGTGACCCGAAGGCATCGGGCAGCTTTTGAGGAAAGTAGTGGTAGTGCACCATCTCCCGCGGCAAAAACACCCGCAGTGCTGGATGGCATTGCTGCAGTTGATAAGTCCACTGGTATACGGCAAGTACGTGGTCCACAAACGATTGGCTGACCTGGGCATCTCGATAGCTTGCTTTGATGAGCTGCGCTGTCACTCGAGGTCCGTTATCGATCTGCTGCAGCACCCGCAGCCCTCGCGCTGTCAAATAGTAGGCTGCTGGTTTGCCTTGGAGCTTCATGTGGCTAGTATAGCGGCGTGCTACAAGACCATGGTTACATAGAGCAGTAAGACGGGTATGTAGGCTTGATCCGGCAGCAACTCCGAGGCTCTTGGCAAGTAACTGCCGCGTTCCAAAACGGTATCGGTACAGTGCAATAAGAATAGAATGCTGTCGTTCTCCTAACACTGAGCGCTTATCTGCACCAAGTTGAACACGATTCCATTCATTCTCTTTCTTACTCATATACACTCATTTCTCCTTGCCTCCTCATAATCTTTCTATCTCTCTAACTACCTTTATATATTCATCTCTCTTGATCTATATTTATCTCTATTTCTATCTATCTATTTCTCTATCTTTATATCTATATATCTCTTTCTCTATATTTCTATCTATTTCTCTACTTATCTCTATCTCTATCTCTATCTCTATCTCTATCTCTATTTATTTATCTATCTTTATATTTCTTTATTTATCTATTCTTTATCTTTATCTTTCTCTCTATACATCCATACATCCATACATCCATATATCCATATCGATTTCTCTCCTATTATATATAAATATATAAAAG
>ERZ773056.6-NODE-6-length-107554-cov-8.519875_pt1 | contig 107554 bp, 102 predicted proteins | sample MGYA00580857_ERZ773056 | MGnify/ENA primary metagenome ERZ773056 (study PRJEB29015, sample SAMEA2737996) | human oral metagenome | biome: human oral; feature: human-associated habitat; material: dental | place: China | collected 2114 ... | reverse complement strand
AAGCATATTTTTAATGATAAAAATATATTAAAACTAGAGGTCTCAGGACATACAATCTTAACATTCTTATTAGATAAGTTTATTCCGGCGGTTATTCCACCTGAACCAGTTTCAAAATTAGATAAGAAACTTTGGAAGCTTATTGCGAAAAAGCATGTAAATGTTTATGAGGAATGTAAGAAAAACATAACAGATGATAATGAATTGCTCTATCATAGAATTCTTATGGTGACAGATTTTATTTCAGGAATGACAGATAGTTATGCACATGATTTATATTTAATCTTATCTGGAAATAAGATTTAATTTTTTCCTCCCCCAAGATAGCGCAAGCGTCCACGCTTGTGCTTTTTTCATTTTAGTTACATGCACAAGCGTGGACGCTTGCGCCATCGTAGGGTAACTAAGTAAAATTATTATCTTTTTTCTATTTTGCTTTCTTTTCATTAGCTTTCTTGCGTCCAATTTGGAATCCATACATGTCAATGATTTTTGCCTTTGAATAATAGTAATTTGTTATTTCTCCATTAAAATTAATAACCTTATGTTCTTTGCTTAATTGATCAATTTCTCTTTTGTTTTCCTTATAAAATTTAGAAATAGCTATTAAAGAAGATTCATCAAATTTAATAAAACTACATTTATTACCTGAGATTTCCTTAAAAGTGTCCTTAAAGAAACGATCATAAGCAGGAGTAATAGCAAAAACACCTAGTAATATTTTAGTTACTAATGTAGTTGTGCCTCTTAAAAGAAATTTATTAATTTGGTTATATAAATTTAGGACTTCTTTACTTTTATTTTCATAATCCTCAACATCTATTTCCCAAGTACTTTTAGGTTGTTCATAAATCCATTTTACTAAATCTTTTAAGTATGCAGGGTTTTTTGATAGTAAAAAACTAGAACCTCGTAACATTCCCCAGCTAGCTAAATAGCTCCATAATACCTGACAGCTTTGTTCTATATTAATATTTCCTTTTATCTCCTCTTTTGATGAGCGAAAATAAAAATAACAAAAGTCAAAACTATAATAACGGTGTTCAAGCTCTTGAGCTTCAGTCTTAAATTCAGCAATAGTTTCTTTTACATTTTTTTTCATAAAATGATCTTGTCCTTTACAAATTTTAAAGAATTGGATGATTAGGCTTTGCTTATGCTAGCATAATTTAAAATATAGATCCCCCACGTTGGCGCACGTTTCCTAACGTGTGCCTTTTTCTTTTCCACTTAGTAAACAAGCACACGCTGTGAAGCGTGCGCTATCAATTTGAGGCTTATTGAGTCTTACGCGATCTTCTTCATATTACCTTGCTGCGTGGTGAACAAGGCATACCATACAATCGTGAGGAAAAAGTAAAATAAATTCCCTGAATTATGAGTGAAGAAGCCCTGGCTTAAGCTGTAAATCATCACGGCAAGCACATGAATCGTACCTAATGCGGCAATTAATTTTGTTTCTGCCGAATCGCTTTTTAACCCCTGCATAAAACGGCGTAGCGGTATGACAAAGATTGCTAAAAAAGCCGCTAAGCCAACGATGCCGCGCTTAGAGAGATCATCTAAATATTGATTGTGCGCATGTGTAAATTGCCCGGCGTATTGACTAATTACGCCTTGATCGGCCAACTGGTGGCGTTTCTGCCCTGCACCTTGAGTTCCCCAGCCCAATATCGGCTTTTCTTTTACCATGATGAAGACGGATTTCCACATATCAAAACGTGCGCCGACAGAGGTAGAACCGTTACCCCGCTCCAAATACTGTTGAATATCATATTGCGCTGCCGCAAAACGCTCACTCATACGATTATTTGGCATTTGTGCAATACCAATGATGGCTATAGCAAACAAGCCAATCAAGGTAATAAAAAATGTTTTTGATAAATTACGGCGATACATCCAAAGTAATGCAATCAAGATGATGGGCAATGCCGGCCATCCGCCACGCGCAGTAGAAAGAATGCTGCCCAAAATGCCAAATAAGGCGGCTAAAATGCAAAGTGCGGACTGTTTTTGTTGTGTTTTTTGCCAAAAATACAGCGCAATAGCCATGCTAAATAACCCCAATGACATGGCAATGTCACCGCCTTGAATATACATGATTCGTGAACTAAACGCGGCTTCACTTTGTAATATAAACTTATCATAGATTGCCATGAAACCTGCCAATACACTGCCTAAAGGAACGCTCCATAAAAAGGTCGAAAGTTTAGGTGGTGTCTCAAGCAAAAGAAGAAAAGCAGGAATCAGCAATATTGCCCGGCTTGGATTATCTAATTCACGTATTTTTCCATCATGAATTAACCAAGAAAGCACAAAAACAGAAAAATAAAAGAGTAACGTCCAAATCAGCCATTTTGCCTCTTTCGTGAGAGCAAAAGGCATTTTTTTGAATAAGCAATAAACGCTATAGCCAAGCCCTAATAACATCAGCGCCATCGGTGCAACATTGTAGCCGCCTTGGAACGTTAAGGCGGATAAAAAGAAAAAACCGACACAGACGTTGATAAATAGGGCGAGCTTATCGTGTTTTAAATCAAACATAAGCTTCTCTTAAAAAAGAAATAAATAAAAAAACCGCACTAAAAAGTGCGGTTACATTTTAATGTGTTTTTTTCAATTATAAAACGTCAACGCAGTTTAAGTCTTCGAAAGATTGTTCTAAGCGTTTAGACATCGATTCTTCCATTTTGCGTAACCAAACACGCGGATCGTAGTATTTTTTGTTTGGTGCATCAGGGCCTTCCGGGTTGCCTAATTGACCTTGCAAATACGCTTCGTTCGCTTTATAGAAGTTGAGAATACCGTTCCAAGACGCCCATTGGGTGTCGGTGTCAATATTCATTTTAATTGCGCCGTAGCTAATCGCTTCACGAATTTCTTCACGGGAAGAACCGGAACCACCGTGGAACACGAAATTGATTGGTTTTGCCGGAAGGTTACGTTCTTTGGCAACGAATTCTTGGCTTGCACCTAAGATCGATGGTTTTAATTTTACGTTACCCGGTTTGTACACGCCGTGTACGTTACCGAATGCGGCGGCAACGGTAAAGTTCGGGCTAACCGGATGTAATTGGTCGTAAACATAAAGCACATCAGATGGTTGGGTGTAAAGACGAGATTCATCGGCGCCGGAGTTGTCCACGCCATCTTCTTCCCCACCGGTGATACCGATTTCGATTTCAAGGGTCATGCCCATTTTGCTCATACGAGCAAGGTATTCACGGCAGATTGCCATATTTTCTTCCATCGGTTCTTCGGAAAGGTCAAGCATGTGGGAAGAGAATAATGGACGACCGGTTTCAGCGAAGTGTTTTTCACCGGCTTCAAGTAAGCCGTCGATCCATGGAAGTAATTTTTTCGCCGCATGGTCGGTGTGTAAAATCACCGGTACGCCGTATTCTTTGGCTAAAGTATGAACGTGTTTTGCACCTGCAATCGCACCTAAAACGTCTGGACGTGCACCGCTGGTCGGTTTGATGCCTTTGCCTGCGTAGAATGCGGCACCGCCATTAGAGAATTGAATAATTACAGGCGCTTTCACGCGGGCAGCCGTTTCTAATACGGCATTCACGGAGTCGGAGCCAACGCAGTTTACAGCAGGAAGTGCGAAACCGTGTTCTTTTGCGTATGCGAATACTTTTTGAACATCTTCACCGGTAAGCACGCCCGGTTTGACGATATCTAATAATTTAGCCATTTTTATTTTTCCTTTTGTGTTGGGTGGGGTGATTCCACCATTTGAAGAATGTGTTTTATGTTTTTGATTGATAGCACGCGTCAGCAGACGCGCGCTATGATGATCTTACGCAGAAAAAGTGCGGTTAGTTTTTCGCACGTTTTTCGAGGATTTCTACTGCCGGTAATACTTTGCCTTCAACGAATTCTAGGAATGCGCCGCCGCCGGTTGAGATGTAGGAAATTTTATCTGCGATACCGAATAGGTCGATAGCAGCAAGCGTATCACCACCGCCCGCAATGGAGAACGCATCGCTGTTGGCAATGGCGTGAGAAATGATTTCTGTTCCTTTGCGGAAGTTTGGGAACTCAAACACACCCACCGGGCCGTTCCATAAAACGGTTTTCGCATTTTTGATAATTTCGGCAAGTTGTTCCGCAGATTTATCGCCGATGTCGAAAATAGATTCGTCATCTTTCACTTCGGTCACGGATTTTTCTGTTGCCGGTGCGGTTTCAGAGAATTCAGTCCCTACGCGAACATCTACTGGCACAGGAATGTCTGTGCTTGCGGCTAATTCTTTAGCAACTGGGATTAAATCAGCTTCGTATAAGGATTTACCTACGTTGTGGCCGGCTGCGGCAATGAAGGTGTTGGCGATACCGCCACCCACGATAATTTGGTCAGCAATTTTGGAAAGTGAGTTTAACACTTCTAATTTGGTGGAGACTTTAGAACCACCCACGATAGCCACCATTGGACGTGCAGGTTCTTTTAATGCTTTACCAAGCGCATCAAGTTCTGCAGCAAGCAATGGGCCTGCACAGGCAACCGGTGCAAATTCTGCAACGCCGTAAGTTGATGCTTGTGCACGGTGTGCGGTACCGAATGCGTCCATAATGAACACATCACAAAGTGCGGCGTATTTTTTACCTAATTCCGGATCGTTTTTCTTTTCGCCTTTGTTGACGCGCACGTTTTCTAATACCACGATTTCACCGGCGTTCACGTCAACACCGTTAAGGTAATCGCGTACTAAGCGTACCGGGACATCAAGATGTTCGTTTAAATAATCAACAATAGGTTGGAGGGAATCTTCAGGGGTGAATTCACCTTCGGTCGGACGACCTAAGTGAGAGGTAACCATCACTTTTGCGCCTTTTTCTAAGGCTAATTTTAAGGTTGGGATGGTGGCACGAATACGCGCATCGGATGTGACTTTACCATCTTTTACCGGCACGTTTAAGTCGGCACGGATAAATACGCGTTTACCCTTTAAGTCTAAATCGGTCATTTTAATTACTGACATAATTTACCTCTCTTTAGTGGTTAAAATTAAAAATAAGAACTGTTGGCATTATACCTGTAACTGAGTAGCTTGTAACCTGAATTCAAGGGTTCAACTTTAGGATTACACATTTCATTGATCCATGTCGAATTATTGAATTAATAGCCGGTTCGACTACTTGGGCAATCCATAATTTGCCAGTCTAAATCGTAACAAATAAAGAGTTCATTACGTGCGGCTCCTAAGTAAACATTCTTTAATTGCGGGTTGTTTTTTCGCATCCATTTAAACAGTTCGGTACGGCTTAATTCATAGTTCGGTAGCTTCAAAGTGCGGTATAAATTTTTGATCTTTTCAAAATAATCTTGCGCATTGTTAAACATGCACGCACCGTGTTTTTCCCACTCGCCTTGTAATAAGGCGGCACTTGGTACTTCAGGCAAATAGCGTTCAATCAGATCTTGCGGTAATTGCGGTAAATCGCCCTGACAAAAACGCGGGTGATCAGAGACTCTTCTGGCTTGTTTGTTTTGTGACCACAACCCATGCACAATCCAACCGAATTGTTGGGTTAAACCGCATTGATATTGTAAAGAGGTGGGTAAATTATCGCCGTATTGTTGACGTTGTCGGTCACAGAATGCCGGTGACCAAGACAACACAAGGGTGTAATAATCGGTTTGCGCCTGTTTATTTTGCCCGATAGGATCATTTTTCATAACATAATCGTAATTACGATCAACCACCACATCAACGGCTTGTTTCTGTTGAGAAAAATAATACCAGCCGGCAAGTAAAAACATTAAAAATGCCACTACAAAAAAAGACAGTAGCAACGGACGTTTTTCGCTCATAAAATTCCTTTCACTTTGTTATTGTATTGATTATAATCCGACCCTTTCATTTTCCCTGAGGATGTTATGGCGCTACTCATTACTGACAAATGCACAAATTGCGATATGTGCTTGCCGGAATGCCCGAATGAAGCAATTTCAATCGGCGATGAGATCTATATCATTGATCCCGAACTCTGCACCGAATGTGTCGGTCACTACGACACGCCCACCTGCCAGAAAGTTTGCCCTATCAGCAAATGTATTATCACCGACCCGGATCACGAGGAAAGCGAAGAACAGCTATGGGAGCGCTTTGTGTTAATTCACCACGGGGACAAACTGTAACGCGTTTGAAAGTGCGGTGAAAAAAGAGGGCGTTTTGACCCGCCCTACCTTTTCTCTTGTTATCTAAAATACCATTTCGCCAGTAAGATGCCGGCATTTACCGACACGTTTAATCCATTTTTCACTGGACTTGCAAACGCCAAACGAACCTGTTCGTCGTTTTTCTCTGATAAAGCCTCTGTCGTGCCTTCACTCAGCACAAAAACCGTTTTATTTTTTAACCGCACTTTATCCAATGCGGTTGCATTTTCGTCGCTGCTCACGTGAAGGATTTGATAACCGGCTTGGCGTAATTGGGCAAGCGCATTGCGGGAGTCATTGGTTTCTAATACACGCACATATTCCGCGCCGCCTTCTGCAACGCGTAAGGTCACGGCAGAATTAAGGCTTTCAGCGTTTTCTACCACAATATTTTTCACCCCGAAAAAGGCGCAAGTGCGTAAAATACCGCCAATGTTTTGTGCGTTGTTCACATTATCTAACAACACCAAGCAATCTTCTTGATGTGGCACATCGAGATAACCTTGCAACGTAAACGGATGCGCTTTTTTCACCAACATACAAATGCCACCGTGGTGTTCTGTGCCGCTGACTTTGATCATCTCGTCGCTGTCCACAATGTGATACACCTTTTTATTAGTGGCTAAATAACTGCAAATATCCCCAATTTTATGCGCCATTTGTACGGTTGCCCACAAGCGCACAATGCTTCCCGGGCGTTGTTGAAATAAGGCTAAACACGCATTTTCACCATACACTTTCATTTCTTCCGCGCGATTCTTTTTGATTTTTTCCGGTGCGCGTGGTGACAATGGGCCGGTCTTTTTCTCTCTCGGCTTATCATCGAAACGACTGCTTTTGACGGTGACTTTCACGTTGCCTTCCGCACCACCCGCTTTTTTCATGGTGCTTTCGGCAATGTGTAAGGTTTTTTCTTGGCTTTCAGCGCGTTTAAATTTCGGCTTAGTATTTCTGTCGTTGTCTCTCTCTCGGCGAAATTCTTGGCGAGAATCGCTTTTTGAGGAGGCAAAGTGCGGTCGATTTTTATCGCGTTTTTGACGGTCTTCACCGACACTGCGTTCGGAAAAAGTACGGTTGTTTGATTTGAAAGTCGGTTTGTTTGAATTTTGGTTCATAGTTGTGTTGCCGATAGGGTGGATGAATGGAATGAATTTGCGCTGTTGGCAATAAATTTGTGAGCATTATAACGAAAACCAGCCTTTTTTCTACCAAGGAGGGCGATAAATATTGTAAACTATCGCCCCAATTAGGTTCCGACTCATTGAGTACAACAGAGAACAGATTTTATGTTTAGAGATAAGACAAAACGGGCTCAAAAGCGTCTTGAAAGCCTGCCATGTTTAGCTTTACAGGCGGAACAAGTTGAATTTATTTACAGCCCAATGGCATTTAAAAATGAAATTATTCAACTGATCAGACAGGCGAAAACGCGTATTTTTGTGACCGCACTTTACTGGCAAAATGACGAAGCCGGGCAAGAAATTCTCGATGAAATTTACCGTGCGAAACAAGATAAGCCTGAAATTGAAGTGAAAATTTTAATTGATTGGCATCGTGCGCAACGCAATTTATTAGGCGCGGAAAAGAGTGCAACGAATGCCGATTGGTATTGCGAACAACGTCAAAAATATCAACTTGCCGATGACCCGAATCTATTTTTCGGCGTGCCGATCAATACGCGCGAAGTGTTTGGTGTGTTGCATATCAAAGGCTTTATTTTTGATGATACCGTGCTTTACAGCGGCGCCAGTATCAATAACGTGTATTTACAACAAAATGAAAAATACCGTTATGACCGTTATCAAAAAATCACTCATCCGCAATTAGCTGACAGCATGGTGGCGTTTATTCGTGACTTTTTGTTAAATAGCGATGTGGTGTTGCCGTTGGATAGCATTAACCGTCCGAAAACCAAAGAAATTCGACAAAATATCCGCCATTTCAGAAAAAATCTTGCGCTTAATGGGCAATATACTTTCGCAAGTGCGGTCGATTTTGGCAATGAATTGACGGTAACGCCGTTGTTTGGTCTCGGTGGGACGGGCAATGTATTAAATCGGACGATCGAAGATTTATTCCAGTTGGTGGAAGAAAAGCTCACTATTTGTACGCCATATTTTAATTTCCCGCGGACATTGCAACACAAAATCCGCCAGTTGCTACATAAAGGTAAAAAAATAGAAATTATTGTGGGCGATAAAGTGGCGAATGATTTCTATATTCCGCCGGAACAACCGTTTAAAATGGCTGGGGCATTGCCGTATTTGTATGAAAACAATCTTCGCCGTTTTAGCAAAAAGTTCCAACGTGAAATGGAACACGGTCAACTGATTATTCGCACATGGAAAGACGGTACAAACACCTATCATCTGAAAGGCGTTTGGGTTGACGATAATTATATTTTGTTGACCGGCAATAATTTGAATCCGCGTGCGTGGCGCTTGGATGCGGAAAATGGCTTATTTATCCATGATCCGAAACAACAACTGTTGCCTCAAGTCATTCAGGAGTTAGCCTATATTCGCCAACATACCACGTTGCTTCAACATTACACGGAGTTGGAAGAAATGAAGCAATATCCGGCGCCGGTGCAAAAATTATTGAAAAAATTTGCCCGCATTAAAGCGGATAAGTTAGTGAAGATGATTTTGTAATCTGTCGTTCCGTTCGTTTTGTGGAACATTTCATCACCGGTGGGGAAGAAGTGAAAATCTTCTTCCCCATTTTGTTTTTATCTTCGATGAGGACACCGCCATGCAACAAGAATATTATCTCGGCATTATGTCCGGCACCAGTTTGGACGGTGTGGATATCGCGCTGATGACATTTGGCGAAAAAACGCAATTTATCGCGGCAGAATTCACACCGATGCCGGCAGATTTGCGCCAAGATTTATTGCAATTAATTTCACAAGGCAGTTCTACATTGCAACAACTGGGTGAACTAGATCATCGCTTAGCCTTCCTATACGCCGAGGCGGTCAATCATTTTCTCACCCGTCACCAACTGCAATCGCAGCAGATTCGCGCGATTGGTTGCCACGGACAAACTGTTTGGCATGCGCCTCAAGGCAATTTTCCGTTTACCATGCAATTAGGTGACATGAATCTGCTTGCTGCCCATGTCGGTATTGATGTGGTTGGGGATTTCCGTCGTAAAGATATGGCATTTGGCGGGCAAGGCGCGCCGTTAGTTCCGGCGTTTCATCAAGCGTGGTTTTATGATGACAACTGGGCGACGGTGGTACTGAATATTGGCGGCATCAGCAATATTTCCATCCTCTTTCCCCATCAACCGATTATTGGCTACGACACCGGTAGCGGCAATGCGCTGATGGACGGTTGGATCGAACGCCATCTCGGAAAATCTTATGACGCTGACGGGCAATGGGCACGTAGCGGCAACGTGCGAGCAGAATTATTGACGGAAATGTTGAAAGAGCCTTATTTCCAACTGCCACCACCGAAAAGTACCGGACGTGAGTTATTCAATCTTGCCTGGCTTGAAAAAACATTAGAAAAAAACACCGCACTTTTAGGTGAGATTCCACCACAAGACGTGCAAGCCACCCTACTGGAATTTACCGCACAAAGCATTGTAATCGCATTAAATCAACTTGAAACGTCATTACCACGCCGTGTATTGGTCTGCGGCGGTGGGGCAAAAAACGGCTTGCTGATGGCGCGATTACAAGCGCTATTACCACAATGGCAATGCCGCCCAACCAATGATGCAGGCTTGGATGCAGACTATGTGGAAGCCGCTGCCTTTGCTTGGCTTGCCTATCGTTGTTTACATAACCAACCGTCTAATTTGCCAAGTGTGACCGGCGCCAAAAGTGCGGTCAGTTTAGGCGCAATTTTCCCTGCGGAGAAACAGGCATGAGCGAACAGAATTTATTAAATAGTCTTGAAACGATGTTAAGCGAACAACGCAACCCAAACACCTTGCACATTGATGCTTTGTCGCCGTTAGAGGTTGTCACGTTGTTAAATCATGAAGACAAGCAAGTGGCTTTCGCCGTGGAGAAAAATCTGCCACAAATCGCACAGGCGGTAGAACACATCGTGGCGGCATTTCAGGCGGGCGGTCGTTTGGTTTACATGGGTGCAGGCACCAGCGGTCGTCTGGGCGTACTGGATGCCTCCGAATGCCCACCAACGTTTGGCGTGTCGTCAAGCATGGTGGTGGGATTAATTGCCGGTGGCGAAACCGCATTGCGTAACGCGGTAGAGGGGGCGGAAGACAATATCGAAGCAGGCGAACAGGATTTACGTCACATTCATTTTAGTCGCAAAGATGTGTTGGTCGGGATTGCGGCTAGTGGGCGTACACCTTATGTGATCGGCGGATTGCGGTATGCCAAACAGCTCGGCGCCACCACGATTTCTTTGGTCAGCAACCCAAACGCTATCATGAGCGAAATCGCGGACATTGCCATCACCACTGCGGTCGGCCCTGAAGCACTCACCGGTTCCAGCCGTTTAAAATCCGGCACAGCGCAAAAAATGGTGCTGAATATGCTCACCACCGCCGCCATGATTCGTCTCGGCAAGTGCTATCAAAACCTGATGGTGGACGTGCAAGCCACTAACCAAAAACTCAAAGCACGCGCTATCCGGATTGTCATGCAAGCTACCGAGTGTGACCAACTCACGGCAGAACAAACCCTCTTAACAACCCATGGCAATGCCAAATTGGCCATTATGATGCTGTTGAGCGGATTAGATAAAGACCAAGCAGAAGCCGTTTTAACACAGAACAAAGGACGATTACAGGACGCGTTGGCAGAGTAAAATGCCAACACCTCTTGCATAACCTTTACTTAAAACCATATTTTTTAAGTAAAAAGACCGGAATGCCGGAAAATAGCACTAACATCACGGCATAAGGCGTGGCAGCAGCATATTGGGCATCACTGGTGTATTCCCAAACGGCGATAGATAAGGTTTTGATGTCGTTCGGGGTGAGTAATAAGGTGGCGGTGAGTTCTTTCATTAGGTTTAGAAACACCAACGCAAACGCAGCGGCAATCCCCGGCAACATGGCGGGAATGGTGAGCGTGCGGAAAATATAAAAATGACTACGCCCAAGGCTTTGTCCCACTTTTTCGACATTGTCGGAAATTTGTTCCAAAGAGCTACGCAACGTGGTTTGCGCCATCGGCAAATACAACATGAAATAGGCAACAATTACCATAAAGAACGTTTGGTAGAAAGAATACGCATAGTTAATGGTGAAATACACCAGCGACAGCGCAATAACCAAGCCCGGCACGGCGTGCAATAAATACGGTAGGCGATCAATCCACAGGGTAAGGCGGCTACGATAGCGTACGGCACTCCAAACGAGTGGCAAAGCGCAAAGCACGGTGAGCCCAGCCCCCAAACCGGAAACTAACAAAGAGTTGCTGAAGGCTTCGAAAAAGGCGGAAAAATCTACCGCACTTTCAAGAGAGGTTCCTACGATCATCCAGTAAATCAACATGGTGAGCGGTACACCGATGCTCAGAATAAAAATGGTCAGGAAAAAAATGATCACCAAGCCTTGTTTGCCAACCGTTAAATTTTTTACCGGATAAGGGCGGCTCACGCCTTTGCCACTGTTGTACAGGGTTTGTTGTCCACGAAAGAAAATTTCGCCAAACACGATTAACGCGCAAATCACCATTAACACCGCCGACAACAATGCCGCCGTATTGTTGTTAAAGGCCATTTCATATTCTTGGAAAATGGCGGTGGTAAAGGTTTGATAATTCAAAATCGACACGGCGCCAAATTCTACCAACATATGTAATGCGATTAATAAAACACTGCTGCCGATAGCCGGTTTTAACTGCGGAAATATGGCGTGCCAAAAGGTGTCGCGACGACTTTTGCCGAGAGAAAGGCTAACTTCTTCTAATGAGCGATCCAGTCGTTTTAAGGTGGCAGCAACCGGCAAATAGGCAAGTGGAAAGGAGCTTAAAGTCATAATGCCGATCGTGCCCCAAAAGCCTTCGACGCGAAAAGTCAGGCTAATCCAAGTGAAACAACTGACGAAGGCAGGAATACACAGAGGCAACGTCATTGCCACTTGAAAAAAGGGCTTCCCCCAAAAACGATAGCGTTCCAATAAAAAGGCGCAAACCGTGCCGAGAATAATGGCGCTAAAAGTGACACAAACCATCAGTAGCAGGGTGTTGCGCAACAGCTCCCACATATGCGGTCGCCAAAGTAGTGCAATACTGCGATCCCAACCCACCTCAATGGCTCTCACAATGACGTATAGAAAAGGCAAAATCAGCGGCAAGCTGATGAGAATAATCAAGGCGGTCAGCCAAAATGGGGGATTGCGGTTCACCTGTGTATCCTATTGAAATTGGGGAAATTAGGTTCTCATGTTTGTTATCCGATGAGAATGGCTTTCGTTAAAGCAGGAGTGCTGAACCCCATTTAATAATGTCAAAAAAGAATTTATTTTGATTTGTAGCAACACCATCGGAAGATTTATTTTCTTCGGTTGCTTTTTTCTCTTCTAACATCCCATTTTTATATTGTCCTTTAACCACTTCCAAATCATCTAACGCATTTCTGCGTAAAACGTTACATTGCGCTTTATCTAAGTCATCCACTTTATCTAATTTGAATTTTTTATATTGGTAAATGGCGTAATTCATGGATTTTTCATCACTTTGAATAATTTTGACATATTTCTCGCCAATAATTTTTTCAAGCGGATAGAAAAGCACATATTGTGAATGAATATACGCATCTTCTTTCGGGAAATGTTGTTGTAAAATCCGTGTTAAGTTCGGGTAAATACATTGCTCAACCTGTTTGCTGTCAAACGCCCAGCGTTGTGCATCCGCATCTGACAAATAATAACCTGCGCCGGCATATTCCGCTGGGATTGGTGCCTCTTTTGAGGAAAAAAGGCCACAACCGACCAAGCAGAATGACATTGTCAAAATAAGGTATTTCTTTAACATAATGACACCTTTAACGTGAGTTTAATATTGCGTTTCCGTGAAAAAGATCGCCCTATTCGTGGCGATTTCATGTTGTTACGATACTCGTTATTGTCGTTAGAATAAAACGACGCCTCGAAAATATTCAAGGCGCGTTTTCAAATTAGTAGTACATTTCAAACTCGACCGGATGTGGCGTCATGTTCAAACGTTCAACTTCCTTGCGTTTTATGCCAATGAAGGCGTGAATGAAATCTTTTGTGAAAACATTGCCTTGTGTTAAGAATTCAAAATCTTTTTCTAAGGCGTTTAATGCTTCTTCTAATGAACTTGCGACAGCAGGAATATCTTTTAATTCTTCCGGTGGCAAATCATAGAGGTTTTTGTCCATGGCATCGCCCGGATGAATTTTATTCACCACGCCATCTAAGCCAGCCATTAATAACGCCGCAAAGGCTAAATACGGATTGGCAAGCGGATCCGGGAAGCGAGCTTCCACACGAATGGCTTTCGGACTGGTTACAGCAGGAATACGAATGGAAGCCGAACGGTTGCTTGCGGAATACGCCAATAACACCGGTGCTTCAAAGCCCGGCACCAAACGTTTATAAGAGTTAGTACTCGGATTGGTGAAGGCATTTAACGCTTTCGCATGTTTGATAATGCCGCCGATGTAATAAAGTGCGGTCTCTGAAAGCCCGGCATATTTATCCCCTTGGAAAATATTTTTGCCGTCTTTACTCAAGGACATATTACAGTGCATCCCCGAACCGTTATCACCGGTAATCGGTTTCGGCATGAAACAGGCGGTTTTGCCGTATTCTTTTGCCACGTTATGCACGATGTATTTATAAATTTGGGTTTCATCCGCTTTCAACGTTAAGGTGTTGAACTTCGTGGCGATTTCATTTTGTCCGGCAGTAGCGACTTCGTGGTGGTGTGCTTCAATCACCAAGCCCATTTCTTCCATTAACAAACACATCTCGGAACGAATATCATGTGCCGTATCAATCGGTGCCACGGCGCAATAGCCGCCTTTTTTCAGCGGACGATAAGCATTGTTGCCATTTTCATAACGCTTGTTGGTGTTCCACGCGGCTTCAACATCATCCACGTGGTAAGTATTGCCATTCATCGACACATCGAAACGCACATCATCAAAGAGGAAAAATTCCGGTTCTGGTCCAAAAAAGACGTGATCTGCCACACCGGTGGAACGCATATAATTCTCTGCACGAAGTGCGATAGAACGCGGATCGCGATCATAGCTTTGCATCGTTGTCGGTTCAAAAATGCTACAACGGAGGGATAAAGTTGGAATCTGTGCAAACGGATCGACAACGGCTGTTTCGGCAATCGGCATTAAAAGCATATCTGCTTTGTTGATGGCCTTCCAACCTTCCACAGAAGAGCCGTCAAACATTTTGCCGTCTTCAAATAAATCCTCGTCAACCAAATTCACCGGTAAAGAAACACCATGTTCTTTGCCTTGAATATCGGTAAAACGAAGTAACACAAATTTGATGTCATTTTCTTCAATGAGTTTAAACACATTGTCAATCGCGTTAGACATACTAGTAAATCCTCTAAGACGTGGGTTAATTAAGATAAAAAGGGGAAAAGAATGCGCATAAAAATAGCATATTCCGCCTCAATTTCATAAAAGTATTTCATACATTCAGTTGAATTTTCTTTATTAAACCCCTTTTTTATTTTTCATAAAGCCAGGCCGTTTATTGTGTAAATTTTCTCCCATTTACGCATAGCAGCCCCTCATAAAAAGTTGTATAATCTGCGCCTTTCGCATTTTTGGCAGTAAAAGTGCGGTCAGAAAATTACCTATTTTTTATTATTGGCTTAGGCTTAAGAATTCTCAATGACAGATCAAATAGACATTAACAAATTGCGTAATATCGCAATCATTGCCCACGTTGACCACGGCAAAACAACTTTAGTGGATAAATTATTACAACAATCCGGCACATTGGAAGCCTCCCGTAGCGGTGATACCGATGAGCGCGTGATGGATTCCAACGATTTAGAAAAAGAGCGCGGCATTACCATTTTGGCAAAAAATACCGCCATTAATTGGAACGGCTACCGTATTAACATTGTGGACACCCCGGGACACGCAGACTTCGGTGGTGAAGTTGAACGCGTACTCTCCATGGTGGATTCCGTATTATTGGTGGTGGATGCCTTTGATGGCCCTATGCCACAAACCCGTTTTGTGACGCAAAAAGCCTTTGCTCACGGCTTAAAACCGATCGTGGTCATCAACAAAGTTGATCGCCCGGGCGCACGCCCTGACTGGGTGGTGGATCAAGTGTTCGATTTATTCGACAATCTTGGCGCCACTGACGAACAGTTAGACTTCCCGATTATTTACGCCTCCGCCTTAAATGGCGTTGCCGGTTTGGAGCACGACGAGTTAGCTGCCGATATGACCCCTTTATTTGAAGCCATTGTTGAACATGTTGAACCACCCAAAGTGGAACTTGACGCACCATTCCAAATGCAAATCTCTCAACTTGATTACAATAATTATGTGGGCGTTATCGGTATTGGTCGTATTAAACGTGGGACGGTGAAACCTAACCAAAGCGTAACAATCATCGACAGTTTCGGAAAAACTCGCACCGGTAAAATCGGTCAGGTATTGGGACACCTTGGATTACAACGCTACGAAGAAGACATTGCCAGCGCAGGCGACATCGTGGCGATTACCGGTCTTGGTGAACTCAACATTTCTGATACCATTTGCGACATCAATAACGTAGAAGCCTTACCGGCATTAAGCGTTGATGAACCGACCGTCACCATGTTCTTCTGCGTAAACACCTCACCGTTCTGCGGTAAAGAAGGCAAATACGTGACATCTCGTCAGATTTTAGAGCGCTTAAACAAAGAGCTTGTGCATAACGTAGCATTGCGCGTGGAAGAAACGCCAAACCCGGATGAATTCCGTGTTTCCGGTCGTGGTGAATTGCATTTATCCGTGTTAATCGAAAATATGCGTCGCGAAGGCTACGAATTAGCCGTCTCCCGCCCGAAAGTTATCTTTAAAGAAGTGGATGGACACAAACAAGAACCGTTTGAGCAAGTCACCATCGACATTGAAGAACAACACCAAGGCGCGGTAATGGAAGCTCTTGGTATCCGCAAAGGTGAAGTAAAAGACATGGTACCGGATGGTAAAGGTCGTACACGTTTAGAGTATGTGATCCCAAGCCGTGGCTTAATCGGTTTCCGTAATGAATTCATGACCATGACTTCCGGTACCGGATTGCTCTACTCCAGTTTCAGTCATTACGATGATGTGAAACCGGGCGAAATCGGCCAGCGTAAAAATGGTGTATTGATTTCCAATGCGACAGGTAAAGCCTTGGCTTACGCGTTATGGGGCTTGCAAGAGCGCGGCAAACTGATGATCGATCACGGCGCCGAAGTGTACGAAGGTCAAATCATCGGTATTCATAGCCGTTCTAACGACTTAACTGTGAACTGCTTACAAGGGAAAAAACTCACTAATATGCGTGCATCCGGTAAGGATGACGCCATTGCGTTAACCACACCAATTAAATTCAGCCTTGAACAAGCCATTGAATTTATTGATGATGACGAATTGGTGGAAATCACTCCGCAATCTATCCGCATCCGTAAAAAATTATTAACGGAAATGGATCGCAAACGTGCAAATCGAACCACAACTAGTACAAGTACACATTAATTCGTTTTAAAATCTAAAAAGTGCGGTGCGTTTTTCAAAAGTTTTGTAAAACCCACCGCACTTTTTTCGGCTAAAAATCTTGTCATCCTAGACTTTAACAACAAAATTCTCTATAATCCGTAACGCTTTTTCCGCCCCCATAGCTCAGTCGGTCAGAGCAGTCGACTCATAATCGATTGGTCACAGGTTCAAGTCCTGTTGGGGGCACCAAAAAACTTATCGCATCCCCTCGCAACTCATCAAAAACATCAATCAAAGCCAATGTTTATAAGACTTTATAGCATTTTACCCTATTGTACCCCCTCATAGATAATCGCCCTTAACCGCTCTTTTTTGTAACCATGATTGTAACCATGTGCTACTATCCCTTTTCCGTGGTTACATAAAATTGCTAAATGGTTACAAAATATGCCTAAAATTACTAAACCTCTAACCAATACCGAAGTAGAAAGATCTAAGCCAAAAGCCAAAGAATACACCCTTACTGATGGCTACGGATTATTTCTATTAGTCTTGCCTACCGGCGTTAAATCATGGCGTTTTAACTATATCCGCCCACTTACTAAAAAACGTACTAAAGTTTCTTTAGGAACTTATCCCGCTTTATCTTTAGCTCAAGCCCGTTCTATTCGTGAAGAATATCGCTCTTTGTTGGCTCAAGGCATAGATCCACAAGAACATAAAGAACAAGAACAGAAAGCCGCTATTGAGCATATAGAAAATAGCTTGCTATCTGTCGCTAATCGTTGGAAGGCCAAGAAGGTTCAAAAAGTAGAAGCTGAAACATTAAAAAAAGATTGGCGCCGCATGGAAATCTATTTGTTTCCTTTTATTGGTGATATGCCGATAAATGAAATTTTGCCAAAGGTTGTTATTGAAGCATTAGAATCACTCTATAATCAAGGCAAGGGCGATACATTAAAGCGCACTATTCGGCTATTGAATGAAGTACTTAATTTTGCTGTAAACTACGGTCTAATTGCCTTTAATCCTTGCTTACGAATCAATGAAGTATTTAACTTTGGAAAATCCTCCAACAACCCGGCAATAACACCAAAAGAACTACCGGAATTAATAAAAGCCGTGATGTATTCCAGTGCGGCCATTCAAACAAAGTTATTATTCAAATTTCAGTTATTAACCATGGTACGCCCTGCTGAAGCAAGTAACGCCACATGGTCTGAAATTGATTTTAAAAAATCTTTATGGACTATCCCGGCTAACAGAATGAAGAAAAGACATCCTTTTGTAATTCCCCTTTCTTCACAAGCTATGGCAATTCTAAACAAAATGAAAAGTATATCTGTGAAAAGTGAATATGTTTTTCAAAGTTGGATTAAGTCTAACCAACCAATGAGCAGTCAAACAATCAATAAAATGTTAGTTGATTTAGGCTACAAGAATAAACAAACAGCTCATGGATTAAGAACAATCGGACGCACTTATTTAGCCGATCAGCGTATTGATTATGAAGTGGCTGAAATGTGTATTTCCCATAAGACGGGTACGCCAACAGGCAAGATTTATGATAGAGCTGATTTTCTTGAACAACGCAAGCCGGTGATGCAACTTTGGGGCGATTATGTAGAGCAATGCGAACGTTAAAAGTGATGTGCGTGGAAAATATTTAAAAACTGCCTTCACTCGTTCACCGATTGCTTTTCCTTTGTTTTTCAATTGGTTATAAGGTGAAGGGAAAGTCGGTGTTGTTCACCCTGGCATTCACCTTTTTAGATAAAAAAAACGCGGTTTTTTATGCCGCGCCTTTCACTATCTATTTGATTTTATGTACTCATTATAAAACTCGTCAAAGTCTTTAAAGTGTACGTTGGTGATATATCTTCCTTTTTCCGTGCCGGAAGTTATCCGCTTGCTGGTGTAGGGGTATTTATTTTTGTGCTGTGCCAATCCTTGTCTTAATGATTCGGTAAAGTTATTCAGTGTTAAAGCATTTTGAATATTATTGGCTTGAGTAAATACCAAGTAAGCAGGGTAAAGGTGCGTTCTTGGAAGTCCGGTTTTCGCGTTGCCAATTCCTAGCCCGTTACTTTCTTGGGAGGTTAGGAAATAACTACAAAACACCGTTAAATGATCTGAGTTCATTTTTATTTCTAACGCTTCGGCACTTTCCTGTTGTTTGGTTAGCGCTTTTTTCGCGTCCAACGGATTTTTAAAAGCCTGAATCAGTTTATAAATAATTCCGCCTGCTTCGGCTTCTATCTTATCCATTAAGTGCGGATCGCGTTTATTTTCCGGCACCACCTTATCAAAGTGAAAAATCACTCTGCGGCGTTCAATACCTCCGTTTCTTTCTGTGAAGCGTGTCGGCTCATTATTGACGATTAGCACAATCGCGGGAATGACTGCTTTAAACTTGCTTTTGTGCTTCGGATCGATATTGACTAAATCCCCCGCACTAATGCTTTTTAGTCCACCACCATCACCGCCATAGCGGGATTGTTCCGGGCATAGAATGAGCGTTTTATTCACAAAGTTTTCACGGCCGCGCGGTTCGTCTAAATCGACTAATCGACCGCTTTCCGTGTTTTGTTCGCCTGCTAACATTGTGGCAATTTGCGCAAATACCGATTTTCCGCTGCCACCATCGCCGGTTACTTCAAAGAATAACTGCCAGTTATGGCGATTCGTTAAAATCGCGTAAAGTGCGCCCAAGATTGCTTGTTTTTTATCTTCCTTACCATCAGCAACAAAGTTCAACCAACTATCAAAGTGCGGTGTATTTTCTTCCTGATTCGTGTAATCGTGCGGAATAAAGGAAGTGAGCCAGTTTTCCCGACAATGTGGACTAAATTCCAAGGTAGAACGATTTAATACACCATTTGTAAAGGCTAATAGCTCCTTGGATTGTTCACCCATTTTGGCCGCTTGAATCTTCGCTGTATCAATCATTGAATCAATAGAACGGGCGCTATAAGTAAATTCCTGTTCATCGTAAAACTGAACGGCTTTAACCTCCAATTCCGATCTTGGTAGAAGCTCCCAATTTGCGCCGGTGTAATGATAAAGCTCTTTATCTAAACTGTGTTGAGCAATATCTAGATTCAGCCATTTTACGAATGCCCGGGCTTTTACGTTGGTGCCGTCCTTTTCTTTCAATTTCGGCGGTGGAGCAATTTTATCCGCAATTTCTACCGCACTTTTATCCGTGCGTAGTCGTTGAATATAACCACTTAGATTTTCTTTCATCTGCGCGGCGCCATCATATAAAACGACATGATCAGCTTTTGTATGCTTTGCTAGATTGTGACAAATACCGGTGATTTCGGTTGGTTTTAATTCACCATATTGGAAAAGCATGATTGCGCGTTGCTCCGAATCGGCTAGTCTGATTCCTGAAATATCTTCAAGCTGCTGTTTGGCAAGAATCACCGGCTTTTGTCTAGCGTCCATACCTTCCACCAACAAACACAACAATAACCATTCTTCGCCTTTTCCTTTGTTCCATGCTTGCCAAGCCTTACGCCCAGCAAGAATGATTAATGCGGAAAAAGGTTCTTTCGGCTGATCCTCTAAATGCGGGGCATTAATTAAGTGCGCCATGATTTACCCCCTCAACTGCGCCGTTCTCAATCATATTGATACGCATGGCAACGATTTCCTGAAAATATGAAAATGTGCTTACCAAGGAAATCACTAAGCTATGCTTCAATAAGCCATCTATAAGTTCATCATTGGATAGCATTGCTGCGGTTTCCTCCGGCGCTAAAGAAGGCGGTTTTGGTGCCATCTGTAGTAAATGCTTATTGATCGTGATTAATTCATCACGAAGAATTTTTAGCCCACCGAGATATTCAGCAGGATAGTCAATAAACTGTTCAGCTAATGCCAAAATTGATTCGGTGGTATAAGGGAAAGACGAATTAAAGGCTTCATCTTTAGGTTTTCCCATGTTCTGATGACTGATTGAAATCGCATTCAATTCAATGGCATTTAGTTTGGAATAATCCATTTTTTGATTGAGATCCATTATTCGCCTCCTTGTCTCAGTTTTTGTAACGCAATATGCTCAATGTGTAATCGTTCAATTTGTGTTACCACTTCGGCAAATTTAGAAATTAAATAGCCGTTTGCCTGATTGAAGTCCTTTAAAAGTGCGGTCTGTTCTTTTGCTAAATCGGCAGCTTTCGCCAATTCATTAAAGAGCTTTCCACCACCTTTCAACCGCGCCACTAAATCCGCACATTCCCCACGCATTTTTAGCTTGTGATGGAAGTCATCCGGATAAACTTCAAGGCATTTGCGGTTACTATCATGGATTAACTTAAATTGGCGGCTGATTTGCGCATATTCCGCGTGTAAGGGGTTGAATGAGAGTTTCCCATGAATCTTAGGCTTAACCGTGCCTTGTGTTTGCTGTTGTGTCATCGGTTTAATCATTTTCATCATCCTCGCCTAATCCGTCGGGGTTGCTAATTCTGATTTCTGAATGAACATCTTTATTTTTTAAAAATTCAGCAGCTTTATAGGCTTGTTCGTATGTAGGATAATGCCCCACAAAATCAATTTTGCCCTGTTTGTCCAATATCACTAATTTGTAAGGTGAATTAGTCATCTTCGCCCTCCAATAATTTATTCAAAGCCGAATAATTGCTTTCACTTACTCTAAACGCAGCGACTATTGCCGCCTGAATTTCACATTCATTTAATTTTGAATAATCGGTTTCAGATAAAGCCAATAGCAATGATGAAAGCTGATGGACTTTCTCTAAAAGCCCTTCTAATTGCCATTTTTCAAGAGTGATTTTTTCTTTATTAAGATTGCGCATAGCTCACCCCTTGATAAAAGTGCGGTCGTTTTTCACGTTGTTTTGAAGATTGATACGACCGGCAAACACTAATACAAATTCTTTAGCCAGTTTTGCCCGGGCTTCTAATTCGGTATTAGCAGTTATTTTCAGTCGTTGGGGTTTGCTGTTTACATCAGCACGGCGGACTGCTACAAAAATAAATGTAGGTTTTGTATAATTACAGTTAGTCATTGTCTTACTCCGTTTTAGTAAGGTGGTGATTAGAACGCTCAAAAGAGGTGAGAGACTTTTGGGCGTTTGCTTTTTATGAGCTTTTTTGTTATGGTAATTACCATGTAATAGATAATAGTTTATGGTACGTACCATGTCAATAGATAAAAACGAAAAAAGATCACCACAATACCAAATGAGGTTAACGGAAGAATTCCGCCAGCAATTAGAGGAACAAGCTAAAATTGATGGTGATGCAACTTTAGCCACATGGATAAAAAGAATCTTGCGTAAGGAATTATCCTCGCGTGGCATTGAGCCGAAGGGATGATTTCTATATTGTGAAATATTTTCATGTTGTTTATAATTAACGTGATTTAAATTCATATTCATTCCTTTTATGGGTTTAGATCGGGAAACGTGGCGTGTGCTTTGTGTTTGGCTCATGGTCGCTAAAATCATTCATTAGCGCTCAAAGTGTGTTCCGCAGTTTCCGCTCTCATGTAATTTAGGTTATCTACCTTCTGAGCGATTCTTAAGGTAGGGAAATGCGCCGCTTGGGTTGAGCCTTGCGGCGTTTTTCTTTTAACGGAATCGAAAGTAGGCTTGCTGTTCTTCATGCGCAGTAAGCTCACCTCCTTTAGCCTTATAAATAGCAATCACCTGCTTTAGCTGTTCGGCATCTGCAATTTCATAACGGTAGTATTGCCCCATTCCATCTGCAGTCTTTTCTGTTGTGCGTTTTACTTTGCCGGTTAAATGATTGCGTTCAAGTTCACTGATATAGTTACGCGCTGACGTCATACCCATTGAATAACCATCAATGCCGCTAATGCTAGAAAGAATTAAACGGTGTAACACTTTTAAGAATTGTGTTGGTTTTCTTGCTTCGTTCATCTTCCACCACCTTAAGCACGTGCGGCTTTTTGTTCTTCAATCCACGCATTCACTTCTTCTAAATCCCAACGGACAAAATTTTGTGAAAAGCGGATCGGTTGTGGGAATTGTTTAGCTCTTACAAGCTCATTGAGTTTGGTGCGGCCAAAGCCGATCATTACGGTGACTTCGGCACCGGTGATGAGTTTTTTAGATTGGGTTTGAGATTGGCTCATAAAAAATACCTCTCGTTAGTTTAACTATATGGAATAGCGTTCTATTCCGTTGAGTTGTTCGAACGAGAGGTATTACAAATAATTTAGGGGGGGTTATGGAAACAGGGTGATAGTTAAATTTTGCTATCACCCTTTGTTATGATAGCTTTAAAATCAATTAGTTACGATTGATAGGACAGGCAATAATTTCTATTGCTTCAGCTTGCTTTTGAGAAAGACCGTATTTTTCTTTTATTTCTCGCGCTGTTGGTTCTGCCTTTGGCGCGTTGTTTAAATTCGGATCATAGTTTGCCCAATAGTCTTTTCTGGCTTTGATTGCTAAAGCAAGGCGATCATTTTCCATGAATTTGTTTAGAAAGATTGGATAATTTTTACTCTCAAGGACACTTTGTAATTCAGATATTCTTTTGTCTTTTTCTTCAATCTCTTTTTTTAATCTTTCAATTTCTAAAATATGATCTTCACGACTACCTTTTTTATCTGCTCCTATAAACATTAAAATATCTTCACGAGTTATAATTAGATCTGCGGTAGCAAGCTTTAGCTGGCAAGTTTCATTATTTGGTGAAACATGAATAAAATCAAAAGTAGCAGCAATATCTTCTTCATCTCTTGCCAAACTTTCTAAAGAAAAATACTCAAAATCCATAGAACAAATGGAGTTATTTTGCTCTATTATGCCTCTTAAATCCTTCAAGTAATAAGGCTCAAGTCTAATCAGTGTTGTACAATTTACTTTGCAATCATTGATTGTTGTAAAATAAAGCCCATTGTCTTGCTCTATTTGGTAAATTTTCCCTTTTCCTTTGAATAGAAAAATATAATTAAATTTATCTGATAAATATATATATTTCCCATCATCGTGTTGATTTTCTTTCTTATGAATAATCCTAGTAGAATTGCTAAGTTTTGTATTAGAAATTCGCAATCGCCCACATTTAAATAATATATTATCAACAATCTCTAATTCTATACTAATCTGAAAGAAACCATTAATCGCATATTCTAGAATATCTGATTTTGATAGATTTTTATTGGTCTTTTCATAAATAAAACTTATAGCTTGTTCTAATGTGAAATATTCTAATTCTGGAAGTTCCATAAACGCCCCTTTCGCATTTGCCCTTATGATAGGAACGCACCAACAAGATAAGGTTTCTTGCTTTCGGGGATCAGCCTAGGTGCGTTTTATTCGGTTATTTGTTTTTTATATCAACACTAATATCTATTAAAGTAGTTTCTTTGCCGGTGTTACCGTCTATCCAGTTTATCGTACCGGTGATAAGCGGCTTCGAGTTTTCTGGCAATGTTTTCTTGATAACTGCGCTATTTATTTCATATTCTACCGTGCCGCTTTTTCTTTTTTCCCGTTCGGCGGCCTGTCGTTTATTTTCTTTACGGCGCTTATATTCATCGTAAATAAGCCAACCGATAGTAAATGAAAGTCCGCCGGCTAAACCAAAGGCCACAATAAACCACCAATCTTGAAAGGTAACTATTGCTAATACGACAAAAAAAGAAGCAACCATACACTTTATTGCACCTAGTATCAGACCCATAGTTCACCCCCTTATTTTTTGTAGTAAATAACATAGTAACAAAGGAGGAAAGATTCAATAGTGTAAGGGAAATATTTTATTCTTCATCACTTACTGGTATTGATTCTTTTTTGCTGTTTTAGCATGGCACCAAGCTGTTTCTTGGCAATAAAGTAAATCGTTTCTAACGCGTCCATATTCGGGCTATTTGGTCGGCTGTCTATTTCTCGCTTAGCCGCATTACATTTACATTTTAATGCGTGAATAACTTCACTTATTGGATAGGGTTCTTCATCATCGTAAAGGCTGACAAAGGTAAAAAGTGCGGTCGATTTTTTATAGTGATTCACCGCTGAAAGAAGTAAGTTTTGTTTTGCCTGTTTACATCTCATAAATCAATCCCGTTAAATTGTTCCAATGCTTGTTTGTGTTCTTCCGATAACTCAAAAATCAGATCGCCATATTCAAGTTGATAGGTGCCGAATGACATCAAGAAAGCTACTGCCGGATCGATTTTGTTTGCGGCCTTCTTCTTGTTTGGTTTTATGTTGGCGTTGGCATCAGTTTCCATCACCACATTGGATAGCGCCCAAGAAAGCACCGGATCACCGTGGTGTTCTATCACTTGGCGATTTATCAACACCTCCGCACTTTTGGCCACCGGGCTAAATCGTTGATAGGTTTGCGGGAAAGGTTCTACTTCCAAGCCTGCTGCCTGTAATTGCGTGCGTAAATGCGTGGCGTTCCAAACATCAAAGCCAATCATTTTGATATTGAAGTTTTCCGCATCTTTTAAAATATCATCGCGGATTTTGTCATAGTCGATACAGTCGCCCTCTGTAGCAATTAGCCACCCTTGGCGCACCCAGTTTCGATAAATTGCCCGGTTCTTATTGGCCACATTGTTAAGCTGAAATTCAGGAATATAGTGCCGGGTAATCAACCGCACTTTTTTCCCTTGTGGGAAGGTGTAACAAAGGCTTGTTAAGTCGTTGGTGCTAGATAAATCCAAGCCTAAATAGCAATCCTGGTGAAGTAAGTCGCTTTCGGTGTAATCTCGTGCGCACTGCGCCCAATTGCCTTCACCTAGCCATGGCGTTGTTCCTTGGCACCAAACATTAAAACGCTTGGTGAGCATTTCCACCCACTCGGAAGGAATCCCCCTGGCTTTCTTGATCGTGTTTTCAAAATCAAGGTAAGGAATAGATTTACCGATATTCGGATTGGCTTTTACCCAGTTTTCCGGATTATCAATTTCGCTTTCTTCGTCCAATTCAAAAATGAGCACAAATAAGCTGTCGTTTTGTTCGTTGCCTTCCAGTATTTGTGCGCAATAATCATAGTGCTGTTTACAAGCGGAAATGACGTTACTTCCCGCGGTGGTAATAGCAAACAGTAAACCCTCAGGGCGGGCACCTTGCCCTAGTTCTAACGCACTGTAAACGCTGTTATCAGTGTGTAGATGGTATTCGTCCACAATGGCTAGGCTTGGGTTAGTTCCTTCAATGGTTGAGGATTTAGCCGCTAACGGGCGCATTAAGCTATTTGATTTCGGATTAATAAGTTTATGTTGCTGAATATTGAGCCGTTTGCGCAAAGGCGGGGAAAGTAAGCACATTTGACGCGCATCATCAAACACAATGCGGGCTTGGTCTCGGCTTACTGCTGCAGTGTAAATATCTTGTTGGCCCGCTTCCATCAGTAGAAACCAATTAGCCAACACGGCGGCCACGGTGGACTTGGCATTTTTCCGCGCCACTTGGATATAAGCGGAGCGATATTTTCTCAAGCCGGTATCGGTGCGCTTAAAGCCTAACAGATTGGCGAATAGAAACGTCTGCCAGTCTGAAAGCTCGATTGGTTGCCCGCGTAAATGCCCCTTAACGTGCGGGCATAGGCGAGAGAAAGCCAAGAATTTATTTACCGCACTTTCATCAAAGAAATAAGCGGGGTTCGCTAAATCATCAAAATAACGCGCTACGGCTTGTTTTATCTTACGACAAGCCACTATTTCACCTGATTGAACTTTCTTCGCGTATTCGTGCCAGATTTCCATTTTCGCCTACATTGTGAGGATTTCATCCAACATATCAGTAACGTCCGTTTCTACTGGATTTTTACGGCGGCTCACCGGATCGAAGCCTAAGAGGGAAGACATCTTGATCATGACTTTTTCGGCATCTGCTTTCGCGGACAATGCCGGGTTTCTTGATTGTGTGCCTTGACTATTTACGATAATGAAGCCATTTTTCGCTAAATCCGCCACAGAATGACGCCAAATTGCGTAGTTTTCGCAATAAATTTCAAGGTTTGTTAAATCTTCCGACTTAATATCACCACGCTCTGAAAGTTGCTTAATGCGTGCCTTCCATTGGCTTTTAGCAATATCATCCAAGAAATCAGGCGTTTTATAACTTTTTCGTTTGCTCATTCACTTTCCTTATTTTCTAAAAAATCACTTTGCGTAAAAATTTGAGTAGGCGGGCGGTTCCGAAGGGTTGCCACTTTCTTTTTGAAATTGCCCCCACCCGGTCTAATCAATTTTCTTCGCACCAAATCCGCGTTGGTCTATCACTCGTGTTTTATAGCTGTGACAATCACGACATAAAGGCTGATGATTGCTTGCTACCCAAAACAACGGATCGGCTTGCCCGTTCTCTACCGGCTTGATATGGTCTATCACTGTTGCCGGTGTATATTTACCTTGCTCTAAGCACATCACACAAAGGGGATGATGCTTTAAGTATTGTTCGCGGTATTTGCTCCACTTGTGGTCGTAACCGCGTGCGCTACTGTTTGGGCGGTTGTCCTTGGGGTTGTGCTCCTCGCATCTACCTGACTTTACTTTGTTTCTACATCCGGGATAGCTACAACGTCTTAATGGTTGGTATGGCATCGGTTACTAAATCCTTAGTAAGCGCACGGTTCTCTGTATACTTACCACAGGCTACTAATACCCATAGGAACAGGCCGCATAATTGTTAAGGAATCTGTTACGGCTTCTCTAGTCGCATAGAGATAGGCGATATACATTAAGCAACCAATCTTAATCGCCGGGGTAAAAGGTATGGTCTTTTTCGTTTCCTCTTCCCCAAAGGTTTTGCCAATATGTTTTTGGCATACTTCCAATGTGGCTACCTTATAGGCTTCCAGTAACTCATCATCTAAATCATGATCGAGATTTAAGTGCGCTTTGATTTCATCAATGGTTAAATCAATATTCACCATAGGCTTCACCCTCTTTACACATGAGCTGCAACTCTCTGTGAGATTCCATACTGTCAATGACCGAATAAATATCAAATAGGCGTTTACCGTATTTAATCCGCATTTTGTTTGTAATGCCTTCAAGGTAACGAACACGAACGCGGATAATGTTTTCACCCATTTGAAAAGGGCCACTAAAATATTCTCGCCCTTGTAACGGTTCTACACTGGCGCGCACGGTGGCGACATCTTTCCAAATCGGTTTTGAGGTTCCGTATGAGGTGTTGTTTCGCTCTTTGTCATAATCTCGTTTTTGTAAGATGATCACCTTGTTATATTTTCCAGCCTTAAGCATTCTCGCCATCGCTTGCCCCCGGTTCTTGTTCATCACCGCGTTTTACTTCTACGGTTTGTTTCCATGCTTGACTGAATTCTTCTCCACCAGCATAAGGCGGTAAACCCTCACGGCGGCGGACTTCATTCGGGCACATTACACCGGCTTTAATCGCCACATCGTAACTCTTGAAGCGCTCGCTTTGACTTGTGCGCAATAAGTCGCTTGTATCAAATTCGATTAAGTAACGTTTCTTGCTGTTGCTACCTAAATCAATCATCAAGGCATCTTTTAGCTGCTGTTCAAAATTGGTTAGCCATGGGCGTAAGGTTTGCGATAAAAAGGCTCGACTGGCTTCACTAAAGTTTGAATAACTGCTATTGGAATAGTCTTGAAGGAAAATCGGGCTAATGTTGTAGATTCTGGCAATATCGGAAATTGTGAACGTACGGCTTGCTAACCATTCCGCGTCTTGGTTTGTCATGCCTAACTGTTTATATTCCATTGAGCCTTCAAGGATTGGTGTTTTCCCTGCGTTCTTTGCGCCCTTGTAACGTTCAAGGGCTTTTACGGCTTTCTGTGCTTTGGCTTCGTCCAACCATTCGGCGGTAGTAATTAAGCCACTTGCCATTAAGCCATTTTTCATCATTGCCGATCCATGTTTCTGTTGAGCAATGCCTAAGCCTACGGTTTCACGGCAAATCGTAATTGGCGAACGCCCCATGAAGCCATCAAGGGAAGAATGGCGTAAATGTAGGATTTCATCTTGAAGATAGTTTTTGGTATTGCCGTCTAAGTCCGTAATTTGATAGATATACTCACCACCAACTTTGCGATAGATATTGACCGCACTTGGTTCGTACGGGGTAAGGCTGATTGGTTCGCCTTTGTTGTTCCATTCAATCACCGCATAAGCGTTACCGTTTAATAGGCAGTGGCGCATCATAGTGTATTTGAATTGATACGGTGTTTGGCTACGGTTTGGCATCTCATTTAGAAGATAGTCCACCGGGTGACGATAAACACGCTCGCGGCCATCATCTTTAAGTTGATACAAATAACAAGGCATACTGGCAACCGCTTCTGAAATAACGGTAACGGCACTCATCACTGCCGGTAAACTTTCTGCCGTGTTCGGGCTGACAAATTCCCCCGCTCCGGTGTTTGATACGCCAAGATAAGAAAGCAACTCATCAATGGCCATAGGTGCGCTGCGTTGTTCTTTTCGTCTGAACGGATTCCACATATTACGCCTCCGCCACATCAAGCCACTGTTTCAAAAGTGCGGTGGATTTTCCTTGCGTTTTTCCCTTCGCGGTGGCCATTGATCGTTTGGCAATCTCAACGCTACTTTCAGGATATGCCGGAATACTGGTAACGGTGATTTCAAATAATTCCGCTTTGGCCACTGTGCGTTGACAAGGCTCTACATCAAAATTCCATGTTTCTTCTTTAGCCCAAAAGCCGAAAGACATCCCGCTAATATCGCCGCGTTCAACACTTACCAACAAATCACGCCCTAAGGTGGTATCAGGTGGCATTAATTCGAAACGTAAGCCTATTGCATCTTCTTCCAGTTTTAAGGTTCCCGCACGGGTGCGCCCTAATAGTTTTGTGTGATCATGTTCAAATAACGCCCGCACATCGGCACCGCTACTTAAACTTTCACTAAACGCATTCGCACTGAATTGTTCTACAAAATCGCAATAAAGCACTTCAGAAGGGCTGTTCCACTTCACCACATAGCCAACCAGTTTTTTATTCTCGCTGTCTGCGGTGATTTCGGATGAGCGGATTTCAAATTCTTTATTCATACTTTCCCTTTTAACAAAAAGGGGGCTTAATTGCCCCCGTTGGAATTTGACGATTAAGCCGTAACTTCAATGAACTTGATTGCGTTACTATCTACCACGCCACCACCAAGATATTTATCGGTATGGACTTTATAGAAGCCCGGTTCGGTAATGTTATCAGGGCGGGTTCTTACACCGGTTTCGTGATCTACAATGAAGTAACCACGTTTGAAGTCACCAAAGGCAACTACCGGCTTATTTGCGCCGCTTGCCGGCATGGTTTCAAGGAAGTAAACCGGACGCCCTAAAAGGGTAGAAGGCGCATCTACGGTTAAACCATCACGCCAAATAAAATCGCCGTTTTTGTTTTTGAGTTTTTGTAATGCCGCCGCAATGGTAGAAGACATCACCCAAACGGCATTTTTACGGTATTTGCTGTGTAAGGTGTAGAACAAATCAATGAGCGTATCGGCGGTGATTTTGTCGGCACCGGCAACTTCTAATTTTTGTAACTTACCAAAGGCGCGTACTTTGTCCGCTTCGGTAGAACGTTCATAGGATAAGAAGCCTTTTGATTTCTTCGTGCCGTCACCATCGGTTAAGTCGATTTCTTCAGTTTCGGTAAAGCTTTCAGAAATTTCATCAGTCAACCAACCTAAAACATCAATGCTGGAGAAGTCTAAAATTCCTTGAGTTGTTTTCGGATAGGCATAGATAGGGTTTAACGCAATGGTGACTTCGTGTAATTTCGGTGTGGCGGTGCCGTTACGCGCTACGCCTTCTTCACCATGTGCCACCACCGCACCACCGGCGGAAACCAGTTTTTTGTATTCTTTCGCACCAACCGGCAAGCGGACCACGTTACAAATTTGACGCATCACGCTATCATCGGTTAAGCGTTTCATTACGTCTTTATCCAATTGTGGGATCACGGTATAACCGCCATCTTCTTGACCGGTGGTGGAAAGATTTCGTAATTCACCCGTTTTAATGTAGTGGCGTAGTTCGTCATTGCTGAAGGTTTTACCGCGTGTTTCTACCGGTTTGCCTTTGTCGGCAATGTTACGTTCTTCATCGGCCACCGTTTCATAACGGGCGATTTCATCACTCAATTGCTTAACCAAATCTTTCAACTTTTCAAAATCAACGTTTTCGGCATCATTCAATGAGCGATTTTCTTGTTCTGCTTTGTCTAACATAGCGCGCATTGCTGCGACTTTTTCCGCTTTTTGTTGGCGTAGTTCTAACAGTTTTTTAAACATAATTGATCCTTTTAAATTCATCTTAATTAAGACGGCTTATAAAAAGCCCATAGAACAATATATACACAAAAAACAGGAAGTAAATTGCTTAAAAATTAACAATTTAGCTACGTTGAGCTACGGTGGGTGGATAAAGTTTGATTGCTTGTTTTTTATACAGTAAAACAAGGAACGGTATAATTTAGATAGGATTTTTTATCTATTTTAAAGAGTGAACACTAGTGAATACCTAGTGAACACCCTATTCACTATATAAGTATATAATAAATAAAGAAATATAATATATAGTGAACAGGTGAACACCTTTTTATATAATTTTGAACGCTGATAGAAATTAAATCTTTTTTCTCATTGGTTGTTCTTTAATGTAACCACGATGGTAACCACGGAATTTCAAGAGAAATTCAAGGCTTTGATAAATAAAGAATTATTTAATAATTTCAAGTCCTGTTGGGCACTTTCGCTATACCACATCATTTTATTCCCCTCAAAAACCCACACGACAAATAAAAATCTACCGCATAGCATCCGCTGAATCACCGTAGCGTGCAACTTGTTGCACGAAATTGTAAATGCTCGAAAGGGTTAAATAACGTACCGTGCGTGGTTCGATCGTGCATCAAGTACGGAATCGCAAATCACGCACTGAGGTGGAATTACTGCACGGCATCCCCCGAATCACCGTAGCGTGCAACTTGTTGCACGAAATCAAAGAAAAGACGATTGGCAAAATTATATTGAAACAAAGGTTGTAACGCGCTGTGGTGGGAGTTGAACCCACAATACCGCGATTGCTCGCTGACTTACCATTAGTCTACACAACGCATTACTGTGCACCACCCTATATACCTGCTAAAATAAAGTCAAATGCTCTATTAGCACCACAGGGCAAGTGATCGTCCTATTTTTGCGATACACAATAAACCTAAACAAATTACCTGTCTTTATGTTTGATTTAATCATATATTGCAGATTGCATGATATGCGTTAAATCTCTGCGAGTCATTAACGTAAACGCTTGTTCTCTTCCGTCTCCGGTTCTAAATCAAGTTTTTCCATCAATAAACGGTCGCCGTCTTCTTCCGGGTTACCCGTCACAAGCAGTTTGTCACCGTAGAAAATGGAGTTAGCCCCCGCCATGAAACACATTGCTTGCATTTCTTCACTCATGCCTTGGCGACCGGCGGATAAGCGGACGTAACTGTTTGGCATGGTAATGCGTGCTACGGCAATGGTGCGTACAAATTCTGTCCAGTCCAAATCTTCTGCGTCAGCAAGCGGTGTGCCTTCGATTTTCACTAATTGGTTGATAGGCACGGATTCCGGTTGCGGATCCAAATTCGCCAGGCTGGCAATCAGTCCTGCGCGTTCTTTGCGGGTTTCATTCATACCCACAATGCCACCACAACACACTTTCAAGCCGGCTTTGCGCACTTTACCTAAGGTACTGATACGATCGTCAAAACGGCGTGTGCCGATCACTTCGCTGTAATGTTCTGGGGCAGTATCGAGGTTGTGATTGTAGTAATCCAAGCCCGCGTCTTTTAATTCTTCCGCCATGCCATCTTGCAATAAGCCAAAAGTACCGCAAGTTTCCATCCCAAGCGCTTTTACCGCTTTGATGATTTCTGTCACTTTTGCGATGTCTTTCGGTTTCGGTCCACGCCATGCGGCGCCCATACAGAAACGACCTGCGCCTCGCGCTTTCGCGATTTTGGCTTTCGCCACGATGTCTTCCACGTTTAATAACTCTTGATTTTGGACGCCTGTATGGTAACGCGCTGATTGCGGACAATACCCACAATCCTCCGGGCAGCCACCGGTTTTAATCGACATTAAGGTAGAAAGCTGAATCGCGCGTGGATTGAAATTTTTGCGATGGATTTGTGCTGCGCGATAAATCAAATCTAAAAAGGGTGTTTCAAATAGGGCTTCTACTTTGCACACTGACCAATATTCTGCGGTTGGATGCGGTGTGATGGAGTAAATTTGTAAGGTACTGGTTGACATAGGTTTCTCGATAAATTAAATACTGGTACTTCTCGGTGTGAACGCAAGATTCACTCCTAATGCATTGACAATTTTAGTAATTGTTTCAAAGCGAGGTTTACTCTCGCCGGACAAGGTTTTATATAAACTTTCACGGGGAACCCCGGAATCTTTAGCCAGCTGCGTCATACCTCTTGCCTTGGCTACATTTTTTAGAGCAAGTAAAAATTCCGCTTCTGAACCATTCTCCAACGCATCCGTTAAATAAAATGCAATGGTTTCTTCGTCTGTGAGATATTTTGCAGCATCATATTCGATAAACTTCATGAGACTTCTCCTTGTTGGTATTCAAGCCATAATTTAATTGCTTCATCAATATCCTGTTGCTGGCTGCGTTTATCGCCACCACTAATTAAAAAATAAGTGATTTCTCCTTGCCGAGCATAATAAATTCGATAACCCTTTCCGGTATCAATGCGCATTTCATAAACACCTTGCCCAACAAACTTGCAATTACCGAAGTTGCCTAATCTCGCACGATCTAATCGGCGTGTGATCATCGCAACTGCCAATTTATCTTTTAGATGACTTAACCATTTATCAAATTTTTCACTGGTTAAAAGTACGTTCATATTATCCCTTAATTTTACTTTATTGTAATCTGGAGATTACAACTTTTTATTCCTCCTATCATATCAATTCATTGCTAGTGCGCTTATCCGACCATTTTCAATGCGAAGCATGCGATCCACTTTGCCTGTTAGCTCTGACGGTTGATGGGTCACAAGCAACAATGTTAGGTTTTTACTGTGGCAAAGTGAATCAATCAAATTGAGCATGTCCATTCTCAATTCAGGATCAAGCGCAGAAAACGGTTCATCTAACAGCAAAATCGGTTTATCTCGCAATAAACAACGCGCCAATGCGACCCGTTGTTTTTGTCCTCCCGACAAACTGTTTGGCAGACGGGATAAAAAGGAGGTTAATCCTACCGCATCAGCAACCTGTTCGATCTGATCTTGCTCAAGTGCGGTCAATTTTAAGCTTGTTTTTAAACCTAATGCCAAATTTTGTTGCACGGTTAAATGCGGAAATAAATTGTTCTCTTGAAACAACATGGACACAGGCCGCTCATATGGGGCGCTACGGGTATGGTTTTCACCGTTTAACCAAATCTTGCCTTGTGTCGGCAACACGAAACCGGCAATTAAATTTAACAACGTGCTTTTACCTGCACCGCTTGGACCAATAATGGCAATACGCTCCCCTGCAGCCACTTGCAAGTCAAATGTCATTGGCAGGGTATCATCCGCTAAAAATACGTTATCTAAGCGAATCATGCTGTTCCTTTTGATTTTCAATTAAAGCGAAAATAGTGCCGCATAATAACAGCAAAATACCGGCAGTGACAGCGGCTTCTTGGTGACGATAACTGCCTAATTGTTGGTATAACAAATGGGGCAACGAGGTGAATTCTTGGTTGCCGAACAACGCAATCGCCGTGAAATCCCCTAAGGAAAGGGCAAATGCCAAGGCAAGCGCATAGTTTATCGGTGCACGAAGTGAATGCCATTCAATCAGACGAAAACGTTGCCAGCCGACAATCCCAAGGGAATTACACAAACGTTCGTAATACAACATATTGTTGTTGAATGGCTCAGTCAAAATACGCAGTACGAAAGGCATGGCGCTCAAGGCGTTACAGGCAACGACAATGGCAAATAAATGAGCATTGCTAAAATCTACGTCACGCAACAATAAAAATAACCCCATCGCTAACACCAAAATGGGAATCGCCAAAATCACCATGCCGGCATTGAGAATAAATTGCGCTGTTTTTACATAATAGAGCCATTGTAAACGGCGGGATAATAACAACAATGCCACCGCCATGAACAACGCCAGCAAAGCGGACACAGGCGCAATAGTTAAAGAGTAGGTTAAGGCTTTCCACAGTTGCGGATTGTGCCACACCGTCAGCCATTTTCCTGATGTCAGTGCGCTAAACAAAATATTTAACAACGGCGACAACATAAAACACACAAAAACGCCGAGCAAAAAAACATGGAAAATTTTGACTGCACTTTTCGATGGGCTCAGCCAACGATACGGGCTGCTTAACGTGGTTTGTGAAGTGTTATTGAACAGACTGCTAAACGTAAATAGCAACAAACAAAACACAAACTGCAATAAGGCAAACACTGCCGCTTTCGGCAAATCAAATTCAAATAAAATCGCCTGATAAATCGCCGTTTCTAGCGTGGTATATTGCGGCCCACCGCCTAAGGTGAGCACCACCGTAAAACTGGTAAAACAGAGCATAAAAATCAAGCTGAAAGTCGGCAACATTTGACGACGCAACGCATGCCATTCCACCAATCGCACAAAACGCCAACCACGAATATTCAGTTGTGCCGCCAGCTGATGCTGTTCATAAGGAATGCTTTCCAAACTTTGTAAAAACAGTTTGGTTGCCAGCGGAATGTTAAAGAAAAGATGCGCAATTAAAATCCCCGACAAGCCGTAAATGCTGCCCGTCCAAGTGCGGTCAAAAAAATGCAAGAGTTGTGCAATCCAACCGGAGGCGCCATAAATGCCAATTAAGCCGAAAATCGCCACCAACACCGGCAACACAAAAGTCAGCGACATGATTTTCAGCAAAAAGGCTTTGCCGACAAATTCCACATAATAAAAAGCGCGAGCGAGTAGCACACCGAAGAACAGGGATAACAACGCAGAAAGCAACGCTTGTCCGAAGCTAAACGCGATAACGTGATGCAAATAGCGATCGGCAAAGAATTGGTGCCACTGAAATTCAGAGCCCTGCGCCAACACGGCATGCATGGCAAAGCCATAAAGCAACGAAATCAGCAAAATAACGCTAATTCCGCCCACATAATGACGCGGGCGGAATTGCGGGCTAGAAAAAAATAAGCGGGTAAACAATGAACGAGACAACCAAAACATCGTTCGAATTATTTAGTTAATGTGGTTTGCCATTGATTAATCCAACTCCGCAACGTTTCCGGGCTAACATTAGAGGTGTTCAAGAAAGACTGCTTCAATACAGTTTCTTTTAGGGCATCAAAGTGCGGTTCAACCGGCGCTTGGATCACCGGGAACATCACATTTGCCGTGACAATCGGCTTTTGCGCTTCCGGTGTTACCAAAAAATCCATGAAGTGATCTGCGCATTGATTTTTATGCTCTGCGATTCGCGCTGCCAATTCCACTTGCATCACATTGCCTTCAGCAAATGTGGTTGCCGCATAATTCTCTTTATTTTCAAATAATTGATGGTATAACGGCGAGGTGGTGTAACTCAATACAACATCGGCTTCTCCTTTTAGAAAAGCACCGTAAGTGTCCGACCAGCCCTTGCCCACAGTAACTGTGTGTTTGGCGAGTTGTTGCCAGGCTTGCGCCACTTGGTCTTCCGGATAAACCGTATTCATCCACACTAACAACCCCCGTCCCACGCTACTGGTGCGCGGGTCTTGATAGATCACACGTAAATCTTCACGCTCAACCAATTCTTTTAGGCTTTTCGGTGGATTTTTCACTTTATTTTTATCGTATATAAAGGCGTACGTACCGAAATCGTAAGGCAAAAACGTGTTATCCGTCCATTGATTTGGCAAAGAAAGTTGGCTTAAGTCGATGCTATTTGAATCAAATAATTGGCTTTTTTTCGCTTCATCCAACACAAAATTATCCAAGCCTAACACGATATCCGCTTTGGTTTTATGGCCTTCTAAACGCACGCGGTTAAACAACGTACCGCCGCTTTCAAATGGCATATAATTCACCTTGCAAAGTGGGAATTGCTGTTCAAATGCTTGTTTTACTTTCGGGCCGGCGCCCCAATCAGACGTAAAAGAATCGTAAGTATAAATATTCACGGTTTCTTCATAATGATTCGCCAATGCCATACCGGTATATAAAGAAAGTGCGGTCAAAATTAACGTTGTTTTTTTCATGTGTCTGTTCCTCAGTCTAAATTACATTTTATTTTGATAAGCCCAATGATTGGTCGGCCCATGTCCATGACCGATATTTAACGGATGGCTAATTGCTGCCGTAATGTAGTCTTTTGCGGTTTTAATCGCCTGTTCCACGGAAACGCCTTTGGCAAGCTCCGCCGTCATACAAGCGGAGAACGTGCAACCCGTACCATGGGTTTGCGCTGTCGCATAACGTGGACGTTCTAAAGTAAATTGTGCGTCAGGGGTAAAAACCCAATCGCGACATACCGCACTTTGCGAATGCGCGCTGTGTCCGCCTTTAATCACTACGGTTTTCACACCACGCGCCTGCAAAATTTGCGCCGCGTGTTGCGCCGTTTGATCGTCAATGACCTCCACGCCTGTTAGTGCTTTAGCTTCCGGTAAGTTCGGCGTAATCACATCTGCCAACGGCAATAAAAATGTATTCAAAGAATCGACCGCACTTTGTTGCAACAATGGCGCACCGCCTTTTGCGATCATGACAGGATCTAACACCAACATGCCGAAGTGATACTGCTTTAATGCCTCAGCGACACATTCGATAATCTCTGCTGTGCCTAACATACCGATTTTAAAGGCGCTAATCGTGAAATCATCAGCAATCGCTTTCAGCTGGCTTTGAATGGTTTGAAGAGGAATGGCGTGAATATCAAAGACGCCTAAGGTGTTTTGCGCCGTGACGGCCGTAATCACCGAGGTGCCAAACACACCACGCATTTGAAAGGTTTTTAAATCAGCCTGAATGCCGGCACCACCGCCGCTATCTGAGCCGGCAATGGTCAACGCCTGCGCGACTTTACTCATAACGTCCTCCGCCATTTACCGGCACAGAACGACAAAACGCATATTGCATCATTGTTCCTTTTTTAATGAAAAAAGATAATCAGCAATAATGACGAATGAAGAGAAGTGGAGAAAAAGAAAGGAAGTGTGATTTTCTCGTTAGTTTCCTACGTCAGTATTAACTGTATCAGGTTCACGGGTATGATCTCAGCACAAAGCACCCCGACTAATAATGAAATTCAGTCTATATACTTTAAGAAAAAAGGGCAAGGGATTTATCAGATATGCACAAGCGACAACGTACACTCGGAAGCAAGAGTATGAATCAGAAGACAATGAAGAAAATGGCTGGGGTACTAGGATTCGAACCTAGGGATGCCGAGATCAAAACCCGGTGCCTTACCGCTTGGCGATACCCCAACAACTATGTTGATATCAATGAAATAAATGGTGCGGGACGAGGGACTTGAACCCACACACCTCGCGGCGCCGGAACCTAAATCCGGTGCGTCTACCAATTTCGCCAGTCCCGCAATAATGGTGGCTATGACGGGATTCGAACCTGTGACCCCAACATTATGAGTGTTGTGCTCTAACCAACTGAGCTACATAGCCATTCATTTGCATTATCTCATTGACTTTGCGCGGCGTATTATGCGGATATTGCTTTTGCTCGTCAACTCTTTTTTTATGAAAAAAACTATTTTTGGCGCATTCGAATAGAGATTAAGCAAATCGTATTAGTTTTGTTCATTGCAGGCAGATAACTGACCTTATTTTAGAGGAGATTCAAAGCGGTAAGGCTGCTTTTAGTTAATTAAAAATCAATGTTTTTCTCAAAATGTGATCTGACGCATATTTTTTCCTATATGGCGGTGCTATTATGTGAATGACAAAAAATAACCCTGATCAGATAAGGAGTCGATTATGTACAAACATGTATTAGTTGCAGTAGATCTTTCAGAAGAAAGTCCGGTTCTTTTGAAAAAAGCCGTGGGTGTTGCACGGCGGCATGATGCGAAATTATCCATCATCCATGTAGATGTAAACTTTTCGGATCTTTATACAGGTTTGATCGATGTCAATATGGTCTCCATGCAGGATCGAATTTCCAGCGAAACTCAACAAACATTGTTGCAATTAGCTGAACAAGCAGGGTATCCGGTGAGTGAGAAATTAAGTGGAAGTGGTGATTTAGGGCAAGTTCTATCAGATGCGATTGAACAATATGATGTGGATTTGCTTGTGACCGGACATCACCAAGATTTTTGGAGTAAGTTGATGTCTTCAACTCGCCAAGTGATGAATTCCATTAAGATTGATATGCTTGTTGTTCCTCTTCGTGAAGAATAATTGTTAAAGCTCACCTGTTATTAAAGGCAGAAAAAAAGAACCGCACTTCACGAAGTTAGAGCGTAGGTGCGGTTTTGTTTTCTTCATTTTTAAGAAAAGAGAAATGGTTTCGTAAAAAGTTTTTCTATAAATGTAAAAAATATGCAAGAATAGGAAGTTACGCAGTAATTTGTAAATAGTTAAGTAAAGACGTTAAAGTTTAAGGCTTATAAATGAAAACAACAGCACAAATTCGACAAGCATATCTGGATTTCTTTCATAGTAAAGGGCATCAGGTTGTAGAAAGCAGTTCTCTCGTTCCGGATAATGATCCGACATTATTATTTACCAACGCCGGGATGAACCAATTTAAAAATGTTTTTTTAGGATTAGAAAAACGCCCTTATACCCGAGCAACCACTGCACAACGTTGTGTGCGTGCCGGGGGGAAACATAACGATTTAGAAAATGTGGGCTATACCGCAAGACACCATACTTTCTTTGAAATGTTAGGGAACTTCAGTTTCGGTGATTATTTTAAGCATGATGCCATTCATTACGGTTGGGAGTTTTTGACTTCTCCACAGTGGCTAGGGTTACCAAAAGAAAAATTATGGGTAACCGTGTACGAAACCGATGATGAAGCCTATAACATTTGGCATCAGGAAATCGGTATTCCGGCAGAACGTATTATTCGTATCGGTGACAATAAAGGCGCACCTTATGCTTCGGATAACTTCTGGCAAATGGGTGATACCGGTCCTTGTGGCCCTTGTACGGAGATTTTCTACGATCATGGCGATCATATTTGGGGTGGACCTCCAGGTTCTCCTGAAGAGGATGGTGACCGTTATATTGAAATTTGGAACATCGTGTTCATGCAATTTAACCGCCATGCTGACGGCACAATGGAGAAACTTCCAAAACCGTCTGTGGATACCGGCATGGGCTTAGAGCGAATCAGTGCAGTATTGCAACACGTCAACTCCAACTATGATATTGATATTTTTAAAACCTTAATTGCCAAAGTGGCAGAGTTAACCGGTGAGAAAGATTTAGCCAATAAATCATTACGTGTTATTGCCGACCATATTCGTTCTTGCGCTTATTTAATTGCTGACGGTGTTGTGCCTTCTAATGAAGGACGTGGTTATGTGCTTCGCCGTATTATTCGTCGCGCCGTACGTCATGGGCATTTACTCGGTGCTACAGAAGCATTCTTCTACAAACTCGTCCCAACACTGATTGATGTGATGGCAGAAGCGGGTAAAGAAGTGAAAAAACATCAAGCGACAGTGGAAAAATTTTTGCGCTTGGAAGAAGAGCAGTTTGCTCGCACATTAGAACGTGGTTTGACCTTGTTGGATGACGCGTTGGCCAATGTAAAAGAGAATGTCTTGTCTGGTGAAGTGGCGTTCAAGTTATATGATACCTATGGTTTCCCACTGGATTTAACTGCAGATGTTTGCCGTGAGCGTGGTATTGCGATTGATGAAGAAGGCTTTGAGCGTGAAATGGAATTGCAACGCGTTCGCGCACAATCGGCAAGCCAATTCGGTATGGACTATAACAGCATTATCCGTGTTGACGGGACGACCCGTTTTGAAGGATATACCGAGTCAGAAACACTGGCAAAAGTGACCGCACTTTTCTATGAAGGAAATTCGGTGGAATCGATTTCAGCAGGTCAAAGCGCTGTAGTTATTTTAGATAATACGCCGTTCTATGCAGAATCAGGCGGCCAAATTGGTGATATTGGTCGTTTAGAAGGCAATGGTTTTTGTTTCGACGTAAAAGACACTCAAAAATATGGTCAAGTGTTTGGTCATATTGGTGAACTCACACAAGGGAGTTTATCTGTTGGGCAGTCTGTCAATGCAGTTGTTGACGATGTTCGCCGTCAACGTATTTCGTTAAATCACTCCGCAACACACTTGTTGCATGCTGCATTACGTCAAGTATTAGGTGAACATGTCGCGCAAAAAGGTTCACTTGTTTCCGATACGTTATTACGTTTTGACTTTGCTCAACATGAAGCCATTAGCAAAGCACAGTTAGCTGAAGTTGAACGTATTGTGAACCAGCAAGTGAGAGCAAATAATCCAATCCAAACCGACATTATGGAGTTGGAAGCCGCAAAAGCAAAAGGTGCGATGGCGTTATTCGGCGAGAAGTATTCCGAACAAGTTCGTGTCTTAACGATGGGTGATTTCTCTATTGAGTTGTGTGGTGGTATTCATGCAAAACGCACGGGAGATATCGGATTATTTAAAATCGTCACAGAAACTGCTGTGGCAGCAGGTATTCGCCGAATTGAAGCGATTACCGGCGAAACGGCGATTGAATGGTTACAACATCAACAAACTTTATTGAATCAAAGCGCCGAATTACTGAAATCCGATGTGAATTCTATTGTGGATAAGATTTCTCTGTTGCAAGATAAATGTAAGAAAGTTGAGAAAGAGTTACAAACATTAAAAGAAAAAGCTGCACTTCAGGCCGGTAATGACTTAGCGCAAAGTGCGGTCGAAATTAATGGTGTTTCTGTGATTGTGCAGCAACTTGATGGTATTGAAGCGAAGTCTTTACGCGCAATGGTTGATAGCCTGAAAAATCAATTAGGCTCTGCTGTCGTGGTGTTTGCTTCTGCGTTGGATGAAAAAGTTAACTTAATTGTTGGCGTAACTCAGGATCTAACAACCAAAGTGAAAGCCGGTGAGCTTGTAAATTTAATGGCTCAACAAGTCGGTGGTAAAGGCGGTGGTCGCCCGGATATGGCGATGGCCGGTGGTACTGAACCACAAAATATCAACAAAGCATTATCTGTTTGCTCTGATTGGTTAAAAGCAAATTTATAATCTTTGTTTCCTGTTAATTAATCGTCGGCACTTATGATGTCATAAGTGCTAAAGTACAAAGTATTGTTTAATGTTTTATAGGGATGTTGGAAGCAAAATAGGGAAGTTGGAAATAAACTATAAAAGGTGAGGAGTTTATATGCTGATCTTAACCCGTAAAGTTGGCGAGAGCTTGCTCATCGGCGATGATGTTTCTATCACGATTCTTAATATACGAGGCAACCAAGTAAAAATTGGCGTGCAAGCCCCGAAGGATGTTTCTGTTCATAGAGAAGAAATTTACCAGCGTATTCATCAAACTAAGGATGAAAACAAAGTATCATAATTTTTATTTTATGGGCAGTTGAAGTCAGTCGGTGATAAGTCAATTGACTTGCCAAGAGCTTGCGGCGTCTATGTTTGTTCAAGTGAACTTCATAGGATATTGTTTATCGTATAGGTCGTGTATGTGGGTGGTCTTTTAGGCTCAAAATTATTGTCGTTGCCGGTGATGTTCGTTTAACGAGCGAAGAACTAAAAAATACGGTAACAAATGGATTATTGGATTCCGGTGTTAATGTAATTGATTTTGGTGAAACGGGGACAGAGGACGTCTATTTTGCTACATCATTTTGAAAAACAATGGCGGTATTAAACTGACTATAAACAACAATCCGACAATGATATCGGACTTAATCGTCATGCGTTAATCGTAGTGTGGATGTATTCCTTTCATAAGGTAAATTAACACTCAACTTGCAAACGAAAGATACGCTTTATTTCGCCAGTAGAAATTCATAAAAAACTTACCGCACTTTTTTGAAGTGGAAAGGTGCGGTCTTTTTATATTAGGGAAAATAAATATGAAAGCAATTATTCCTGTGGCCGGCTTAGGCACACGTATGTTGCCTGCAACAAAGGCAATTCCAAAGGAAATGTTAACGCTAGTAGATAAACCACTTATTCAGTATGTTGTTAATGAGTGTATTGCTGCTGGCATCAAAGAAATTGTATTGGTTACTCACTCTTCTAAAAATGCTATCGAAAACCATTTTGATACCTCTTTCGAGTTGGAAACGATGTTAGAAAAACGGGTAAAACGCCAGCTCTTGGAAGAAGTCCGTTCTATTGTGCCAAAAGATGTCACCATTATGCATGTTCGCCAAGGGAATGCGAAAGGCTTGGGACACGCCGTATTATGTGGTCGTCCGTTAGTTGGCAATGAACCTTTTGCAGTGATCTTACCGGATGTGTTATTAGCGGAATTTTCAGCTAATCAGAAAAAAGAAAATTTAGCAGCAATGTTAAAACGCTTTAATCAAACCAAAGCCAGTCAAATTATGGTCAGCCCTGTTGCACCGGAGGCTGTAAGTAGCTACGGTATTGCCGACTGCGGTGGCGTTGAAATTCCGCCGGGGGAAAGTGCGAAAATTCATAGTATTGTGGAAAAACCAAGTGTTGATGAAGCGCCATCTAATCTCGCGGTCGTGGGGCGTTATGTTTTCTCTGCAGCAATTTGGGATTTACTGGAAAAAACGCCGGTTGGCGTTGGTGATGAAATTCAATTAACCGATGCGATTGATATGTTAATTGAAAAAGAAACGGTGGAAGCGTTCCATATGACCGGCATTTCCTATGATTGTGGCGATAAAATTGGGTATATGAAAGCGTTCGTAGAATATGGCTTACATCACAATAAACTGGGTGATGAGTTTAAATCTTACTTAAAAGCATTGACTTCATCATTTCAATAAGCCGTATTTTTTCGCCTAAATTGATTTATCCTGAAGATACTTAACCCAATCTGATGCCCGTTGTCAATTAAGCATCAGATTGGGTTTTGTTATTTGTCGTAGCAGAATTTACTTCGCCGAGCCAAAGAGGAATACTTAAGGTGACGGCCAGTCCACCTAACCGACTTCGATTTGCCCAAACACGTCCATGATGACTTTTAATGGTATGTGCAACAATGGATAACCCTAAACCGGTTCCGCCGGTGGTTCGCGTTCTTGCTTCATCTACTCGATAAAAGGGTTTGAAAATTTTCTCGTATTCTTCTGCGGGTAATCCGGCGCCATCATCTTCTGTGAGAATCACTAATTCGTGGTTTTCAATATAGAAATGAATCACAATCTTAGAAGAAGTGTACTTTAAGGCATTTCTAATCACATTTTCGACCGCACTTTGAAGGAGTTCGAGATTGCCGTTGATGCGATAATTCTCCGGATGGAAAATATAGAGATTGCTAAGAAATAGAATCTTTTTCTGTTCGGCTTCAAACTCCGCATCTTCTAGTATGCCTTCCCATAAAGCAGCGATTTCAAAAATTTCTCTGCCTAAATGGCTATTGAGTTGTTGTCTTGATAATTGTAATAAGTCATTGATCATTTTATCTAAGCGTTGGGCTTCCGTATCAATGCGCTGGATATTTTCATTTTCGCCTAATCGTCTTCTCAATAAAGCAGTTGCAAGCTGTAAGCGCGTTAATGGCGTTCGTAATTCATGTGAGATCGAGGAAAGTAATGTGCGCTGGTTATTTAAAACGTCTTCCAATGATTGTGTCATTCGATTAAAATTTTGCCCAACTTGACGTAATTCCAGTAGCCCTTTCTTCTCTAAGTTTTTGTCGATGGTTAAATGTCCCATTGCAACGGCATTCGCAGCTTGCTGCAAATTGCGTATCGGACCGCCGATACTTTGTGAAAGCCACCACAATAGAGGCGAGGAAATCAGAATGACTAAAATAATCAGAAAAATAGGACGTTCGAAAACATAAGTGAGGATTTCTTTTTGTGCACTGATTCGATTAATAAAAAAGCATTGATACGTTGCGTCTTGTTCGCCTAGTGTAATCGGAAAAGGGCCTACGATTTGGGAATTGCCATAAATCCGCTTTAACGGTTTGACTTGAACAGGGTTACTGAACATGAATTGTCTAATGGCTTTTTCTTCGTCCGGTAACATTCCTAGAAGTTGACCGCTATGAGAGACTAATATCGGGTGATCACTAAAAAATTCAGCCGGAAAGATAATATCGCCATTGAGTAACTTTGAAAATTGATCATGCTGAATGGCGGATTCAATTTTATTCTCATATCGATGAATTTCATTTTCTTTTAAATTGGAATAAACATGTGCATCAAAATAGGGAAGAAGAAAAATGAAAAGTAACAAGATAAATAAGGTCAGCCAGAAAAAGAGAAAGATCCGGATAGTCAGAGAATTAAATGTAAATGTTTGCTTTTGCATAATTTTAAAATGAAAAAAGGCTATATCAATATAGCCTTAGAGGATTTATTGTTTTTCAGTGATTAATAAATACCCACGCCCCCTTAAGGTCTTCATCCATTGTAAGCCATCTGAACGGGGAGGTAATTTTTTGCGTAAATTAGACATATGCATGTCAATTGAGCGGTCAAATGAAGCCAGTTTTTTTCCAAGCACTTCAACGCTTAAGACTTCTTTAGGCACAATAATACCGGGATTTTTAATCAAGTGGAGCAGCAAGGCAAACTCGGTTCCGGTGAGCTCTAAATCCTGATCGCCGGCGAGCACTTGTTGCCTTCCCGGATATAACGTAATACCGGCAAATTCAATTTTCTCAACATCAGTCTGTGTCGCTATTTTATTGGCTTGATCGACGCGCCTTAAGATCGCTTTAATTCGTGCGATCAACTCACGATCATTAAAAGGCTTAGGAAGATAGTCATCCGCACCAAGTTCTAGTCCTACAATGCGATCAATTTCATCACCACGCGCGGTTAGCATAATCACCGGCGTCGAAAAGTTTTTTCTGATTTGTTGTAGGGTTTCGATGCCGTTTAGAACAGGCATCATGACATCGAGCAATACTAAGTCGTAGGTTCTATCAAGTGCTGTTAGCGCCTCTCTACCGTTGCGTACGACATTAACTTCAAACCCTTCCAATTCTAATAATTGCGATAAAAGATCCGTTAATTCTGCATCGTCATCAACAAGTAAAATTTTTGCCATAACAACCCCCTGATTCATGGTTTATTGCGAATTATTTTTTGCCGAATTGCCACCAACGTTTTTGCGGTGCTTCAGGCGCATTAATAATCGTGTTATTTGGGGCCGCTTGCTCTTCATTCGGTAACGGTTTATCTAAATCAAAGTGGCTCACGGTGCCTTTTTGATCGAAATTAACCACTAACGTATGTTGCTCCGGCGTTTCGTAGGCTTTTTGTTGTAAGAAAACATAGTACCAAGTATTGCTACTGTATGGATCAACTAACACCGGCGTGCCTAGTAAATATTGAACTTGTTGAGTTGTCATACCGGTTTTGAGTTGTGCTACGCTGGAGGCTTGTAAGTAATTTCCTTGTGGCACATCAATACGATAGACCACTTTGTTAATTCTGGAACAAGCGGTCACGCTCAATGCAAAAATTAATGTAGTGACAATAAATTTGAATTGCATTTTTGCCTTTTATCCTCTGTAAATAATGAAAAATGATGATACCGAAAGTTTAATTAATTGCCAAATTAATTCTCTTCTTTTAGCCGGCGTTGTAATTGATCCCGCAAGTTTGGCGGCAATCCTTTAATCGTCAACGTATCGCTAGTTTCATCCCAAAGAATGCGTTGATTTAGTAATTCCGCATCAAAACTGATGGTGATGCCTTTGCCTGAGCCGGAAAATTTGGTTAACGATTTAAGTGCGGTACGCACCGGTGGAATACTCTCTTCCAGCCCATAGTTTTGTTCTTGTGTGAACGCAACAAAAGGTTGCTGATTGAGTGTTGGTAACGTATCGGAAAGTTCCGTCAAGGCAATTTCCTCACCGCTATTTATTTGGCCTTTACAGTATTCAAACACCTGCTTTTTCACAGCTTGGGTTTGTTCTGAATTGAGTTCGCCTTGTACGCAGTAATCACTTACCGCTTGTAATAAGCATTGGTTTTGTACTTGTGGATTGAGCCCTTCTTCTGCGCCTAAGAAATCCATAAAAAAATCGGCGATCTTGCGTCCTACGCGTCCTTTAATAAAGGTGAGATAACGATTGGAATTGGCATTGAGTTGTAAATCTGTCAAATTAATGCGAGCAGCAATGTCAAATTGCGTAATATCGAGATATTCTGTGCGTTGAATTTCTAGCTGATCGTTGACTAACATACTGACACGACTGTCCAACAGCGCAATAAATAAGTAATCGGTCGCCAAGAAATTATATTGGCATAACACTAACGTACCGCTGTCGGCAAAGTGATATTTCCCCAATTCGGCAAGCAATAAATGGGTTGCTTCGTGGCTGAATGGCAGAAAATCCAGTTCATTTTCCAACAATCGATTAAGGCATTGGGCAAACACCGAAGATTCTTGAAACACGCCGTATGCTTTGGCTTTATTTTGATAGCCCTGATGTAATTGCAACATCATTTGCTCTACTTCAGGGGTGATGGTTAATAATTGTTCACGCAGAACACAGCTTAATGGTGGCAGATTGTCGCCTTCCGGCTCTGCCTTGATAATTTGATGAAGAATAATTTGTTTAACTGTAATGCTCATAAGATCACCTTAAAAAACGCCTGCTATTATAACCGCACTTTTTAACAGAACTAACAAAATATGTTAGGATTAGCCCAATTATCGGTTAATATACGTAACGCTTTACATTAATTGGCTAATCAAACATGGCAATTCAATCAAAATATCAAGATAAACAAATAGATGCAATTTTAAACGACATGATCGCAGTGCTTGAAAAACACCACGCGCCATTGGATTTATCCTTAATCGTCTTAGGCAATATGACCACCAATTTGCTCACCGGCAGCTTGGGGAAACAACAGCAAAAGGTACTGGCACAAGCCTTTTCTGAGGCACTACTCAATTCCATTAACACAGCGAAATAATTGGCAATGTGGAAATTCAACAGCAGACAATATCGTGAAGAAACCTCACAGAAGATTTCGTGGGGGCACTGGTTTGCTTTTTTTAATATTCTTTGGGCAATTTTTATCGGTGCCCGCTATGCGTTTATTATTGACTGGCCGGATACGCTCTTTGGCAAAATTTACTTTTTCATCAGCTTATTAGGGCATTTTAGTTTCATTGTATTCGCCTTTTATTTGTTGGTGATCTTCCCCCTCAGTTTTATCGTGAAAAACCACCGCACTTTTCGCGGACTCACGGTCATTCTTGCTACGATTGGTAACACGTTATTATTAGTTGATACAGAAGTTTTTGTGCGGTTTAACCTGCATTTATCTTCTCTCGTTTGGAATTTGTTGGTGAATCCGGAAAATGGCGAATTGTCGCGTAACTGGCAACTGTTCTTTACGCCGATGCCGTTGATTTTATTAGTGCAAATGCTGTTTTCCCGCTGGTCTTGGCAAAAATTGCGTAGTTTGGAGCGACAAAAATGGTTAAGAGGCGTTGGCGTCTTTTTTGTTTGCACCTTTATCGCCACCCATCTGATTTATGCGTGGGCGGACGCTTATTTATATCGTCCGATTACGATGCAACGTTCCAATTTCCCGCTGTCTTATCCGATGACAGCGCGCTCTTTCTTGGAAAAACATGGCTTTATCAATAAGCAAGAATATTCCCAACGCTTAGAACAAGAAGGGCGTTTAGATGCATTAGCGATTAACTACCCGAGAAATCCATTGCTTTTTGAGGCACCGCAAGAAAAGACCAATGTGCTGCTGATTACGGTTTCCGGCTTACGTTATGATGCCGTTGATATGGAAACTATGCCGAATTTGGCGGCGTTTGCACAACGTTCCACACAATTTACCAACCATTACAGTAGCGGCAATAATAACAATGCCGGTTTGACCGGGTTATTTTACGGATTAAACGCGAGCTATACAGACAGCCTGCTCAGCAATAAAACCCCTTCCGTTTTGGTTGAACGTTTTGCACAACAACAATGTGTACAAGGCTTATTTTCTGCGAATAAATTTGATAACGCGATTTTCCGTCGTGCGATTTATCCAAAGGCAAAATTAACCGGTGATAATAGCAACCCAGCTGCGGTGCAGTCCTTTAAACGCTGGTTGGATTCCGCTAAACAACAGGAAAAACCGTTTTGGGGATATTTGAGTTTAAATATTGAACCCAATTTGGCGCAAGATAAGTATCAACAACAGCTTGGCAAACTGGATGAACTCTTAGGTCAACTCCTGCCGGAATTAGATTTGCCGAACACGATTGTGGTGATTACCGCAGAGCATGGGTATCGTTTCAACACGTTGACAGAAAAAGAAGAAATCAATGATTTCTCTCGTGACGAAGTGCAAGTACCGATGATTGTGCACTGGCAGGATTTGCCGGCGACAAAAATCACCAAATTAACTGCTCATGTCGATTTATTGCCGGCGTTGATGAAACACGTTTTCAACGTAAAAAATCCGATCAGGGATTATGCGCAAGGGCGTGATTTATTCGATTTAAAACAAGCCACAGATTGGGTCTTAGTTTCCAATTATCGTTGGAATGTGATTATTCTGCCGGACGGCACGCAATATCATATTGACGCGCGTGGAAACTATCAAAAATATGACCGCACTTATCAGAAGATTTCATCAGAAAGACCGCCGTTAGGGTTATTCTTGGAAGTATTCAATCAAGAGCGATCATTTTTAGAAAAATGATTGAAAATGTGCCTGACTAATAGTCAGAATCAATTATATTTTTGTGCCGCCGGGTTTTATACTAGCGCGCAATTTCCTTAGGACAAATACGATGTTATTAATTAAAAATCTGCGAATTTTTTATAACATTATCTGTTATTTCAATGCATTGTCATTGAACGCCTGCCTATTTTCAATTAATACAAAATCCTCTTTTATGAGGATTTTTTTCTATTTGCTCCCTGCCTATCCTTTAAATTTACTTATGGAGTCACTATGACGAAAAGTCACGTTCGTAGTTTTAAAACTTATATTCGAGATGAGATTATTAAAAAAGGCGGCTGGGTGAATGCGCATGCGCATGCGGATCGTGCCTTTACCATGACACCGGAAAAAATCGGTATTTATCAAAGCTGTAATTTGCAACAAAAATGGGATTTGGTGGATGAGGTGAAACGTACCTCTTCGGTGGACGATTACTATGCCCGTTTTTGCCAATCTATTGAATTGATGATTTCCCAAGGGGTGACGGCTTTCGGTACGTTTGTGGACATTGACCCGGTGTGTGAAGATCGTGCGATTATCGCCGCCCACAAGGCACGTGAAGTCTATAAACATGACATCGTCTTGAAATTTGCGAACCAAACTTTAAAAGGCGTGATTGAACCTACTGCGCGCAAGTGGTTTGACATAGGCTCTGAGATGGTGGATATGATTGGTGGCTTGCCATACCGTGATGAGTTGGATTATGGACGTGGTTTGGAAGCCATGGATATTTTGTTAGATACCGCCAAATCACGCGGCATTATGTGTCATGTTCACGTGGATCAATTTAATTCGCCGACAGAAATCGAAACGGAACAGTTGTGTGACAAGACCATTGAACACGGTATGCAAGGACGCGTGGTCGCTATTCACGGTATCTCCATTGGATCGCATTCCAAAGAATATCGTTATCGTCTCTATGAAAAAATGCGCCAAGCACAAATGATGATGATTGCTTGCCCGATGGCATGGATTGACAGTAATCGTAAAGAAGAACTCATGCCATTCCACAATGCGTTAACCCCAGCCGATGAGATGATTCCGGAAGGCATTACGGTGGCGATTGGTACAGATAATATTTGTGACTACATGGTGCCGTTGTGCGAAGGGGACATGTGGCAGGAATTGAGCTTATTGGCTGCCGGTTGTCGTTTTCCGGATTTAGATGCCATGGTGAATATCGCCAGTATCAACGGTCGTAAAGTCTTAGGCATTGATTAATCAAATAAAATACCGAGCCATCATGCTCGGTATTTTGTTTTTAAAGTGCGGTTGTTTTTTTAATGTTTTTAATCCGTATGTTCACTCAAAAAACCACCGCTTTGGTGTTGCCATAATTTGGCATAGAATCGTAGCGTGCAACTTGTTGCACGAAATCATGAATGCCCGAAAGAGTTAAATAACGTTCTGTGCGTAATTTGGTCGTGCATCAAGATGCACGCTACGAACGAAATCACGAATTACACATCGAGGTTAATGTTAATCATTTGTGCAATAAAATACCGAGCCATCATGCTCGGTATTTTGTTTTTAAAGTGCGGTCGTTTTTTTAAATGTTTTTAATCCGTATGTTCACTCAAAAAACCACCGCTTTGGTGCTGCCATAATTTGGCATAAAGACCGTTTTGAGCGAGTAATTCAGCGTGTGTGCCTTGCTCCACGATTTGTCCGTGATCCAACACAATCAGACGATCCATCGCAGCAATGGTAGATAAACGATGAGCGATGGCGATAACGGTTTTGTTTTCCATCATTTTATCTAGGCTTTCTTGGATCGCTGCTTCCACTTCGGAATCTAACGCACTGGTGGCTTCATCCAATAACAAAATCGGCGCATCTTTCAACATGACACGGGCGATGGCAATACGCTGACGTTGCCCACCGGAGAGTTTCACGCCGCGTTCACCAACGTGCGCATCATATCCCTTGCGTCCCTGCGCATCGCTTAAAAACGGAATAAAATCCGCCGCTTCGGCACGCGTGGCGGCATCCAACATTTCCTGCTCGGTGGCACCCGGTCTGCCATATACGATGTTATCACGTACGGAACGATGCAATAACGACGTATCTTGCGTCACCAAACCGATTTGACTACGCAGGCTTTCTTGGCTGACATCTAACACGTTTTGTCCATCAATAGTAATAGAGCCATGCTGTGCTTCATAGAAACGTAATAATAAATTCACAATGGTGGATTTACCCGCGCCGGAACGTCCAATTAAGCCCACTTTTTCACCCGGTTTAATGGTTAAATTAAAATGGCTCAATAAAGGTTTTGCCGGATCATAGGCAAAGCTCAGGTCATTGAATTTAATCTCACCCTGTGTCACTTTTAATGGCAGACAATTCGGCTTATCCAAAATAGTCTGCGGCTTGGTCAACGTATTCATACCATCATTGACCGTACCGATATTTTCAAACAAGCGTGCCGATTCCCACATAATCCAACGGGACAAGCCATGAACGCGCAATGCCATGGCGGTGGACGTAGCAATGGCACCAACACCAACGAGGTTTTGTTGCCATAGCAGAACACCAATGATTGCGGTACTTAGAATCAGCACGACGTTGTTAATATAAGTCAAGCTGTCTAGCGAGGTTGCCAAACGCATTTGGGCGTGCACCGTGACCATAAATTCTTCCATAGAACGTTTAGCATAACTTGCTTCTCGATCACCATGGGAAAAGAGTTTCACCGTAGCAATATTGGAATAGGCATCGGTGATTCGCCCCGTCATCAACGAACGGGCATCTGCCTGACGTTGAGCCGTTTTGGAAAGACGGGGAATTAACAAACGCAAAATGGTGATAAACAGCACAATCCAAACGAAGAAAGGCACAAGGAACCAACTATCTAATGAGGCCAACACCAATCCAGAGGTGACAAAATACACTACCACATAAACCAACATATCGGCGATGGTCAGTACTGTATCGCGCACCGCTAAAGCCGTCTGCATGACTTTGGCAGACACCCTGCCGGCAAATTCGTCTTGGTAAAAACTTAAACTTTGCCCCAACATCAGACGATGGAAATTCCAGCGCAAACGCATCGGGAACACGCCTTGTAAGGTTTGTAAACGCACTGCAGAGGCTAAAAACAGCCACATAATGCTAAAGACCAACAAGCCGCCCATCCCCATGAGCCAATGGCCTTTTTCTTGCCATAAGGTTGCTGGGGTATAAGTCCCTAACCAATCCACCAACAAGCCCATAAATTGGAACAACATGGCTTCCATCACACCGTTGCCGATCGTCAGCACCGCTAACAGCAAAATCCAACCTTTCATGCCTTCGATGCTCGACCAAATAAAGCGGAACAACCCTTTATCCGGCGTTTTCGGCGATTGGTCGGGATAGGGGTTCAAGCGATGCTCAAACCAACTAAAAATTTTATTTAACATGTCCTCTTTCCTTAAAAACAAAGGGCAACCACGCTGTTGCCTATATGGAATACATTATAGCGTAAAACCTCCACATCGCCTAAACCTGTTCGGCCTTTCGATATTGACTTGGGGTCATGCCATACAGTGCTTTAAAGGCTTTGCTAAAATGCGCTTCCGATTGATAGCCCACCTCCAATGCCACCGACAAAATATTTTTTTGTGTTTTATTTAACAATAATGCCGCTTCTTGCAAACGCAGTTGCGTTAAGAATTTGCCCGGTGCCATACCGATTTTTTGCTGAAATACCCGCATGAAATTCGCCCGTGACATCGCAGCCAACGCTGCCAAGGCATCCATATTCCACGCCTGTTGCGGCGCATTAAATAACTGTTCTAATACCTTGCCTAAGCGCTTGTCTTGTAACCCGGCAAATAATCCGCAATGAAGCAGATTGGCTTGTAGTCCGTGGCGCAAAATATAAATAAACAACACAGTAACTAAGGCATCCATCAGCGATTTTGCACCGCTTTGATGATTATCCGCCTCCTGTTGCATTAAGCGAATCAGCGGTTGCACCGGTGTGTCATTGAGCGATAAATGCAAATATTCCGGTAACGAATCAATAAGCAGGGAGGGTTTGCTGTAATAAAACAAACCGCAGAACATTTTCAAATCTGCCGAATTCTGCCCAATGCTATACACTTTAAACAACGTAGAGCGGTTATCTTGGGCATGAGGCACATTATTTTCCGACAAATTCTGTGCCTGTCCGGCAATTAAGTGCGGTCGATTTTGCGGGAGAAAAAAGATATCGCCCGCTTGCAAATGAATTTGTTTTTTATCTAACGTGAGCCAGCATTCGCCCTGTTCAATCAAGTGAAATGCACCCACATATTGATTTTCGGCGATATTCGGTTGAATTTGCCACTGTCCTTGAAACAGGCAGCGAATATTCACTTCACCGCTCACCTGTGCCAGCTGAATAAGTTTATCTAAACAGTCCATAATGAGATTTTACGAATAAAAGTTAAGACGAATGAGCAAGTATGATAGACGAATTTGCCTATAATTTGTTGCGAAATTTAAATGGATTCCAACCCAACTTAAGGAGAAAAATCATGTTTGCAGATTGGAAAAATGATGTTGCCCACGTAAAAAAATCATTCGGCGAATTAGGTAAAAAACATCCTAAAATGTTACAAGCCTACGGCGCACTAGGCGCAGCCGCAGCAGAAGGCAATGTTTTAGATGTGAAAACCCGTGAATTAATCGCCCTTGCCGTAGCTGTGACCACCCGTTGCGAAAGCTGTATCGGCGTACACGCTGCCGAAGCGGTAAAAGCCGGTGCAACTGAAGAAGAAGTGGCTGCCGCATTAGCGATGTCTATCGCGTTAAATGCAGGTGCGGCTTACACCTATTCTTTACGCGCATTAGAAGCTTATAATACGCAAAAAGACTAAGCATTTATTAGGAACTTTATATGATTGGCACCCTTCGTTAAGGGTGCCGTTTTTTTAGAGAGACAGACGCTGATCGTCTGATAAATTGTGTTGCAACATCAATTTAAATACATTCGTTGTTTAATATGATTTGCACTATTTCACTTTCGCCTTAATGGCTTCTGCAACCAATTCCGCTTCTGTTCCCAGAATGACTTGTAAACCATCATTCCCTAGTTTCACGTTGCCTTTAGACCCGAGCGATTTTAATTGTTCTTCGTTGATCTTATTGCGATCCACTAAAGTTAAACGTAAACGAGTAATACAAGCGTCAATTGTTTTAAAGTTATCCGCACCGCCTAAAGCGTCGATAAATTTAACCGCTCTTTCTTCGCGTGATTGGTTGGTGGCAGGTTGTGCTGTGGCAGACTCTTCTGTGTTTTCCGTGCGACCGATGGTTTTTAAGTTGAAGGCTTGGATAGCAAAACGGAAGACTGCATAGTAAATGGTGAAGAAGATTAAGCCTTGTACTAATAACATGTACCAGTCAACGGCTAATGGGTTGCGTGAAGATAGCACCATATCCACTAAACCTGCGCTGAAGCCGAAGCCTGCAATCCAGTGCATACTTGCTGCGATAAACACGGAAATACCGGTTAATAACGCGTGTAATACATAAAGAATCGGTGCCACGAACATGAAGGAGAATTCAAGCGGTTCGGTGATACCGGTGAAGAAAGAAGCAAATGCGCCCGCTAACATGATAGACGCCACTTTCACTTTTTGGCTTGGTTTTGCACATTGGTAAATTGCCAATGCCGCACCCGGTAAACCGAACATCATGACCGGGAAGAAACCGGCTTGATACATACCGGTGACACCTACCGTAGCAGTGCCTTCAGCGATAGATTTTGCACCACCTAAGAAGTTAGGAATATCGTTAATGCCGGCAACGTCAAACCAGAATACAGAGTTTAACGCGTGATGTAAGCCCACCGGAATTAATAGACGGTTGAAGAAACCGTAAATACCCGCACCCACAGCGCCTAAATCTTTGATGGATTCACCGAAAGACACTAAGGCGTTGAAGATATAAGGCCATACATAAAGCAGAATGAAAGAAAGCGCAATCATGGCGAAAGAGACCACGATTGGAACTAAACGTTTTCCGCTGAAGAAGGACAGCGCTTTCGGCAACTCTACTTGATAGAAACGGTTGTAAAGTTCGGCAGAAAGCACACCGATTAAGATCCCGATAAATTGGTTATTGATTTTACCGAAAGCAGCAGGCACTTGGCTTGGATCAAGATGTTGTAATTGTGCCACGCCACCCGGTGCGAGTAGTGTAGTTACAACATAGTAACCCACTAAACCGGAAAGAGCGGCTGAACCGTGTTTGTCTTTGGATAAACCGAAAGCAACACCCACGGCAAATAATAAGCCCATGTTGTCGATGATGGCAGCACCGGATTTAATGAGCAAGGCGGCAAGTTGGCTATTCGCCCCCCAACCGTCCGGGTCTAGCCAATAACCGATCCCCATTAGTACGGCGGCTGCCGGTAATACCGCCACCGGCACCATTAAGGCTTGCCCGATTTTTTGGGCATAACTGAGAATACTCATAAGAACTCCTTTAATTTTTTGATTCATAAAATAATTTTTGAGGTCTGCGTAGCATAGCGCGAGAGGATTTCGCTTTTCAAATGAAAACTTTCGTATTTGTGAGAGCTATCACGAATCTGTTGGCACGATGCTTAACTTAAAAACAAAATAACGGATCAAGCACGCTTAATCCGTTAATTTGAAACCCAAAGAAGATTATTCTACTTTTAATTGTTTGCCGTCATAGCTTATGCTTTGAACAGAGGTTAACGCTTTGCCGCCTTCTGTTTCACCACCAATGAGCAATACTTTGTTGTCGTAAGACACGGCAACACCGTAACCGATACCTGCCGGTAATTCGCCGACAATGCTCCATTTACCGTTGTTAAGGGTGTAAATGTCTTTATGCCACGCTTTGCTCAAGCCTTTGTGAGCATGCAACATACCTTCTTTAAATTGTTTCACGGAACCCGGGAAGTTTGCACCGCCGGTGACTAAGTAATGACCGTGGCTGTAACCTGCCATCGCACCCGCTAAACCGTCTTGGCTTTGACCTTTTGGTGCCGGTAAATCAGGTAAGTTTTTCCATTCTACGCCTTTCGCCGTGAATTTACCGGCGTGGGTTTCTGCCGTACGCAAGCCCGGTTTGATTTCACCGTTCACGACAACTAAATCATCACCTTGAATGGTAAATGCCGCACCGGCACGACCGGAGAATGGTACGCGACCTTCGTTGCGCCATTTATTGGTCGACGGTTCATAGCTTAATAATTCTGTGGTGAAGAAGTAATCTTCCGGACGTTGTTCAAAATACGCTTTGGTGATTTCATCTTTTTTCGCTTTGTCTTCCCCAGCCGCAACAGTGTCTTGGAAGAAACCATTGAAAATAGACAAGTTAGAACCGCCCACGATATACACTTTATCACCGTGAGAAGCGCCGCTGGAACCGACTAAACCACGCGGTGAGCGGGTGGGTAATTTGCTCCAAGTATTATCAGCCGGGTTATAGCTGTAAGCATCGTTGACGAATTGTAATTCGCCTTTTTCATTTTTTTGTAATCCGCCGAAGACATATAATTTGCCGTCAACAGCCGCAGCCACCGGTTGGTTACGGTCACCGCCCGGGAATGCGGCGATTTCTTTCCATTGCGCGTGCGGGGTTTTTAAATCTAACGCATAGAATTTATCGCCGCCTGTACCTAAGCCTACATAAACGGTATCGCCAATTAACGCACCGGCACCGCTTTTAATGCCCACCGGTAAATCAGGGTAAGCGGCAGCGTGCGCGGTTACAGCAAAAGTGGTTGCCGCTAAGAAGAGGGTGGCTAATGTTGTTTTTTGAAATGTCATAATAAACCTCGTTTGGAGTGATTTGGGCTATTCGTCAACGGCAGAATAGGTCTTTTATGTGTAGGGTAAGAAAGTGCGGTTGAAATTTACTGCGTTTTGCAACCGCACTTTTGGGTTCCTAAGGTATTAACAAATTCGGAATGAATGTGATGATACTTGGGAAAATGGTGATTAATACTAAAGTAACGAAAATTGGGATTAAGAATGGTAATACGCCTTTCGTTACGGTAGACACAGACATGTTACCCACGCGGGCGACCACGAATAATGCCATACCCATCGGTGGGGTTAAAATACCGATCATCATGTTCAAGGTTGTCATAACGCCGAAGAACACAAGGTCGATACCGAATTGCATGGCGATTGGAATTAACATTGGCAATACAAGGAATTGTAATGCTAAGGCGTCAATGAACATACCGAGGAACAATAACAAGGCATTGATCATGACTAACACCATTAACGGAGAATCCGCCACTGCAACGAATACGTCAGCAATACGCATTGCCACTTGTTCACGTGCGATCATGTCACCGAAGAAGGTTACGGTCATAATCATTAATGCAACAACACCGGTAATGGACATTGCTTCCACGCAGCTGTTGAAGAGCATTTTCAAGGTTAATTCTTTATAGACGAATTTACCGATAATCACAGAATAGGTTGCTGCAACTACCGCAGATTCTGTCGGGCTGAATAAACCGGAGAAGATACCGCCGATAATCAAAATTGGGGTTAAAACTGCCCAGAATGCTTTTTTGAATGACGTGCAAAGTTCTTCACGAGAAGCTTTTGGTGTTCTTGGGTAACCGCGTTTTTTGGAGATGTAGTAGTTCATTGCCATGAGCGCGATGGTGACTAATACCCCTGGTACGAAGCCGGCAATAAAGAGTTTTGCAATGGATTCGTTTGCGATAACACCGTAAATGATCATGGCAATACTTGGCGGAACCAATGGACCTATGATACAAGAGGCTGCAGTAATACCGCCGCAGATGTCATCATCATAACCTGCATCACGCATGGCTTTGATTTCTAATTGACCTAAACCACCCGCATCGGCAAGTGCAGAACCGGACATACCGGAGAATAACAAGCTCGCACCGATATTAACGTGTCCCATACCGCCAGTGTAGTGGCCAAGCAAGGCTTTGGCAAAGTTAAAGATACGTTCGGTGATACCGCCGGTATTCATTAAAATCCCGGTCAGAATATAGAACGGCACAGCAAGGAGTGGGAAGCTATTTAAACTCATGGTGAGTTTTTCAGAGGCCGCATTTACCACGTTCCAACGGGTCATGGAGAAGTAGAGTAGGGTAGTGATAAATAATGACCAACCTACCGGTACGCCCAAGAACATGATGACTAACCAGAAGAGCAATGCCACATAGACTGCATTGGAACCAAATTTGACATATTCGGTTACGCGTAGGACTTTGTACCAGTCAGGGGCCAGGAATAAAATACCCAATAAAACGACCGCACTTACGATAAAGAAGGTTGCCGGTAAATAACTTTTGTTTTGTTTGAAGTTGTCTGCTTGCGCTTGGAAGAAGCGAACGAGAATTAATACGGCAATGATTGGTAAGGAGGCATAGATCCATTTTTCAGAAATACCGCCTAACGCATCAATCGGGAAACTGGCACCTAAATAGGTTTTGATACCAAAGTGGATAAAGAAAATCACACCGAGGAAAATCATGATTTGTACGAATGTATTGGTGATTTTTTTGACTGCCGGTGGCATTAAGTTAGTCAAGAAGTCGATATAAACGTGCTCTTGTTTTCTGACAGCAACGCTAATGCCGAGCATACCGACATAAACGAACAGCAATTTGGCAAGTTCTTCACTCCAAATTAATGGGGAGTGGAAAGCTTGTCTGAATAGAATTTGCAAAACAAGAATGCAGAATATCACGAGGAATAATGCCCCACCGATCCATTCTTCGAGTTTATTAAAGATTTTCATATTCAACTCCATTGAATAATAAAGGAGAGAAAAAGCGTGCCTGCCGAAACAGGCACGAATAAGGGAATTATTTGCTTACAGCTTGAATTTGTTTAAGTGCTTCTTCGCCTTTCGCACCGGTTTGTTTTACAAAGTCAGCATAGAAAGGTTTCATTGCTTCTTTGAATGGAGTGAGATCCGGATATGTTACGGTTACACCTTGTTTTTCAAAGAAAGTCACTAATTCTTTTTCGCCGTCAACGAATAATTTGGTGTGGTATTCTGCGGCTTTTTGTGCTGCATCTCTCACAACTTTTTGTAAATCAGCCGGTAAGTCAGCAAAGGTTTCGTTACTTACAAGATAAAGTTGGTCGTTTAAAATGTGGTTGGTCATTGCCAAGTATTTTTGCACTTCATAGAATTTTTGTGCTTGAACGGTTGCCAATGGGTTTTCTTGACCGTCAACGGAATTCGTTTGTAATGCTAAATACACTTCGGAGAATGCCATTGGTGTTGGGGATGCGCCAACGTATTTCGCATAGGCTAAGTTAGTTGCCGCGTTTGGTACGCGTAATTTTAAGCCTTTCATGTCGGCAATGCTGTTGATTGCACGGTTAGAGGTGGTTTGACGAGTACCGTTATAGGCTTGGGATAATAATGTTAAGCCTAAATCTTTGTTCATTTTTTGGATTAAGTCTTTACCGAATGCAGTGTCAAATAAAGCTTTTTGTGCCACGCTGTAGTCACTGATGACATAAGGTAAAGCAAACACAGCCGCTTCAGGATAGAACAATTGGAAACGTGCAGATTCAGCAAAAGTGAAGTCTAACGCACCGTCTTTTAATTGTTTTAACATGGCGCGGTCGTCACCTAATTGAGAACTTGGGTAAAGTGAAATTTCGATTTTGCCATTAGATTTTTCTTTCACTTCTTTGGCAAACATTTCAGCAGCTTTGTATTCGTTAGAAGACGTACCCGCGTTCATACCAAATTTTAAATCGAAATCTGCAGCGTTTGCAGCAGAGGTCACGCCTAATGCAATTGCAGTAGCAAGGAAAAGTTTTGCTAGTTTCATAAGTTACTCCTGTAAGGGTGGTAAGTTAATTGATGTTTAAATTGATGTTTAAAAACATAGTTAGATTACAACTCGGCATTCATTCTAAAGTAAAAAAATCATTTTCAAATAGATTGTGAAGTTTTATTTCAGAAATGAGAGGTAGATCACATCATTGGAAAAACACTTCAAAAATATATTTCAAAATGAAGTATTGTTATCATATAATGCACGATGACAAGAATGACTGCCAAATGCAGCCGCAAATTAAGAGGAGTTTTTATGTCATTCACTCAGCACAAATTATCCCACCAAGAGGTTTTTGCCAAAATTCAAAATGGATTGATTGCGTCCTGCCAACCGGTCGATGATGGCCCGATGGATAAGCCGGAAATTGTTGCCGCGATGGCACAGGCTTCGGTTATCGGTGGTGCGGCTGGACTACGTATTGAAGGCGTGGACAACTTGAAAGCAACGCGTCCAACCGTCAATGTGCCGATTATCGGTATTGTAAAACGCGATTTGCCGGACAGCCCGGTGCGTATCACGCCGTTTTTACAAGACATTGAAGATTTAGCGCATGCCGGTGCGGATATCATTGCAGTGGATGGCACCCATCGTCCGCGTCCTGTTGATATTGAAAGTGCGGTCAAAAAAATTCATGAAATGGGCTGTCTTGCCATGGCGGATTGCTCCAATTTAGAAGAAGGGTTGTACTGCCAAAAATTAGGCTTTGATATTGTGGGTAGCACCATGTCAGGCTACACAGGTGGCGCTGTACCGGATGAACCGGACTATCAATTAGTGAAAGATTTGAAAGCCGCAGGCTGCAAAGTGATGGCAGAAGGACGTTACAACACACCGGAACTTGCCAAAACCGCCATTGAAATCGGTGCGGATTTCGTGACCGTAGGTTCTGCGTTAACCCGCTTAGAACATATCGTCAGCTGGTTCTCAAGTGCGGTTAATTCTGCAAATAAATAATTAAGAGGGGAAACATGATGCGTTGCTTAGCCTTAGATATCGGCGGAACTAAAATCGCTTCAGCCATTGTGTCAGGGAACCAAGTGACACAACGTCAACAAATCCACACACCGCAAGAAAATGTGGTGGAGGCAATGCATCAAACGCTCGCACAATTACTTTCGGATTATGCGGGGCAATTTGATTATGTTGCGGTTGCCTCCACAGGCATCATCAATAAAGGAATATTGACCGCACTTAACCCGAAAAATTTAGGCGGACTGGCTTATTTCCCATTAAAACAAAGCATTTCTCAGCATACGTCAACGCCCGTGTATTTATTGAATGATGCGCAGGCAGCCACTTATGCGGAATATCAACTGCAAGATAAAAATAATCTTCAAAACTTTGCTTTTATTACCGTCTCTACGGGCGTAGGTGGCGGGTTAGTTTTAAACCACCAATTACTCACCGAACCGAACGGCATTGCCGGTCATATTGGACATACCCTTGCGGATCCCAATGGCCCTGTGTGCGGTTGTGGTCGAGTCGGTTGTGTGGAAGCCATCGCAGCGGGACGTGCCATTGAAGCGGTTTCTAAACAATGGGACGATCCTTGCGATCCCAAAGAAGTCTTTGCCCGTTTTAGAAAAATGGATGAAAAAGCCACCGCACTTGTGTCTCGTTCAGCAAAAGCGATTGCCAATTTAGTGGCGGATTTAGTGATTGGTATGGACGTACAACACGTGGTCATTGGCGGTAGCGTTGGGTTGGCTGAAGGCTATTTGCCTTTGGTGAAACAATATTTGGCGCAAATGCCGGAAATTTATCGTTGTCCGTTGGATGCGGCTCAATTAGGGCAAGATGCCGGACTTATCGGCGCGGCTGCATGGGCGCTTACTCAATTACATGGCTAAATTACATGATTAGGGTTGTTTATGGTGGGAAACGGAAATGTACTTAACTCCCTCAGTTCGCTTTATCAAAGCCTGACGAAGACGGAGAAAAAAATTGCGGATGTCATTACCCAATCGCCTGATTGTATTATGCAGTATTCCTTGGCGCAGCTTGCCGAGCGTTTAGATGTCGGAGAGGCGACACTTGTGCGTTTCTGCCGTACACTGGGGTTTAAAGGATTTAGTGATTTTAAGTTGGCGTTTTCGATTGAGCTGGCGAAAACACGGGAAGGTCGAGATGATACGGTGCTAGAAACGGAGATCTTACCTAACGATGATTCACAAACGATTGCACATAAATTGCAGTCAGCCATTAATTCAGTGATGAACGAAACGATTAATTTGTTGGATTTTCATCAGTTAGAAGTGGTTGTAAACGCCATTCGAGGTGCGAACAGAGTTTTTCTCTTTGGTGTCGGATCCTCCGGCGTTACGGCAGAAGAAGCCAAGAACAAATTCATGCGGATTGGCATTCAAGTGGATGCGAGCGGCAACAACCATTTTATGTATATGCAGGTGGCGTTATTACAACGCAATGATGTGGCGATTGGAATCAGTCACTCCGGCTATTCGCAAGAAACGGCGCATGCATTAAAAATTGCCAAGGAAAACGGCGCAACAACGGTAGCATTGACCCATAGTATGCGTTCCCCGTTAACCGAATATGCGGATTTTGTGTTGGTCAATGGTAATAAACAAGGGAAACTGCAAGGGGATTCCATTGGTACCAAAACGGCGCAATTATTCGTTTTAGATTTAATTTATGCTTTGCTGGTTCAAGCGGAGCATGAAAAAGCGATTAAGATAAAAGAGAAAACTCTTAATGTCATTTTAGAACAACGTATTAAATACTAAACAGGAGAAAACAATGCGTGATTTAAAAGGTATTTTCAGTGCGTTATTAGTGTCATTTAATGAAGATGGCTCTATTAATGAAAAAGGCTTACGCCAAATTATTCGCCACAATATCGACAAAATGAAAGTCAATGGTTTGTATGTCGGCGGATCTACCGGTGAAAACTTCATGCTTTCTACCGAAGAGAAAAAACAAATCTTCCGTATTGCAAAAGATGAAGCGAAAGACCAAGTGGCGTTAATCGCACAAGTGGGTAGCGTGAATTTACACGAAGCGGTGGAATTGGGTAAATATGCCACTGAATTAGGCTATGACTGCCTTTCTGCGGTAACCCCGTTCTACTACAAATTCAGCTTCCCTGAAATCAAACACTACTACGACACCATCATTGCCGAAACCGGTAACAACATGATCGTGTACTCCATTCCGTTCTTAACCGGCGTAAACATGGGCGTAGAACAATTCGGCGAACTTTACAAAAACCCGAAAGTGCTTGGTGTGAAATTTACCGCAGGTGACTTCTACTTATTAGAACGTTTACAAAAAGCCTATCCAAACCACTTAATTTGGGCAGGCTTCGATGAAATGATGTTGCCGGCGGTGGCTTTAGGTGTGGATGGTGCTATCGGTAGTACATTCAACGTAAACGGTGTTCGTGCAAGACAAATTTTTGACTTGACCAAACAAGGCAAACTGGCTGAAGCGCGTGAAATTCAACATGTGACCAACGATTTAATCGAAGGTATCTTAGCGAATGGTTTGTATTTAACCATCAAAGAATTGTTGAAATTGGAAGGTGTGGATGCCGGCTATTGTCGTGAACCCATGACGGCAAAAGCGACCGAAGCACAGTTAGCCAAAGCAAAAGAATTAAAAGCGAAATATCTTTAATTTAATGGAAAAAGAGACCGCACTTTTATAGTGTAGGGACAGGCTTTATGCCTGTCCTAAATTCTCTTTATGACATAAATGGGACAGGCATAACGCCTGCCCCTACAAAATGATTGTAAAGTGCGGTCACAATAAAGGAAGTTTATTATGCGCCTTATCCCTCTACATAACGAACAACAAGTTAGCCGTTGGGCAGCACGTCACATCGTTGACAGAATCAATCGTTTTAATCCCACCGAAGAACGCCCGTTTGTATTGGGTTTACCTACCGGCGGAACACCACTTAAAACTTACCAAGAACTGATCCGTTTAAACCAAGCCGGTGAAGTGAGTTTTAAACATGTGGTCACATTCAACATGGATGAATATGTGGGGCTTCCGAAAGAACATCCGGAAAGCTATCACAGCTTCATGCACAACAATTTTTTCAACCACATTGATATTCAGCTGCAAAACATCAATATTTTAGACGGCAATACGGACGATCATGATGAAGAATGTCGCCGTTACGAAGAAAAAATCAAATCTTACGGCAAAATTCATTTATTCATGGGCGGCGTTGGCGTAGATGGCCATATTGCCTTCAATGAACCGGCTTCTTCGTTGAGCTCCCGCACCCGTATTAAAACCTTAACACCGGATACGATCATCGCCAATTCCCGCTTTTTTGATAATGATGTCAATAAAGTGCCGAAATATGCTTTAACCATTGGCGTAGGCACGTTATTAGACGCAGAAGAAGTGATGATTTTGGCAACAGGGCATTCCAAAGCGCTCGCTGTGCAAGCCGCTGTTGAAGGCGCAGTAAATCACATGTGGACGGTCAGCGCATTGCAATTACATCGCCATTTTGTGTTGGTGTGTGATGAGCCGGCGTTGCAAGAGTTGAAAGTAAAAACCGTGAAATATTTCACCGACTTGGAAAGTCACGCTATTCATAGCGTGTTGTAATGTTTAGCGCAAAAGTGCGGTGAATTTTTAGATTATTTAAAGGTACGATTATGAAATATGCATTAATTAACTCCGTCATTTACACCAAAGATGAAATCCTTCGGGATTATGCGGTGGTCGTGAATGGCGAACACATTGAAGCAGTGATTCCACAAAGCAAATTGGAAAGCGGCATTAAGACCCTTGATTTAGAGGGGCATAACCTCACTGCCGGTTTTATTGACTTGCAATTAAACGGTTGTGGTGGTGTGATGTTCAACGACCAAACCAGTGTAGAAACCTTAGAAATCATGCAAGCGACCAACCTGAAATCCGGTTGTACCAGCTTCTTGCCAACCTTTATTACCGCGCCTGATGAGGGCATCAAAAGTGCGGTGAAAGTTATGCGTGAATATTTGAATAAGAATAAAAACCAAGCACTGGGTTTGCACATTGAAGGCCCGTATTTGAGCGTAGAGAAAAAAGGCGTACACCGTCCGGAATATATCCGTGAAATTTCATCTGAAATGAAAGATTTCTTGTGTGAAAACGCGGATGTGATCACCAAACTCACCATTGCCGCAGAAAACCCAACCATCAACTACACGCCTGACTTTGTGAAAAGTGGTATCGTGGTTTCAGTCGGCCACTCTAATGCGACCTATGACGTGGCAAAAGCGGCTTTCCGTAAAGGCGCAACTTTCGCAACGCACTTACACAATGCCATGTCGCCGATCAGTTCCGGTCGTGCCATGGGCGTGGTGGGCGCCGTGTTGGATTCTGATGTTTACACCGGCATTATCGTGGACGGCGTGCACGTGAATTTCGGCAATGTGCGTTTGGACAAAAAAATCAAAGGCGACAAACTTTGTATCGTGACCGACTCCTTGGCGGCTGCCGGTGCAGGCCCTGAATTAGAAACCTTCACCTTCGTGGGTAAAACCATTTATGTGAAAGACGGCCGTTGCTATGACGGTAACGGCACGATCGCAGGGGCTTCCATCACCATGATGGAATCTATCAAAAATGCGGTGGAATATGTTGAGATTCCACTTGCCGAAGCGATTCGTATGAGTAACCTTTATCCAGCACGCGCCATCGGTGTCGATGACCGTTTGGGTTCCGTCGAAGCTGGCAAAGTGGCTAACCTTGCCGTCTTCACGAATGATTACCACGTCGTTGGTACTGTCGTGAACGGCAAGTGGAAAGCGAATTAATCGGATATGAGCTTGTTGTCTAATGGGTAGGACAGCGTTTTATAAAAAACGCCCTGTGCGATTTCGATACTCGCCAAGCTCACCATATTTCTTTTTGATGGCGCGCGTTTCTTAACGCGTGCCATTTCATATCAACGAGTTATCGACACACGCTATGAAGCGTGCGCCATCAAATGTCCTGAAAACAAAAGAATCGTAGCGTGCAACTTGTTGCACGAAATCATGAATATCCGAAAGGGTTAAATAACGTTCTGTGCGTGGTTTGGTCGTGCATCAAGATGCACGCTACGCACGAAATCATGAATATCCGAAAGGGTTAAATAACGTTCCGTGCATGGTTTGGTCGTGCATCAAGATGCACGCTACGTATGAAATCGTGAATATTCGAAAGGGTTAAATAACGTTCCGTGCGTGGTTTGGTCGTGTATCAAGATGCAGCCTACGTATGAAATCGTGAGTTACGCCTTTTTGATGGCGGCGTTTCCTAACGCGTGCCATTTCATATCAACGAGTTATCGACACACGCTATGAAGCCTGTGCCATCGAATGCCCTGAAAACAAAAGTGTGGTGGAGTTTCCAAGTGTTTTTAACACACAGAGAAAACCACCGCACTTTGCTTTATTCGTGATTAGACCAACGCGGCAAGTGCAGCGTCGTAATTCGGCTCGTTTTTAATTTCAGACACTAATTCGCTGTGTAGCACGTTGTTATGTTCATCTAACACAATAACTGCACGGGCGGTTAGGCCGGCGAGAGGACCAGATGTAATGTCAACGCCGAGGGTTTTGTGTAACTCGTGGTGGCGGAACGTGGAAAGGGTTTTTACCTTGTCGATGCCTTCAGCACCACAGAAACGGGTTTGCGCGAAAGGCAAGTCAGCGGAAATGCAAAGTACAACGGTGTTAGCCAATGTTGCGGCTTTTTCGTTAAATTTACGCACAGAGGTGGCGCAAACACCGGTGTCGATACTTGGAAAAATGTTTAACACTTTGCGCTGACCGGCAAAGGTGTTTAGGGTTACATCGCTCAATTCATTATTCACTAATGTGAGTTCAGTGAGTCGGTCGCCAATTTGTGGGAAACGGCCTGCAACATCGATTGGATTGCCTGATAAAGTGACGTTACTCATAATGTTCTCCTTGAATATGAAGTAAAAAGGTTGTCAAGATTAATGACAACGACTGCTTAAATGGCTTGTAGTTGGCACAGAAATAGTTGGAATCACATCAATATTTGGCGAATTGCAGTTATTGCATTTCATTTTCGCTATTTGGCTCATCACCAATTTGCCTAACATTTCAATGTGTACCGGTTCTGCGTTGAGGGCAGGAATATATTGAAAACTTTCTCCGCCGTGGGTTAAAAATAACGTTTTGTTTTCTTCTGAAATTTCTTCCAAGGTTTCCAAGCAGTCTGCCGCAAAGCCCGGGCAGATCACCGCCATTTTTTTGATACCTTGTTGTGCTGCATTAGAAATAAATCCATCGGTATAAGGTTGCAACCACACTTCTTTACCAAAACGGGATTGGAAGGTTAAACCCCATTGTTTTTCATTTAAGCCCAACCCTTGTGCCACCGCGGCTGCGGTTTGTTGGCAATGTGTGCGGTAGTAATCGCCAGTGTTTTCGTAACGCAATGGAATGCCATGGAAGGAAAATAGCAAAAACTCATCGGATTTTAACCGCACTTTGCAGGATTCGATTAAGGCGGCGATGTAATCTTTATTTAATTGATATGAATGAATAAAATCAAAGGGCACGATGCCACGTTGTTGTTTTAACGCGTTGGCAAAAGCATCGAACACCGCGCCTGTGGTCGTGCTACTGTATTGTGGATAGAGCGGGAGTACGATGATGTGTTCCACTTTTTTATCCATTAATTTTTGCACCGCACTTGGCATGGACGGATTGCCATAAGTCATACCGATTTCGATTTCCACATCCAGTTGCTGTTGTTGGAAAAAGTCGATTAAGCCTTGTTTTTGTTGTTCGGTGAACACCATTAACGGAGAACCTTGTTCCGTCCAAATTGAACGATAATTTTTGGCAATACGTTTTGAACGCAAAGGCAAAATAATGGCTTTAAGTAACGGATACCATTTATAACGTGGTAAATCGACCACGCGCGGATCCGTTAAAAATTGCCATAAATAACGGGAAATATCCTTAGGACTTGGTGAGTCCGGCGTACCTAAATTGGCAAGAATGACGCCGATTTTTAAATTAGTCATGTGTGATAATAGAAAGAGTTAAACGTGAAACGCAGCATAGTTTATCTTGCTCGTCCCGAATGTCAATTTGCCAAACTTGAACGTTTTTGCCTAAACGAATTGGGCTTGATTTAGCGCAAACATAGCCTTGTTTTACCGGGCGTAAATGGCTTGCATTGATCTCTAAACCAACGACAGCCTGATTTGCTTCTACACAGCAAAAACCGGCAGTGGAAGCAACGGTTTCCGCAAGTGCCGCGGAAATGCCACCATGTAAAAATCCCATGGGTTGGGTGGTGCGGTGATCTACCGGCATACGGGCTTCTAGCCAATCATCGCCCAGTGCGGTAAATTCAATGCCTAAATGTGCCACGGCACAGTGTTGGCAGAAGTCATTTAGTTGTTGTAGCGTGAGGTGTTTCTTCCAAATGCTCATGGTTTCGTTATTTCAATAAAGTTAATAAGGCTTGTACAGGATGTTTCGGCTGATAATGGGCGAAACGCTTCACTTGGCTGCGACAGGAATAACCGGTTGCCAAACAGAAGTTCGGATCTTTATGTTGCAACTTTTTCTCCCATGAGGCTTCATAAATGGCTTTCGACATTTCAATATGCTGGGTTTCGTGCCCGAAAGTGCCTGCCATGCCGCAACAGCCGACACTTTCAACCTGCAACTGCTGGTCGAAGGCGGTAAAAATGTGTTGCCATTCTTTGCTACTGTTTGGCATCGCAGTCGTTTCTGTGCAGTGTGGGAATAAATACCATTGATGCGGCTCAAAAGTGCGGTCGTTTTTTTCGGTGTTTTGCGCGAATAATAAGGTGCCGTTATCCAGCTGTTGTTTCAGCCATTCGTGTGCTGTGAGTACGTGGAAATCGCCGCGTTCGGCACCGAGAATTTCTTTGTATTCGTCACGATACGACAACACAATGGCGGGATCCACACCGACCAAAGGCATACCTAGTTTTGCCATACGATTAAGGAACTCAGCCTGATTTTTTGCGGTTTTTGCAAAACGGGTTAAAAAGCCCTTAATGTGTTGTGCTTTGCCGTTGGGTTTAAATGGCAATACAACAGACTTAAAGCCAAGTTTTTGGGTTAACGCCACAAAATCGGCAACGACTTTGGCATCATAATAAGAAGTAAAAGGATCTTGTACGATAAGCAAAACACGTTTTTTTTCCACCGCACTTAAGCGTTCTAATTGCTCTAATGACGCGTTTTGATGACCAAGTTGAATGAGTTGTTGTTGCAGATTGGGTGTCGAGAGCAAGGGTAAATCCGTCATGCCTAAACATTTTTCTGCGACTTTTTGACTAAATTTAGTCGCTGTAAAATAATTAAAGAGCTTCGCTTGTTTTGCCATTAGCGGCGCAACGTATTCCACATTGGACACTACATAATCTTTGATTGGGCGCAGATAACGTTGGTGGTAAAAATGGAAGAACTTCGCGCGGAAACTCGGCACGTCGATTTTAATCGGGCATTGGCTAGCGCAAGCTTTACACGCCAGACAAGTATCCATTGCCGCTTTCACTTCATGAGAAAAATCGTATTCGCCACGGCGTTTTTGGTAGCTGTTTTGGATTTTATGCACAATATCCGTGAGTTTTACCGTGGACTGTTTGAAATCCAGTTGCGCCGGGGTGACTTGCTCGTTCGCTAATAAACGCAACCATTCACGCACCATGGCGGCGCGGCCTTTCGGTGAAAAGACGCGATTTTTACTCACTTTCATAGACGGGCACATGGTGCTGTGGACATCAAAGTTAAAGCATAGCCCGTTACCGTTACAATTCATGGCGCCGATAAATTCTTCTTTCATTTGAACGGGAATTTGGCGATCGAGGTCGGCTCGCATTGGCGATAAAATCGAATAAAGTGCTTGTTCGCTGTTTAACGGCGTGCAGATTTTTCCCGGATTGAGTCGATTTTGTGGATCAAATAAGAATTTGATGTACCGTAATTCACGCCATAATTCGGGTGTAAAGAATTTTTCGCCGTATTGCGAGCGCATTCCTTTACCATGTTCGCCCCAAATTAAACCGCCGTATTTGCGAGTGAGTTCCGCCACCTCATCGGAAATCTGTTTGAATAATTTAACTTGCTCTAAATCGCATAAATCTAATGCAGGACGAACGTGTAACACGCCTGCATCCACATGGCCGAACATGCCGTATTGCAGATGATGGCTATCTAATAAAGCGCGAAACTCGGTAATGTAATCCGCCAAATTTTCCGGCGGCACACAAGTGTCTTCCACAAAAGGAATCGGTTTTGCCGCTCCTTTTGCATTGCCAAGTAACCCTACGGCTTTTTTCCGCATGGCATAAATACGTTCAATGGACGGCAAATGATCGCAAACTTGATAGCCGATAATATGATCTTTGCCTTCAGCAATTTTTTGATCTAATTGTGCACATAACTGCGCCACTTGTTTTTCAATTAATGCCTGATTATTGCCGGCATATTCCACAATATTTAAGCCAAGAATCGGATGTTGTGCGTCTTCTGTTAACAGTTCTTTGACGGAGTGCCAAATAATGTCTTGTTTTGCCAAATTCAACACTTTGGAATCTACGGTTTCTACGGAAAGCGCATTGGCTTTGACCATAAAAGGCGCGTTGCGTAATGCCGCATCAAAAGAATTGTATTTAATGTTAATTAATGTGCGATGTTGTGGCAGCGGCATTAAATCCAACGTGGCTTCGCAAATAAAAGCAAGTGAGCCTTCAGAACCTGTCAAAATGCGGGTTAAATTGAATTCGCTTAAATCATCATTAAACACATTTTTTAAATCGTAACCGGTCAGAAAACGGTTCAATTGGGGTAAATCATTCAGGATTTGTGCGCGGTTATCTTTGCAACGTTGAAAAATCTCTTGATGGATTTTTTTCACGTTGGCAGAGAGAGAGCTTTCTTCTGTATAGCGAAAAACGTCGTCAGATTTGACCGCACTTGTTTCCAAAATTTCGCCATTGATGAGTACGGCGCGTAAACCGAGCACGTGGTCGGAGGTTTTCCCGTATTGTAAAGAACCTTGTCCTGACGCATCCGTATTGATCATGCCGCCTAAGGTGGCGCGGTTACTGGTGGAGAGTTCCGGCGAGAAAAATAAACCGTGTGGCTTTAAAAATTGATTAAGCTGATCTTTCACTACGCCGGCTTGCACGCGCACCCAACGTTCTTTTACGTTGAGTTCTAAAATCTTTGTCATGTGGCGAGAGAGATCAACAATAATGTTGTTATTGATAGATTGCCCGTTCGTACCGGTGCCACCACCACGTGGCGTAAACGTCAGCGAAAGGTATTTTTCCTGTTGTGCGAGTTTCGTTAGACGAACTACATCGGCAATGCTTTTCGGAAATAAAATGGCTTGCGGAAGTTGTTGGTAAACACTGTTGTCGGTGGCGAGGCTGAGACGATCGGCATAACTTGAGGCAATGTCTCCTTCGAAATGTTGCAATCGTAGCGCATCTAAATAATCACTGACTAATGGAGAAAGTTGAGGGATCTTTGTTAAGCGGGGTAGCATGTTGCACCACTCTTTAGTTAAGGTTAAAGACGTAAAAAGTTGTGAGAGTGTAACATATAAGCGAGGAGACTCGGCACGATATTTATCAGATAAAATTAGAAAAGTGATTAAAAATTGTCAGCAAAAAATGCTTTTTTGTTCAAAAAATAAGCAAAAGAATGGTCGGTGATTTGATTTTCCATTTTTTAGGTAGGATAATACGCGCACTTTTGGACAGTCCTCCACATAGGATATGAATTTGCCAAAAGACACAGAGTAGAGCAAATTTGCTCTATTGATGTAATATCTTTGCCTTGAGATGACTTTTTAGATCGAACAGGTTAAGATAGCAGGTAACACAATTCCTTTGTGTTGGTTTTCAGCTACATCAGCTGATACTTGTTTTAATTTAAATAGATGACTACATTTAAGAGGATCATCAAAATGAAAAAAACTGCAATCGCATTAGCTATCGCTGGTTTAGCAGCAGCAACTGTAGCACAAGCTGCACCACAAGCTAACACTTTCTATACTGGCGCAAAAGCCGGTTGGACTTCTTCTCACAACGGTTTCACCCAATTTCGTAATGCGGGTTATGATGTAAACCGTCACTCTGTGAACTACGGTGTATTTGGTGGTTACCAAATTACTGATAACTTCGCAGCAGAAGTTGGTTATGAATATTTCGGTGGTTCTAAACTAAAAGATCGCCAAGACAAAACTGAAGATAAACATACTGCACACGGTACTACTTTAGCACTTAAAGCAAGCTACCCTGTATTAGCAGATTTAGACGTTTATGGTCGTGTTGGTGCAGCGTTAATCCGTAGCGACTATAAAAAAACGCTTACAGATGGCTCTAAAGAGAAAGCTCACAACTTCAAAGTATCTCCGGTTTTAGCGGCAGGTGTTGAATATGCAATTCTTCCAGAATTAGCAGCACGTTTAGAATACCAATGGGTTGCTCGTGTAGGTAACAATGGTAAAGCTCAAGAGAAAAATGGTCCTGCACCACGTGAACGTGGTACAGAGTTCTCTCCGAACATGGGTACTGTTGCTTTAGGTTTATCTTACCGTTTCGGTCAAGGTCAAGCACCTATGCCGGCACCTGAAGCGAAAGTGGTAAACAAAACTTTCAACTTAAACTCTGATGTGACTTTCGCATTCGGCAAAGCTGACTTAAAACCACAAGCTCGTAACGTATTAGATGGTATCTACGGCGAAATCGCACAAGTTAACAACGCGAACGTTAAAGTTGCAGGTTACACAGACCGTATCGGTTCTGATGCTTACAACCAAAAATTATCTCAAAAGCGTGCTGAAAGCGTTGCTAACTACTTAGTGTCTAAAGGTGTTTCTCAACACGCTATTTCTGCAACCGGTTATGGTAAAGCAAACCCAGTTACCGGTAACAAATGTGACGCAGTTAAAGGCCGTAAAGCGCTTATCGCTTGTTTAGCTGATGACCGTCGTGTAGAAATCGCAGTTAGCGGTACTAAATAATTAGCATTTTGTTAGTTATTTTCAGATAAAGATAAAAAAGACCTAAACCTATGTTTAGGTCTTTTGTTTTTTAGCTAAGTTTAATGATTGTAAGGAAAAAAAATGAAAAAATGGCTTGTTCTGATTATTGTTGCCGTTGTTGCTGCTATAGCCTTGATTCCAAGTTATAACGGCTTGGTTGCCGCGGAAGAACAAATTAATTCTGTGTGGGCAAATGTAGAATCGACTTATCAACGTCGTTCCGATTTGATCCCGAATTTAGTGAATACCGTGAAAGGTCAGGCAAACTTTGAAAAAGAAACCTTGACCGGTGTTGTTGAAGCGCGTGCAAAAGCCACGCAAACCAAAATTGATCCGTCTCATTTAACGGAAGAGCAATTAACCCAATTCCAACAAAGCCAAAATGAAGTAGGTTCAGCCTTGTCCCGCTTATTGGTTAGCGTAGAGAATTATCCTGAATTGCGTGCGAACGAAGGCTTTATTAACTTACAAGCGCAATTAGAAGGTACCGAAAATCGCATTAACGTTGCGCGTAATAAATTCAATGAAGCGGCACGTGAATACAACCAAAAAATTCGTACTTTCCCAACCAAAGTGGTTGCGATGATTTTTGGTTTCAAAGAAAAACCTTATTTCAAATCTGTTGCCGGTGCTGAAAACGCGCCGACAGTGAATTTTAACTAAACGGACAATAAGGTGGCGCGATGCCATTATTTGCAAAAATCCCGATAGATAAAAAACAGCTTGAGGCGGCAATCGCCCGCCTTGAGCGACAAACCTCCGCCGAGTTTCGGATTTTTATCGAACGAAAAATACCGTCAAAACCGACCGCACTTTCTGTTTATGAACGTGCGTTGGGTGTTTTTTCACAACTTGAAATGCATCAAACGGCGGCTCGTAATGGCGTGTTGATTTATATTGCCTATGATGATCGTCAATGTGCGATTATCGGAGACATTGGTATTCATCAGTATGTGGGCGATGACTTTTGGCAAACAGAATGTGCCCGCATGATTGCGCATTTTAAACAAAAGCAATATACAGAAGGTATTTTGGCTTCGATGCAGAAAATTGGTGAACACTTAATTCAGCATTTTCCGGTTCAACCGGACGATCAAAACGAACTGGATAACGAGGTGATCATTCATGATTAAGCGTGTATTGGGTTTGTTGAGCTTAAAAAGTGCGGTCATTTTTCTCGGTGTTTTTATGGCAGCGACTGTTTCTGCCGTCACCTTTCCTGATACCCCGAAACCTTTCCGTTATGTGAATGACTACACGAAAACGTTATCAGTAAAAGAGTTGGACGCATTAGAAGCGAAGTTGGCAGCCTATAGCAAAGAAACCAGTTCGCAAATTGCAGTGGTGATTGTACCAACGACAGGTGAATATGAGGTTTCTCAATATGCCTTTGAATTAGGCGATAAATGGGGAATCGGGCGGAAAAATCTGAATAACGGTGTGTTGTTACTCATTGCGAAAGAGGATCGCAAATTATTTATTGCGGTGGGACAAGGGTTGCAAGGCGTGTTGACCGATGCGCTGGCTTCACAAATTATTCGCAACCAAATTCGCCCTTATTTCCGCAACGAGCAATATGCCCAAGGCATTGATAACGGCTTGGATTATATTATTGCTGCCACCAAAGGCGAATTTGCGGCACAAGCGGAAGAGGAAAAGGATTTCGGGGATGTTGTGCCCTTTATCATGCTCGCGCTGTTTATTTTGATTGTGGTGATAGCGGAGGTTAACAGTCGTCGCGCTTACGTCAGCCCAACGAATAACCATGTCTTGAATGAAATATTGCGCCAATCAATGTCAGATCGTCGCCGTAATGGCAGAGGCGGTGGCGGTTTCGGTGGCTTTGGTGGAGGCGGTTTTGGCGGTGGCTCCGGTGGAGGTTTCGGCGGTGGCGGTTTTGACGGCGGTGGGGCTGGTGGTAGCTGGTAATACCCTTTTGGATTTATTGGTCGGGCACATTGTTTGTGATACAATGCGCGCGTTTTCTCTTCAATGCATATAAGGAACATTATGGAAACGTTAGATAAAATCAAAAAACAGATTAGCGAAAATCCGATTCTGATTTACATGAAAGGCTCGCCAAAATTCCCTTCTTGCGGTTTCTCTGCGCGTGCGGTAGAAGCGTTAATTAACTGTGGCGTACCCTTCGGTTATGTGGATATTTTGCAACATCCGGATATTCGTGCCGAATTACCGGCTTACGCCAATTGGCCTACATTCCCACAATTATGGGTAGAAGGCGAACTTGTTGGCGGTTGTGATATCGTATTGGAAATGTATCAACAAGGTGAACTCAAAACCTTATTAGAAGAAGTCGCTGCAAGACATCCACAAGCGTAAAATGTTTTCTAAAAAACCGCACTTTGGTTTTCTCAAGTGCGGTTTTTTTGTGAGTTAATTCCTTGTAAATTGTTTTAATAAAACGATGAAAAATCGAAATCTACTGGAAACCAACCGCACTTTATGATATAAAGCACGGCGTTATTTTGCTGTTTAAAAGTAACGTTTATTTTTTAATTAATTTACTAAAACACACACATATCAGAAAGGCTAAATCGGGGTGCCAAACGGTCGATTGGCTGGATATGTGGAGGCTAAACCCCAAACAAAAGGAAAATTATTATGGCACAAGTTTCTATGCGCGATATGCTTCAAGCAGGCGTTCACTTCGGTCACCAAACTCGTTATTGGAACCCAAAAATGAAACCATTCATTTTCGGACCACGCAACGGCGTTCATATCATCAACCTTGAAAAAACCGTTCCAATGTTCAACGCAGCATTAGCTGAGTTAACCCGCATTGCGAGCAACAACGGTAAAGTATTATTCGTTGGTACTAAACGCGCAGCGACCGATGCAGTGCAAGCAGCAGCATTAGACTGTCAACAATACTATGTAAACCACCGTTGGTTAGGCGGTATGTTGACCAACTGGAAAACAGTTCGTCAATCCATCAAACGTTTAAAAGATTTAGAAACTCAATCTCAAGATGGTACTTTTGATAAATTAACCAAAAAAGAAGCGTTAATGCGTACCCGTGAGATGGAAAAACTTGAATTAAGCCTTGGCGGTATCAAAGAGATGGGCGGTCTTCCGGATGCATTATTCGTTATCGGTGCAGACCACGAACATATCGCAGTGAAAGAAGCAAACAACTTGGGTATTCCGGTATTTGCTATCGTTGATACTAACTCTAGCCCGGACGGCGTAGATTTTGTTATCCCAGGTAACGATGACGCAGCACGTGCAATTCAACTTTATCTTTCTTCTGCTGCTGCTGCGATCAAAGAAGGTCGTGGTAACGAAGCCGCGGTTGCTGAAGAATTAGCGCAAGCCGCAGAATAATTCAGGCGATTGCGATAAGGCGTAAGCCCTTATTAATCAGATGATTAATGAATAAGCAGGGGGCTAAATAGCTCCCTGTATTTTTTAGAGCTAAAAGTGCGGTCTTTTTCCACCGCATTTTAAACTGACAGAGGATTTTAAAATGGCTGAAATCACAGCATCATTAGTAAAAGAACTGCGTGAACGTACCGGCGCAGGCATGATGGAATGTAAAAAAGCATTAGTTGAAGCAAACGGCGACATCGAATTAGCTATCGATAACATGCGTAAATCCGGTCAAGCAAAAGCGGCGAAAAAAGCAGGCCGTGTTGCAGCTGAAGGTGTTATCCTTGCTCGCGTACAAAATGGTTTTGGTGTATTAGTTGAAATGAACTGTGAAACCGACTTCGTCGCAAAAGATGCCGGTTTCTTAGGTTTAGCCAACGAAGTGGCAGACTACGCAGCAGCACACAAAGGCGCAACCATCGAACAACTTCAAGCGCAATTTGAAGAAAAACGTGCCGCATTAGTGGCAAAAATCGGTGAAAATATGACTATCCGTCGTGTTGCTTACATCGAGGGCGATGTTGTAGGCTCTTACTTACACGGCGCGAAAATCGGTGTATTAGTGGCGGGTAAAGGCGCAGACGATGAATTGTTAAAACACATCGCAATGCACGTTGCAGCAAGCCGTCCAGACTATGTTAACCCAAGTGATGTTCCGGCTGATGTGGTTGAACATGAGCGTAACATCCAAGTGGATATCGCAATGCAATCCGGCAAACCACGCGAAATCGCAGAAAAAATGGTTGAAGGCCGCATGAAGAAATTCACAGGCGAAGTTTCTTTAACCGGTCAACCTTTCGTGATGGATCCATCTAAATCCGTTGGTGATTTGTTAAAAGAAAAAGGTGCTGAAATCTCTAACTTCATCCGCTTAGAAGTAGGCGAAGGTATCGAGAAAGTAGAAACCGACTTCGCAGCAGAAGTTGCTGCCATGTCTAAAGCGTAATAGATAATTTAAGTCGAAAATCGCGATAACTCATCTGCGCCTAAATGTGGGATAAAATACCGACAAATTTAGGCGCAGATTTTTTATGAAAACGCTCTAACTCCTTCCACCTCTTACAAAGCCTAAAGATCGGCATCAAAAATGCCGATAAGCGGAGAGTAAGAAAAAGCAGATTAAATTTCTTTGATCACTTCAGTAGATGCATTATTCATCACCGATTCCATGCCTTTTTGCGCGGCAGCCTGTGAGGAATAATATTGACTACGACCGATTTCTTGGTGATTCGCCGCTTTCAACACAAAATACGGTTGATCACTTTTTGTCATGCGAAACTCAAAATTTTTCTCATCTACGCCATTTTTTTGGACGGAAGCAATGCCGTTTTGCGCAGAGGCTTTGGTTTTGTAAAGCTCACTGGTTAAGATCACTTGTCCGTTAGTAGCGATTAAGTTGAACATAAATTGACCGTCTTTGGCTGTTTTTAATTCATAATGTCCTTGTGCCATGTTTACACCTCTTGTTAAGTTAATGTGTTTCGTTATCTAAAATTTCATAAAATAAACGCGACAATCGCGATTAAAAAGAAATTTTAGATGGGGCTAAATGTATAAAAAAAGCCTGTATATCGCAACAGTTAAGTGGAAGAATATGCTAAAATGTCGCCTTTATTTTAGGCAAAGCAACGCTAAACGAGAATACATGATGGCAGGCATTTATCCCCTGAACGGGAGTCTTCAATATTACGCGTGGGGTGGTAACCAGTATCTTCCGGACTTTTTGCATATTACAAAAACGCAAGCGCATTATGCCGAATATTGGCTCGGCGCACACCCTTCAGCGCCATCACAGTTAATCACCACCAATGGCGAACTGTCGTTACTGGATTTTTTACAACAAAATCCCACCGCACTTGGTAGCCAAAGCCGTCAATTATTGGGTAACAATTTGCCTTATTTGCTGAAAATTTTAGATGTCGCCAATCCTCTTTCCATTCAGTTACATCCAACCAAAGAACAAGCTGAAATTGGCTTTGCGCAAGAAAATACCGCCGGCATCCCGTTAAATGATCCGAAGCGCACCTATAAGGATGATAACCATAAGCCGGAAATGATGATTGCTTTGTCCGATTTTTGGCTTTTACATGGTTTTAAAACCAAAGCCAAAATTCTCGATACACTACGCCAACGCCCGTCACTTGCGGAATTGGCAACAAAATTGGCCTCGCAGAATTTAGCGGATTTTTACGCTGACATTATGTTGGCAACACAAGATCAATTAGCGCAATGGCTGTTGCCGATAATTGATGCGCAACAAAAGGCTTACGAGCAAAATCAGCTTGCCATGCAAAATCCGGATTACTGGGTGCTTTACACATTGCACGCCATGCAGATTTCCCGAGACAAGTTAGATGCAGGTTTAATGAGTTTCTACCTGTTCAACATTGTGAATTTGCAGGTTGGCGAAGGGATTTTCCAAGCCACCGGCGTGCCGCACGCGTATTTACGCGGACAAAATATTGAATTAATGGCCTGTTCCGACAACGTCATTCGCGGCGGTCTAACGCCAAAACACGTTGATATCGAACAATTACTAAAAATCATTGATTGCAGCGAAATCGTCCCTCAAATCATCGCGCCGGCACCTCAAAATCAGGTTTACACCTACCCGACGTCCATTGCCGATTTTGCTTTGAGCAATATGCCTTATGCTAAAAATACCGAAATTTCCGACCGCACTTTAAACGGCACGATTCTCTTAGTCATGGCAGGCGAAATCACCTTGGAAACCACACAACAAAAACTCACGTTGAAACAAGGACAAGCGGCGTTCATTGAAGCAGATACAGACTATCGCGTACATGGCATGCAAGAAGGCTATGCCGTGCTAGCCGGATTACCGATTTAACATCGTTTTCATGAAAGAAATACTTAACAACGATTTTTATGACCTCTGATTACATCACAAAAATAGGAACAACAATGACTCAACAGACGTTTATTCCTGGCAAAGATGCCGCCCTTGAGGAAAGTATTGAAAAATTTCAGCAAAAACTGACCGCACTTGGCTTCAATATTGAAGAAGCCTCGTGGTTAAACCCAGTGCCGAACGTGTGGTCGGTACACATCCGTGATAAAGACTGCCCACAGTGTTTCTCTAACGGCAAAGGCGCCAGTAAGAAAGCCGCGTTAGCGTCAGCACTCGGCGAATATTTTGAGCGTCTTTCCACTAACTATTTCTGGACGGATTTCTATTTAGGACAAGACATTGCCAATGGCGATTTTGTGCATTATCCGAACGAAAAATGGTTTCCGATTGAAGACGAGGCGTTGTTGCCACAAGGCATTTTAGACGATCGTTTATTTGACCATTTCGATCCAAATCAGGAGCTGACACCGGAACTTTTGGTGGATTTGCAATCAGGCAACTATGAGCGAGGTATTGTCGCGCTGCCTTATGTGCGTCAATCAGATCAACAAACGGTGTATATTCCACAAAGCATCATTTCTAATCTCTACGTCTCCAATGGGATGTCCGCCGGCAACAGTCAATTTGAAGCGCGCGTGCAGGGATTATCGGAAGTGTTTGAGCGCTATGTGAAAAATAAAATCATCGCAGAAGCCATTAGTCTGCCATTAATTCCGCAAGAGGTGATGGCACGTTATCCATCGATTCAAGCCGCAATTGACAAGCTGGAACAGGAAGGCTTCCCGATTTTGGCATATGATGCTTCTCTTGGTGGCAAATACCCGGTGATTTGCGTCATTTTGCTTAACCCAAATAACGGCACTTGCTTTGCTTCTTTCGGAGCACATCCAAAATTCCAAGTGGCGTTAGAGCGCACCGTGACTGAACTGCTACAAGGTCGTAGCTTAAAAGATTTGGATGTTTTTTCTCCGCCATCCTTCAACAATGACGATGTTGCCGAACACGCCAATTTGGAAACCCATTTTATTGATTCCAGCGGTTTAATTTCATGGGATTTATTCAAAGACACACCGGATTATGAGTTCGCCGATTGGAATTTCTCCGGCAAAGACACCCATGAAGAATACGACAATCTGATGGCGATTTTCCGTGCAGAAAAGAAAGACGTTTACATCATGGACTATAACCATTTAGGTGTTTATGCCTGTCGCATTATCGTGCCGGGCATGTCCGATATTTATCCGGCAGACGACTTAATTTACGCCAACAGCAACATGGGCATGGACTGGCGCGAAATCCTGTTGGATTTACCGCACTTCCACCACGACCAAGAAACCTACCAAGAATTATTGGACGAACTGGATGAGCAAGGCATTGATGATGCTACCCGCGTGCGTGAATTTATCGGCATCGTGGCACCGAAAGCCAGTGGTTGGACAACCTTACGCATTGGTGAATTAAAATCCATGCTTTATCTTGCCTTGGGCGACTTGGAAATGGCTCTAGATTGGGCGAACTGGACCTATAACATGAACAGTTCCGTGTTCACGGCAGAACGTGCCAACTATTATCGCTGCTTAATCAATAGTCTGGAATTGTTTATGGATAGCCAACGTGATCCGCAGCAATATCGCATGGTGTTCGAAAAAATGTATGGCAAAGACGCTGTGTCATTTGCGTGGAGCGCGATTCAAGGTGGCAATCCGTTCTATAACCTGCCTGCCAGTGATGAAACCCTTGCAAACTTTAGTGAACATCAAAAATTATTGGCGGCTTATGCGAAATTGCAAAAGGCAAAACGTGAAAATTGGCAGTAAAGTGCGGTGGGAAAATCTCGTGGATTTTGAACGTTGGCTTTGCTAAGGTTTTTTAATGCGATTTTAAAGGGCGAAGAGATTCGCCCTTTATTTATGGAAATGAGATTATTGAACCAGTAAATAGAAGTTACTGTCACCGCGAATAATATTTAAGGCGATGGCCGATGGCTTACTCTCTAAAATTTTGCGTAACTGACCTAAGTTTTCAACTTTCTGACGGTTAATCCCAATGATCACATCACCGGATTTCAATCCGCGTTGTTCCGCAAGGGAATTTGGTTTGATTTTGGTGATAGCAACACCTTTCACACCTTTTTCGTCATAGTTGTTTAATTCCGCACCGTCTAACGCTGGTAATAATCCATTGGCACGTGTTTGCGTTTGGTCATCTGATTGAAGCGTCACTTTGGCGTTATTTGATTTACCGTCACGCAAATAAGTTAAATCAATTTCTTTGCCTGCACCGGAGGTCGCGATTTTGGCACGCATTTCAGCAAAGCTGGAAATGGCTTGACCATTTATCGCGGTAATCACATCACCGGCTTTGAGGCCGGCTTTATCGGCAGCAGAACCCGGCATTACTTCACTAATAAAAGCGCCTTTCTTCGCCTCAATATCAAACGCTTGCGCTAAATCCGCATTTAATTCGCCGCCTTTAATGCCGAGCATACCACGGCGCACTTCACCGAATTCAAGAATTTGTTGTACTAAATTATTGGCCATATTGCTTGGAATCGCAAAGGCAATACCAGCATTACCGCCGCTTGGGGAAAGAATGGCGGTGTTGATGCCGATTAATTCACCGTTTAAGTTAATTAGCGGACCACCGGAGTTACCACGGTTAACCGCTGCGTCTGTTTGAATGTAGTTTTCATAGGTGCCACTATCGGATCCCATGGAGCGACCCAATGCGGATACAATACCGGAAGTCACGGTTTGACCTAAACCGAACGGGTTGCCGATAGCCACAGTGAAATCGCCTACGCGTAATTTGTCGGAATCCGCGAGTTTAAGTGCGGTCAGATTTTTAGGTTTTTCCACTTGAATGAGTGCTACATCGGACATTTCATCGGCACCAATGACTTTGGCTTTGAATTCACGACCGTCATGGAGCTGAACAGTAATTTTATCTGCATCTTTAATCACGTGATTATTGGTTAACACATAACCTTTTTCGGCGTTAATAATTGCGCCTGAGCCAAGGCCCTTAAAGTTGCGTGGTGCGCGATCACGATCGAACATATCCGGACCAAAAAAGAATTTAAATTCTTCCGGGATGTCGTCATCCATTTGAGCAGCATTGCTTTTTTGTTTGCCTTCCACAGAAATGGACACCACTGAAGGCAACACTTTTTCTAACATGGGCGCCAAACTTGGCATAACTTGACCGGCAGATATTTCTGTTGGGGTTTCTGCCACGCTCATCATCGGGGCAGTTAATACGCTTAATCCGAATGCAATACTAGTTAAAACAAAATTGTGTTTTTTCATTCAATTTTCTCCAATTAAAAACAAATAACACGAAATCTCATCGAGTTTCGGTAATGCTTATGACAAATAAATGGCTTGAATGTTCTGCAATTTTGGGAGCGAATAAATAAAAAAGTGCGGTAGAATTTATCGGCATTTAAAAACACCCGAAAAATCCACCGCACTTTTAGCGACATCAAAGATTATAAATCGAAATCGTCGAAATCTTTGGTGTCTACTTTGGAGTCAATTTGACCCACAAGATAAGAACTCACTTCCACTTCTTGCGGTGCCACTTGTACGTTGTCGGAAACCAACCAGGCGTTGATCCAAGGAATCGGGTTTGAACGTGCTTGGAATGGCAATGGCAAGCCTACCGCCTGCATACGGATATTGGTGATGTATTCCACGTATTGCACTAAAATGTCTCTGTTCAAGCCGATCATGGAGCCGTCTTTAAACAAATAATCCGCCCAGTCTTTTTCCTGTTCTGCTGCCGCTAAGAATAAATCATAGGCTTCTTGTTTACATTCTTCGGCAATTTCTGCCATTTCAGGATCGTCTTGACCTGCCGCCATGATATTTAAAATGTGCTGCGTACCGGTTAAGTGCAACGCTTCATCACGAGCGATGAATTTAATGATTTTCGCATTGCCTTCCATTAATTGACGTTCTGCAAAGGCAAAAGAACACGCGAAAGACACATAGAAACGAATGGCCTCAAGCGCGTTCACGCTCATCAAGCAAAGGTAAAGTTGTCTTTTCAAATTACGTAAGGTGACGACACATTCTTTGCCATCCACGGTGTAAGTGCCTTCACCGTACAGGCTGTAAAGCTGGCTGTCGCGGATTAAATCGTCGTAGTAAGAAGAAATATCGCGCGCGCGTTTGATAATTTCTTCGTTCGTCACGATGTCGTCAAACACGATAGACGGATCGTTCACAATGTTACGAATAATGTGCGTGTAAGAACGAGAGTGGATGGTTTCAGAGAACGTCCAGGTCTCGATCCAGGTTTCTAATTCCGGAATCGATACCAATGGCAACAACGCCACGTTTGGGCTACGGCCTTGAATGGAATCCAACAAGGTTTGATATTTTAAGTTGCTGATGAAAATGTGTTTTTCATGTTCAGGCAACGCCGCGTAGTCGATACGGTCTTGTGACACATCCACTTCTTCCGGACGCCAGAAGAAGGAAAGTTGTTTTTCAATGAGCTTTTCAAACGTCTCATATTTTTGTTGATCATAACGGGCAACGTTAACGTTTTGACCAAAGAACATCGGTTCTTTTAACTGGTCGTTTTTATTTTGTGAGAAAGTGGTGTATGCCATTTTTGTTTGTCCTTTAATCTTATGAGTAAAGTGCGGTCAGTTTTTAAAATATTTTTTCATGCTGGCGCAAGCGTCTTCGCTTGTGCCTTTAGTTTATTTACTTAGCACAAGCGTGGACGCTTGCGCTATCGGATGGGGGAAAGTGGTGTATGCCATATCTCGTCTCCTTGATGTAGGAGTGAATTAGATTCGCCTTTTCGATATTATAAGTTTAAGGGCAAATGTAATTTGCCCCTACTATTGGGAATAGGAAACAAAATTTAAATCATGCTGGCGTAAGCATGGATAGTCGCACTATCAGATATAGCATTTTTTAAAATTTAGCCGATTAATTCAATGTTTATATAATCTTTACAAGATTCAATAAGTTTTGCTATATCATCGTGACTAGGCTTCTCTTTTTTATGGTTAATCTTAACAGTAAGGTAAATGCTTTTTTCATGACATTTCTTCGCAAGTGCTTTCATATAAGTTAAATCATATTTATATTCTAAAGTAATAGCCCTCCCTGTAGGAATTGATTCAATAATTTTTTCTACTTTATGTTTTTCTGATAATTCATCCATTTTTATTCTCCAATATTTTTAGTTATCAAATCTTACACGCCCCACCAGCACAACCATCATCAAGATCCTCTTGTGAATCTTCTGCACCGTCACGGGTGTTTTGATAGTATAGGGTTTTTAAGCCGTATTTGTAAGCGGTTAAGAGATCTTTTAACAATACTTTCATCGGTACTTTGCCGTCTTCAAAACGTTTCGGATCGTAGTTGGTGTTGGCGGAGACGGCTTGGTCTACGAATTTTTGCATGATGCCGACCAAGTGCAAGTAGCCGTCGTTACCCGGGATGTCCCAAAGCAATTCGTAGTTTTCGCCGAGGTTTTCATAATCCGGCACCACTTGTTTCAAAATACCGTCTTTCGAGGCTTTGACGCTCACATGACCGCGTGGAGGTTCGATACCGTTGGTAGCGTTGGAAATCTGAGAAGAGGTTTCCGACGGCATGAGGGCGGTGAGGGTAGAGTTGCGCAAGCCGAATTCTTGAATATCGCGGCGAAGGCTTTCCCAGTCGTAATGCAACTGCTCGGAGGTTAAGCTGTCGATGTCTTTTTTGTACGTATCGATCGGCAAAATGCCTTGTGCGTAAGTGGTTTCGTGGAAATATTCACACGCGCCTTGTTCTTTCGCCAAGTTCATGGAGGCTTTCAATAGGTAATATTGAATGGCTTCGAAAGTGCGGTGTGTTAAATCGTTTGCACTGCCATCAGAATAACGCACGCCGTGTTTCGCCAAGTAGTACGCGTAGTTAATGACGCCGATACCTAAAGAACGACGGGCAAGGGAACTGCGTTTTGCCGCAATCACCGGATAATCTTGGTAATCCAATAAGGCATCTAAAGCACGCACGGCAAGATCCGCTAAATTGTCGAGCTCGTCTAAGTTGTCCAATTTGCCCAAGTTAAAGGCTGAAAGAGTACAAAGGGCGATTTCGCCTTGTTCATCATTAATGTGGCTTAACGGTTTGGTCGGTAAGGCGATTTCCAAGCACAGGTTGGATTGGCGCACCGGCGCCACTTTCGGATCGAACGGCGAGTGAGTGTTGCAGTGATCCACGTTGTGAATGTAAATACGGCCGGTGGATGCACGTTCTTGCATTAATAAAGAGAACAATTCAACGGCTTTTACGGTACGTTTACGAATGGATGGATTCTGTTCGTATTGTACGTAAAGTTCTTCAAACTTGTCTTGATCCGCAAAGAACGCTTCGTAAAGTCCCGGCACGTCGGACGGGCTGAATAGGGTGATGTCACCGCCTTTGATTAAGCGTTGGTACATTAATTTATTGAGCTGTACGCCGTAGTCCATGTGACGCACGCGGTTGTCTTCCACGCCACGGTTGTTTTTCAATACTAACAGGCTTTCAACTTCCAAGTGCCAAATCGGGTAGTACACGGTTGCTGCACCACCACGCACGCCGCCTTGAGAACAAGATTTCACGGCAGTTTGGAAATATTTATAGAACGGAATACAACCGGTATGGAACGCTTCGCCGCCACGAATTGGGCTACCTAGCGCACGAATCGCACCGGCATTCACACCGATACCGGCACGTTGAGAAACATATTTCACAATGGCAGAGGCGGTGGCGTTAATGGAGTCCAAGCTGTCGCCACACTCGATCAACACGCAAGAGCTGAATTGACGGGTTGGCGTACGCACGCCTGCCATGATAGGGGTTGGCAAGGAAATTTTGAAGGTAGAAGTTGCATCGTAGAAACGACGGATATAATCCAAGCGAGTTTCTTGCGGGTATTTGGAGAACAGACTTGCCGCCACTAATAAATAGAGGAATTGGGCGGATTCGTAGATCTCACCGGTCACGCGGTTTTGGACTAAATATTTGCCTTCTAATTGTTTTACCGCCGCATAAGAGAAGGTCATATCGCGCCAATGGTCGATAAAACCGTCCATTTCATCCCATTCTTCGCGGGTGTAATCATCTAATAGGGCGTGATCGTATTTGCCCATGCGCACCAATTTTTTCACATGATCGTATAAACGCGGCGGATCGAAATGGCCGTAAGCTTTTTTACGCAAATGGAACACCGCAAGGCGCGCAGCAAGGTATTGATAATCCGGAGAATCTTTGCTGATTAAGTCTGCAGCTGCTTTGATAATGGTTTCGTGAATATCAGAGGTACGAATACCTTCATAAAACTGAATGTGAGAACGCAATTCCACTTGTGAGACGGACACATTGTCTAGTCCTTCTGCCGCCCATGTAATTACGCGGTGGATTTTATCGAGGTTAATCGGCTCCAGTGTGCCGTCACGTTTGGTGACCATTAATGCTTTATTCATGAAAGACGCTACTCCTTAGATATAGACATAAAACACAATATATAGTTGTAAGTCAAAAAACTTGGCACAAGATAATGTGTTGAGATAAAGAATTCAAGCGATATATTTTTTTATTGCTTAGTTGACATTAAATAACTGATTATTAATTAAAGGAAATTTTGTATGCGCAGAAAATTTACTTGATTAAAATGTATGAATTGGCGCGAAAATGACATCCGAGGAGAAAAAGATTAAAAAAGTGCGGTGAAAAAATACCTTAAATTTTCACCGCACTTTGCAAGGAAGTTTGTTGGCGTTACTTCGTTAAATCATCAAAGAAACGTTTTACACCATCGAGGAAGCTAGAGGATTTCGGGCGCTGTTTGGTTTGTCCTTCCAAGCTTTCTTCAAGTTTGCGTAGCAATGCTTTTTGTTCTTCGTTGAGTTTTACCGGCGTTTCTACCACAATTCGGCAGATTAAATCCCCGGTGTAACCGCCACGTGAGGTAACGCCTTTGCCACGCATACGGAACAATTTGCCGGTTTGGGTTTCTTCCGGAATTTTTAATTTAACGCGTCCATCTAATGTCGGCACTTCAATTTCGCCACCAAGCGCCGCCATGGTGAAGCTAATCGGCACTTCACAATAAAGGTTGTTGCCATCACGCTCAAAAATGTGATGCTCTTTTACATGAATCACCACATACAAATCGCCTGCCGGTGCGCCGTTTTCACCTGCTGCGCCTTCACCGGATAAACGTAATTGATTGCCGGTATCTACGCCTGCCGGAATTTTCACCGAAAGATTTTTCGGTTTATTCACTCTGCCGTCACCGTGACAAACTTTACACGGTTTCTCAATTTTCTTACCGCTGCCATGACAGGTTGGACAAACGGTTTCGGTCATAAAGAACCCTTGTTGACGACGCAGACGACCGGAACCGTGACATTGTGGACAGGTTTCTACCTTAGAACCGGCTTCTGCGCCTGAACCGTGGCAGCTATCACAAGGCGCAAGGGTATAAATTTTAATGTCTTTGGTCGTGCCTTTGACGGCCTCTTCAAGAGTGATTTCTAGGTCATAACGTAAGTCATCGCCACGCACGACACGCTGGCGACCACGTCCGCCACCACCGAAAATATCCCCGAACATATCGCCAAAAATATCGCCAAAATCCGCACCACTAAAGCCTCCGCCAGCACCGAAACCTTGTTCAAAGGCGGCATGGCCGTATTGATCGTAGTTAGCGCGTTTTTGCTTATCGCTTAATACTTCATAAGCTTCTTGGATTTCTTTAAATTTTTCCTCTTTCGCTTTATCCCCTTTGGTTCTGTCCGGGTGATATTGCATCGCGAGCTTTTTATAGGCGCGCTTAATTTCTTTTTCATCAGCGGATTTAGAAACGCCGAGGAGTTCGTAGTAGTCTTGTTTTGCCATAATGTTTCAATTTTCCGTTTAAAATATCAAATGCTACTTCTATGATTATGTATTGTATTATATGAACAATAGTTCTAAACACCAAAATGATGTCAAAGGCAGAAATATCAAGAGCCAACACATGAATTTATTAAGGCATAGCCCGCCTGGCTTATTTTCATTTGTTGACAAGCAAACGAAAGTCAACAAACCAAAATGAGCCGTTTATATTTCTGTTACGATATGATTTTGTCGTTGTTCAAAGAGGCAGGCCGATTGCCTGCCTTGAATGGCATTATTTTGCCGCATTGAAGGCTTGTTCTAAATCCGCCAAAATATCTTGAACACTTTCAATACCACAAGAAAGGCGAATTAATCCTGCGGAAATCCCCGCTTTTTCTAATTCAGTCTCACTTAATTGGCGATGCGTTGAGGTGGCAGGATGTAACGCGCAAGTACGAATATCCGCCACATGCACTTCACGCGATGTCATTTGTAAGGCATTGAGCCATTTTGCCGCTGCGTCTTTGCCGCCCTTGATTTCAAAAGAAATGACTCCACACAAACCGTTTGGTAGGTATTTTTGTTTGAGTGCGTAATCCGTGGAACTGATTAACCCCGGATAGCTTACTTTTGCTACTTGTGAGTGTTTTTCTAAAAACTCAGCGACAGCCTGTGCATTTTCATAATGACGTTGCATACGCAACGCGAGGGTTTCCATGCCGACATTCAACAAGAAGCTGTTTTGCGGTGCCGGTGTTGCGCCTAAATCACGCATTAATTGTACGCGCGCTTTGACAATATAAGCAGCTGGGCCAAAGGCTTCTGTATAAACCAACCCGTGATACGTTTGGTCCGGTGTGCTTAATTGTGGGTATTTGCCGTTATTCCAATTAAAGTTGCCACCATCCGTAATAGATCCTCCAAGTGCAATGGCATGACCATCTAAATATTTGGAGGTGCTATGAATAACCACGTTTGCGCCAAATTCGATTGGGCGGCAAAAATAAGGCGTGGCAAAGGTGTTGTCGATTAGTAACGGTGCCTGCGCAGCTTGGGCTAAGGCAGCAAATTTTTCAATATCTAGTACTCGTAACGCCGGGTTTGCAATGGTTTCGGCAAAAACAGCTTTGGTATTTGGACGAATGGCTTTTTTGAGTTCTTCGAGTGGCAAATCTTGATCCACAAAACTGACTTCAATCCCCATTTTTTTGAACGTGTGTGCAAATAAATTGTAGGTGCCGCCATAGACACAAGAGGAAGAAATAAAGTGATCGCCGGTTTCTAAAATATTCAGCATGGCATAAAACACCGCAGATTGTCCTGACGCGGTACACATTGTCGCTACACCACCTTCAAGTGCGGTAATTTTTTCTTCTGCGGCATTCGTGGTTGGATTTGCCAGGCGAGTATAGAAATAGCCAGCCGCTTGCAAATCAAATAATTTACCGATTTCTTCCGCAGAGTCATAAGTGTAAGTGGTGCTTTGTACGATGGGTTGAACACGCGGCTCACCATTTTTAGGGCTATAGCCGGCATGGAGACATTTTGTTGCAAATTCCATTATGTTTTCCTTGGGGTGCATGTTTTTTGGGGGAGTAAAGTGCGGTCATTTTTTATAAAATTTTACGCACTTTGGGCTTAGCAATGTGGTACAACAGCGATATAAATTTCTACCAAACCATCGGGGTGGTATTTTTCAAAATCCACCGAATAAGCCCGCTTAAGTAAGCCTTGTTGTTCTTTTTTCCAGATCAGTTGCCATGTTTGATAAATTTCATCGACTTTACAACGAAAAACTTCGTAGAAACTCAAATCTTCAATTTCAATCACCGGAATATCAGTCTCTAATACTGCTTCACTTGCAATCGCAAAATCATAGTCTGCTTGGTAATTCGCAGCATAATTAAAATAAATGCCATAACAATAGTGACCTTGTGGCAGTTTATCGAAATTGTTTTGCCAAAGGGTTGGGATGATCTCATTTGCTATGTCGTTATTTAAGCGTTGTTGTACGATTGGGTAGAGTTTTAGCGCCATTTGTTCTCCTGGTTTATTTTTCCTGACTTCACTTTTTTAAATAAAGTCAGGAAAAATTGTGGTTGATGAATACATCAAAAGGGCGTATTGCTACGCCCTTTGATTTAGGTTCAAGTGAAATTATTTATTATCTTTCACTTCTTCAAACTCAGCATCCACAACATCATCATTTGGTTTGCCGCTGCTTTGCGCTTGTTGTGGCTCACCTTGCGGTTGTGCTGTTTGTGCAAGTTTTTGTGCAACTTCTGCAAGAGCTTGAAGTTTAGCTTCAATCACTGCTTTGTCTTCACCTTTTGCGGCAGCTTCTAAGTCGCTTAATGCGCTTTCGATAGCAGCACGATCTGCGGCTGGAACTTTATCACCTGCTTCTTCTAATTGTTTACGTGTGCTGTGTACAAGGTGATCTGCTTGGTTGCGCACTTGTACTAATTCTTCAAATTTACGGTCAGCTTCAGCGTTCGCTTCGGCATCGCGTACCATTTGTTGAATTTCTTCATCACTTAAACCGGAAGATGCTTTAATGGTGATTTGTTGTTCTTTACCTGTGCCTTTGTCTTTCGCAGAAACGTGGATGATACCGTCTGCGTCGATGTCGAAGGTTACTTCAATTTGTGGCATACCGCGTGGAGCAGGGTTGATGCCTTCAAGATTGAATTGACCTAAAGATTTATTGGCAGAAGCCTGTTTACGTTCACCTTGTAACACGTGAATAGTTACCGCACTTTGATTATCTTCAGCGGTTGAGAACACTTGCGATTTTTTGGTTGGAATCGTGGTGTTTTTCTCAATTAAGGTGGTCATCACACCGCCCATGGTTTCGATACCCAATGATAATGGGGTAACGTCTAACAACAATACGTCTTTCACATCACCGGCTAACACACCGCCTTGTACCGCTGCACCAATTGCAACAGCTTCATCCGGGTTCACGTCTTTACGTGGTGCTTTGCCGAAGAATTCTTCTACTTTTTGTTGTACTAATGGCATACGGGTTTGACCGCCCACGAGAATAACGTCATCAATTTGAGACGCTGTTAATCCGGCATCATTTAATGCAACTTTTACCGGCTCAAGAGATTTCGCCACTAAATCTTCCACTAAGGATTCTAATTTCGCACGAGTCAACTTGATGTTTAAGTGTTTAGGACCAGTTGCATCTGCAGTGATGTAAGGCAAGTTCACATCCGTTTGTTGTGCGGAAGAAAGCTCAATTTTTGCTTTTTCACCGGCTTCTTTTAAACGTTGCATTGCAAGCGGATCTTTACGCAAGTCAATGCCTTGTTCTTTTTGGAATTCATCGACCAAATAGTTGATCACACGGTTATCGAAGTCTTCACCACCTAAGTGAGTATCACCGTTGGTTGCCAACACTTCGAATGTTTTCTCGCCACCCACTTCATCAATTTCGATGATAGATAAGTCGAATGTACCACCACCTAAGTCGTAAACAGCGATTGTTTTGTTACCTTGACCTTTATCCAAGCCGTAAGCTAGTGCGGCTGCAGTTGGTTCATTGATGATACGTTTAACTTCTAAACCAGCGATACGACCTGCATCTTTGGTTGCTTGACGTTGCGCATCGTTAAAGTACGCCGGCACGGTAATAACCGCTTCAGTAACCGATTCGCCCAAGAAATCTTCGGCGGTTTTTTTCATTTTTTTCAACACTTCAGCAGAAATTTGCGGAGGTGCTAATTTGTCGCCTTTCACTTCAACCCATGCATCGCCATTATCGGCTTTTGTAATAGTAAATGGCATGATGTCGATATCACGTTTTACTTCAGCATCTTCAAAACGACGACCGATTAAACGTTTGATGGCAAATAAAGTGTTTTTCGGGTTAGTTACCGCTTGGCGTTTTGCCGGTTGACCGACTAATGTTTCGTTATCATTTGTATAAGCAATAATTGACGGAGTGGTGCGATCGCCTTCTGCATTTTCAATTACGCGTGGTTTATCGCCATCCATCACAGCCACACAAGAGTTTGTTGTACCTAAGTCAATACCAATAATTTTTCCCATTTGTTTTCTCCTAATGAAATTTTAAATTCGGTGTAACGATTTACGGATTATAAAATGTGGATTGAATTTTGCATTTCAAGGCATTTCTTTAAAAATTTTTTCAATGCTTGCAAAGTGCGGTTCAAAAATCAGATGGATTTTCTTCACTAGCGTTACCAAAACGTATTGCGATCAAAGCACCTTGGCAGTTCAATCCTGATTCGTTTTGTAAAATAAGGATAAAAATAAGAGATTCAAGAGGAGAATAAAAATTTCGTGGTCTTTTTTCTAAAAAACTAAATTTATGCTAGATTAGCCGAATCATTTTACTTTGATTAATTTTAAGGATAGAGGATATGAAAAAATCAACGTTAGCGGTCGGCGTGATTGTGGCATTAGGTGCGGTTTGGTTGGGTGGCGCATGGTATACAGGAAAAGTCGCCGAAGAAGAGTATGTCCATCAATTTGACTTGCTCAACCAAAACATACAGCAATCGTTTTCTGCGAAAGGATTGTCCGTTGAAGTTAGCCAGGTGGCCATTGAACGTGGTTTATTGAGCTCAAAAACCCGATATGACATTGTGGTGAAAGACCCGAATAAGCCTGAATCTGTCTTTACTTTGCCATTTGAAGGCACTTTATATCACGGTCCGTTACCGCTGAATCAATTATCTCAGTTGAATCTTGTACCAACGATGTTTACCTCCGTTGATAATCTTGTTCAAAACGACACGACAATCTCATGGTTTAAGGTAGCCAAAGGGGAAAATCCTTTATCCATTAATACAACAATGAATTACCAACGCCAAGGTGCAACCAAAATGCATTTTGCGCCCGTGGATATTTCAAATGAAAAAGACACATGGCACCTGGGTAAAACGAATTTAACGCTTGATTTTACGCCACAAGGCATTCGTCAAGCTGATATGACGGTTGACAAGCTGGTTTATCAGGAAGCAGATCAGAAAAAACGCATTCAGTTTAATGACATTAAAGCCATGGCTGAATATCAACCAATCAAAGAGTGGGATCTTCTCTCTACCGGACAACAATGGATTGCTGCCGGTGAGACAAATATCGAAGAAACCGATGAGCAAGGTAAAACTAATCTGCTCACGGTGAAAAACTGGAAAATCGATTTGAATACTGTCAGAAAAGAGGCGTTTCTTGATTTTGCAATGAACCTGAATCTGGAGGGGACACAGTTAAATCAAATTCATTTTGGTGATCTGAATTTGAGTACGGCATTCAATCATCTTGATGGCGAGACATTAAACCAAGTGTTACATGCAAAATTCGCTCAAACTGAAGATGCACCATTAACTGATGCAGAGATTGCACTCCTTCGAAAATTCTTTGATAAACAACCACAATTCGCTTTTCATCCGATGCTAACAACGCAAGCGGGAAAACTGGCTGCGGATATTGATGTGGCGGTGGCGACATCGGATCTTGCTACATTATCCCGAGGAAAAATCTTTAGCTTATTCCATCACTTTATTTTTAAAGTGAATGCCGATAAGGCCGCATTAGTTGAGGTGGCAAGTGCAGCGGAACAAATCTCAGAGAAAGTAGAAAAAGCACAAGCGGATCGCACTGCTGAGATGAAAGTCAATGACAGTTTAAAAACCCCTATTCAACAAGGCATTTTGGTGGATGAGGGGAAACACATAAAATTGGATCTTGTGCTTGAAAATGGCGAACTCAAACTTAACGGAAAAGTCATTCCAGAAGAACAAGTGGCCTCTATCCTCTTTTTAGCCGCAATGTCGATGGGATATTAATCGGCATTTTGATCCATCAAGATCTTAGCGCCTGTACGGCTTTATTATTTTTTGTAACAAGCCGCACGCTATCCGCAGATCAGGAAAACGATGACTAATGGTGAATAATGGCGGCATCTGTAGCCACTTTTTCACCATTATCAAACATCAAGGTCAATGGAAAACGTTCTCCAGCGCGCAACGCCTTGGCAGAATCAAACACCATAATATGCAAGCCACCCGGTTTTAATTGCACGTTGCCGTTAGCAGGAATTGCAATGCCATCGGTGGTAATCATTTTGCCATTTTGTGTACCGTGCAAGACCAAATTTGCCGATTCACTGCTTTGTACCATCGCCAGATTCACAGTTTCGTTGCCATCATTATGCAGTTCCATAAAAATCGCGGTGGGTTCACCGGCTTGTTGAGTGGCAAAAATGATTGGGTTTGTCACGGTAACTTTTGCCAATGCGCTAAGAGGCAAAAGTGCGGTCATAAAAAATAATGTTTTGTAAATGCGTTGCATGGTTTTCTCCTTTTTCATCTCTTTTGAGTTTATCGACCTTGCCGATTGCCTTTCCACTATAGCAGAAAAATGCTATATTACCGCCCACTTTTTCGTATTCTTTTTATTCAATTCTCGTAAAACCTCAATGGCAAATTACTACGATATTACCCTTGCGCTCGCCGGCGTCTGCCAAGCAGCGAAACTCGTGCAACAACTGGCATTAAATGGCGAAGCGGACTCAACCGCATTAGAAACCAGTCTAAACAGTTTATTAAAAACCGCGCCAAATACCACACTCGATGTGTTTGGCGGCGAGCTAAATAACCTGAAATTGGGGTTAACCACACTTTGCGAACAGCTTAACGGCAGCGAGCCGGAACTAGGTCGTTATTGGCTCAGTCTGTTAGCATTGGCGGCAAAACTCAACAAAACGCCAGAAGCCAAACAAGAATTGGCACGCCGCATTCAATATTTACCCACACAGCTGGAACATTACCACTTACTCGACGAACAGATGCTGTCTAATTTTGCCGGCATTTATGTGGACGTTATCAGCCCGTTAGGTCGCCGAATTCAAGTGACCGGCGTCACCCAATATTTACAGCATTTAGGCACACAAAATCGTATTCGCGCCGCGTTATTAGCCGGCATCCGTTCCGCTATTTTGTGGCAACAAGTGGGCGGCACCAAATGGCAACTGCTGTTTTTCCGTGGCAAAATTGCTGCCACGGCGCAACACATTCTCTCTTCTCTTTAACTTCTCTAAATAATGGAGCTTTCATCTATGCAACTTAGCGCGCTAACCGCACTTTCCCCGATTGATGGTCGTTATCAAGACAAAACCGCCCGTTTACGTTATATTTTCAGCGAATTCGGTTTATTAAAATTCCGCGTTACGGTGGAAGTTCGTTGGTTACAAAAATTGGCAGCGACTGCACAAATCACCGAAGTTCCTTCTTTGTCAAAAGAAGCAAACGATTACCTTAACCAAATTGTCGCTAATTTTGCTATTGAAGATGCCGAGCGCATTAAAGAAATTGAAAGAACGACCAACCACGATGTGAAAGCGGTGGAATATTTCCTTAAAGAAAAAAGCGCAGCATTGCCTGAATTGGCGGCAATTAGCGAATTTATTCACTTTGCCTGCACCTCAGAAGACATCAACAACCTTTCCCATGCGTTAATGTTAAAAACAGCGCGCGAAGAAGTCTTGTTGCCGGAGTGGCAAAATTTAATCGAAAAAATCACCGCACTTGCCGAGCAATATAAAACCATTCCATTGCTTTCCCGCACGCACGGTCAACCGGCATCGCCAACCACCGTGGGCAAAGAAATGGCCAACGTGGTGTATCGTTTAAGACGCCAATATAAACAATTACAACACATTGATATTCTAGGTAAAATCAACGGCGCCGTGGGCAACTATAATGCGCATTTGTCCGCTTACCCGAATATTGATTGGCATACCTTCAGCGAAGAATTCGTGACCTCTTTGGGCATTACATGGAACCCGTACACCACCCAAATTGAACCTCATGACTACATCGCCGAATTGTTCGATTGCGTAGCACGTTTTAACACCATCGTGATCGACTTCGACCGCGACCTGTGGGGTTACATCGCATTAAATCATTTCAAACAACGTACTATCGCCGGTGAAATCGGTTCTTCCACCATGCCACACAAAGTCAACCCAATCGACTTCGAAAACTCCGAAGGCAACCTTGGTTTGGCAAATGCCGTGATGGCACACTTAGGCAGTAAATTGCCGATTTCCCGTTGGCAACGCGATTTAACCGATTCCACCGTGTTGCGCAACCTTGGCGTAGGTTTAGGCTACTGCTTAATCGCCTATGCGGCGACCCAAAAAGGCATCAGCAAATTAGAAGTGAATGAAGCCCATTTGCGTGAAGAATTGGATCAAAACTGGGAAGTGCTCGCCGAACCAATTCAAACCGTGATGCGTCGTTACGGCATTGAAAAACCGTACGAAAAACTGAAAGAACTCACCCGCGGCAAACGCGTAGATGCCAAAGCAATGTTTGATTTTATTGAGAAATTAGACATTCCGGCAGAAGAAAAAGCACGCTTGCAACAACTCACGCCGGCAAGCTATATCGGTGCGGCAGTACAGTTAGTGGAAAAGCTGTAATCGATCAATAACCTTTAAAAACACCAAAAAATAAGCGTTCCCAAGTAAATGATGAAATTCAATTTCATGGGAACGCTTTTTAGGCTAATGCTGAGAATCTTATTCTAATCCAATGATTTCCCAACGTTGATGTGAAAGTCCATCAATTTTGTCTTTTTTCACATTTTGAATGTAATCAATCATCATGTTTTGAATGGTACCTTTTTCACGTCCCATCGCTACTTTGGATTCCCATAAAACAGGAATTTGCTGACCTTCCCAAATACCGCCTTTACCATTTAATTGGCCAAAACGATAAGAGTTCATACCGACTTTGAGTTTCATATCATCGGTAATCGCGCGTCCATCCGCTAAAGTTAAGTCCACAATTTTATGGCCACTTTGATTGCGTAAATCAATTTTATATTTCACTCCGCCGAAGATATCGAAGGTGACATATTTAGATTTACCGCGTTTTTCATCATAACGATAATTCGTATCGCCCGGCTGAATCGTATTGAAGTAATCTGCCGACCATTCCATATATTCTTTTAACTGCTTACCGGTGAGTTCATAGACGGTAACATCACCACCGGCATAACGGTAGTTATAAATCACGTCTTTTTTCTTAATCTCACCTTTAGGTAAACGCACGGTTTCATAGTCAAAGGCAAAACTCACCACATCAGCGCCGCTATAGTGGCGTTCCACATCGGTAATAAAAGAAGAAAGACCGGTATCTTTAGAGAAAGCAATGGAAACACCATGATTTTTTTCTTGTGGCACCATATCATGTTCGGTATGTCCGATGACCACATTATTCAAACGGCGCAATTCTTCATGATAAGGACGATAAATTTTCTCAATTTCAGGATCAGCCTCCAACGCTTTCACCGGAACGGTTTTGGCTTCTTTCTTCAATAGCTTAACCTCTTTTTTATCGTTGATATCAAAGGTTAAATCCACTTCGGAAACCACGGTGCCGTAACGGTGCGGTTCAGTGATTAGGGTATCTTTGATGGTTTCGCTCGGTACGTTTTTGTGCATATGGCCAGCAATGACCACATCAATACCATCCACGGCATTAATCACATCACGCATACCGGTATCAGGAATGTTGTTTTCATTATCAATGCCCATATGGCTTACGGCGATAATGACATCCGCACCTTTCGCTTTTAAAGCCGCCACTTGAGCTTTTGCTTCTTCGCTTGGTGAGGTGAATTTCATGTCTTTTAAGTTGCCGGTATCTTCTTCAAACTTGGCGGACATTGGTGTGGTTAAACCAATAATCCCCAATTTCACGCCGTCTTTTTCGATAATTGTTGCCGGTGCAAGATAGCGTTTATCATTCTTTTTATAATAAAAATTCGCGGTTAATTTTTTTGCCTTAATGTCTTTTAAAATTTCATCAAGCGCTTTCATACCAAAATTAAACTCATGATTTCCCAACACAAAAACGTCATATTTCATGGCGTTTAACACTTTAGGTACAGGATGGTCTTTGTAGTATTTTTTCGTTTTAGCGAAAACATCAATTTGGTTGTCTTGAATCGCATCCCCAACATCGACTAACGCCACATTTTTGTGTTGTTTACGAACGTCGTTCACATAAGTGGCAATTTGTGCATAAGAACCGGATTTGTCAGCGACATCTGCGCCATAACTCCAAGGCACAATACGACCATGCACATCGGAGGTTCCAAGAATTTTAATATTGACTTCTTGTGCCACCGCAGTACTCAATGCTGAAAGTGCAAATAGTGAACAAATGACTTTTTTCATAGAATTTTCTTTTGGTAATAAATACGCGACGAATTATATCTATTTACATGGCACAAGCAATAAGGATTCAGCTGAATCTTTCAGTAGATTGAATCTGTCATGAAAAAATGGGAAAACATGAGGAATACAACCGAATATGCCTAAATTCTCAAGGTGAGACAAAACAAGATGGCTACCTAAAAACAGTTAAATAATATGCAGGTGATTGCCTTATGGAATTTTCTTCAGTAAACTAGTGCTCGCAGATCTAATTTGTAATTTCATTTATATCGCAAGTTTGTGTATAGGAAATGACAAAGCCCTTCTTTTGAGCCTTTTCTCATTGTTATACCTTCCTTGTAATACTTTCATTCACCTTAATAGGATAAAAAATGAACGAAGTTTTACAACAGTTCAAACAACAATATTTGATTAAATATTGGAATCCCGTTATCGCCGTTATCGCCGCCGGTTTAATCTCGGCCTATTATTTCGGCATTACCGGTACGTATTGGGCAGTCACCGGCGAATTTACCCGTTGGGGCGGCCATGCACTACAAACCTTGGGCATCGATGTTTCCGATTGGAGCTACTACAAAATTATTGGTATGCAAGGCACGATTTTCACCCGTGTTGATGGCGTGATGATCTTAGGCATGTTTGCCGGTTGTATCTCCGCGGCCTTGTGGGCAAATAATGTGAAATGGCGTAACCAGCCACACAAACGCCGTATCGTGCAAGCCTTAATCGGCGGAGCCATTGCCGGCTTCGGCGCACGTTTAGCCATGGGCTGTAACCTTGCCTCATTATTTACCGGCATTCCACAATTTTCCGTACACGCTTGGTTTTTCACTATTGCCACAGCACTTGGCACTTACGCCGGCGTAAAAGTCACTTTATTGCCGATGTTCCGCGTGAAACTGGAATTGAAAAAAGGCGCCGCGAAATTACAAGAAAGTGATCCGAAAAGAGCACAACGCCGTTTTTGGATCGGCATGGTAGTTTTCTTCGCTTACCTCATCGCCTCTCTTTATGTAATGACCCAATCCATCAAACTCGGTTTTGCCATGTTGTGTGGTTTAGCATTTGGTTTACTTATCGAACGTGCGCAAATCTGCTTCACTTCCGCGTTCCGCGATCTCTGGGTAACCGGTCGCGCTTACATGGCAAAAGCCATTATTTTCGGCATTCTTGCCGGCACTATTGGTGTCTTCAGCTACATTCAATTAGGCGTTCCGGCAAAAATCATGTGGGCAGGTCCGAATGCGATTATCGGCGGTTTATTATTCGGTTTCGGCATCGTGTTAGCCGGCGGTTGCGAAACCGGTTGGATGTACCGCGCGATGGAAGGTCAAGTACACTTTATGTGGGTGGGTATCGGCAACGTTATCGGTTCTACCTATCTCGCCTACGCTTGGGATGATTTGGCACCGGCATTGGCGCTTGACTACGAAAAACTGAACTTACTGAAAGAATTTGGTCCGGTCGGCGGATTATTAGTGAACTACGGTTTATTGATTCTCTGCTTAATTGCTGTCGTCTGGTGGGAAAAACGCTTCCTTGCCAAAGCAAAAGCCAAAATCGCCGCTCTCGCACAGGCGTAAAAGTGCGGTTTGATTTGACATTATTTTTATTTCACAGAAGGAAAACACACTATGGCATTTACCGTTGTGCACAAATTAGATAAAGATCCAAAAGATATCGTTCCGGATTACACCATCGATACCGTGGGCGAACCTTGTCCGTATCCGGCTATTGTTATGTTGGAAACCATGCCGGAATTAAAGGAAGGCGAAATTCTGGAATTACTCAGCGACTGTGCACAATCCATCAACAACATTCCGGTGGACACCAAAAACCATGGTTATACTTTATTAAGCGTGGAACAAGATGGCACAAAATTACGCTATTTGATTCAGCGTTAAGCATTAAAAAATCCTCTCGATATATGAACAAGGCTGACAACCGAAATTCAACATATAAGAGGATTATTTACCCCTTTGTAGCGTGCAACTTGTTGCACGAACGATGAAACCCGATGCGTAATTCACGATTTTGTGCGTAGCGTGTAACTTGTTGCACGAATGATGAGCCTCGATGCGTGATTCATGATTTCGTGCGTAGCGTGCAACTTGTTGCACGAATGATTTACCTCGATGTGTAATTCACAATTTCGTGCAACACGTTGCTTGTTACGATGCTAAGCATTAAAAAATCCCGAAATCTTCGGGATTTTTTTATTCTTGAAAAAATCACTCCCTCTTCGCCACAAAAACAAGTAGAATACGCCAAATTTTTATTTACATCCTTTGAGGTATCTATGGACATTTTAATCAGCATTATCGGTATTTTTGTGCTGTTAGGGATTGCCGTTTTATTCTCTAACAATCGCAAAGCGATCAATTTACGTACTGTGTTTGGCGCACTGGCCATTCAAATCGCTATCGGTGCTTTCGTGCTTTATGTGCCGGCCGGACGTCACGCATTACAAGCGGCATCCGATTTTATCGGCAAAGTTATCGGTTTTGGTAATGAAGGGATTAGCTTTGTTTTTGGTGGATTGACTGACCCAAGCCAAAGTTTCGGTTTTATCTTCGCTATTAAAGTATTACCGGTGATTATCTTCTTCTCTGCACTCATTTCCTTACTTTATTACATCGGTGTGATGCAATGGGTCATCAAACTTATCGGTGGTGGGTTACAAAAATTATTAGGTACCTCAAAAGCGGAATCCATGTCAGCTGCCGCAAACATTTTCGTGGGGCAAACGGAAGCGCCGTTAATTGTTAAGCCATTTATCGGTCGTATGACCCAATCTGAATTATTCGCTGTGATGGTGGGTGGCGTGGCTTCTATCGCCGGTTCTGTGATGGCAGGTTATGCCGGAATGGGCGTGCCGTTAACTTACTTAATCGCCGCTTCTTTTATGGCTGCACCGGGTGGTTTATTATTCGCTAAAATCATGTTTCCACAAACGGAAAAAACCGATGATATGTTAAAAGAGGGCGCGGATGTGGAAAAACCGTCCAACGCGATTGAAGCCTTAGCAAACGGTGCGCGTGACGGTATGCACTTGGCACTGAATGTAGGCGCGATGTTAATTGCGTTTGTGTCTGTAATTGCCTTAATTAACTGGATTTTAAGTAGCTTAGGTGGCATTGTTGGTGAACCAAACTTAACTTTACAAGTGATTTTAGGTTGGATTTTCAAACCATTGGCATACTTAATCGGGATTTCTTGGGAAGAGTCCGCTATTGCTGGTCAAATGATTGGTTTAAAATTAGCGGTGAACGAATTTGTGGGTTATTTAGAATTTGCTAAATATTTACAACCGGATTCTGCTGTAGTGTTAAGTGATAAAACAAAAGCGATTATTACCTTCGCACTTTGTGGTTTCGCTAACTTCAGCTCCATTGCAATCTTAATCGGCGGCTTAGGCGGTATGGCACCAAATCGTCGCGGTGATGTTGCGCGTTTAGGTTTAAAAGCGGTGCTTGCCGGTTCATTATCTAACTTAATGAGTGCAACGATTGCCGGATTATTTATCGGTTTGAGTGGTGCTGTGCTATAAAGTGCGGTATGATTCCACCACGTTTTTTATGATGACACCACGACCCGTTCGTGGTGTTGTCGTTTATAGGCAACGAAAACGTTTGCGCTAATTTTAGTTCACCATGTCAATAAAGAGGAAAAGACTATGACTCCACATATTAACGCGCCAGCCGGTGCATTTGCTGATGCCGTATTAATGCCGGGCGATCCGCTTCGTGCGAAGTATATCGCAGAAACTTTCTTAGAAAACGTGCAAGAAGTGACCAACGTTCGCAATATGTTGGGCTTTACCGGCACCTATAAAGGTCGCCGCATTTCTGTGATGGCACATGGTATGGGGATCCCTTCCTGTTCCATTTATGCGAAAGAACTTATTACGGAATACGGTGTGAAAAAACTGATTCGTGTCGGCTCTTGTGGTGCCGTCCGCATGGATGTCAAAGTGCGTGATGTGGTTATCGGTCTTGGTGCGTGTACCGATTCCAAAGTCAATCGTATTCGTTTTAAAGACAATGATTTTGCAGCGATTGCCGATTTCGGTTTAACGCAAGCGGCGGTACAGGCAGCGAAGGAATTAGATGTTAAGGTTCGTGTCGGTAATTTATTTTCTGCAGATTTATTCTATACCCCGGATGTCGCCATGTTTGACGTGATGGAAAAATACGGCATTCTAGGCGTAGAAATGGAAGCCGCCGGTATTTATGGCGTGGCAGCAGAATACGGTGCGCGCGCATTGACTATCTGTACCGTATCCGACCATATTCGTACTCACGAACAAACCAGTGCGGAAGAGCGTCAGTTGACGTTTAATGAAATGATTAAAGTTGCGTTAGAAACCGTGTTAATTGACGATAAGGCTAACTAGTCAACTCCTGGAATGTTGCCTAATTTGCGTCATTTGGCAGCATTCTTTTGAGTGTGTTATCGCGGTATAAAATGAGCGCGACAGTTTGACTTCAAGGGAGTTATTTAAGGCTTAGTTTAAGGCTTAGAAGGAAGCGAGTTGCTATACGATGCTAAGTTAAAATGCAAAGAAGCAAGGTAACCAATGTCAATAAATACGAAAATAATCCGGCTTGGCTATTGTTCAACACGGGTAAAACGAGTATAGTTCTGCACGTTTTTAACAGATAAATTTCATCTCTTAACGCATATCAATGAGGTTTTTATGGGTGGCATTAGCATTTGGCAATTGGCTATTTTGGTTTTAATCATTGTATTGTTATTCGGTACGAAGAAATTGCGTACGTTAGGTACGGATTTGGGCGAGTCTGTAAAAGGCTTTAAAAAAGCCATGAATGAAGAAGCCAAACCGGCTGATGCAAGTTTCGATAAAGTGGAACAAAAGCAAAAGGCACAACCGGAACAAGAAAAAAGCAAAGAAAAAGAACAGGCATAATCCGTGTTTGATATTGGTTTTTCTGAGGTTGTCTTAGTTTGTATTGTGGGCTTAGTGGTACTAGGCCCACAACGTTTACCGGTAGCCATTCGCACGGTCATGTCTTGGGTGCGAACTGTTCGTGGCTTGGCGGCGAATGTACAAAATGAGCTAAAACAAGAATTAAAATTGCAAGAGTTGCAAGACAGCATTAAGAAAGCGGAAAGCTTGAATCTTAAGGCGCTGTCTCCCGAATTGGGCAAAACCGTTGAGGAATTAAAAGCCTCTGCGGATAAGTTGCGTGCCGATTTGGAACAAAAAGCAGCACAAAGTAATACTACGTTGCAAGATCAAATTAAGGAAATGAAAAGTGCGGTAGAAAATTCGGATGAAAATGACAATATTCATCCCGGTTCAAATGATCGCAACCCAATGGCTAACTATGACATTCTTGATGTTGAAGATTTTTCCGAACAAAATACAGAAGCCTTAGCCGTTGCAGAAATGTCGCGAAATACGACCGCACTTTCGCCGGCAGAACAGGCGGAGCAAGAAGAAATTGAGCTAGATGACAAACTGGCTTATTACATCAATCAATATGATCCGGATAATCCTTTGCCGGCCAATTCAGAAAATGCCCATTCGGAGAAAACCGAACAATCCTCAAATAAAAGCTAGGGCGTAACCCTCAATTAGGATAATTTATGACCAGCGTTGACGATACTCAACCCCTCATCACTCATCTGGTAGAACTGCGCAACCGTTTATTACGCAGCATTATTTTCGTTGCTGTGGTATTTGTGGCGTTAGTTTATTTTTCTAACGAAATTTATAACTTTGTGGCAGCACCGTTAACTGCAAACTTGCCAAACGGTTCCAGCATGATTGCCACCAACATCGCCACCCCGTTTTTCACCCCAATTAAACTGACCGGCGTTGTCGCCATTTTTATTTCCGTGCCATTTTTGCTTTACCAAATTTGGGCGTTTGTGGCACCGGCGTTATATCAACATGAAAAACGCCTGATTTATCCACTATTATTTTCCAGCACGCTGTTGTTTTATCTCGGCGTAGCTTTTGCTTACTATGTCGTCTTTCCATTAGTGTTCAGCTTTTTAACCAAAACGGCACCGGAAGGGGTGGCAATTGCAACCGACATCAGTAGCTACTTAGATTTTGTACTGACGTTATTCTTAGCTTTCGGTGTTTGCTTTGAAGTGCCGGTGGCGATTATTCTGTTATGCTGGACTGGTGTTACCACACCGGAAGATTTAAAAGCCAAGCGCCCTTATATTATTGTCGGTGCGTTCTTTATCGGCATGCTTTTAACTCCGCCGGATGTGTTCTCACAAACCTTGCTTGCGATTCCAATGTGTTTGTTATTTGAAGTGGGTGTATTCTTTGCGCGATTTTATCGTCCGCGTGAAGAAGACGAGGCCACTCAAGATGAAAACAACACAGCTAATCACTAATTCAATTCGGGAGATAATATGACACAACAAATTTTTACCGGTTTTCCAACCCGCCGTTTACGCCGTATGCGTAAACAGGATTTTAGTCGCCGCTTAATGGCAGAACATAAACTGACTGTTGATGATCTGATTTATCCCGTATTTATTATTGAAGGCGAAAATCATCGTGAAGCGGTGCCTTCCATGCCAAACGTAGAACGTTTAACCATCGATCAACTGTTAATTGAAGCAGGTTTATTGGTGAAATACGGTGTGCCGGTGATTGCGCTGTTTCCTGTGGTGGAACAGGCGAAAAAATCCTTAATGGCGGAAGAAGCCTATAATCCGAACGGCTTGGTACAACGTGCAGTAAGAGCGCTCAAAGCCACCTATCCTGACCTTGGCGTGTTAACCGATGTGGCACTTGACCCTTACACTCTACACGGACAAGACGGTATTATTGATGAAGAAGGCTACGTGCTGAACGACATCACTACCGACATATTAATCAAACAAGCGCTGTCTCATGCCGAGGCTGGCGCAGATGTCGTTGCGCCAAGCGACATGATGGACGGTCGCATTGGCAGAATCCGCAGTGCCTTGGAAGAAAAAGGCTTTATTAACACCCTCATCATGGCTTACTCCGCTAAATATGCCTCCAACTATTACGGTCCATTCCGTGATGCAGTGGGCTCTTCCGGCAACTTAAAAGGCGGTGATAAAAAGACCTACCAATTAGATCCAGCCAACAGCGACGAAGGCTTACAAGAAGTGGCATTAGACTTGGAAGAAGGCGCTGATATGGTGATGGTGAAACCGGGTATGCCGTACTTAGATTTAGTCTATCGCGTAAAACAACAATTCGGCGTACCAACCTTTGCCTACCAAGTGTCCGGTGAATATGCTATGCACATGGCAGCGATTCAAAACGGCTGGTTAAAAGAAAAAGAATGCATCATGGAATCCTTGCTTTGCTTCAAACGTGCCGGCGCCGATGAGCAGCACCGAGCAGTCGGCCAGGTTCTCGAAGATCTGCTCGCCCAGGCGCACGCTGGCAGCCGACATCGAGACCGACTGGGCGCCGATGGCGGTCTGGGTGCGCACTTCCTTGGCGACCGAGAACGAGCGCTGGAACAGCTGGTGCAGGTGGCTGCCCAGCATGTTGGAATCCTGCGCCACGCGCGCGGCCGTCTTCATCTGGCCCAGGATCTGGGGTTCGCCCAGCACCATGGAATCCAGCCCGCTGGCCACGCGGAAGGCGTGGCGCACGGCGCCCTGGTTGGGCAGCAGGTACAGGTGCTCGGCCAGGTTGCCTTCGCCGTCCACACCCCTGTGGCGGCCGATCCATTCGGTCAGTGCCTGACCGGCCTCGTCGGGGGCGTCGGTCTTGCAGTAGATCTCGGTCCGGTTGCAGGTGGACAGGATGGCGGCTTCGGGGGCCAGCGACTTCAGGTGGCCACGCAGATCGGACAGGGCCGTGCCGATCGCCTCCTTCGTGGGGAAGGCGAGCTTCTCACGCAGCGCCACGGGCGCCGTGTTGTGGTTGAGTCCGAGCGTCAGCAACGCCATGTCGAATGCATCTATACGTCCTGCATGCCTTGCGGCAGGCAGATTTCAAAACACGCGCCCCCGGTGGGGTGATTGAATACACGGATGGTACCGCCGTGGCGGGCAATGGCTTTGTGAACCATCGCAAGGCCCAGCCCGGCACTGCCCTGGGACGACTTCTTGCCACTGGTCTCGGAGCCCGCCGATTGCCAGAAGGGCTTGAAGATGAACGCCTGCTTGTCGGGCGGCACGCCGGGGCCGTGGTCTCGGATGGTAATGCGGAAATGCGGCGCCTGATTGACCAATGTCACTTCGATGCTGCTGTCGATGGGACTGTGGCGGATTCCGTTCTCCACCAGGTTGGAGAAGGCGCGGCGCAGCAGGTCGGCGTCGCAGCGCAGGATGGCCGCGTCCACCGGGTTGAAGGTCAGGCGGACCTTCTTGGCGTTGGCCGAGAACCAGGCCAGGTCGATCACTTCGGTGAGCAGGTCGTTGAGGTCGTGCTCCTCGGGCTGGATGGGCTTGATCTCGGCGCGGGTGTAGGCCAGGAAGCCGTCGGTGAGTTCCAGCGCGCGGCGCGACTGGCGGGCCAGTTCGTCCAGACCGGCGCCACGCTCGGTGCTGTCGGTGGTGGTGCGCAGTTTCTCGATGATGGCCAGGATGGTGGCCTGGGGCGAGCGCAGGTCGTGCGAGAGGAAGGAAAGGGTTTCCTCGCGCTCGCGGTCGGCCAGGCGGCGGGCCGTCAGGTCCACGAACTGGATCATCCAGCGA
>ERZ773056.5-NODE-5-length-115187-cov-10.459829_pt1 | contig 115187 bp, 107 predicted proteins | sample MGYA00580857_ERZ773056 | MGnify/ENA primary metagenome ERZ773056 (study PRJEB29015, sample SAMEA2737996) | human oral metagenome | biome: human oral; feature: human-associated habitat; material: dental | place: China | collected 2114 ... | reverse complement strand
ATGTTCTGAATCTTGACATTCTCGACATCGATACCCCATTTGTCGGTCTCGGCATCGACAATTTCTTTAATCTGCTGTGAAATCTCCTCACGCTTGGCCAAGAGATCGTCCATATCGACATTACCGGTGACGTCGCGCAGGGCAGCCTGGGCAAATTGGCTGGTGGCATAAATGTAGTTGGTCGTCTCCAGCACCGCCTTTGGCGCGTTAATCACTCGGAAATAAACTACCGCGTCAACGCCGACAGTGACGTTGTCTTTGGTGATGACTTCTTGTTTCGGCACATCAATTGGCGTGGAGCGCACATCGACCATCATCATCGTCTGAAAAATCGGCACCACCACCCTTAGGCCCGGCTCGCGTACGCCAGTAAATTTACCGAGCGTCAGCACCACGCCGCGCTGGTATTGATTGACCACTTTTATGCCGCTCAGCACATAAATAGCCACGATGACTAAAATTACTATCATTATTTCCATAAATACCTCCTATTTATATAATGATATTCTAGCACCAAAGCGGTATAATAACCATATGAACAATGATCAGCAAAACGCGAATCCGCAGTCGCCAGTTTCACAGACAACACCAACGATGCAGCCAATGCCCGACCAACCGCCGCAAGCGACACAGCCGTTACCTAGTCAATCACCGCAAATGGCAAACCAACAGTTAGCAGTAGAACCTGAGGCGGAGGCGGCTACAAACCCCAACGACGCTCCTAAAGGTATTATTCAGCAGCATCGAGAGTTTGTTAATAGTAGTAATAATATTGTTTTTCATCTAGCGCGCAGTACAACAATTACCCTGATTGTTTTCTTCGTCGGGGCTTTTTTGATGTTTATTACTCGCATGCAAGACGAGCCGTTTTTTGGACCTGTAATAGTTAATCTTTTCTTGGTACCGTTTTGTTTGACTCTCGGGACGGCTCATTCACCGTTAGCGAGGCTGCGGCTATGGCGAATTGTAAGTTCAATCATGCTGATGCTGAATGTAGGCATGCTATTCATGCATGGTTTATTTGGTATCGCAAAGGACAACGACCCCAATCCTGCGATTGGCAATATGCCGCTGTGGATGCTGCCTGCCGAAAAATCCTTGATCACAGTACTCGCGTATATGGTATTTATCATTCCGCCGGCTATTGTTTTCTTGGTTACTACACTGAAGTATTCTAAGGCTACCCAGCTAAAATAGGCTGTTCACGTCAGTAAATACTTATAATCAGTCAAGCTTTGAATATGTGCTAAGTAGGTTGACATAATACCCCCATGGGGTATATAATGACTTTATGGATACAGCAGATATCAAGCGGCGAGCTCTGCACCGCATAAAAATTATTTTAGGGCAAATGCGCGGACTAGAGAAGCAGATTGCCGACGACGCATATTGCATGGATATTTTGACGCAAAGCCTGGCGCTGCAAAAGTCGCTGGCATCACTTAATAAGCTCATTTTGGAGCGGCACTTGCGCACGCACATTGCTGACAAAATGGCCTCAGGCGATGAAATCCAGCAAAATGAAGCCGTCGAAGAGCTACTTAATCTATACGAGTTAAATAATATAAGGACGAAATGATGCACCACGAATCTCATTCTCACTGCAACACAAAAACTTCAACCAAACGCATGGCATTAGCAGCGACCTTGCACTGTTTGGCGGGCTGCATGATCGGCGAAATGCTAGGCGTCACCATCGGCACGCACGCTGGATTTACACCGCACGCCACGGTAATTTTGGCATCGGTTTTGGCATTTACGTCTGGCTATACTGTATCAACTATCCCGCTGATAAGCGCTAAGCTATCGTTCATCAAAGCCTTCAAATTGGTTTTCGCTGCCGATACGTTATCAATTCTGTCGATGACCATCGTTGACAATGTCATCATGCTCGTTGTGCCAGGCGCCATGAACAAAGACCTCACTCATCCGATGTATTGGACAAGCCGGCTGCTATGCATGACTGCCGCGTTCCTAGTGTCGTACCCTGTTAATTTATATTTATTGCGCCGCGGTAAGGGTCACGCGCTGACTCATCAGTATCACCACCATAATAAATAATAACGGCGCGCGAATAAATTCCAAGGAGCCTTGGCTTTTTCCTTGCCAGCTCGCCAGATTTTTAGTACAATCATAAGGTAAATTTGTGGCTCTTTAGCTCAGTTGGTAGAGCAGAGGCCTGAAGAGCCTTGTGTCACTAGTTCGAGTCTAGTAGGAGCCACCAGTAAAACACTCTCTTTGAAACAAGAGGGTGTTTTTCTTTTGGTATGATGTAATCGAGGTTGCCTTGGCTTTGTAGAGTGAGTTACGAATCAAGTGGTGTTTGTATATAGGGGAAGCTATACCTACTCACCCACAAGCAAGACATTGTGTATAATAAGCACTATGAAATCGCTCCGTCAGTCCACACCGCTCTCCTGGCAACGCCTTGCTCTGTTTGCACTCTGGGTTATACTTGCGATTGCACTGTGCAGTGCTATTATGTATGGTGCTCTGTTTTTTATATCACGCCACGTGCAGCCCCATCCAGTCCAGCAGCTTAGGCAAAAAGAGGAGTTCCCAGCGATAGACACGAAGAAGTTATCGTCCGTCCGAGCGAAGATCATCACAACTGCCCATCAGCAATTTGACACTCCACAGCCTGGTACATTCTATAGCCAAGGCGAGCGGCAAGATTGGTGTGCAAACTTCGTTAGCTGGGTGTACCAGCAAGCGGGTGTGCCATTTATCAACCCACACAATGGTGGCTGGCGCATCCCTGGTGTGCGCAGCCTCGAAACGTACTATCGCACGACTGGTCGCTGGCACCCAGCCGATAGCAGCTATACGCCCCAGCCAGGCGATGCCATCCTCTACGACACAACCAGTCAACGTGGTGAGCACGTTAATATCCTCCTGCGTTACCAAGATGGCAAACTCACCACCGTTGGTGGTAACGAAGGCAACGCGATCCACGTTAGTACAATCGAGCGAGCGGCCGTTGGCAAAATTCGTGGCTTTGGTGCGGCGGAGTAGGATACGTATCTTTTCTGCGTTATTCAATAGATGGTGAGAATTGGAGTATAATTATTTTCTGCTTCTCCAAAAGCAAGAGGTGAGTACACAATAGCCACACGTACATATCCTAGAATAGTGACGGAACGAAGTGCGCAAGAGCGAATAGTATGCGATTCATAGAATAAAGGGCTTGAAATTTTACGCACTATTCCATATAATACAACTCAGCAACATGCGGGTTTAGCTCAGTTGTTAGAGCGCTTCCTTGCCATGGAAGAGGCCAGGAGTTAGAGTCTCCTAACCCGCACCATACAAAATGCGAACAAATGCACCTTTGCCAGGTGCTTTTTTATTGCAAAATGTAATGCAGACACCACTACTGGTGTCCGTCACACACTTTACCAATAAAATGGCATATTTCCTCAAAACAGGGAGCACAGGCTATCTCGTTATTATTCATAAAAGCGAAAATATACTCGGTTAAGGTAGTATATACACCATTCCGAAAAAACTAATAACATGTTATTCTGTGTACAGAACAACATGAGGAGCAAAAAATGAGTATTGCGTTACATAAACTTCCCGCAGTTATGGCACGCTGGGCGCGCACCAACGAAACCTCAGAGGAAATCGCTCAAATGACAACCAAATTCATAAATGAACTGTCGCCAGAGATTGACATATCGGAGTGGGGAAAGCCAAACAGTGTCAAGAATGTCGATGCTAATAGCATCGCAAACTATATCAAAGAGACGGATAGGCTCGACGACATGTCAAGTCCTGAGCTTGACGGATACAGGTTGACACTAGGAGTGTACGACACTCCCTCAACTACAGATCTCCTAACAAGCCTTAACATCAACGCTGGGGCAGCAGAAATTCCGCGTTTAATACCTTCGCCAAGCGCGATGCAGACATTCTACAATTCAGAATGGAATGGCATCAAGGAGCTAGGAATGTGTTCCATGACTGCGATGATCGCTGCGTTCGATCCGATCGTCGTTTCCTTTCATGATGCAGAACTAAACTTGTGCGACCCTCGACGTGATTCTTGGGCAGTCCCTTTGGGGTACTACGTTTGGATTAATGATTCGGTTGGCCCCATTAAATCCTTCGCTCCGGGGCTCCAAGTTACCCGCCTGAAAAATGGAACTCTCATTACTGTTCCGGACGAATGGCCCGCAGAGAAAGTCGCAGAATCATTGCTAGAAACATACTCCCAGAACAACATTAGAGATATACCAAGGTAAGATTGAAATTGCACCTTTGCTGCACTTGACGATGATTCTTCTACTAACCTGGATGTGAATCTGTTACTGTCTAGACGATTTTCCAGGATATGCCGCTGATAGACTGGGGCTAGTTTAAGATGAATATGGACAGCTCAAAAGAGTGGGTTCTCAAAAACAGAAGATACAAACACAAGAAAAGTCTACTCAGACAGTGCAGCACGAAAATGACGACATAGGCAGGAGTATATACTATAGTGTTGTTGTGCTGCGATCGTGAGTAATATCTAAGAGATCTACTGCACGGGACTAAGCAGGTAATGTGTACTTAATATACACTTGTTATATATTGGGAGATTATACCTTACTTAACATACTTTGCATAAACTTCCTTTAATAAAATTTGTTTCGCATACATCTCTCACCGTGCTCTAGCAATCACCTCCTGATATCGCTCGACATAATTTTGCGCCATAATATTGGCAGAGAATTTTTGCTCAATGCTGGCGCGACAGGCGGCTGGGTCGATCTCGTCTACCCGGTTGGCGTAGGCAAAGAACTCATCTTGGTTGTTCGCAAGGAAGCCATTGACGCCGTGGGTGATAATCTCGGGCATGGCACCGCGCTTCATCGCCACAACGGGCGTGCCGCAGGCCAGCGCCTCGATGACTGCCATGCCAAAGGGCTCATCCCACTCGATAGGGAAGAGCAGCGCCTTGGCGTTGGCCACGAAGTCGAGTTTTTTCTTGCCGCTGAGGTTGCCTGCATAGGTGATGCGCCGATGTTTGAGAACGGCCGGGAGGATGTGGTCGCTATAGTAGCGGAATTCTTCGTTGCGTCGGTAGTTGGTGAGTGGGTTAGAGAGCTCGAGGAGCAGCTTGCGGTTGCTGCCGATCCCTGCGACTGTGCCCGCCATGCGGAGGCGCTTCTTGTGCTGGGCAGCGTAGGATACAGCGGTAGCTTGGCCTTTGTCTTGGGTGAAGCGGGCGAGGGTGATGTAGTAATTTTGCTTGTGCGAGACGAAGGGGAAGGCGTTGCAGTCAATAGCGTTGTGCACAGCTGGTAGCAAGTGGGGACGGATCTCGCGTGGGGCTTTGCGCGCCATTGCCTCCGAGATGCACGTCATGTAGAGGCGGCCAGGATTCATATATTTGAGTTGTGGGCGATTATCCATTTGCCCCGCCTCAATAGTCTGCGGCGTAGAAAATGGTGGCCCATGAAAGGTATGCAACACTGGTGGTAATCCTGGTATGCGGCTCACTGGTGAGAAAAAGGCTGGCCCAATGTAGGGGTTGTGGTCGTGAATGATATCAAAATGGCCATCGGCTTCGATGGCGTGGAGAGTAAAATTGAGATGAGTCTGGAGGGCTTGAAGTGGTGCGTCATAGTAGGGATCATCGATGGTATCGAAGAGCTCGCGCTTGTAGTATGAGTGGGTTGGTGTGCCGTTGCGCATCCGCCGTGCGCCATTGGCAAAGAGCTCTACCTCGACATCATCGCGTTGCTGCAGTGCACGCACCAGGCTTTCGACAACGAGCTCGATGCCGCCATAGCCTTTGATAGGCAGAGCGAGCCACGGTGGGGCAACAACTGCCACTCGTAGTGGCCGTGGGGGGGGTACTGCGGGGCGATCACTTGACGAACATTGTGTATCATTTCGTAGCATCATATAGCTAGTATAGCATAATCGAGCAAAATGTGGAGTAGTAGGGTATAATACAGATATGGAGTCGTTTCATATCTTTAAGCCATGCGGCGATCATCTCGTGGCACACCTCTACGAGCATTTGGTGATGCAAACGCTGCATCGGCAGCTGTTTGAGGCAGGGTTGTTTCAGACGATTGACTACCAAGCCTATGGAATCGTCTATTCTGACGCCGGGGTGATGGGGATCGATGTGACGCTCTACACCATGCAGGCCGAGCGCTTTGTAGCGCAGCTGCGCCAGCCAGTGGCGGAGTATGATGATGCGATGATCGACTGTGCGCTGCGGCAGATCATTGCCGAGAAGGGCTATCCGCTCACCTATCACGACCGACTCGCTCTCCACGATGCATTGCACCAGCTTGATACTGAGCCATGGTATGATGCTCAGGATATCGACGTATTGCAGTGCTTGGGCGAGACAGCGCCACGTGGCATCATTGCTCAGCGCGAGGAGTGGGAAGCAGATGTGATGGAGTATACGATTGATATATCGATCGATCTCGAGCCAGGCGACCCGCGAGCGGCCGCCTTCATTGAGCTTACGCATGCGATCCAGGCCAATACCGCTGCGCTACTGCAGCGAACGTATGGGTATTATAACCACGGGTATGATAGAGAGTGCACGGCTGGGCGCCATACCGAGCGGCAATATTTGCTCGTAACTGGCCGCGAGGATCATTCGGCCCAGGTCTACAACTTGTATGAGCTTATGATCCGGATGATTCGAGCCCAGGGTGGCTGGCAGCGCCTCTTAGAGCGCTTGCAGACGGTTGACTATCGAGAACAGTCTGCACCCTCCATCGTCAGCATGATCGATGACCTACAGATGATTGTCGGGGCGCGTGGCTGGCATCGAATTGCTACAGCGGAGACAGTGGATGACCTGCTCGATCGCCTGACAATAACAGTGGTCGCACAGTGACAAGATACGATGCGGTGAGGCTTTACGATATGCACCGCAATTATGCACATTACCCTAGGCAAACCAGCTGCCAGTGTGATACTATAAGCAGTAAGGAAGGTCTGATATAATTCGGGCCGTTATTTTATGTTATGACAGATCCACAGTATATTCGTAATATTGCAATTATTGCCCACGTCGACCACGGCAAAACAACGCTACTTGATGGCTTGCTCAAGCAGAGCAATACATTCCGCAGCAACCAAGCCGAAATGGCTCAGACGCTCATTATGGACAGTGGCGACCAAGAGCGTGAGCGTGGCATTACTATCACTGCCAAGCAAACGACAGTCTACTACCAGCCTGCTGATGCTGAGCCAGCAGTCGACTACAAGATTAACATCATCGACACACCTGGCCACGCCGACTTTAGTGGCGAGGTGGAGCGCACGCTTAACATGGCTGATGGTGTACTCCTCGTGGTAGATGCGCAGGAAGGTCCGATGCCACAGACAAAGTTTGTCCTGAGCAAAGCGCTTGAGCTTGGTCTAACACCGGTCGTGATTATCAACAAGATCGACAAGCCTGCGCGGCGCATTGCCGAGGTGGAGGACGAGCTGGCCGATCTCTTCCTCGAGCTTGCCACCGACGAAGCACAGCTCAAATACCCGGTGTACTACGCTGTAGCGCGCGAAGGCAAAGCCTGGGCGGCACTGCCAAGTGATGCCAGTGAGCCAGCCAGCCTGGCACCGATCTTCCAAGCGATCATCTCGCACATCCCAGCGCCGCAGGTGGCAGATGGGCCTTTCCAGATGCTCGTGACGGCCCTCCAGTACGATACCTTCCTTGGCAAATATGCGATTGGCCGAATCCATCGCGGGGTAGCTCAGCGTGGCCAAGCGCTGACGCTTATCAAGACGGATGGTACGACTACCAATGCTAAGATCGATAAACTCTTCATCAGCCGCGGCCTCGCTAAAGAAGAAGTGAGCGAGGCAGGCGCGGGTGACATTGTCTACATCGTTGGTGCAGCCGAAGCGCACATTGGCGAGACGCTCGCGAGCCGCGACCAACCAGAGGCACTACCTGTCATGGCAGTCGAGGCCCCTACTATTAGCATGTATCTTGGACCGAACACCAGTCCGATGAAGGGTCGCGAGGGTGAATTCACTACCAGCCGGCAGATTGGCGATCGTCTCCAGCGCGAACTCGAGACGAATGTGGCGCTGCGAGTGGCCGAGTCTGGTATTGGCTTTGTAGTATCGGGACGAGGCGAGCTTCACCTCAGTGTATTGATCGAGACGATGCGCCGCGAAGGCTACGAATTTGAGGTTGGACGGCCAGAAGTTGTGACGATCACCAAGGATGGCAGCGAGCAAGAGCCGGTTGAAGAGCTGCTGGTTGAGGTTGGTCCTGAGTTTGTTGGTGTTGTTAGCCAAGAGCTTGGCAAGCGCAAAGCGGAGCTCCGCAAACAAGAGCAAACCACTAGCGGCGCAGCGCGGATGACCTATACCATTACAACCCGAGCATTGATTGGCCTGCGTAACCGCCTTCTGACAGATACAAAGGGGACAGTTATTATGTATAGCCTGCCGCACGGCTATCAGCCGGTTGGTGGTGCATTGCCGCGGACGCGTAACGGTGTTTTGATCGCCTTTGAGCCAGGCACGACCACACCATATGCCTTGCAAGCGGCCGAAGCGCGCGGTGAGCTCTTCGTTGGGGCGGGGACAGAGGTGTACGCCGGGATGATCGTTGGTCTTAATAACCGCCCAGACGATCTTGAGATCAATGTCTGTAAGGCCAAGCACCTTACCAATATGCGCAGCAAATCAAGCGACGGCACCGTCCAGCTGACGCCTCACACCCAGCTGAGCCTTGAGCAATCGATCGACTTTATCGAAGATGACGAACTCCTTGAGGTTACGCCGCACGCTCTTCGTCTCCGCAAGAAATACCTCGACGCCAACGAGCGCAAACGCGCCGCCAAACAGCAACCATAACATCATAGGGAGAAACCGCCTATCATGCACAACGTCCGCCGCGCTTTTGCTGCGAAAATCATTGCTCTTACCAAAGATACCAAAGAGAATGCCAAAGCCGCTGCGGTGCAGACGGTAGAGCTCGTGCGCCCGACGCCAAGCTCACCTGAGGAGACGCTCAGCGAGCTCTTTGATGAGGTGCAAACACAGCAAATTTATGGTGACGGTAAGGCGTTTGTCGATATGACACCCACCAAGCCAGCCCGGACGATTATGGCACGGTATCGTCGGCAGCGTCGCCAGCCCGGCTTCGACCTCGCGACCTTCGTTGGGCAGCATTTTTCTACCACAGTATACCCGGCCTCGAACTATCAACCGACCGACACCACTACTGCGCGCCAACATGTGAGTCAGCTCTGGCGGCAGCTCGAGCGGCGCAATCGCAAGAATCGGGGTTCGCTCCTTGCGCTACCATATCCATATATGACACCAGGTGGACGCTTTGATGAGTTGTTTTATTGGGATACGTATTTTATTATGCTTGGCCTAGCGGCGGATGGGAGCTGGCGCTCTATCGAGCACATGATACGAAACTACACCTATATGCTCCGTAAATTTGGGATGATTCCCACGGCCAATCGGACATACTTCTTAAGTCGGTCGCAGCCACCCATGTTTGCAGCGATGGTACAGCTACTGGCACGCCACCGAGGCAAGCGGGTCTATGCAGAGTTTTTGCCAAGCCTTCTTGCTGAGTATCGCTTTTGGATGAAAGGTCGTCGCCAGATTGCGAAAGCCAAGGCCGTTGAGTACCCAGCGTATCTCCGCGTCGCTGTTATGCCCGATGGCACGCCGCTCAATCGTTACTATGATAACCGCACCACACCACGCCCCGAGTCGCATCGCGAAGATGTCCATACGGCGCATCACGCAGCCTCAGCGCATACGACGCGGACATTCCTTGATCTGCGGGCAGCAGCCGAGAGCGGGTGGGACTTTAGCAGCCGGTGGTTTGCCGACCCCTGTCAGATTCAGACCATCGAGACGACAAAGTATGTGCCGGTCGACCTTAATTGCTTCCTCTATCAGCTCGAAATGACGATCGCCGAGGCTTACCGACTCATCAAACAGCGTCGCCTGGCGCGGCGTTTCGAGGCAGCGGCCGAGCGCCGAGCTCGGGCAATTCGTCGCTACTGCTGGCAACCTACCACGCAATTCTTTGAGGATTATGCCATTACCACTGGTCAGACCACGGGGCGACTCACGCTCGCCGCGGTGACGCCACTATATGTGGGAATTGCAACTGATGAGCAAGCTGCAGCGGTAGCGCAGCGGCTCGAGAAAGACTTTTTGCAGCCAGGTGGACTTCTTTCAACCCTCATCACTAATGGCCAGCAGTGGGATGCCCCCAACGGCTGGGCACCACTGCAGTGGTTTGCTATTATGGGGCTGCGCAACTACGGCTATGACACACTGGCGGCAACCATTCGCGATCGCTGGCTTGCCACCAATGAAGCTGTCTTTGCCAACAAGCGCAAAATGGTCGAGAAGTATGATGTTGTCACTGCCAGTGCGGGCGGCGGCGGGGAATACCCCTTGCAAGATGGCTTTGGCTGGACGAATGGGGTGTACGCAGCACTCAAGGATGAGCAGCTCGGAGTAGCGCAGCAGTAGCCCTGGAAGAGGTAAGGCGCTCCGAGTCTCACGTTGCTACGTAGTGCTGTTATATTGCTGGGCTACCTCATCTGGCAAAAATCCCTTCTCATGTTGGAAGTTTGCCTGCCACTGATAGCCTTTGCCATAGCCGAGCTCCTTCATGAGTTTGGTGGGAGCATTGCGCAGATGGAGCGGCACTGGTGTATCGGCGTAGCGGCGAGCAAGAGCCTCTGCCTCGTGCATAAGGTCGGTGATCTCGCGCGATTTAGCTGAGCGAGTAAGCGCTGTGGCACAGTGATAGAGATTATAGCGGGCCTCAGGCAAGCCAACCCGCTCCACCGCTTGGAAGGTCGCGACCGCTAGAGATAACGCACCATTACCTGCCAGCCCGATGTCTTCACTGGCGAATACCACCATGCGCCTGGCAATGAACTTTGGGTCTTCGCCAGCGTCGATCATTCGGCTTAGATAATAGAGGGTGGCGCGCACATCGCTACCCCGCATCGACTTGATGAAGGCCGAGATCACATCATAGTGCATCTCGCCTTGCTTGTCGTAGCCTGGGAGCTTCTTTTGGGCGGCAGCTGTGACGATATCGGGCGTCACTGTCTCAGCGAGACTCAGGGCAAGCTCAAGGTTGCCCAGCGCCACTCGGGCATCGCCGCCCGATAGCTCGGCGAGGTAATCGAGCGCCTCTGGCGTGACATGCTCTGTCTTACCTAAAGTAGTGATGGCGCGCTGGAGAATAGCGCGAATCTCGTCTTTGCTCAGTGGTTGCAAGACGAGTACGCGCATCCGGCTCAGCAGTGGGGTAATAACCTCGAAGCTTGGATTCTCAGTCGTGGCACCGATCAGTGTAATGAGCCCCGACTCGACATGAGGCAAAAAGGCGTCTTGCTGTGCCTTATTAAAACGATGAATTTCATCGACAAAGAGTATGGTACGCAGGCCAAGATTCCAATTTTGCCGGGCATGCTGGATGACTCGCTCGACATCCTTCTTGCCACTGGTGACGGCACTGAGCTCGATAAACTCAGCCTCCACCTCGCGAGCAATAATCCGCGCCAGCGTCGTCTTGCCTGTACCCGGTGGCCCCCAAAAGATGAGGCTCACGGGCTGCTTCTTGGCGACAATCTGGCGCAAAATCTCGGCATCGCCCAGCAAGTGTGTCTGGCCTATCACGGCATCAAGCGACTGTGGGCGCAGCCGCTCGGCCAGCGGTTGGCGTGATGAAGATGACGAATCTGGCTCAGACATAGCTCTATCTAGTATACCGGAAATGGGCTGACGCGTCGAAGAGGCTCTAATAATGCTGTAAGATGCCAAGACTATTGCTGTCTCGCTATTTTGCCACAATGTGGTATGATAAAAGCAATAAGCTAGTCCAAAGGAGGAATATGGAATATATCATTATCGGCATCATCGTGGCGACGATTGTCTTCATGCTGAGCGGGATTCGGGTGGTGAATCAATACCAGCGCGGCGTGGTGCTAACGCTTGGGCGCTTCTCGGGTCAGCGCGCGCCAGGCCTACGTGTGGTGGTGCCAATCTTTCAGACGATTATGATGGTCGATGTCCGCTCGACGCCGATCGACGTGCCAAAGCAGGAGGTTATTACCAAAGATAACGTGACAGTTGGCGTGGACGCTGTGGTGTACTTCCGCGTTATCAATGCACCAAAGGCCGTCCTCGAGACGACGAACTACATCTACGCTACCAGCCAGTTTGCTCAGGCAGCGCTGCGTGATGTGACGGGTAACATTGACATGGACGACCTGCTTGCCAAGCGAGAAGAGCTCAGCCAGCAGATCAAAGAGATTGTCGATGCCGAAACTGACAAGTGGGGGATTGACGTTGAGAACGTGAAAATTCAGAACATCGAGTTGCCAGGCGATATGAAGCGTGCTATGGCTAAGCAAGCCGAAGCCGAGCGTGAGCGCCGAGCCAACATCATTAATGCCGATGGTGAAAAAGCCGCTGCAGAGACCCTTGCAGAAGCCGCTCAGATTCTTGCTAACACCCCAGGGGCAATCAACCTGCGTACGCTCACGACACTTGAGCGCATTAGTGCCGAGCCAAGCCAGAAGACGATGATCCTCTTCCCAGCAGAATTGACAGAGGTGCTGCGAGGTATTAAGCGGTCATGATCGACTTTCGTCAGAATCGAGCGCGTTGCATTGATGCGCTTGCGGGTGGGCTGGCAGTATTGACTGCGTATGACGAAGTGCAGGGCAGTGGCGATGAGCCAGCGCCGTTTCAGCAGGAGTCGAACTTTTGGTGGCTCAGTGGAATTGAGCGACCAGGTTGGAAGTTGATTATCGATGGACTACGGAGCCGTACAACACTCGTGCGTCCTCATCTCGACGCGGTGCAGCAGACCTTCGTTGGTGAACTCAGCAGTGAGGAAGCCAAGCGGATCAGTGGTGCTGATGCAGTGATTGACGCCCACGATTTTGAGGCAGAGCTGCGCCAGCTTGCCAAGCGCCATACGGTTGTATACGAAGTGAACGACCGCACCGACTACGGTTTTATGCTCAACCCCGCCTCGCGTGACCTGAGCAAAGTGCTACAGCGGATCTTCCCCTCAGTACAATCGTGTCTCCGTCAGCTGCGTGAACTGCGGGCTATCAAGCAGCCGGAAGAGATTGCTGCGCTGCGCCAGGCAATTGCGCTGACTATCGAGGCCTTTGAGGTAGCCAAGCAGCGCTTGCCAGACTGCCAGCATGAATATGAGTGCGAGGCGGAGTTTGACTACCTATTCCGGCACTGCAATGCCCGCCATGCGTATAGTCCAATTGTCGCTGGTGGCGCTAATGCCTGCACTTTGCACTATAGTCATAATGCAGGGCCGCTTACCGCTGAGAATATGGTGCTGATCGATGTCGGAGCACGGGTCAATGGATACTGTGCGGACATCACTCGAACCTATGGTATCAAACCGACGCAGCGCCAGCAGGATGTCCATGCTGCGGTGGTGCAAGCGCAGCAACACATCATAGAGCTGCTCGAGCCAAATCTCCCCGTGGCTGACTACATCCAGCAGAGCGACGATATTATGCGCGACGCCTTACAGCAGCTTGGCCTTCTACGCGATCGCCACGACCAAGCTACTTTCCGGCGTTACTATCCGCATGCTACCAGCCACGGGCTTGGCGTCGATACACACGACAGCCTGGGTGCGCCGCGGGTACTGCGCGCCGGTATGGTGCTTACCGTCGAGCCAGGAATTTACATTCCAGAGGAGGGCATTGGTGTCCGGATTGAAGATGACATTCTCATTACGCCGAGCGGCCACGATAATCTCAGCGCCAGCTTATCGACAAAATGGTAAAAAACCGCTATACTAGAGCAAATGAAACGACAATTTTTTGCCTTTATTATCCGCTGGGTGCTAAATTCACTTGGGCTGTGGATTGCCGTACGTATCTTTGGTACAGGCTATATCGGTGTCCAACCCGATATGAGTATTGCTGTGTTTTTGCTGGCTGGACTCATCTTCTCAGTCGTCAATGCAGTCTTTAAGCCGATTGCCATCATCCTATCGCTTCCCGCTATTCTCGTCACGCTCGGTCTCTTTACCGTCGTTGTCAACGGCTTTATGGTCTATATTTCACTGATACTGGCACCAGGTCTCAAGATGACGTTTCTTCACTCCATCTTGACAGGCCTGATTATGAGTCTGGTAAACTATATAGTAAGCAGCGCGCTCGAGCTAAATTATGGGCGCACGCAGGAGGAACAACATGAATCTTGATAGTATTCTACAAACAATAATGATTGGCTCGGCCATCTTGATGGTCCTGGCTATTTTGCTTCAGCAGCGCGGGGCGACGCTTGGTGCAGGCTTTGGTGCTTCGGGCGAGCTCTATACCACGCGGCGCGGCCTAGACAAGAACCTCTTCGAGGCAACGATCTTTTTGGTTGTTACCTTTGTTGGGTCTATTTTGGCGGCACTTTTGTTGCCGTCTGCGGGGTAGGGCATGGCGAATCGGCAGGAGAAGCACCTCCAGCGCCGTGAGACCTCGTCGGCAGTTGTGCCTCAGGAGGATGAATCGCTGCGAGCAGCCAAAGCAGCGAAATCGGTACCATCTCGCCGCAAGAAACCACGCCGTGACCTCAAGCAGCTCGAAGATAGCGCGACGCGCCACGTTGGCAAGTTCCTAGGGAGCCGCTTCGAGAGTTTGCGTCGAGCCCGGCGGCGAGTTGTGCTGTGGCTTGTCCTCATTGCAGTAATTTTGCTTGGTATTATTGCTCAGATCTTTATCCGTCGCGACGCGACGACGGCAACTGGTGGGACCGGTGGGACGTATATCGAGGGGGCGCTTGGCCCGATTGAGACGCTTAATCCTCTCTTTGCAACCAGCAGTGCCGAGCTTTCGGCCAGCCAACTCATGTTCTCCTCACTCTATCATTACGACGCCAAGGGTTCGCTCCACACAGATGTTGCAACGAGTCTTGCCTATAACGAAGCAAGCAAAACCTACACCGCTCAATTGCGTGATGACGTCCGCTGGCACGACGGGCATAAGCTCACTGCCAAGGATGTTGTCTTCACGATCAACCTCATCAAGAACCCAGCAGTGCGCTCGCCCTTGCGCGTCAACTGGGTCGACGTCCAGGCTAAGGCGGTCAACGATACCACTGTGCAGTTTGTGCTACCTGCAACGTATGCTGCCTTCCCCCATGCATTGACCTTCCCAATCTTACCAGAACATATGCTAGGCTCAGCAACGCCAAGCTCAATGCGCCAGGCACCATTTAATCATTCGCCAGTTGGTAGTGGACCGTTTAAGTTCCAGATTTTGCAATCGACCAACAATGCTCGCCGGCCAAAGACCGTGCATGTCGTTGCCTTTGATGGCTACTATGGTGGCCGACCCAAGCTCGATCGCTTCGAGCTCCAAGCTTATAGCACGCAGCAAGATATCGTCTCGGCTTTGCAAGCTGGTGAGTTGAGTGGCGCAACCGACCTCTCTGTTGTGATGCGCAAAGATATCCCGCGCAACCAGTACACGACGACTACTGTACCAACCGACCGTGGGGTGTATTTGCTCATGAATAATACCAATCCCATCCTCAAAGATCGTGCGGTGCGCAAAGCCCTCCAATTAGGTACCAACACTGCTGCGATTCGCACCTCACTGGGTGAGGGTGTGCAGCGCCTTGATGGGCCGTTTATCCCTAGTCAGCTTGGCGGTATCGATGCACCATCTGCAGATAAGCATGACAAAGCAAAGGCTGCTGCAATGCTGGACGAAGCAGGCTGGAAGCTCGCTGATGGCAGCAAAGTCCGCAGCAAAGATGGCCAAAAGCTAGAGATTATGATCACTACCACGAAGGGTGCGGAGTACGAAGCAGTCCTCGCTAAGGTAATGGAGCAGTGGCAGCAGCTTGGCGTAGCGGTGACGCAGCAAGTGATCGACCGCTCGGCGACGTCATCCACCTTTGTCCAAGGGACGTTACAGGGGCGAAGCTACGATGTTTTGCTCTATGAGCTGGCAATTGGTGCCGACCCCGATGTCTACGCTTATTGGCACTCCTCTCAGACTGGCTACCAGGGCTATAACTTCGTCAATTACACGAGTCGCACCGCAGATGCCGCATTGGCCAGTGCCCGGACGCGTCTCGAGCCCAAGCTGCGTGCTGCCAAGTATAAAGCCTTTGCCGAACAGTGGTACAGCGACGTGCCGGCGATTGGTCTCTATCGGTCGGCTAGTGTGTATGCGACAGGCCCTGGCGTACAGGCCATCCAGCAGGGCGATACCCTTGTCTCCGGTGCAGACCGCTACGCAGACGTCCTCCGCTGGACAGTGACAACGCGAGATGTTTACAAAACCCCCTAACATGCGGTATAATCAACAGTGTCGCGAGATATGCGGACGTGGCGGAATTGGTAGACGCGTCAGCTTGAGGGGCTGGTGAGCATTGCGCTCGTGGAAGTTCAAGTCTTCTCGTCCGCACCAGATATGATGCTTCGCGACACATGAGCACCACCAAGATAGGTGGTGTTTTGCTTTTGTAAAATACAAACACGTTCGAGATATCTATATAACAACCAAAACGGCTTGATCATAAAATGCAACAATTAATCGGCGAACTGCTTGTGTTTTGTAAAAGGGTGATGCATAATAAAGACAAGCTGGTACGCAAAAAGGGGTACCGTTGCGTCCAAACACAAACATCGTGCCAAAACAAACATTGTGCCCCAGGGTGGGCGCGTAGCAGCTACCGGCAAATCACCTCTAGTCAAAGAGGTGATTTTTTGCTATAGTCTATAGCAGACGGGGCATTAGCTCATTTGGCTAGAGCGCTTCGCTGGCAGCGAAGAGGTGACCAGTTCGAATCTGGTATGCTCCACCATGGATCTTTAGCTCAGTTGGCTAGAGCGCACGATTCACATTCGTGAGGTCGCAGGTTCGAATCCTGCAAGATCCACCATTTTGGAATTATTCATTTTTAGTGCCAATACCGTATTGTTTTTTGAGCAGTATCTTGTCTGCCAATAGAATGTCGTTTGCTAAGGGAGGACTCCAATGAAAGTTGCAATAATAGGTACTGGTGTCGGTATACGAACGCATCTTGCGGGGCTAAATCTCCTTCCTAAGATAGAAGTTGTTGGCGTCGTTGGCTCGACAAAGGAACGAGCCGCACAGCATCTGCAGGCTCATGGATACAACAAAAACCTTGCTGCGTCGTTTGATGACGTAATGGCAAAGTCACCTGATATCGTTTGCCTGACAACACCAGTATGCTGTCGGGATGAGTACTGGGAGCGGCTTGCTCACGAACAGTGTTTTATATTGGCGGAAAAGCCAGTCTGTGGCGACGACTTGTCGCTTCCATATTTTGATGCTGTCAAGGATCGTTGCATGGTTGATTTCCAGCTTCGTGGCCTCGAGCAATTTCAGATCGTTGCCAAGATGATCAACGAGGGTACGCTTGGTGATATTTGCTCAATTGATCTCTTTGAACGCACTGCTGCTTTACGGGCGGATTCGCTACCATCATGGATGACAACGCCAGATCTTGGCGGTGGACAGCGTATGGCAATGGGAAGTCACCTTCTTGACCTCGCCGTGTTCTTGCTCGGCGGCAACTATTCGAGTGTCCACGAGTTTCAATGCAGCGCAGAAACAAGGCGCGGGTCGTGGCGCGGAACAATGCCAAAAGGACAGCGGCCATCTGACGAGTGCTTTGATTGTTCATTCGTAATGAATCAGGCACGTGTGGCGATACGTACGACGTCAATCAGCAGGGCAACGCGCTCTCTCGAATTCCGCGTCGAAGGGACAGAAGGTGCGGCAGAATTCTGCTATCGTAACGGATCTGGTACTCTGCGACTATTCCACGAGAATGGTAGTGAGGTGTTGTACACCGACCAGGATGCATCTGCAGTGTACACGCAGCCTTCTTACCCGCTCGATAACTCGGTCTTTCGTGTTGCATACAACAGATATTTTGCGTCAGTGTGCGAATGGGTTGAAGGCAAAGACTCGAGCATCCCGGCCTCATTGAGTGATGGGCTTGCAAATGCGAGATTATTGCAAAAGAAATAAGATACCGATATCTTTAGCTACTGTGAAGCGAATAGCACGCCCTTTTTTAGCAATTCTCTGAGCCATTCACTTGTTGCTATTTCAAGAGATTTTACTTCAACATGATGATTCCATCGATGTCGGCTGACTTGAGTGACTCTATGGATACCAGGATAATCCTCAGGGTGATCCAAGGTGATATTGATATAAAGCGTGCCATCAGCGGTTTTCTCATACGCCCACATCCAGAGAAATTTTCGATTAACCGCATAGCTTACTTGCGCGCGAAATTCTTTTCGAATACTACCCAGCGCCATGACATAACTATCTATCGCACGATAATAAGCATTAGTCTTCGGCTTATCTGAGAACACACTGATCATTTTATTGCTTGGCATGATAGCTCTCGATATAACTTACAATAAAGAAATGAAATAATAACACCTGGTGGAGATAGAGGGATTCAAACCCTCGACCTCAGCAATGCGAATGCTGCGCTCTATCAACTGAGCTATATCCCCACGACTCCCTCTATTCAAGCACAAACGAGCGGGAGAATCAACTAGTAGCATTCCCGCCTGTTTCTGATAAAATAAGGATATGTTCAAAAAGTTTATCCAAAAGCGGCTCGAGACGTATGTGAGCCGGTATTTTCAAGCCCATCCAGAGGTCAAGTTAATTGTTGTGGTGGGGAGCGTGGGCAAGACGAGCACTAAGCGAGCGGTGGCTACCTTGTTATCGCAGCGCTACCGTGTACGCATGCTCGATAACAACCATAATACCAATCTCTCGGCACCGTGTGGTATTCTTGGCGTGACCTACCCTAGCAAGGTACACAGCATTGGTGCCTGGCTCAAGGTGTTTGCAGCAGCCCGTCGGCGGATTGCTCAGCCAGCTGACGTCGATGTGATTGTCCAGGAACTTGGCACTGATCGGCCAGGGGAGATCGCTGACTTTGGCCGCTACCTCCGGCCTGACCTCGCCTTGGTGACGGCAGTAACGCCAGAGCATATGGAGTTCTTTGGCTCGATTGAGGCAGTTGCGCAAGAGGAGCTCTCCGTGACGCAGTATGCACGCCGAGTGCTGATTAACCGTGATGATATTGAGGGGCGTTTTGCTGACCTGATTGCTACTCCACACTTTAGTACATATGGCACAACTGGCCTCGCTGAGTATCGCTTCGAACAGCAGAACTTTGATGCTGAGGTAGGCTATCGCGGGGGGATTATTGCTCCACCAAACATTGCTCAGCCATTCGCGGCAGCCATTAACGTGGTGGGCGAGCACAGCCTACGGCCAATCGTTGGTGCCGTTGCGGCGGCCTTGCTTTATGGCTGCACACCAGATGAAGTAGTGAAGGGCCTTGCACTGATCAAGCCTGTCCCCGGGCGGATGAACCCGCTGCTGGGCCTTGGCGATACAACAATTATCGACGATACATACAACTCCAGCCCGGCTGCCGCGCTGGCTGCTTTGCAGACGCTCTATAGCTTTGCACAGGCACCGCAGCGGATCGCCATCCTTGGTGACATGAATGAGCTCGGTGCCTCGAGCCAGGCCGAGCACGAGAAGCTGGGCATGGCCTGCGACTCACATTTGCTTGATTGGGTGGTGACGGTTGGCGGCGAGACAGAGAAATATCTTGCGCCCGCTGCCCGTCGGCGTGGCTGCCAGGTGAAGGTATGCCGTAATGCGATTGAGGCAGGGCAATTTGTCCGTTCGGTAGCACGGCCTGGTGCAGTGATTCTTGCTAAGGGTTCACAAGGTGGAATATTCCTTGAAGAGGCGGTTAAGATTCTCTGTGTCCTGAGCGAAGATACCGAGCTAGTGCGTCAATCACTCGCTTGGCAGGCTATCAAAGCGCCGTATTTTTCGGAGTACGAGAACTTCTTTGATGGGCCAAGCCAGTAGCGTTAATACGCGATTTATGGTATATTCTTACGTGTGAGACTAGTGTATTAAGCGGAGAACTATCTATGCCAACAGAAAAAAAGCCAAAAGCAACTAAGCGCAGTACAATGCGTAAGACGTCGCCAAAAAACGAGCCAGTACAAACTCCGGCCAAGGCTAATGAGCCAGCAACCCCAGCTGCAGAGCCAGCTCCAGTAGCCGAGCCGGCTACTCAACCGATGCCAGAGCAGCCCGCTGCTCCGGCCATGCAGCCAGCTCAGCCCCAGCCTCAATATCAACCACACATGGCTCCAGGAGCTTTGCGTGCTCAGCCAGCCAAGAAGTCCCATCTTGGGCTTATCCTTGGCCTCGTTGGTGGTGGTGTAGCTCTGCTAGCACTTATTGCTGGTGTGCTATTGTACTTCTTCTGGTATCAGAACCCACACAAGGTAGTCACAGACGGCGTGGCGAATCTAGTGAGCGCACGGCAAGCGTCGTATAGTATGGGCGGTGATGTTATACCAAGTAGCACTAGCACGTCAGGCCCATCGAAGGTTACCTACAGAGTGAATCTGCAATATGCTAACCAAGTTGCTGGTGGTAACGGTGAGGTAACGATGGACCTCCCGCAGGTTGGCCAGATTACTGTCAAGGCCGAGATCTATGCGGATCGCGAAGCAACCTACTTCCGCGTCAATGGCATCAAGAAAGTATATGAAAAATATATTGATACCATGATCGACCAGTCGATGAAGCGTTATAGCAGCTCGAGCATGACCGATGAGGAGAAAGATACTGCGCGGAGTAAGATGCGCGAGCAGTATACCAAGCAAGCACTGCCTATCATCGAAAAAATCGATGGCAAATGGGTCAAGATGACGCAAGATGATATACGCAAAATGAGCCCAAATCGTACGACGACTCAGCAATGTACGGACGCAATTAATGCTATGTACGACACTAAGGCTCGCAATGAGATCGCTGCAGTACTTCGCAAGCACGGTGATGTCTTTACAGTAGAGAAACTCAATAAGCCAGCGCTCGATAACGGTGCAGTGGGCTACAAGGTCACGGTAGCGAGCCCGTCGAGCCACGAAGCTCGTTCGCTGAGCCGCGACCTTGGCAACACCCGTGTTGGGGAACTGCTTCGCCGCTGCAGTGATGCAACATCAACCCGTGTGACGACACGCCAAAATGGCCGGACCATCAAGACCGAGCGGCGTTCTGCTATCTCAGGGCCAGACTTGAGCCAGACGGATCTTGAACTCTGGGTGTCGCCGTTCTCGCACGATGTGAAGCGCATCGTCATGAAGCCAACTAGCCAGTCGTCTCAGCAGCCAGTGACGATCAACGTCAACGATACAAAGGTTGACTTGCGCAAGCCAAGCGACAGCATCCCGTATAGTGAGCTCATGCAGGGCAGTGGCAGCAGCAAAGATAACGACAGCGATACGTCATCAACAGCTACTGGCGAAGCGTAAGCAGAACGCCGCACATGAATCCAACCCCGCTTTCGAGAAAAGAAGCGGGGTTATCTTTGTCCTCGCCCACTATGGTAGAATATGAAAGACATGAAACGATACAATCCTGCAGAAATCGAGCCAAAATGGCAACAGCACTGGGCAGAAGACCAGCGCTACCGGGCGAATGACGCCTCTCCCAAACCAAAGTATTATGTGACCGGCATGTTCCCGTACCCAAGTGGAGCAGGGATGCACGCAGGGCACTTTATGGAGCATTCTATTGTCGATGCAGTGGCGCGCTTCCGGCGCAGCCTTGGTCACGAGGTGCTCTACCCGATGGGCTGGGATAGCTTTGGTCTCCCTGCAGAGAATTACGCCATCAAGACGGGCAAAACGCCGCAAGAGACGACCGCGACCAATATTGCTAACTTTACTACTCAGCTCCGCCGCGTTGGCGCGAGTATCGATTGGAGCCGCGAGATCAACACGAGCGACCCAGAGTATTATCGCTGGACGCAGTGGATCTTTACGCAGCTCTTTGAGCGAGGCTTGGCATACCAAAAGGACTCACTCCAGTGGTGGTGTCCCAAGGATAAGACCGTGCTGGCAAATGAGCAGGTGATCAATGGCCGGTGCTGGCGCTGTGAAGAAGTGGTGGTGAAGAAGCCAATGAAGCAATGGTTCTTCAAGATTACTGAGTATGCCGACCAGCTCCTGGCCGACATCCCTGCGCTCGACTGGCCAGACAAGATTAAGCAAGCTCAGACCAACTGGATTGGCCGCAGCGAGGGAGCAGAGATTCGCTTTGCCCTTGATAAGCCTGCAGCAGCTACAGAGAGTGACGCGTCCGCCGATATTGCCGTCTTTTCGACGCGCCCCGATACGCTCTTTGGTGCGACCTTCTTGGTGCTTGCGCCCGAACATCCGCTAGCGCAGCAGCTCGCGCGTGGTGATGCCCAAGAGACAGTCTTGGCCTATATTGCCGAGGCAGTCAAAAAATCGGAGATTGAGCGCACTAATGACACGAAGGATAAGACGGGAGTCTTTACTGGAAGTTATGCCATAAATCCAGCGACGGGCGAGCGAATACCCATCTGGGTGGCCGATTATGTCCTTGGTGGCTATGGCACTGGTGCAGTGATGGCTGTCCCGGCTCATGATGAGCGCGATGCCGCCTTTGCCGAGAAATACGAGCTGCCCATCGTCACCGTCATTGAGCGGCCCGACGACGACCCAGACACTGACCAGTGCTACCATGGCGAAGGTGTGCTCGTTAATTCTGGCGCATTTGATGGTATGCGCAGCGAAGATGCTCGTGAGCAGATCGTGGCCTGGCTTGAACAGGAAGGTCGTGGCCACGCCAAAGTAACTTACAAGATGCGCGACTGGTTGATCAGCCGCCAACGCTACTGGGGCGCACCCATCCCGATCATCTACTGCCCCGAGCATGGTGCTGTGCCAGTGCCAGCGGCAGATCTACCCGTTGTCTTGCCAACAGTGCAAGACTTCCAGCCGCGTGGTGATGGCAAATCTGTCCTTGCTGCCCAAGAAGAATGGGTGGCGACGACCTGCCCGACCTGTGGCGGCCCAGCTCAGCGCGAAACCGACACGATGGATGGCTATGCCTGCAGTAGCTGGTATCTTCTACGCTACACCGATCCACACAATGCTATACAAGCCTGGGACCCAGCGCTGGCCAACCACTGGGCACCGCTTGATATGTATGTTGGTGGTGACCATGCGACGGCTCACTTACTCTATGTGCGCTTCTGGATGCACGTCTTCCGCGATCTTGGTCTCACGAGCTTTGCCGAACCAGTGCGGAAGCTCGTCTACCATGGCCTCATTCAGGCCGAGGATGGCCGCAAGATGAGCAAAAGCCTTGGCAATGTTGTCGACCCGCTGGAGGTGATCGATGCGGGGTATGGGGCGGATGCGCTGCGTACCTTTGAGCTCTTCCTCGGACCGATCGACGAGAACTCGAGCTGGAGTAGTCGAGGAATTGCTGGCGTCTATCGCTTCTTGAATCGCCTCTGGACATTGGTGCAAGAGTTTGATGATTGGCAGCAGCAGAGTGGAGCGCCTGGGCAGGTCGATATCGCACAGCTTGAGTCGATCATCCACGCCACAACGAAAAAGGTCACAAGTGATATCTACCGCCTGAGCTTCAACACGGCCATTGCTGGGCTCATGGAGTGCGTCAATGACCTCTACAAGCTCAAGACAACTGGCTTTACTGAGCAGTGGCAGCCAGCGCTCAAGACGCTGATCCAGCTGGTGCAGCCCTTTGCGCCGCACATGGCTGCTGAGCTATGGCAGCAGCTTGGCTATGGCGACCAGCTCGATTTTGCCGCCTGGCCAGAGTGGGACGAAGCAAAGATCGTCCGCGATACGATGACCATCGTTGTGCAAGTCAATGGCAAAGTTCGCGCTAAGCTCACCACCGCGCCAGATGCTAGCGAAGCCGATATCACCGCCCGGGCCTTAGCAGACGACCGCGTCGCAAAATACCTCACTGGGCCGCCTAAGAAGGTTATTTATGTCAAGCGCAAGCTTGTCAGTATCGTTGTCTAGAAATAGTCACCTTCACTAATCTTGCCGTAAAAACAGGGGCATCTCATAGAGCACCCTGTTTTAGGTTGTGTGACCACGGTCTCAGCGTGTTCAGTGGATGTTGATAAACCTACGAAATAGGCAACGTAATCGCTTGAATGGGTTAAAGGGCAAAAAGATGATTGATCTAATGAATGGGCACACAGATTGTCACCATCTTCAAATGCATATCGCTATCAAATTCGAAGTGCACCCAATTACCGCCTTGCTCGTCATATTGGATCCAAGCTGAGCGCACCCACGTTGTGTTTTGATCTGCTTCATTAGCGGGAGTCCCAAGATGGCGAATAATCTCATCACGCGTTGCAGTGTTCGAGAAGTCTGTAAACAGTGGAGTGGCATACGGTTTGTATTCTGAATATTGTTGAGTGTACAAGGTGACTGCTTTAAGTACTCCATCTTTCCAGTGAAACTCTGTTCCAGAGTTATACAATGAGCAGTAGGATTCTGTAGAGTCAAAGCCAATTAAATCTTTATCGATTTCATCAATGACAGGGGTGTCACCTGAGATATTAATGATATGTTGAACGTCCTTCTCGATACTTTCGTCGCTTCGTCCGATCAGTTTGATATATTGATTAATATCTCCATCTATTTTTATTGCCATAGGTACTCCTTGCTGAGACTAATAGTATGTACCATATCATACAATATATGACATATATCTGTCATATCAAAGCTATGATCTAGACGTCGTAGCGAGCGTGTTCTGGATGGGGTAGGAGAGCGTAATAGCTCGCTTGGCAATTGGCCGCAAATATATTTTTCTATACAAAACAGCGCAAACACTAGAGAATTTTGCGCTTTTAGCGTATAATAGCTACAAGTTTTACGTCAGCCTAAAGAGAAGGAGATTTTTACTATGGCTCAACCAAAAAAACAGAGTAGCCCACGCAAAACCGGCCTGCGCCGCAGCCACCTACGCCTCAAGCTAGCTCGCATGGTTAATAAGACCTCACCAGTTAAGGTCAAGACAACCAAGCGCGAGACTGGCGCTGCCAAGGCGGCTCGCTAGCTTTTCGTCGATAGCAAAGAATTTTAACAAAAGAAAGAACCAACCAAATGGCTTCGAACCGTCATCTTGGGCGTATAGTTGCACTCCAAACATTGTACGAATATGAATTCCGCCAGCAGGCGAATGATCCGCAGGCCGTGCCACGAGAGATTCTGGCGCGCAATCTTGAGCGTTATGAGTCGATCATTGGCGATCGAGCCTTTGTCGATACGCTCGTTGCTGGGGTGATCGAGACGCAGGCCGCGCTTGACGCTCACTTACAACCAATTGCGCCAGAGTGGCCGCTTGATCAGATTGCTCGTGTCGACCGCAATATCTTGCGACTTGGTCTCTACGAGTTGCTGCACTGCCGCGCAACTGTTCCACCCAAGGTGGCGATCAACGAAGCAGTGGAGCTTGCTAAAGCGTTTGGTTCGGATAATTCAAGCAAGTTTATCAACGGTGTGCTCGGCACCGCCTATCGCAACTTGCCTGGGGAGACACCAGACGATGCCAACACCGTCACACTTTGACCGACACTTCAATCGGTTTAAAAAATATTTTGGCCGTCGCAAGCCGTCTATTCAGGAAATTGTTCGTGAACCGACGGCTGGCGGCATTGTATTCCGCTACAATAGCGACAACAAACTTGAAATCCTCCTGATTCAGGATGCTAAGGATCGCTGGACGATCCCCAAAGGGCATATCGAGAAAGGGGAAACTGCAGTGCAGACAGCTCGCCGTGAGATCGGCGAAGAAGCTGGGCTGCACGACCTTGATATGCTGGGCTGGCTGGGCAAGATTCACTTTCGCTACCGCCGAATGGAAAAGCTTGTCCTGATGACGACACAGATCTACCTCGCTCGCGTCCGCACCAGCGGCAATGAGATTCAAAAAGAAGAATGGATGAATGGTATTAAGTGGTTTCCCTTTAGTAAGGCGCTTGACCTCATCGAGTACGAAGATATTGCCAAGCTGATGCTCAAAGCTAAGAAACGCATCCGAGAGGAGCATCTATAACGACAGAAACGAAAGGAGTTACTATGTCTGGCATGCCAACTGGCCCGTATCAAGCGTGGGCACAGCAAGAGCTCGGGTTTGAATATCACGATATTCAGCTCTTAGTCACTGCACTCACCCACCGCAGCTATGTCAATGAACATAAAAAATCTGTTACTGAGCACAACGAGCGCCTCGAGTTCTTGGGCGATGCCGTGCTAGAGCTTGCGGTAACTGACTATCTCTACCAACACTATGCCGAGCCAGAGGGCATCCTGACGAGCTGGCGCGCCGCGCTGGTCAATACTGAGAGTAATGCCGACTCGGGCGAAGCGCTCGGCTATGGCTCGCTCATCCGGATGAGCCGAGGTGAGAAGCATGGCAGCAAGCGGGCGCACCGCCAGATTCTGGCCAATGCATATGAAGCGGTGATTGGCTCGATTTATCTAGAGCGAGGCTACGAGGCGGCAGCTGAGTTTATTGCCAAGCATACTATTAGCAAGCTTGATGCCATCCTGGCCGATGGCTCGTGGCGTGATCCCAAGAGCCATTTACAAGAAGTGAGCCAACGAATCGACAGTGCTACGCCAGTGTACCGTGTCTTGGCAGAGGATGGCCCCGACCACGACAAAACCTTCACGCTTGGTGTTTTTGTCAATGATCGGCTGATGGGCCGCGGCACTGGCCCGAGCAAGCAGACCGCCCAGCAAAAGGCCGCTCGCGCTGCTCTGGCAGCCTACCAGCAGCAAGAGACTCAAACAGAGAAGACAGAAGAGTCAGCCAAGAGCTCAGACAAGTTTTGACCTACAGACAAGCAACAAATTGACATCGCCAGCCAAACAGTGTAGACTTGTACAGAACGAACTAACGCAAATATAAGTCAAGAAAAGGAAGTTTTATTTATGCTCGCAATTCGTTTGCAACGTCTTGGCCGCAAAGCCTACCCAGTGTACCGGCTCGCCGTACAAGAGGCTCAGCGCCACCCATCAAGCGGCCGTGTAGTGGCCTATGTTGGCAACTACAACCCGCACACCAAAGAGGCTCATATCAATACCGAGCTTGCCCAAAAGTATCTTGATAATGGTGCCCAGCCGACACCACGAGTAGTCAAACTGCTGGCTGCTGCCGGTGTATCGCTGCCAAAGTGGGTTAAGCAGCCTGCTGGCGACAAGCACAAGGCAGTTCGCAACCCAGAGAAGCTGCGTAAGCACCAACCTCAGGAAGAAGCAGAAGCCTAGAGCGGATTCTCTTACTACAAGTACACCAACTGCTCCACGTATCGTGGAGCAGTTTTGTGATCATCAGTAATATTTTGCGCGTGATCCAGGATAAGACTAGTAGAAGGATTAGATGACTCAGCACCCTAGTCATGCGTCGTATTTTGGTAGAATCCAGCCGGTATGCTACAATGAAAGCACAATCACAATAAATCTGAATGACAGCATAAGGAGGGAAAGAAGAAAGCTATGGCGACAATTGATCAACAGTTTGTCGAATATGTCGTAAAGTCGCTGGTGGAACATCCAGACGACGTGGTGGTCGATCGAGTGATCGACGAGAAGGGTGTGCTACTGACACTCACCGTCAATCCGGAGGATCTCGGCCGTGTGATTGGCCGACGGGGCAGTACGGCGCAGAGTTTGCGCACCTTGCTGCGCGCGCTTGGCACGAAGAACAGTGCTCGCTACAACCTTAAGGTGGTGAACAATGATGAGCCACACACCACAGCATCCCAGTCTGTGGATAACTTAACCACTGATACAGTGGATAACGATGATGAGAGCGAATCAGATTTTGCAAAAAAGTCTCGCCAAGAGCTTGCAGAACTCGACGACCTTGATATATAATACGATCAGTTCAGAAACGAACTGCGAGAAAAATAAACGCTCTTTGCGAGCAAACCAACAAGGTTTGAGAGCCTTATTTGTGCAAGAAAACTGCTGTGGAGGCAGTTTTTTTGTTGGGTGAACGTATAGCGTAGCAGAGGCTAAAGTGGTAGCGGTATGAGCTTATATAACAACAAATTTTATATGCCATCCGGATGACGTAGTGAGTGAGCGAGTGACGCCAAAAGGCTCTCATATACTACCGCAACCGGCTCAAAATATTCGTCAGGCCAGCAATACCGGCAATAAGTAAGAGTAAAACGCCGATGATCACAATCAGTAAACCATAATGGGGTTGGTACCTTGGTGGGTTGTAGCCGTGAGTATGGCGCGGATCGTGGCGGGTAGCTTCGGTATCAATCGAGATATTGGCAATCGCCGGCTCCACAAGGTGTCGAGACACCGCTGCCTCACCGTCGAACTGCTCGAGTGTAATATTCTCGTTGAGCGGCGTGATGGTCGTACGCCTGCTCGATAGTTCGAGGCGCTGCGCGGTAGTGGTATCTGTCTCCGATCCAAAATCCATAGCATAACCAGTATAACAAATAAAAAACATAAGCGTAAAGACCTGAACCCCTCGCAGTATCTGTTAGACGCTGCTGCGGTAATTTGCTACACTAGAAGAGATGAAAAAATTCCAAGTGATTAGCCTGTTTCCGGAGATGTTTTCCGGCGTGTTTGAGGCTTCGATGCTGTGGAAGGCGCAGCAACGAGGCTTAGCGGAGCTGACGACGATTGATCTGCGCCAATTTGGGCTCGGTCCTCGCCGAACGGTCGACGATACGCCGTATGGCGGTGGCGATGGCATGCTATTACGTGTTGAGCCGCTCTGGGAAGCAGTGCGCTATGCCAAAGAGCGCGACCCGACTGCCAAAGTGCTCATCATGACGCCGCGAGGCCAACGGTGGAATCAGGCGCTTGCGCAGCAGTATAGCCAAACCGACCATGGTTACATCTTCATCTGTGGGCGCTACGAGGGGTACGACGAGCGAATTATGCAGGTGGTTGACCAAGCACTCCGAGTGGGTGACTATGTCCTGACTGGTGGTGAGCTGCCCGCGATGACGATTATCGACTCGATTGTGCGACTGATCCCTGGTGTCCTTGGTGGCGAGATGAGCGCAGCGATCGAGAGCTTTAGTGATGGCCAGACACTGGAGTTTCCGCAATATACACGCCCAGAGGTATGGCAGGGGATGGCGGTACCAGAGGTATTGCTCAGTGGTCACCACGGCAACATTGCGGCTTGGCGTGCAGAGCATTCGCCCCCAGTAGAAGACTAGCCCTGTCTATACAAAAGAAACACCCGAGTATGCCATAAACACTCGGGTGTTCTGTTGTGGTGGATATATCGGAGAGCGACTGATACAAGTATGTATATAAATGTTTATGTTTGTAACGTTCGCTCCCTCTATAGTAGCGAACATGTAGCACAAGTGCAAGGAAATGCGTGTAAAACAGGGTAATATCTGATATGATAAGGTTATGAAGCAGCGTATGATTAGATTTTGGCTTGGGTTATTTCAGGCGATTTTTCCAGAGCATTTGCGGCGCGATCCTGCGTATTGGCGGCGTCTTGCGCTTGGTATCGTCGTGACGTTTTTGATCATCACGCAGCTCTTTACTTTTGAGAAGTTTGTCGATATCACGAGCGGGTGGCATATGGCTGGCGGGGGAGTGGTAGCTGCTCTCTTGGCTGGCGTATTGCCGCTGCTTGAGCTGGGCGGCTTGCCATTTTTGCTCTCAATGGATATGTCGCGGGGGTCGCGCCGTATTTCGCAGGCATGCCTAGTTGCAGTCAGTGCAGCGTGGTTTGGTGTGGCGCTGTGGTGTTTTCTCGCTGTGCCAATGAGTGAATCGGGCCTCTTTGGGGCGACCTTGCCATTACTCAATGGCTGGTGGACAGTAGTATTTACAGGCTTACTTGGTGTGGCAGTGGTGCTTGTGGTACGCGAAGCAAATGGCTTAAAAATCCACTCGTGATTGATGAACGATCAGCCTAGGGTGCCTCAATAGTAAAAAACCGCTATTAATTTTACCGCATCTCCTCCACACTCTCCGAGGAGTATCACTGTAGTTGGTGTTTTCGAGAGTATTAGGCTTCAGTGTTAGGTTGAAATATCGCAGTCCGATCAACTTTGATCTGCCAGAGAAATAAAAAACTTGAAGAGCTAATGTTCAAAATAGGCAAAACCCGAGTGAGGGCGTGATCGAACAGACATCCCAGATAAAGTCGCGATAAAAAATTACCAGCCGACAAAAGGCTGGTAACAATGATAACTTGGCTGGGCCGGAGGGATTCGAACCCCCGAATGCCAGGACCAAAACCTGGTGCCTTACCACTTGGCGACGGCCCATCACTGCGTGGCGCCTCCGTATTGTACCATGCTTGCGAGAGTGGATCAATAGTGCGTAGTTTGTTGGGGCTGTGCTCTATATTGAATGTAGAGACTCTGTGATTGATCGACTTTTGGTGGGTTACGGTGTTGCTGAATAAAAATAACAACAAATTGCTCCGACCACAGTCACATGCTTCATATAACAGAGGTCGTGCCAGCGTATCGGTTGTGAATATCACGCTTGACCCACAGTATATAGAGTAGTATAGTGCAAAGTAAGCGCTATATATGGTGTCTATGACACTAGTAACCGATGCTCGCACAACCATAAAAAACAAGGATAAACACTCATGCCGTGGCGCGCATGCCATCACGGCAGGTAAAGGGAGGGATATGTATCACACAATTACCAAACGCGATGGGCGCATCGTGGCATTTGACGGCACAAAAATCATGGCAGCAATCGAACGAGCTGGTCTGGAGACGGGTGAGTTTGCTGAAAAAGAAGCCTACCAATTAGCTCAGGCGGCGATTGCCCAGGCGCAGCAGACTATAGCGGGTGATACACTCACCGTGGAGCAAATGCAGGATGCGGTAGAGGATACCTTGCTTCGCTCGCCATATAAAAAGACCGCCAAGGCGTACATTATTTATCGCGATCAGCATCAAAAGCTGCGCGAGATTGCTGCGAGTGCACATGTTGACCTGATTGACCAATATTTGCTTAAGCTTGACTGGCGGGTTAATGAGAATTCCAACATGGGCTACAGCCTCCAGGGCCTTAATAATTACATCTCAAGTGAGGTGAGCAAAACCTACTGGCTAAACAAAATCTACAGCCCAGAGATTGGTCGCCTTCATCGGTCGGGTGACCTCCATATCCACGATCTTAACCTTGTGAGTGTGTATTGTGTGGGCTGGGACTTAATGGATCTGCTCCGGCAGGGTTTCACTGGTGTGCCAAACAAGATTTCGTGTAAGCCAGCCCGACATTTTCGCACGGCACTCGGCCAGGTCGTGAACTACTTCTACACACTGCAGGGCGAGGCAGCTGGTGCTCAAGCCTTTAGCAATTTCGATACCTTGCTCGCGCCGTTTATTCGGGCGGATGGGCTAACGTACGATGAGGTGAAGCAGATACTGCAAGAATTCATCTTTAATGTCAATGTGCCAACGCGTGTTGGCTTCCAAACGCCGTTTACGAACATCACACTTGACCTCGAATGTCCTCAGCATATGGCAGGCACACCTGTGATTATTGGTGGAGAGATGCAAGAGAGCAACTATGGCGACTACCAGGACGAGATGAATACCTTCAATCGGGCACTGCTTGAGGTGATGACGGAGGGTGATGCCAACGGACGGGTCTTTACTTTTCCGATTCCGACGTATAATATTACGGCTGATTTCGACTGGGATAATCCTGTGATTGACAACCTGTGGGAAGCCAGTGCAAAATACGGCATTCCATACTTTAGCAACTTTGTGAATAGTGATATGAGCCCAGAAGACGCGCGTAGTATGTGCTGCCGCCTGAGGATTGATAATCGTCAACTGGAGTATCGTGGTGGTGGTCTGTTTGGGAGTAACCCAATGACGGGGTCAGTTGGTGTGGTGACGATTAACCTGCCTCGCTTGGCACTGAAGTCGAGTGACGAAGCAGCGTTTCGGGCTGGTCTCGTCCACCTGATGGAGCAAGCGCGTGATAGCCTCGAAGTTAAGCGCAAGACGCTCGAGCGCCTGACCGATGCCAATCTATACCCATATACCAAGTTTTATCTGCGCGATATCAAGCAGCGCTTTGGTGAATACTGGAAGAACCATTTCTCGACAATTGGCTTGATTGGCATGAACGAGGCAGCGCTTAATCTCCTTGGTGCGGATATTGGCCAGGCTGCAGGGCGGGAATTTGCCGAGCGGACGCTCGATCTGATGCGCGAGATGCTCGTGAAATTCCAAGAAGAAACTGGCAATAACTACAATCTTGAGGCAACGCCAGCTGAGGGCACGACCTACCGCCTAGCACAGATCGACCAGCGTGACTACCCAGAAGCAGCGCATTTTGCCAACGGTATTGGCAAGGCGGTGCCAGCGCCGTTCTACACCAACAGTACTCACTTGCCGGTCAATTACACCGACGACCTCTTCGAGTTACTTGATCTCCAAGACGAATTACAGACCAAATATACTGGTGGCACTGTCATTCACTTCTTCCTTGGTGAGCGAATGGATGACCCTACGACGCTCAAAGGGCTCGTGCGAACGATCTGCCACAATTATCGCTTGCCATACTTTACGATCAGTCCGAGCTTTAGTGTCTGCAAAAATCATGGCTACCTGCGTGGGGAACATGAGGCGTGTCCGCAGTGCCAGGAGCTGTGTGAGATATATTCGCGAGTGGTGGGCTATTTGCGGCCGGTGCAGCAGTGGAATAAGGGCAAGCAAGCAGAGTTTGCGCTGCGCTACCACTACGACAAAGCAGCCGATACAATCGATGCTTAAATAATAGGAAGAAGGGAGGATGGTGATGGTTCAGATCGGTGGTATCCAAAAGTTCAGCACAGTCGACTACCCAGGTCACACCTGTGCGGCAATCTTCTTGATTGGCTGCAATATGCGCTGCGGTTACTGCCATAATCCAGAACTCGTCTTGCCTGAGCAGTATATTGGCTGTATCCCTGAGGCGGAGATTCTTGATTTTCTTGCGCGGCGGGTTGGCTTGCTTGATGGCGTCGCGATCAGTGGTGGCGAACCGACGATGAGTGAGGATTTGCCTGACTTCATTCGGGCTATCAAGCAGCTCGGTTTCCTCGTCAAGCTCGATACCAATGGGACCCACCCGGTGATGCTGCGCCAGATGCTGGATGAGCAACTGCTCGACTTTGTAGCAATGGACATTAAGGGGCCACTGGAGAAGTACGTAGAAATTGCCGCGCGGCCAATTGACACTGATGCGATTACGGAAAGTATCGACCTCATTCGAAGCCGAGTCGATCACGAGTTTCGCACGACGATTGTGCGGGGGCAGCTTGAGCCAGCAGACTTCGATGCGGTCGGACAGATGGTGCAAGGCGCACAGCGCTTTGCCCTGCAGCATTTTATTGCAAGCGATACGCTGGTGAGTAGCCGCTTTTGCGATGAAACGAGTTTTACCGACGAGGAGATGGCCCAGGCTCAGCACATTATGCAGCGCTATGTAACAGAATGCGTGGTGCACTGATGCAGTACTATACAGGGACAATCCAGCAAGTGATTCAGCACACACACGATGTAGCAACGCTGGTGTTTGATGCCAAAGGCGACGCACCATTTCGCTATACCGCCGGACAATACATTACCGTTATCAAGCCAGAGTCGCGCACTCCCGAGGGTAAGGCATATAGCCTATCGAGTTGGCCCGGCGAAACACATCTGAGCATTACTGTGAAGGATATTGGCGGTGAGTATTCCCACTACCTATGTAGCCGGCAGGTGGGCGACCAACTAACTTTTTCGGCGGCGTATGGGTACTTTAATCCACTGACAGATCGCCCACTCGTGGGGATTGCAGCTGGAGTCGGTATTAGTCCGGTGTGGAGTATTATCAAGAGCGAATGCGCGCGTGATCCGCATCGGAATATTCAGCTCATATATAGCAATCGAACCGTCGACGATATTGTCTTTGCGGCCGACCTTGCTGCGTATGAGGCGCGCCACCCCCAGCTGTCGCTCTACCACTTCGTGACACGCCAAGCAACGATTCCACCAAAGATGCATCATGGGCGAATTGACCTCGATACATATATCAATCCAACAGCGCACTACCTAGTGTGTGGCTCAGTTGCATTTACGCGAGCGATGTGGCAGGGGCTCACTGCGCGCGGTATTGCGAGTAAATGTATTGCAACGGAGGTGTTTTTCGAATGAGTGAGCGGCTTGCCAAAGCACCAACCAAGCGCTCGCCGGAGGAAATTGCGGCCTGGCAAGAAAATGCGCGGCGGATTGCGCAGGAGCGGATTGGCCAAGCGGCCTGTAATGCATGCCCACTTGCCCGCATTTGCAGTGTTAAGAATCCCGAAGCCTGCAATCCTAATCAAGTTGCTCAGCAAGCTGGTGGAGAATATACAGGTGGCGACGGCGCAGAGGTGTCATACAAAAAAGTCCTTGACGACGACCGTATCAATGTTGTGATTGCCAATGTCAAGAAGAAGGAGCAAACCAAGCCAAAAGCACAGCGACCTCCTGAAGTACAAAGACCCCCAGCTCATACGATCAACATGCCGCCAGCTAACGTTATCAAAGCTCCACCAGCACGTCCGAAGATGGAACAATCGACCAAGCCAACAGTCATCCAGCAGATCATCAATGCGGTTGGGAAGTTGCTTGATGTCCCGAAAGCAAATCAGCAACCTGCTCGACAGATACAAAAGTGATCTTAGATGTGGATTAAATCCATCACACAAAACTCCCGAGCAGTGGTATAATAGGGGTATGAATACCATTGTTCGCTTGGTTGCTGATGGGCTTATGATCCCGATTGTCGCTGTAGCTCTTTTTGCACTGTTTTTTCGTGCACCTCAAGCCCAACGCTACCAACGTTACACACGCGTATTTATGGCAGGTCTGACGTCCTATTGGTGTGCGAAAGTTATTGGTGCGCTCTGGCAACCCGAGACGCTCCGGCCATTTGAAAAGCTCGGCACCGACCCAGGTGCGCTCTATCTCAATAATCCCGGCTTTCCGTCCGATCACGCACTCTTTGCGATGTTTCTTACCTTAGCAGTATGGTATGTGACTCGTCGGCGGCTACTCACCATAGCGCTATTTGTTATGACGGTGTTGGTGTGCCTTGGCCGCGTGGCAGCACTGGTGCATACACCGCTCGATGTTGCTGGTGGGGTGGCTGTTGCACTGCTGGGCGCTGTATGGTATGTGCCACATCACAAAAAATTCTGGCGCAGACTAGCAAAATCGGCAAAAACATAATATAATAGCTCCCAGTAAGGAATTGGAGCTAGATAATATGGACGAACAGATATACGCACGCACCGCTGACCCAGATGAGGTGGCGGAAGCAGCGCGCCAAGCTAAAAAAGCAAAAACTGCCAAGACGGCGACCATCACCAAGACGGTGCTTGACGATGGGCTCGACCACAGCCGAGCAATCGATAACCCCTTTGCTCAGGGTGGTGTGCTCGATACATCCGAAGACACCGAGCATTTTGTGAACTTATCGTGGCCCGATATGGGGCAGATTATGATAGGCGCGGCCATTACTGGCGTAGTGACGAGTGCAGTACTACTGCTCGTTGCCAACCTTGGGGTGTTTGGTGCAGTTTGTGGCCTTGGTAGTGCTAATCCAGCAAGCTGTGGCGCGCCTACATTCTATACAGTCTTGAGCGCAATGGTTGTGGCAGTGATCGTCGGACTTATATTTTTGGTGCAGCGCCGGGTGTATCGTCCTGCTCTCGTTATGCTTGCGACGGCAGTGGGTCTCTGGCCAGTGCTTACGTGGCTGGCAGCATCGTCATGGTATGTCGTAGTGCCGGTTATTACGATTTTGATGGTGCTGAGCATTGGCGTATTTTCGTGGATCTCGCGCCTGCGCAACCTAGCAGTCACACTTGGTGCAATGGTGGCGATCATTGTATTGATATATCTTGCAACACTGTAGATATGCTGTGAGAATATCAGTCTTCTCGCACCAGCGCCGAAAAACTCATTACGACACTTCTACTCCTTGTGCTAAATGAGAGACACACTCACAAGAAGCTAACACGCCCCGCTCACTAAAACAACATGAGTGGCTGTTTCTGAGGAAATGCTATACTAGAGATATGGAACTTTCTCTTGTGCTTGGAATTATTCTTATTGTTGTCCTCGTTGGCTGCGGTGCAGTGTTGAGTCTGCTGCTGGCGAAGCTTAATGAGCTCAAAGATCAGCAGTCGGTGGCGCTTCTCAAGAGCGATGTGACGGAGTTGTCGCGCACGATAGCCGCTATGCAGCAGTCGGTTGGGGATAAGCTCGAGCGCTCGGGCGTTGCTATGCAAACGTCAGTCCAGAAGCAACTCTCCGAGAGTGCCAAGCTGGTGGCCGATGTGACGCAGCGCCTCACGAAGTTGGATGAGACTAATCGACGCGTCGTCGATGTAGCAGATGAGCTTAAGACACTGCAAAACGTTCTGCAAAACCCCAAGCAGCGCGGTGTCTTTGGTGAATATTATCTGCAGAGTGTGCTTGAGAATGTGTTGCCACCGGCTCAGTATCAGATGCAATATCGCTTTGCTGACGGTGAGGCGGTCGATGCGGTGATCTTTCTTGATAAAGGGCGGGTGCTACCGATCGATAGCAAGTTTAGCCTTGAGAACTACAACCGGATGATTAACGCCACGAGCAAAGATGAGCGCCAGCAGCTGCTGAGCCGCGTCAAGCTCGACCTCAAGCAGCGCATCGATGAAACGAGCAAATATATTCGCCCAAATGAAGACACAATGGACTTTGCCTTTATGTTTATCCCCAGTGAGTCGCTGTATTATGATCTGCTTATCAACAATGTAGGGCAGGGTGGCTCAAGCCGCGATCTGATTGAGTATGCCTTTCGTGATCGACGGGTGATTATTGTTAGTCCAACCAGTTTCTTGGCATATTTGCAGACAGTGCTGCAGGGGCTGCGTAGCCTCCAGATTGAAGAGCAAGCCAAGGATATTCAGCTACGGGTTGGCCAGCTTGCGACGCATATTAAGAAGTTTGATGAATTGCTGGGCAAAATGGGCAAGAGCCTCGCCACAACAGTCGGCCACTACAACACAACCTATCGCGAACTCGGCAAGATGGACAAAGATATCGTGCGCATTGCTGGCGGTGAACGCCAGAGTGAGCCACAGTTGCTCGAACGGCCTCAGCGTGGGGATGAGTAGCTGTTGGATCAATCTGACGAGCCTTGACCCAACGCAAGCACGGTACGGGGTGGCAACATAGAGCCCTAGACACATCTCATGAGTTAGAGTTAGATCTGTGGCGATGTGAAGGCTGACTTCGAAGTGAAATTACTTGATATCCGTAGCGCTCAATCTCTTCTGGTGGCCAGAAATCGATCTCCTTAGTTCGTAACACAGTACCAACAGTATGACGAACAGTCCGACCGGTCGGCACACCGTCATGAGTGACCTCTACCTGCTCGAGAATATCACCCGGCTCAATCGTAATATCAGCGATACGCATATCAAACGTTTTTTCGCCTGAAAGTACTTGTTCGAATAGTTCCGGGTATGATTTTTTTCTCACGACCTTCATATAGTGTCGCTATTGTAAATCTTCGTGTGTAATTTGTCAAACAGAGGTGGCGATAATCGTAGCAAAAACCACAACGTATTTCGGAGTATAATACATACGCCATATATTGCTTCTTCGTGCAAAAAATGACCTCTGGCAGATCGATGTGCATGATCAAAATAGACTATCTCGCTTGCAAAAAATATGGATAAAGTTATTGTCTTGTGTTTGGCAAAGCAGAGTAGCTGTGATTAAATAAGAACAGCTAACGAACATAAGGAGGGGATATGTTGGCAATACGAGCAACAAAACAAGCAAAAGCTGGCTTGGCGCTTGGGCTCACCATGGCGTGTGCTATAATGGGTACAAACTTTGCCATAGCGCAGTCAGCATCGGCAGTCGATCATCTGCCGCGTGATGTACAGGCACATTATAAAAAAGTGTGGAGTGATGAATTTGACGGTAATAAACTCGACACAACCAAATGGGCTGTACCGACCGGTTGCTTTGACCTTGCGTCGGGTATGGAAGGGCGCTTTCGGACAGACATGGTGCGTCAGTACGATGGTAAACTCCATCTTCTAGCGCAGCATGATAAAAATGGCAAACCATGCCAGGCTGGTCATGCTGCCTTCTCGACAGGGATGGTAAACTCACACTACCTCAGCGACTGGAAAGACAAAAGTGTCGCCTATGCCTGGGGGCCAGGTACCTATTACGAGGCGTCTATCAAGCTGCCAGAGGGTAACAAGAACAGCGGTGCTCGAGCAAGCTGGACGTCATTTTGGCTCACAAGCACAACATTCAATTGGCCAACCAGTGGTGAACTCGATGTCTTCGAGTCGCGTGGCTACGATCCAAGCTGGCTGCAAGCCAATGTCCATACGCAGCCACGCCAGGGGGGTAAAGAGCGTTCACATCAGCACCAGCGCGTTCTCGATCGGAATATTGTCGGCAATACACAAACTGCCTTCCATACCTACGGTGTCTTGAATAAGAAGGATGGGACGATCGAATTCTACTATGATGGGCACATGGTACACCGCGTGACGCCAGATGATGCAAACTGGCCCTTTGCCAAGGCGGCTAATAAACTCTTCATTCGCTTGAATCACCAGATCGGCGGCCTCAATGAGCCATACAAGAAGGCTAGCCCTAAGGATTACGAAGTCGCAAAAGATATGCAGGTCGACTATGTACGGGTCTACCAAGAAAAGACTGCTGCTGATAAGCCACAGGATGCGGTGGTGAGTGTGCCCGATTGGCGTCTCCGCAACAAGCTCAATCAAGCCATTGCACAAGTGACCCATACAAAGCGCGGCGATGCACAGCCCATGCTTGCCTCAGATCTGGAAAAGCTAACTACGCTCGACCTCAGCGTCCGCGATGGCGCAGAGTCGTGGGAGAAAATAAAGAATCTTGAGGGCATTCAACATGCAAAAAATCTCACCTTTGTTTCTCTCAAAAACACCGAAGTGAAGGATCTCACACCACTCAACAGCCTGAAAAAGCTGAAGAGTGTCGAGCTGAGTTGGCCGTTGACGATTAATCGATAGATTAGTGTACTCCATAGAAAATACAGGGCAAATGCCTTGTATTTTCTATGAGAAAGGTCTATCTCTTGAATGTAATTTTTTTGCGGGTATAAATAATAATAATAACCATCGGTCGAATCTTCGCTGTTTGTCCAAGTCTCGGTGATGGGCATATTACCGCTTAATAGCTTCTTGGATTTTTGTACGTTGGCGAGTAAAAGCATGAGGGAAGATATGCTCGATTGCCTGCGGGCCGCTCGTAGTTAAGACAGTAATACCTGGCGCATAATCGTGAAAGATCTGGCGGCATTTGCCACACATGTCAACAATTTCGATCTTTCCTGTGTTATCATTTTTACGCACAGCGACGACCGAATCGAAATCATAGATGCCTCGATTAATAGCGATTGCCAGTGCAGCTGTCTCGGCACAGACAAAGCCAAGAAAATGGTCGATATTGACTGCAGAGATCACCTCGCCAGATTGGCAACGCAAAGCTGCTGCCACAGTGTGAATTGGTGGTGTGTGTCGCTGCTCGAGAATCGTCTGGGCGATGGTAAAAAGCTCATTATCGTTATGCATAAGGTGAACCTTGGTTATAAAACGAATAGACTAGGCTAAAACTGCCGCAAAAAATCCAATTTGCCGCTCTCGAAATGCCGCACGTCTTCGATGCCGTATTTCATCATCACGAGGCGGTCGATGCCGCAGCCAAAGGCGAAGCCGGTGTAGGTATCGGGGTCGATGTTGGCTGCCCGCAGTACATTGGGGTGGATCAAGCCGCAGCCAATCAGCTCAACCCAGCCTTCACCGCTACACACCTTGCAGCCGGGGTCTTTGCCTTCGCAGAAGGGGCAGCTTAGGGTAAACTCAAAGCTTGGCTCGGTGAAAGGGAAGTAGAAGGGGTTGACCCGCACATCAAGCTGCTTGCCGTAGTAGCTTTGCAAAAATTCCTGCAAGGTCGCAATCAAGTTGCCAACGTTGACCCCCTTAGCCACATAGACACCCTCCACTTGGTAGAAGGTGTGCTCGTGCCGAGCATCCAGGTCTTCATTACGGAAGACACGGTCGGGTACGATGGCGGCGATTGCTTCGCCCGCATCCAAATTGTGGCAATAGGTGGTCAGGACGCGGTTTTGCATGGTGCTAGTGTGAGCTGGCGCGATCAGGCGGTCGCCCTGCGCGTCTGTCTCGACGGTCATGAAGGTGTCATAATCGTCGCGGGCGGGGTGGCCTTTGGGGAAGTTGAGGCTCTCGAACATATGGAACTGATCATCAATCTCGCGCGACTCCTCCACCACAAACCCCATGCGGTAGAAGATATCAGCAATCCGCTCAATCTCTTGCATCAGGGGGTGAATTGATCCCTGGTTTGTTGGCAGTAATGCTGGAATAGCAGTGTTGATATCCATCGGTGCAGTGACATCGATCGGTGTGCGCTCAACAGCCTCGAGCTCTTCGAGACGGCGCTCGATGGCAGTTTGCACGGCTTGCTTGAGCTCATTAACACGCTTGCCAAATGCCCCACGCTCCGCTGGGGGGAGTGATGTGATATGTCCATACAGTGCGCGCAATTCCTCGTGGCGTAGCACTTCACGCGGGGTGGTCGATTGGCTCACGGCCAGGAGTAGCTTTTGCTGGATAGCGTCAAGGTCTGTCATACTGTCACTCCGTTATTGTTGTCCATTGATGGTTAGCGCAACAAAAAAGCCAAAGGTAAGCAGTGCAAGAAAACCAACGACCAGCCACACCCCAGCTAGTGTCGTTGTTTGCTTGGTGCCTTTGAGATATTCGGATTGCTCGACGCCAGTATCACCGCTTGCTGGTGCGGTGCCATCACCAGTGTGACTGCTGGCAGCTGCTTTAGCGCGGAGATCGGCCGCGATACGCTCTTGCAGCTCACTGCGCGTTTGGTCTTGTTTCATATATTGTCCCATGTCTTTAGTATAGCATTATTTGGCACGATCGACATCTGATATCGCCGACAAACAGGGTGATGTGATATACTAAAGGCGTAGTATCAACTAGTGAAGGAGGGACGTATGGCTACCAAAAAAGCCGTTTCGACCAAAAAATCGGCCGCGAAAGACTCGGCCTCCCAGCCTCAGGCTGCACCAACCGTAAAGGCTGCATCGACCACATCAGCCACCAAGACTGTTGTCCATAAGCGACGCGAGCCAGCTCTGCCGGGCAATTTGCTCAATATTATTTTTGCTGAGCTGCTTGGTACATTTATGCTCACCATTGCCGCAATTGGTGCGGCAACTCAATTTGCACCACTCTACCTTGGCCTCACACTGCTTGTGATTGCTGTGGCGGTGGGTGCAGTATCTGGCGCACATATCAACCCAGCGGTCACCTTTGGCCTCTGGACAATGCGCAAGCTCAAGACAGCGCTGGTACCATTCTACTGGATCGCCCAGCTGCTTGGTGGGGCGCTCGCTGTCGTTGTGCTGAATGGCTTAAGTGGGAGCGCTTTCAAGCTCAGCTTCGAGCACTTTACTACCTTTAGCTGGGCGGTCTTTGGTGTTGAGCTCGTCGGCGCAGCAGTGCTGATGTTTGGCATTGCGGCTGCCGTATCGCGCGTGGCCGAGCTTAAGCAAACAGGCCAGGCAGTGGGGATTGGCCTATCCTTGGCTGTTGCTGCTATCGTGGCTGGTGGCTTGCTGACTCAGGTGCAGGCTTCGGTGGACACATCGTCAGTCCAAGACATCAAACACTTGCCACACGAATTGCGTGCAAAGAGTGCAACACTCAACCCAGCAGTGGCTATCGCTGCAACAGAGGCACCAGACAGTAGCTTTACTGGCGCACAAGCAAGCCGTGGCGAGACTGGCTATAGCCGCTTGAGCCTTGAGGTGATTGCTGGTACCTTGATCGGTGCTGCACTTGGTGGTAACCTCTACCTACTAGTGGCAGGCCGCAAAGCAGAATCGTAAGCAACAGGCATCAGATTGAAACCAAGACCACTCTCTTTAGTAGGGTGGTCTTGCTATATTGGCAACTATTCGCCATACTATAGCGTATGAAAGATTCTCCATCATCTCAAGCCGGAATTATAAAAGTAATTGCCACGCTTATTGGCGGTATCGTTGCAGTCAGCGTGGTTGCCATTGCAGCTGCCTTCTTGTGGCCTGCCCAGAAGGCAGAACTACGCACAGCAGACATCAAACGATTGGATTATGATAGCTCGATGGCGGCTATCAACCAGCAAATTACCCAGGATACAGCAGAGGCTGGCCTTCGCAATGAATGCCGCTCGTTTGCCAAGACGCATGGCAAGAAAACAGCCAAGGCTATCTTACTTATCCACGGCATTAGCGGCTGCACCAGTGATATGGCTGATATTGCCAATGTATTCTACGAGCAGGGCTACAACGTTTATGCGCCGCGCGTACCACAGCATGGCTATGCCGACAAAAAGCGCCATGGTCAGATCTCCTTCAGCGACATGGTCAACTACATGACCACGAGCGCTCGTCAGGTCAGCGGCCTCGGTGAGGAAGTTGGTGTGGCGGGCCACTCTGGCGGTGGCAATATGGCAACGTGGCTTGCGCAGTATGGCAATGGACTCTTCTCGCGGGTGCTCCTCATTGCGCCATTTTATGAACCATCGGCTAGCCAGGCACCCAAATGGCAGATCCCGCTCATGCGCAATCTCTACGGCAATAATATCCTGCCAGACCGCTACAGTGGTAATGATGAGGTGAATGGCCTGTCATATCGCACCCTAGCAAAGTACGTCACACTCAAAGAAAACTACAAAGCCAACCTTGCTGCACCAGGTCTCAAGCATGTTGGTGTGGTCGTGAGTGAAGGGGACCATGATATCGACCCAGACCTCGCACACAACATCCCGCAAAAAATGGCAACCAACAACAATGCTTCCTTCCAATACAAAAAATTCCCTGCCAGCATGAATATTGGCCACGACATGACACGGCGCGCTTCGCCAGGGGTGAGCGCTCATAGCGAGGAAGTTTTCCAGACGTATCTTAATACATACGAAGGGAAATGACGGTGGAGGCGCTAGTAGCCTTTGCTGGTTTTGGCTTATTTATTGTTCATGAGCTGGAGGAGATTGCTCGGTTTGTGCCGTGGATTCGGCGTCATGAGCATGACCCGGCGTTTGCCAGGCAGATGCTCATAGCGCACCGCACCGCGTACCCGTCAACAGAGACGGTCGCCATTATTATTCTCGAAGAGTCGATTGTTGTACTGGCTCTGCTTGGAAGTGCAATCGCCCTGCACTCACTTGCGCTGGTATGTGCAGTTATTCTTGCAAATATGCTGCACTTGGTTGGGCATCTCGTTGATGCAGCGAAGTATCGAAACTGGACGCCTGGTAGCGTCACGGCGCTTATGACACTCCTTGGTAATGGTGCCTGCATAGCCTATAGCTTTGTTGCTGTGCCGCAGGCGATTGGCATGTCGCTGATACTAACACCTGTCGTCGGCTTGCTACTGATAGGCAATCTATCGTTTATGCTGAGCCGGTCGCAGGCGATTGAGCGGTGGCGCACGAAGTATCTGTAAGAATAACAAGCGCAGCCAATAAGTAAGTTGCAAAAACCGGCAGAACACACTGCTGGTTTTTGCATATCAAGACCATTCCGCCATATAAAGGAACATACTATTGACATTATATCGAGCTACGGTATACAATAAGAATATACGATATATCGCACTACGATACATATGACTTCGATGTACTAATCGAGAAAGGATAGTTAATGGATAAAACAACGAAACGACGGGATGACATAAAAATTCTGCTGGCATACTTTGCTGGCTACGTGGTAGGTATGACAGCATTGTCGTATGTACTGGAGCGATTTGCCGCTATATCATCGACAAGTGTGCTTGGGCTCATTATCAATGCTGTAGCAAGTGTGCTCCTGCTTGGCTATATTGTAATGAAGAAACGAGCTGAACTTGCTGCTGCATGGCGCACTGCACGGCAGGCACCGGGCAAGAATAGCTGGTTTGTCATCAAGTATTTTCTCTTTGCATATCTTGCAACGATGCCGGTAGCACTCCTGCTTGCCGCGCTGCAGGTGACTAACCAAAACCAAACGGCGCTCGTTGGCCTCTTTGGTGGAGCGCTGTGGTATGCGGTGTTTATGGCGGTGGTATTTGGGCCGATCGTTGAGGAGGTTGTCTTTCGTGGAGTTATCTTTGCTCGCTTATTGCAAAAATCTCGTGTTCTTGCTTATGCAGCATCAATGATACTCTTTGCACTTGTACACGTGGCACCATACATGCTCACAGGAGGAATCAAGAATGGTCTGGCGATTATTAGCTATTTGCCACTGGCGTTCTTCCTGTGCCGAGCTTATGAACAAAAGAAGAGCGTCTACGCCTCAATAGGTGTACACCTCCTCCAGAATAGCCTCGCGACGATACTCCTTGTGCTCGCAACTCATGGCTAGACAGAGTATAATACATGTCTGAAGGAAGCGTGCATGATCCAAGCAAAACTACGACGAATCTACTCACCGATGACCGAGACAGGGTTCTACATCCTATTTTGTTTGCAGGCGGAGATGCATGGCTATACGATTGGCCAGCGCGTCAAGCATATGACAGACGGCCAGGTGCAGATCAGCCCTGGCACAATGTATGGCACGCTCGCCAAGATGGAGAAGGACGGTATAATTCGCTTCGTACGAGAAGAGGATAAGCGCAAAATCTACCACATAACACCACTTGGCCAAGAGATATTGGCCTGTGAGCTGCAGCGGATCGAGCGGCTGTATAACAATAGCAAAGGAAGGAAATAACTGAATGTCACGAATCATGTGTCGGTACTACATGTTGCCCGAGTATGGAGAGGAGGAGGCGTTTTTTGCTGAGCAGCATCGGCAGGGGTATGCCCTCAAACGCTTTATTGTCCCGTTCTTTTATATATTCGAGCCGTGCCCGGCGGCGCACTATACGTACAAAATCGACTTTCAGAATCTTACTCGGCGCGAAGAAAATGCGCAGTACCAGCAGCTCTATGCCGACTATGGCTGGGAATATGTTGCATCGGCCAATGGCTTTCATGTGTTTCGCAGGCCAAGCAGTGAAGCTGAAGAGGATGATATATTTAGCGATAATGAGTCTCGCCTGGCAATGGTGAAGCGCATTAGCAAGCAGCGTATGGGGCTGCTGATGATGATCGTTGTGTTGCTGTTTGCCTATATCGGATACAAACTTGTACAAACGCCAGCTGTTTTGCAGCGGCCTGAGTTCTACGGGTTGGTACTTGTCGCACTCTTTGATGGCTATCTTTGCGTGCGGTGCTGGCGTGGCTTGCGCCGGCTGAAGCGTACGCTGATTGCCGAGCAGCGGTAGGGTCTGCAATATTAAACTTTCTCTATTCTTTCTGAAGTTTTCTCCTCACACTCCCTTTGATTGTGCTAAGAGAGTATCTAATTTCGCACACGATGCTCTCAGCAGAATGACCAATCAGTAGTCTATTGTAATAGAAACAATAGGGGAGAAGATAGCTAAGGAAATTTGAGTCTCACATTCTCAAAAATAATAAAAACACTGCAGCTGGTTGAGCTGCAATGTTTTTGTACGTAGCTAGAGCTGATTATATTTCGGCAGTTTGGCGGCCCTCGTAGAGGTTGAGGTACTGCGTGTAGACTGCCTGGTGGTAGGTGGCCATACCGCCATCGGTTGGGCTAACCATATTGTGGCCAATGTTGAGCCGCTTCGGTAGGTTGTAGTGCTGGAACGATGCATTGTTTGCCTGAGCCATGCGCTGCGGAATGCTCACTGCCAGGCCGTTGTCGACGGCATCGTCATTCTCACTCGTCACTGTTGCAACGCGCTTGAGACCTGGTGCAGCAAGATCTTTCTTGAAGTTTTGTTTGACGATGAGATACTTACCGAGTGCGCGGTATGACAAGCCACTGGGGCTAAATTTATCTGGCAAGATGTTATAACCATACAATGTGCGTAAGACGGGTAGTTGCCACTTAGGGGCTTGGCTAGCTGCTGGCTCGTAGAATGGGGCAAGCAGTAGCACATTCGTAAAGAAGCCATTGCCATACTGTGCAAGCCACGTCGCCATATCGCCACCACCAGAGTGACCAACGATGCCAAGCTCATCGCCTAGGCCGCTCACTTGCTGTGCACTTGTCTTCATGAAGTCGGCAATGTCTTTGGTAGAGATCTCGCCATGGCGCTTGTTGTCGGTGTAGCCATGCTTGGGTACGCGTGGGACGTAAACGTTGTAGCCTTGGTTGTAGAATTCATCTGCCAACTTTCGGTAAACGTTACTGCAGCCACTGATGCCGTGAATCATGAGGACGGCCTTTGCAGCACGCTTGCCATGAGTCTTCGTGTAAGTGCGGCACTCTGGGCGAATGCTGCTGTCGCTCTCTTCTTGCTTAATTTGCTGGTCGATGCTGCTCATCGCCTCGTTGTAGTTCTTGCGGCTTATAGTAGCTGAGCGCAAATCGCTACTGGCGGCCGCTTGGCTTGGCGCCAGGAATGTTGTTGCTGCCACAAGCCCTGTCACACTCAACAGGCCAGCAACAACCCAACTCTTTAGGCTGATATAGTCTGGTTTTGTCATGTCAGTCCTCCTTTAGTACTCTCCAGTATGCCGGATTGTTGCGTCAATTGCAAACACTGGTTATATATCTTGAGACGAGCTTATACTGTTGCAGTTAGAGACTAACAGAGGTCATATTGATGTAAAAACCACAATAAAACCGCATTACTATACAAATGCGGTTTTTGGTATATCACTGTAGCGAGTATTAGTCGTGATTAAACTCAAGTCGCTTGAGCCGCTCATACTCATCGAATTGGTAGCTGACGCGGATACTTGTACCAGTATCATCAGTGACACGGGCGTGGTGGATGCCATTGTCATCATCGTTCATCTCGATGCTCCAGCCTGGCATCAGCTCCACAAAACCCTCCAGCGACCATGCAATGTCATCCACCTGTTGCAGATAGCGTGGCAGGCGTGAGTAGAAGTAGTCGAGCGTAATGGGAGGTACGGGCTCGGAAAGGTTCTCTAGTAACAGCACAATCCGCGAACCTCCACCAATTGGCAAGCTATAGTAGTAATACTCGGTGCCAAAAATACTAATGGCGGCACTGCCGATATCGTGTGCCACGCCAGCAATTACCATTGCTTGGTCGGTACCATCTGGTAGCGTATAGGCAACCTCGTCTGCAGTGAGTTCTTCTTCGCTATGCTTGAGGCCGTAATCGTGCACGTTATGGGCAAGCTCCACTGCGCTCCCATATCGTGACAGAGCATTTGAAAAGCCCCATAGTAATGTCGGCGGTTTGGCAGCGATAGATGCAAGCAGGTGCGCCTTGGCCGTTACCTTACCTTTATCTCCTACCATAGCAAAGTACTGTTTACTAAGATCAGCTTCGTGATTGACGGACTCATCGTTTCCTGCTGTTCGCTGAAACATTTCAGTCATCAGCTCTTGGCGGAGCGCGCTATAAATACAGTTACGCTGGCCCATTCGTCGAATACCGGTATGCATATAAACCTCCAGATTATGTTCTTGTATGCTTTTGTAATTGTAGCATAAGCAGATGGATAATGTAGCATATTCTGGATAGTATCGCTATTTTATGTCAGTATAACAGAGGTAATGCACTACACTCCCGAACAACCTTGACAGCACCACAGAAGATAGATATTATATACGTATAACTATACATATAAAGAGGAGTATGATGGCCAATAAAACAATCTATTTTTCGCACAACGACGAACGCTATATTGAAGGGACTTTGCCTGGCCTTAGTATGAGCCTATCTGCAGCGCTGATGGCGGGTTATCGTTTGTTAGTTGAGCGGCAGCAAGCAACACACGATGGTTTTCATGAAGTACAGCTGCGCGTTGGCAAGGATGGCGTGTATCAGCATAAGATTTTTATGGGTCGTAAGATATACAGGACAATAGCAAAGGACAAAGCAGCTCTTCGCGAACAGCGAGTGTATCTTACGCAAAAGGGCCGTTATGTGTACTATGAGCGCAATTCCGCCGACTGGAACTATTGGCCTACAGGCACGCAGCGTAGCACGCAGGCCAACGATAATCCAGCGACAGTCAAACAATGGGGGCGAATGGAGGTTGTCGATACGATCGATGAGCTCGCGGCGTATATCCCAGAGCGCGCTGTGCAAAATTTACAACAGAGCCTGGAGCAGCCAGTAGAGCATCTGGATATTTGAGAGATAAGACGGTAGATAGTTTCGTATCTTTTATATGTAGTAGCGTTGATATACGACGAAAGAGAATACGGTTTGTAGCGCAGCTTTACCTCGAGATGGTATACTATAACTCAGTATGAAAGTCAGCCTTAATGTTATAAAACAACTTATTAACTTTGAATTGCCGCCGGTGGATGAGCTGGCACAGCTCATCAATCGACAGCTTGGTAAGGTAGACCGGGTAGAAAACCTGGCTGAGCGTTACCGCGGCGCGCGCGTGGTGCGCGTGGTAGAGTGTGCTAAGCACCCTAATGCCGACCGCTTGAGCGTGACGAAAATTGACGACGGCATGGCAGTGCCGGATGTGCCGCGCGATGAAAATGGCCTGGTGCAGGTGGTGTGCGGCGCGCCCAATGTGCAAGCTGGTATGTGGGCCGTATGGCTGCCGCCTGCAAGCACGGTGCCAGCCAGCATCCTCGAGGGTGAGCCCTTTACGCTCGATGTGCGCAAGCTCCGTGGGGTGCTGAGCCAAGGTATGCTAGCTGCGGCTGATGAGCTGGCAATTGGTACTGACCACGAGGGGATTATAGCGCTGACGCCGCGCGACCTGCCAGCTGGTAAGACCCTGCAGCCAGGGGCTGACTTTGCCGCGCTGTTTGGCCTGGATGACTATGTGCTTGATATCGAGAACAAGATGTTTACCCACCGGCCAGATTGCTTTGGCCAGCTGGGCGTGGCGCGCGAGATTGCTGGTATTCTCCACCAACCATTTACGAGCCCTACCTGGTATAACCTGGAGCAGGTATTTGGCGATGGCGATAGTGTGCCGCTCGCGGTTTCGAACGATATCCCGCAGCTTGTGCCACGCTTTATGGCGGTGGCGATCCGCGGCGTGCAGGTGGCGCCGAGCCCGTTTTGGCTGCAGTGCCAACTGGTGGCGATGGGGGCAAAGCCCATTAATAACATTGTGGATGCAACGAATTATGTGATGCTCATGACGGCTCAGCCAACCCATGCGTATGATTACGATACACTCCACGGCGGGCAGCTTGGCGTGCGTATGGCGCACCGGGGCGAAACACTGACGCTACTGAGCGGCAAGACAATTGAGCTAACACCAGATGATATTGTGATTGCCGATGGGCAGGGCCCGGTGGCCTTGGGTGGTATTATGGGCGGCAGCCGCACCGAGGTATCGGCCACGACCACGACGATTGTACTGGAGTGCGCCACCTTTGATATGTACGCAGTGCGCAAAATGGCCATGCGCCACGGCGTGTTTACCGATGCGCTGGCCCGCTTTAATAAAGGCCAGTCGCCCCTGCAGAATGCGGCTGTGCTGAACCGGCTGATTGGTATGGTGGGCGGCGAGCAGGCGAGCCACGTAGTGGACATCAAGCCGTTTGCAAGTGGGGCGGCTGGCATGCTTGATGAGTATTTTGCAGGGAAGTACGAGCCTGCAACCATAGACATAACGAGTACATTTATTAATCAGCGGCTTGGCTCTGACCTCATCGAAAAGAATATCTGCACGCTGCTTAATAACGTCGAAATCCACAGCCATGGCCCAGAGAATGAGCTTGGCTATATCTGCCTGCAGGTGCCTTTCTGGCGGACAGACCTGGAAACGAAAGAGGATATTGTTGAAGAAGTTGGCCGGCTGCACGGCTTTGATACTGTGCCGCGCCAGCTGCCTATGCGCCGTATTCAGCCAGCGCGCAAGAACCCCCGCCGTGAGCTGAAGCGCGTTGTGCGCGAGGCACTAGCCAGGGCGGGTGCCAACGAAGTGCTGAGCTACAGCTTTGTGCACGAGCGCGTACTGAGGGGCGCAGGCCAAGACCCAGCCCAGGCCTTCCGGCTTTCGAATGCCCTCAGCCCAGACCTCCAGTACTACCGCCTGAGTGTGCTGCCGAGTTTGCTCGATAAAGTCCACGCTAATATCAAGGCGGGGCATAGCGAATTTATGCTGTTCGAAATCGGCAAGGGTCACACCAAAGCACGAATGGGCAAGGACGGCCTGCCAGCTGAGCAATCGCTGATCGATCTTGTGTATAGCAGCAAAAAGCCTCGGGCTGGTGCCGCCTTTTACCGGGTGCGAGCGACGCTCGACCAGCTGGCGCATGATAGCGGTCTGACTCTCGTGTATACGCCAGTCACGGCCGCTCAAGATGATCCAATGCATACACCTTTTGACATCAATCGCTCGGCTCATATCTGGGTGGAAAGTAGCGAGGCGGCTAGCCAGCCCGAGCGGCAGCTTATTGGTGTGGTTGGTGAGCTGCGCCCGGCAGTGGTGAAGCATTTCAAGCTACCTGATTATACTGCAGCGGCATCACTTCACCTTGATGTGATGGAGCAGGTATGGCGCGATACGGCGGTGCACTACCAGCCAATTAGTCGCTACCCTACCACCGCGCGCGATATCTCGATCCAAACAAATACAGCGATTACCTATGATGAACTCATGCAAGCAGTCTTAAGCGCTATGGCTCGGGCTAGCGAAACATACCCAGATGTAACGATCCGCGATCTCACGCCGCTGAGTATTTACAAAGCAACCCCTGATGCATCACATCAAACCACCACATTTCGCCTAACGCTATCGAGTAGCCAAGCGACGCTGAGTGCTGAGCGTGTTCGTTCGATCATTCGGACAGTGTTTGCGCCCGAGCAGCATGCGCTGTTTCAGGGTGTGGACTTTGGCGAATGAGGTTGATGTAAGCGACGCTGTGGTAGGCGATTGCGCAGGCGGAGAAAGCTCCGCCGCGTGGGCCGACCAATCAGCACGCCAAATGACGCACCAGCCGCAATGGCAATAGCGATGAGGACAGCACGCACTAGCAGACCTGCTTCGCTTGAGCCAGTTGTCACGACACCCATGAGCCCATTGTAGAGCGTGACGCCTGGCACAAGTGGAACGATTCCGGCATTGACGATGGCAAGGCTGGGCATATGCCACAAACGGGAAGCGGTTGTCGCAATAAAACCAATTACCAAGCCCGCTGCCGCACTGGCCGCAATAGCAGACATACTCCAGCCAGTAATGGCGAGGTATATATCATAGCCAAGCATGCCAGTTGCACCAGCTAGGATGATGCCGACTGGCTGAGTGTGGTTGCCGAGGGCAAAGGTGGCCGCAATAGCAGCTGCTCCGATATACTGATACATCGTGCCGGTCAGCTGCAACTGGTCGGGTGTGGCAACAAATTCAATCCCAAAACGTCGCGCCGTATACAGGCCAATCATCACACCGATCACCACGCCCATTGTCATCATCGCCACTTTGAGTAGTCGACCTGTCGCCGTCACGTAATATTCGTCGATTGCATCCTGGAAGGCACCAACGATCATCATCCCTGCCACTAAGAGCACGATACCGCTAACGGTTATGATGGTTGGGTTGATGATACCAAGAACATCGAGATAATGGTTGGTGGCAAGCCACGTGATGATGGTTGCAACCAATGTAATAACGCTTGCCGCGATGATTTGCGTAAAGAACACAGGAAGAGCAATGCGATTTAAGCGGCCTAGCAGCCACATAATTATCACGCCCATCACAAAGGTAGCAAAAATCACTGGTAGCGACGCTGTATAGAGCAAGGCCGAGCCAGCACTGAGTCCGCCGCCTGCCAGATAAATTACCCAAGGTGGATAGCGTCGTGGCTTGGCAAGGATGGCATCGAGCTCGCGCTCGGCAGCATCGAGGGTGAGCGCTCCCTCGGCAATAGTAGCAGCCAGGGTCTGGAGGCATTGCATATGTTGGTAGTTGATCTCGCGCGGTGGGATGGTGCGTAGGAGTGTCAGTGGTTCATAATCGTTACCTCGATCTTGCGATAAAATAAGCTGCGACGAAATAACGTCGATATGCACTTTGCGGGTGCAGTATGTGTCCGTAATACTGAGTGCCATATGAACGACATTTTGGGCTGGTGTGCCCATTGAAATGAGCTGATCGGCAATGCTCATCGCTAGGCGCAGGGCACGCATATTGGGTGTGAGGGCACCATCAAGTTTCTCGACTGGTGCTGATTGCAGCGCGGTCGTACCGCCAATAGCCAGGCGGGCAAGCAGAGGTGAAAATAAGGTGTGGAGACGGTTCATTGCTTTTTAGTATACTGAGAAAAATCGGCATTGCAAGAGGTGTATCAGCCGACAGTTGTTCGTGAGGTGTTTCTGCGCAGCGCAAGGTGATGGTGAGTAATAGTGCTGGCGAAATAACTGCAGTGCAAACGAACCAGCATTTATCGATGTGACCTCTGTTATCTAGCAGTCGTACTGGCAAGTGTGCTATACTGGGCAAGATAGATTAGTCGATGAAATAAGAGGAGTTATGGCAACAACCAAGACACAACGCTGGATTATTATTGTTATTTTGGTCGCGACGGTTGTCGGGACGCTAGGGTCATTTGCGGCAATGATTCTTGCCTCGGAGAATTACAAAAATGACCAAGCCAAAGCGCAAAAGGCGCAAGAAAAATACCAGAAACTCATGAAGGACTACCAAGCCAAGACAGCTGCTCAAGCCCAAGAGCTGTCAAACAAATATTACCCAACTTTTAGCCAATATACGAGCCGGGTTGGTGAGTTTGATCGGGATAGCGTGAAGGAGCTCTCTAGCGAAGATCTGGTAGTTGGTGATGGTGAGGAAATCAAGGATAATACGGCATTTGCGGCCTACTACATTGGCTGGAACCCGAAAGGCAAGGTATTTGACCAATCTATCAAAGACGGCAAGCTTGATGCACCATTTGCCGTTGAGGGTGGGCTCAAGAGCGCGAGTGTCATCACTGGCTGGAAGGAAGGCATCAAGGGGATGCGCCTTGGTGGAGTGCGTGAGCTAACCATCCCCTCCGACAAAGCATACGGCGAGAAGGGTCAAGGCAATGACATTCCGGCCAATACACCACTCAAGTTCATCGTGATGGCAGTGCCAAAGCCAGCTACGATCGATACTTCGGAACTATTGAAGGCATACCAAGAAGGTCAAGGAGGGAGCAACTATGGACAACACTACCAATAATAATAAACCAACCCAGACACCAGTCTACGACGTTGTCATGATTGGCGCGGGGCCAAGCGCTCTGGCTGCCGCAGTATATACGACGCGTGAGAACCTGCAGACGGTATTGTATGAAAAAGCAGTGATTGGTGGTCTGGCAGCGATTACCGATAAGATCGATAACTACCCAGGTTTTGCTGATGGCGTAGCAGGCCTCGACCTCGCCGAGCAGCTGCAGCACCAGGCAGAGCGCTTTGGGGCGCAGATTGAGCTGGGTGAGGTATCGAGCCTCCGCAAAGATGGCAATGATACGATTGTGACAGTTGACAGGCAGGATGTGCGTGCTCGTGCGGTGTTGATTGCCACTGGCAGTGCATATAACAAGCTTGGTATCCCTGGCGAAGATGCATTGTATGGTCGCGGCGTACACTACTGTGCCACCTGCGATGGTGCGTTTTATAAAGGCAAGCGACTGGTGGTGATCGGTGGCGGAAACTCTGGCCTGCAAGAGGCGATGTTCTTGACCCGCTTTGCGGAGCATATCGACCTCCTAGTGCGGAGCACGATCAAAGCGAGTGAGATCCTCCAGACCGACCTGCAGCCCTTTATCGAGCGAGGACAAATTAGCGTTCATCTTCATACCGAATCGACCGAAATTATAGCAGAGGACGGCAAAGTGACTGGTGTTGCAGCCATCAGTAATGGCCAGCCAACTACCTTCGCCTGTGATGGGGTGTTTGTCTTTGTTGGCCTTAAGCCAAATACGGGCTTTTTGCAGGGTACGCCCGTCCAGCTCGATGAGCGAGGGCTGATTATCACCAATGAACATCTTGAGACGACAATGCCTGGCGTCTTTGCCAGTGGTGATGTGCGTAGTGGCGCAACGATGCAGATTGCTACAGCGGTGGGCGAAGGCGCGACGGCTGCTTTGAGTATCCGTGAGTATATTCAGCAGCACAAAGCATAGAATAGACAGCACTAGTGTGGGATAGCTAAGAGCCTGGATCTCAAAGTGTCAGCTCTTGAGTAGCATCTCCTTTCTATCTAACAAAGTAAAAAATCAGTTGTCATGGCTGATTTTTTACTAGTGTGAAGACGAAGTTGATACACCTAGAGAGGTTGCTTGCCAACTGCACTAAAGAGCTACCGTCTGCTCTTTTTGGTTGCTTTTTCGATTAATCCTCTAGGCGCTTACCCAACTATTGTTCCTTTGTATCAAAGTGGATAGTGGTAACATTCGTCCACAGAAAGGAACGGAGAATCTTAGCATCATCCGAGTGAGGCGTTAGTTGGATTCAGACAATATTCCTAATCTCGCACAACAGGCGTACTGTGTCTTATCAGATAACTTCATATATTATTAACTAAAGCGCTGTAGCTCAGCAAGAAACTTATCTGGATAGTTGGTAATGACGCCGTCGATGCCGCGCTCGGCAAGCTGCTGCAGGGCACCTGGGCGATTAACTGTATAGACGTAGGTAAAGAGATTCGACCGACGTGCAATCTCTATCGCTAGTGGATGTGCATACAAGCGATGAAACCCTACTGCGGTGAAGTCGAGCTTGCGCTGATAAGCCAAGAATGCAAAGGGATTATTGCGGTGAAGTAGGGCAAGATTGGCCTGAGGCGCAAGCTGCCGAAGCTGCCGAAGCTCGCGTACGGAGAATGACGAGAGTAGTACATTATCCCAATCATCTGGCGATGTGATGTAGCGGGTGATGAGCTGATACGTTGGCTCGGCGCTACCGTGCCCTTTGAGCTCAATATTGAGTAGCACAACGCCAAAAAAACGGTCTAGCACTGCGAGGAGCGATGGAATAGGCTGCTCACTGGTGAGGGCCTGCAACTCGGTGTACGTCAGATGGCTAATTGATTCATTTCGGTGGTGGGTACGGAGCAGGCGATTATCATGTGCAATCACAGGAACACCGTCGCGCGTCAATCGCACATCTAGCTCAAGCATATCTACGCCCGCCGCGACACCCGCTGCCATAGCGTCGATAGTGTTCTCTGGTGCGAGTCCAGCCGCACCGCGATGACCAATGATTAACATGCTAGCAGTATTATACCATCAAATGGGTTAGTGATGAGAATTAATGTGCCTGCAGAGCAAGGTTGCACTGCCAGCTCATCTTCTTTTGCCATTACCGAGCAGATTTTGCTAAAATAAAACAGATAGCAACAGAAAGGAGCTAATACAAATGGCAGATTTTAATAAAGTACTAACGCCAGGCGATGTTGACGCTGGTGTTGTTAATGTGGTGGTGGAGATTCCGCAAGGGAGCTACCACAAAATTGAATGGGATCGCGACCTCGCAGTGATGAAGCTCGACCGGGTCGAGCCAGCAATCTTTGCCAAGCCAACCAACTATGGCTTCATTCCACAAACCCTAGATGAAGATGGTGATGAGCTTGATGCACTCATTATCACCGATCAGCCACTAACAACTGGTGTCGTTTTGGAAGGCAAGGTGATTGGCGTGCTGGAGTTTGTAGATGATGGCGAGGTGGACGATAAGGTGATCGTCGTGCCAGCAGATGACCGCAACACAGGTGATGCAATCAACTCGCTCGAAGATCTTCCTGCTGCAACGCTCAAGCAAATCGAGCACCACTTCAACCACTACAAAGACCTCAAGAAGCCTGGCACTACTGTAGTGAAGGGCTTTGGCGACGCAGCGCGTGCCAAGCAGATTATTCATGAATCTATTGCGCGTTGGAATGAACGCTAGATAGCATGCTCAAGCAAATACAAAATACCCCACTGGGGTATTTTGTATTATAGCTATTTACTCTTTGACTTTTTCGAAGCAGCGTCAGGCTTACCGATTGGCATAATTTTATCCGTCAGATTGATGGCGCCATTCACAGCTTGGACGCGGATTTTGTTGAGCTGGAGGCGGAGTTTGTCGCGCGCGTGGCTGGTAGTAACGAGCTGTGCCCAACCTGGCTTGGGGTAGGAGAGCTTGCGGGTGAGGACTTCGATGACATCACCATTCTCAAGTGGCCGCTCGAATGATTCCATTTTGCCGTTGATCCGGAAGCCATAGGCGTGCTTGGCGATATCAGAGTGGATGGCATAGGCAAAATCGAGTGGCAAAGCCCCCTCGGGGAGGTTGTAGATATCGCCCTTAGGAGAAAAAACGAAGATACGATTGCCAAAGAGGTCGATTGATAGCTGCTCGCGAGGGATATCCTCGCCAGCGCGCAAGCGAGCAGCGATTTCTTGCAATTGCGTAATCCACTGCAGCTGAGCCGGTAGGTTTGACACACCACGCCTGGAGTCGCCCTTAAGATACTCTTTACTGTCTTTTTGTTGCTGGTAGTGGAAGCTGGCAGCAAGGCCGCGCTCGGCGTATTCATGCATATCGCGCGTGCGGATCTGGAACTCGACAATCTGCTTATTGGGCGTGATGACCGTTGTATGGAGGCTCTGGTAGCCGTTTGGCTTGGGGATGGAAATATAGTCTTTGATACGAGCGATCATCGGTTGGTAGAGCGAGTGGAGAATGCCCAACACTAAGTAGCACTCTTCCTTGGTGTGGACAATGATGCGTAGTGCCATCAGGTCATAAATATTATCAAGACTACCGCGCTTTTGGAGCTTGCGGTGCAGGCTGTAGAGGCTTTTGACTCGCCCATTGATCTCAAACTCGAGCTTCTCGTCCTTGAGTGCTTGCTCGACCTCAAGGCGGACGACGCCAAGCTTGCGGGTGCTTTTGCCCAGGCGCTGCTTCATGACCTTCTCAAGCCGCTTGTATTCTTTGGGGTCAAGGTAGCTAAAGGCAAGCTCCTCTAGTTCCATCCGCACGCGCCCCATACCTAGCTGGTCGGCCATGGGAGCGAAGACCTCGAGTGTTTCTCGGGCGATCTTTTGCTGCTTTTCGGGCGACTTGAATTGCAACGTCTGCATATTGTGCAGCCGGTCGGCCAGCTTGATGATGATGACGCGCACGTCCTGTCCCACAGCAATAAGCAGCTTGGTAAGGTTGTCTTTTGTCTGAGGGAGATAGTGGTCGAGGTCGCGCATACCAGCCCGAGCTTGACTCACCTTCGTCACGCCATCAACGAGGAAGGATACATCATGTCCAAAAAGTGACTCGATATCGTCTAGTGACGTCTCGGTATCCTCAACGGTATCGTGAAGAATACCCGCGATGATGGTGTCGCTGTCCATTCCCCAGTCAATCAAGATAATTGCAACGCTCAGTGGATGGGTAATGTAGGGTTCACCGCTTTTACGTTTTTGTCCGTGGTGTGCCTGGGTGGCGAAGTCGATCGCATGGTCAATTTCATACAGCTGATCTTCGCTATAGAGGCCGCGGGCTTTTGTCAGGACGTCTTGTTTGGTCACCATAAACCTAGTATATACTGCCAAGAAGAAAAGTGCTATTGCCCTTGACCATTCCACCTGCTATAGTGATGTTTAAATATGCTTATGCTAATGGAGGGAGAAATATAATGAGGCAAAGCAGGGCGGTATGGTGGATACAGCGGAGCCAGAAGGGCTTCACGCTCATGGAGCTGATGATTGTGATTGCGATCTTGGGCTTGCTCGTAACGCTGTCTATGACGGCATATTCGGGCTATCGGCGGCGCTCGGTCGATGTTGCAACGCGTGCGGCAGCCACCAGTGCACTTGAGGCGATCAAGACGCACCACGCCAATGCCAGCGCTAGTGGTGCAAGCTATAGCACTAACCTTGAGCAAGTCGGTTACCGTCCGCCAAGCGATACAGCTGTGCAGGTTACGCTGAGCACCGATGCTACCAAATTCTGTGTCCAAGCCACCGACCGCCATCTCACCGACATTCGCTACTACGCCACCACTGGCATGGCACGGCCGCAGGCAGGGAGCTGCCCAGCGAGTTTGTAGAGGGTTACTGTTCGCAAGGTTTGCCATAAAACGTGTTATAAGTTGCTTGATTGCCCGATGTATTGTGCTAGAGTATTAACATGAGTTTGACAAAAGCAATACAAGACTATATCGACAAAAGCCCCTACCTAACAAATACTGACGTGGAACTAGCGACAATGTTCAATGATGTGGGCGAATGGGCTGTCGCCCTTGAGCATATTTGCACAATATTAGCCGCAAATGGCTGCGTGTTATCTTCGCAAGAAATGGCAGAACTGGAATCACTAATTGACAAGACAAAGAAGATAGAATACGAGGACTTTGATGACGCTTTCTTAGATAGTGTAAAAAGAGTTCGAGAAACCAACTCTTCGCGCACGTCAGTCTAGCACTCCCTCCTTAGCTCTCGCAAACGTGAAAGAATTCCGTCGCCGTCTTTACAACACACGTCAGACGCCGTATAATGTCTGGCATGGCTGTCATAGCACCAATTATTTTGAGTACAAAAACTGATGAATACAAGGCTGCGGTAGAGCATTTTATGCCGTTTGCCAAGCGGGTTCATATTGATATTTCTGATGGCGTATTTGCGCCCCGTCAAACGGTAGGGATCGGCCAACTGTGGTGGCCTCAGTCGTGGACGGTTGATATCCACGCTATGGTGGCGCGCCCTAGCGTGTACGTTGAGAAACTGATCAAGCTGCGGCCCAGCACAATTATCTTTCATGCCGAAGTCAAAGAGGATTTGATCCCTGTCTTGCAACAGGTCAAGCAAGCTGGTATTCATGCTGGTGTGGCCCTGCAGCGTACGACGGTACCCGAGACAGTGGCATCGTATATCGAGACGGCCGACTATGTATCGATCGTTAGCGGCAAGCTGGGTGAGTTTGGTGGCAAGGCGCGGATGATGCAGCTGGAGAAAATCCGGCTGGTGCGGGCTATTCATCCTCGGGTCGAGATTGGCTGGGATGGTGGCGTGACGGTAGATAATGTCTTCCATATTGCCCAGGGTGGGGCTGATGTGATTAGTGTTGGTGGAGCGATCAACCACGCCAAAGATCCGCAAGCAACGTACAACAAACTCCTGGCTGAGATGAATCGCCAGAGTGTGATTTAAGCCCCGCGCTATGCTACACTAAGGAGCGTGACGCACATACCATTTCAGCTTCGTTCTTCCTATCAACCGACCGGTGATCAGCCACAGGCGATCGCCCAGCTACTTAGTGGCCTGGAAGCTGGCCAGCGCGAGCAGACACTACTTGGTGCAACGGGTAGCGGTAAGACCTTTACGATGGCAAATATTATCGCTCGGCGTGGTGTGCCGACGCTTGTTTTGGCGCATAACAAGACACTCGCGGCGCAGCTCTTTAGTGAGTTCAAGCAGTTCTTTCCAGACAATGAAGTACACTACTTTGTCAGTTATTTTGATTATTATCAGCCAGAAGCATATATTGCCAGCAGTGATACATATATCGAAAAGGATTCGGCCATCAATGAGGAAATCGACCGCCTCCGCCATGCGGCGACTGATGCATTACTCACGCGCCGCGATGTAATTATCATTGCTAGTGTGAGCTGTATCTATGGTCTTGGTTCGCCCGCCGACTATTATGAGCTGTCCGTCACGGTGCGCCAGGGTGAGCGGCGTGTTCAGGATAAATTTTTGCGCCAGTTGATGGATATCCAATACCATCGCAATGATATCGATTTTGCACGCGGTGCCTTTCGCGTTAAGGGTGATGTGGTCGATGTCTTTCCAGCAGGGCAAGAGACGGCCTATCGGGTGGAATTTTTTGGAGATGAGGTAGATCGGATTACGCATATCAACCCGCTCACTGGCGAGATCCTCGATGAGCCAGCGGAGTTTACCATCTTTCCGAGTAGCCACTATGCAACACCTAAGGAGAAAATTAAGCAGGCGATTGACCGGATTCGACAGGAGTATGAGGAGCGTGAGCAGTGGTTTGAAGCGCACGGCAAGCTGCTTGAGGCGCAGCGCTTGAGCCAGCGTACTAAGTACGACCTGGAAATGCTCGAGCAGACTGGCTTTGTGAAGGGGATCGAGAACTATAGTCGCTATCTCACCAACCGCGAAGCGGGTGAGCAGCCAGCTACCTTGCTCGATTACTTTCCTGACGATTTCTTGATGCTGATCGACGAGAGTCATGTAACCGTCCCCCAGGTGCGCGCGATGTATAATGGTGACCGCGCTCGCAAAGAAGTGCTGGTGGAGCATGGCTTTCGCCTACCGAGTGCGCTAGACAATCGCCCACTGCGCTTTGATGAATTTGATAAACATATCAACCAAGTGATTTATGTCTCTGCTACCCCTGGTGATTATGAGCTAGAGCGCAGCCCTGCTCCTGCTCAGCAGGTGATTCGTCCTACTGGTTTGCTCGACCCAGAAATTATAGTTCGCCCAACTGAAGGGCAGGTAGATGACCTCATTGCAGAAATTCGCGAGCGCACCAGCCAGCAGCAGCGCGTGCTCGTGACAACGCTCACTAAGCGGATGGCTGAGGATCTCTCTACCTACCTGACCGACCTCGGTATCAAGACAGCTTATATCCACAGTGAGATAGACACGCTCGAGCGCGGTGACATTCTACGTGATCTGCGTATGGGTCTGTATGATGTCCTGGTGGGGATCAATCTCTTGCGTGAGGGGATCGACTTGCCAGAGGTCAGCTTGGTGGCGATTATGGATGCCGACAAAGAAGGCTTCCTCCGTAGCGAGCGCAGCCTCATCCAGACAATTGGCCGGGCAGCTCGCCACGTTGAGGGCAGGGTAATTATGTATGGCGATAGTATCACCGATAGTATGCGCCGAGCGATTGACGAAACCAAACGCCGACGCGAAATTCAGCAGGCATACAATCGCGAACATGGCATTACACCGCGTGGCATTAATAAAGCGATCGACGAAGGCCTACGCTCCATCATCCCGCAAAAAGAGGATGACGCGCCCAAGCTTGACCTGCGTAAAATCCCCAAGGACGAATACAAGAGCCTTATCAAAGATCTGACTGGCCAAATGAATCTCGCTAGTGCCAATCTTGAGTTTGAGCGAGCAGCCGAATTGCGAGATCTGATCGCCGAAGTGAAGAGTAAGTTGTAGAGCAGTAGCTGAGTAAACCCACGATCGGCACATGCACAGAGTGTATAATATGATGTAGTATGCCTATACGTGATACTCACGCCCTGCCAGAGTATGTGATATATTTCTTGGCAACGATCGATCGTCGACCGGAGTTTATCCGGTGGTCGATTCTTATTGGGCTTGCAATCTGTAACGTTGTACTGCTCTGCCTGCCAGTGATATTCTTTGTCGTTTGTTATTGCATCGTATTTTGGAGGACGCGTGATTATTACAAAACAGTCGAGTTTCAAAGTGTCAAGCAGAGGCTTGCCAAGCAAATACAAGAATACAACGACTTCAATGCTTTTTTGCCCGAAACAAAGCAGTTTATTCGTCAGCAGCAGTCGATGCTTTCGCATGCGCATGTGAAAAATAGCACACTCACGGTGTATAAAAATGCGCAGCTTGACCCATACCGCTATATTGTCAAATATTTTTTTGCGCAGCGCACAATAAACGAAGAGACAGTGCAAACACTCGAGCAAATCCTCCAGAAATACGACACAATCAAAAAGACTGAGGCAATACTGCGGAGCGAATACAACGAGATTATGGACTTCATTGACGCCAAAATGTACGTTGGAGCCTATATTTTCAAGAAAAATGACAATGAAGCAGCTTGGGTCGAATACATTACCTAAGTTTGAAAAGAACTATTTCCTCGTATATTCATTTAAGTACACTTCGCCTGCCAAGCGCAATAACTACTCGTTTGATATCATTCTTACAGAGAAAAAGCTCCAAAAATTGGCAGAATATCTCAGCCAGCAGATAGCATATCGCAAATCTGCGCGGTTTCAGCGTCAGCTTATGACGCCAAAGCTCAGACGGTTTATCTTGCGCAGAGACAACTACGAATGCCAGAAGTGCCATGTCTCGCGCCGGGATGAGAAACACCTCTTGCTCGAAGTTGACCATATTGTGCCAGTGTCAAGAGGCGGTATCACGACCGAGCAAAATTTGCGAGCACTCTGTTGGCGCTGCAATCGGGCTAAGAGCGATAAGTTGGAAGTAGCTTAGCATTAGCATTGTACCCTGTGCTACCTATACTTCTCACTGACGCATTACTCGTTGCTCACTGATATATAGCGATTCCACGCACCGAATGTGGTACAATATATCCATAATGAGTAGTATTACCACTGAAGATGTGCAGCACCTTGCACAATTAAGTTCGATTAGTCTTGGTGATTCAGCCGACGTTGCCGCGCTGCGCCAAAACCTCGAGGATATCCTGCACTACATTGAGCAGCTATCCACCCTCGACACGACTGGTGTCGAGCCAACCTACCAAGTAACTGGCCTGACTAATGTGTGGCGGCCTGACACAATAGATGCTAGCGACGTATCGCGCGAGCAGCTATTGGGGCTAGCCGCCGAGCAGGCAGATAATTGTGTAAAAGTACCAAAGGTGTTGTGATATGAATATTACAGAGAGAGTTGCTCAGATCAAACAAGGCCAGACATCGGCTACTGCTCAGGTACAAGCGGCTTTGCAGCGGGCGCGTGATGCTAAGGAATACCACGCCCTGCTGAGTCTGACAGAGGAGCGGGCACTGCAGCGGGCACGAGAAATTGATGAGGCACTGACTCGGGGCGAGGACATTGGAGTGCTGGCTGGTGTGCCGTTCGTCGTTAAGGATAATTATCTTGCGTATGGTGCACCAAGTACGGCAGCTAGCAAGATGCTTGAGAACTTTGATACGCCTCTTCAGGCAACGGTGGTAGATAAGCTTGAAGCAGCTGGGGCGATCTGCATTGGCAAGAGCAACCTCGATGCCTTTGCGCATGGCGGGAGCACAGAGAACTCATACTTTGGCGCTACACACAACGCTGTCGACAAGACGAAAGTTGCTGGTGGCAGTAGTGGCGGCTCGGCTGTGGTGACAGCGCTCGACATTGTGCCATTTGCCTTAGGAACAGATACGGGAGGCTCGATTCGCCAACCCGCCAGTTTTAATGGCGTGTATGGTATCAAGCCAACCTATGGCACAGCGAGCCGCTATGGTGTCGTGGCAATGGCCTCGAGCACTGATACGATGGGCTGCTTTGCGCGCAGTGCTGAGGATATTGCTGTGGTAATGAGCGTTATGGCTGGCCAAGATCCGAAGGATATGACGACGCTGCCCGACTTCTTCGCGCCTGCGGCAGAGACGCCGCAGCAGCTGAAAATCGGTATCATCAACGAAGCAATGGGTGATGGTGTTGATGCGGAGGTGCGTCAGGCGGTCAGCCAGTATGCCGATACCCTGCGATCGCATGGCCATACCGTCGAGACAGTAAGCATGCCGATGCTTCAGCATGCCCTTGCTATCTACTACATTGTTGTGCCGGCTGAGATCTCAAGCAACCTGGCGCGCTACGATGGTGTACGCTATGGCCATCGCGCTGAGGGAGTTAAGACACTGGCCGAGCTTTATGGTCGGAGTCGCGACGAAGGCTTTATGCCAGAGAACAAGCGGCGCATTATGATTGGTAGCTACGTACTAAGTAGTGGGTATTTCGACGCGTACTATCTCCAGGCGCAAAAAGCGCGGACATTGCTCATCAACGAATTTAACGCCTTGTTTGGGCAATACGACATGCTTCTTTTGCCAACAGCACCAACTCCTGCCTTTGGTCTTGGTGAAAACAGCGACGACCCGCTTAAGATGTATCTCGCGGATATCATGACAGTGCCAGCCAGTCTGGCAGGCTTACCTGCACTGAATGTGCCGGCTGGAGTGAACCAGGCGGGCTTGCCAATCGGTGCGCAGTTGATTGGCCCCATGCAGAGTGATGCAACGCTGCTTGCTGTGGCAACCCAAGCAGCTACAGAAAGGAGCGCCTGATGTCTGGCAGTGTCACGATCCTTTTGGTGGGTATTATTATCATTGCTGCGATCTTGGTCGTCGTTGTTGCCCTGACGCGCCAGGGCGGTAAGGTGCTCAATGTCGAGAAATACCAAGCACGCTGGCTTGCCATTGAGAACAGCCTCGATAAATCCAACATTGGCACATACCAGCTGGCTATCTTCGAGGCAGATAAGTTGCTCGATCTTGCTCTCCGCGAACGTGGCTTTGCTGGCGACACGATGGGTGAGCGCATGAAGTCGGCCCGCGAACAATGGAGCAATAGCAACCACGTATGGGGTGCTCACAAGGTGCGCAACAAGTTGGCGCATGAGGCTAATGTGCGGCTCTCGCGCGAGATTGCCTTGCGGGCATTAGCTGCGTATAAACAGGGGTTAAAGGATTTGGGAGCGATATAATTATGGCAGTTTCTCACGATGTTTTGCAAAAATATGAAGTGACGATTGGTATCGAATGTCACGTACAGCTGGCAACAGACACAAAACTCTTCAGCCCAGCAGACAATGACGCCCGCGATGCCGAGCCTAATAGCAAAGTCCATCCAATCGATTTCGGCCTACCTGGTATGCTACCAGTCCTGAATCGCCACGCTGTTGATCTTGCGATTCGGGCTGGCAAGGCACTCAACGCGCCCATCGCTCGTGTTTCGCGCTTCGATCGTAAGCATTATTTCTATCCAGATCTACCGAAAGGCTACCAGACGAGCCAGATGTATCAGCCAATTATCTTGGCGGGTTATGTCGATGTGCCGCTTGATGATGGCAGTACCACGCGCGTCCGGATCGACCATGCCCACATGGAGGAAGATGCTGGTAAGCTAACACACCACGATGGTTACTCGCTAGTTGACCTCAACCGGGCGGGTACACCACTGATCGAGATTGTCTCACAGCCTGATATTCACTCGGCAGCCGAGGCTCGTGCCTACGCAGCAGAGCTTCATAAGCTCATGACCTATGCTGGCGTTACACACGGTGATCTCTACCATGGTAATATGCGATTTGACGTTAATATCTCAATCGCGCCAAAGGGCTCAGATCAGCTTGGTACACGTGCTGAAGTGAAGAATCTCAACAGCTTCCGCAGTGTAGAAAAGGCAGTGGAGTATGAATTTGCGCGTCAGGCAGCTTTGCTCGAGCGCGGTGAGCGTGTCGTGCAAGAAACCCGTGGCTGGAGTGACGATAAAGGCATCACCACGAGCCAGCGCAGCAAAGAAGATGCCCAGGACTATCGCTACATGCCCGACCCAGACATCCCGCCGATCGTTTTGACGGACGAAGAGATTGCTCGTGTCCAGCAGGATGTGCCGACGATGCCGGGCGAGTACCGTGCGCAGTGGCAGAGCCTTGCGCTGGATAGCTCGGTGGTTAATACAGTGCTAAACCATCAGCCATTAGCCATCTTGCTCAGTGATATTTACCCGCTAAAGCACAATGCCGCGTCCGTTTTGCAAAGCCTTGGCGTCGATGAGCTGGTGTATCAGCGGCTTGTCAAGCGGATTTTTAACTGGTTTGCTTCCACGCCAGAAGAGTTGATGGATATGAGCAAGGTTGAGTCGGGTTTTGTTGGGCCGCGGCGACTCTTGCTACTCTCGCAATTGGTGGAGGATAACAAAGTCAGCTCGACTGGCGCGAAGGAGCTCTTTCTTGACCTCTTTGACAAGCAATATGCTGGTACAATGCCTGAGGCGATTGCTGAGGCAAAGAATCTCCTCCAAGTGTCGGATGAGGGGGCAATTGGCGCGATTGTTGATGAGGTGATGAATGACCCAGCCAGTGCGGCGTCCATTGCTGATATCAAGGCTGGCAAGGATAAGGCAATTGGCTACCTCGTCGGGCAAGTCATGAAACGCTCCCGCGGCAAAGCTAATCCAGCTCTGGCGCAGAAACTGATTCGCGAGAGGCTGAAGTAATGAATCCGTGGCGTCGGATTGGTGACCAAGCTGATTTTATGGCAAATTTGGTAAAATAACAGATACAGAGAGCCTATTCTTGGCATATGAGCAACTAAAGGATATCCAGAGAGGTGAGTAGTAATGAAGACATTTACACGCAGTGAGCCAACAACAGTGACGCTAGTAGGTGAGCGGTTTAAGCAGTCAGTGGTCGTGAAGCATTTTCAGACGGATGACGGCTTGACGCATGAGTTCACAACATTTTTTGCTGAGGATAGTTGTGCTGCGCCAGTGATTGCTCTCACACCAGAGGGCAAGGTAGTAATGGTGTATCAGTTTCGAGCAGGACCTGAGGCGTGGCTGTATGATTTCCCGAGTGGAGCTGCCTTGCCCGGCGAAGACCCAGAAGCAGCAGCGCGGCGCGAATTGGCAGAGGAGACAGGGTATGTTCCGGGTGTGATGCACTACTTGGGAGATTGCCACGAGAATAGCTACATTAATGGCAAAAGCCCGGTTTTTCTTGCGACTGACTGCACGTATGATCCACAGGTAAAACAGCTCGACCAGACCGAACGGGACCAGGGAGCTCAGACGCGTCTCGTCTCAATTGATGAATTGTTTACAATTGCTAAGAATGGCGAGCTTTGCCTTGCAGGGCCGTTTGCCTTAGCATTTAAGTATCTAAATAACCGACGACAGGAGGAATCATAATGAAACGACCAACAAAAGCAATCATCGCCGCCGCGGGTTTTGGTACGCGGTTTCTACCTCAGACCAAGGCTATGCCTAAGGAGATGATGCCGCTAATTGATAAGCCAATCATTCAGTATGTGGTGGAGGAGCTCGTCCAGGCGGGAATTCGCGATATTATCATTGTGGGGAGTGCCAATAAGCGTGCGATCGAAGACCACTTTGATGTGCCAAATGAGGATCTGCTAGCTAACCTCCGGGCTGGTGGGCCGAAGAAGCAGCCATTGATCGATACCGTCAAGCAGCTCTCGGAGATGGCAAACTTTATCTACATCCGCCAAAAGGGTCCATACGGCAACGCAACGCCACTGGCTTGTGCGGCGCACCTCATCAACCGTGATGAGCCTGTCATCTACACCTTTGCCGACGACTTCATTGCTGCTAGCCCAAGCCGCTTCCAGCAGATGATCGCTGCGTCGCAAGAGCTCGATGGGGCAGTGTTGTCGTGCAAAAAGATCGTCGATGATGCTGAGTTTGATCGCTACGGCGTTGTGGCTGGCCAGCAGCTATCGGACGGTGTTATTAAGATGAGCAACATCGTTGAAAAGCCAGGCAAGGCCAATGCCCCATCCGACCTTGCCAGTGTCAGTAGCTATATCTTGCCCGGCGAATTCTTTAGTTACCTCGAGCATGCGAAGGAGCATTTTGATGGGCATGGCGAGTTTACTGTTCAGCCTATTATGCAGCGGATGATTGATGACGACCACGCGTTCTTTGGCGTGGAGATTACCAACGGTACATATTATGACACTGGCGATAAGCTAGAGTACCTCAAGACCGTCGTGGATTTTGGCCTCAAAGACCCCGTGCTTGGCCCAGAGTTTGCAAAATACCTACGGGCTCGCTATACTGATACTCAGGCATAGTATATATGCTACTAACATAAAGGAGATACCGCATGGAGTGGGCTCAGATATTAGTTATCATGTTATCGGTATTGCTGGCGCTGCTGCTGGTGCTTGCGATTGTCTTGACGGTTATATTGATTCGCATTACGCAGCGGATTAGTGCTGTAGTCGAGTCGGCTGAACGCGTAGCAGCAAACCTTGAGGCAACGACTGATAATATCACCCGGGTTACCTCGCCGTTTTGGCTAGCCAAGACCGCTGTGTCTTCGATCAAAAAATTGTTTACCACCAAACATAATCGATAAAGGAGGGACATAATGTCGAAAGGTAAATTTGTGCTTGGTGCAGCAATCGGTGCTGCCGCTGGCGTGGTGGCTGGACTCTTAACAGCGCCAAAGTCAGGCAAAGAGACGCGAGCTGACCTCAAGAAGAAGGCACGTGAGCTCAAGCAAGACGCGACCGCAAAGGGCGACGAATTGCGTGCTAAGGGCGAGAAGGCATACTACGATGCACGTGATGCCGCTCGTGACCTGCACGACCGCAGTGGCCGCGCTTTGCGCAGTGCTCGCGATGAGTTTGCAAAGGACAAGAAGTAGCCAGTAGGCGACAAAGGATGCGGTGAGTATTTTCCTTATAGGCAGAATGCTCGCCGCATCTTCGCAATTATCATTATTATGACAAAGCAATCATCTCCACCACAGTACTCATCAGATGAGTCGGTGACTCGTGAGCAACATGACCGCCCTAGGCTAGCTACCAAGCTTGCACAGCAGGTTAAACAAGCCAACGAGACCGATGCACGCAAGGCTATCCTCGAGGATTTATTTTACGATTTTCATCGTAGCCGCGCAGAAGTCTACAAAATGAACTTCATCCGCGGGATATTTTTTGGCCTAGGGAGTGTGCTTGGCGGAACGATTCTTGTGGCACTGTTTGTCTGGCTACTCAATGCCATCGGCCTCTTGGTGCCGAGCCTCGCGGACTTTATCGATAGCATCATCAAAGTGATGAGTACGCGGCATTGATGTGTCGTGCAGAAGTAAGGCCACTCACTATGTGTGACTAGCCGTCATATTCTGCCCAATAGAGTAATAGAGATGGTTGATGCTGACAGAGTGAGAACACTAATAGCTGAGCCCTTATTAATTACGAGCACCCCGGCGTTGGCGTCACCACCTACTCATTTGCTATACTAGATAAGTATGACCTCTCACTCATTACCAGCTTTGCAACCATCGGATTTTGTTCACCTGCACAACCATACCCATCACTCACTGCTTGATGGCTTAACGAAGATTGGTGACCTTGTCAATACTGTCAAAGAGTATGGCATGACAGCGGCAGCCATTACCGATCACGGGACAATGAGTGGGGTGCTTGACTATTACAAGACGGCAAAGGCGGCGGGCATCAAGCCGATCCTTGGCATTGAGGCGTACGTTGCCGCTCGCTCGCGCTTCGACCGTGATCCCGCTAAGGACAAAATGCGCTACCACCTGACTATCATTGCGATGAATAATCAGGGGTACCATAACCTGATGCGACTGAGTACGAAGGCAAACCTAGAGGGGATGTACTATAAGCCGCGGATTGACCATGACCTCCTCGAGGAGCTCAACGAAGGGCTGATTGTCCTGAGTGGCTGTGCAAGTGGTGAGATTGGTGAGGCGCTGCGCTATGACGACTATGCCAAGGCAGTCGAGATCGCTCAGTGGTATAAGCGTGTCTTTGGCGACCGCTACTATCTGGAATTGCAAGACCATGGCCACCCCGAGTCTAATACGCACTGGGACGTACAGGCGAAGATTAATGATGGTCTGCGCCGTATGGCTGAGGAGCTGGACATCCCTCTAGTGGTGACGTGCGATGGCCATTACTTGACGCATGACTTCCAGGATGCACATGAGATATTGCTCTGCGTGGGGACGGGCTCATTCTTGAGTGACGAAAAGCGGATGAGCCTGAAAGACTTTGAGCTCCATCTGACTGACCCGCGCGATATCATTACTCGCTGGGGAAGGGAGCTACCCGAGGCTATCACCAACACCAAGCAGATTGCCGACCGCTGCACTGTTGATATCGAGCTGGGCAAAATCCTCATCCCGAAGTACCCATTGCCTGAGGGTGAGACGAGCGAACATAGCTACCTGCACAAGCTGGTGTATCGCGGCCTAGCCCAGCGTTACAATGGTGTAAAACCTGAAGATACTGCTGATCAGCTCCCCGAGCAAATTATCCCCACTTTGGCTGACAGTGTGCGTGAGCGGGCTAAGATGGAGCTAGGTGTGATGGCAAGCATGGGGTATGAGGGGTACTTTTTAATTGTGCAGGATTTTATTAACTGGGGTAAGAGTCAGGGGATTGTCTTTGGACCAGGCCGGGGCAGTGCCGCAGGGTCGATCATTGCCTATGCGCTTAATATCACCGATCTTGACCCGCTCAAATACGGTCTACTCTTCGAGCGGTTTCTGAACCCCGATCGCATTAGCATGCCTGATATCGATGTCGACATCCAGGATACGCGGCGCGATGAGGTAATCGACTACTGTGCAAATAAATATGGTCACGACCACGTCAGTAATATCGTCACCTTTGGTAAGATGGCGGCTCGGGCGGCGGTGCGTGATGTCGCGCGCGTGCTGGAGGTGCCGTATGCCGAAAGTGACCGCCTGGCCAAAATGGTGCCACCACCCGCCCAGGGGCGGCACATCCCGCTGGCAGTCAGCACTAAAGAAGACCCTGACCTTAAGCATGAGTACGAGACGAACCCAACCGCTAAGCAAGTTTTTGATTATGCTATCCAGCTAGAGGGAACGATTCGCAGCCATGGGGTGCACGCGTGCGGTGTGGTGATTGCGCCCGACGAGCTCGTTAAATATATCCCGCTTGAGCAGGCGCAGAAAGGCGTGGTGGCGACGCAATTTCCAATGGGTGAGGTTGAGGATCTTGGTCTGCTCAAGATGGACTTCCTTGGCCTATCGAACTTATCGATTATTAATAATGCAATGCGGATCATCCGAAAAGTCTATGGTGATACGATCGACCTCTCCACGTTACCACTTGATGACGAAGCAACGTACAAACTGTTTCAGCGGGGTGACACAACAGGGGTATTCCAGCTTGAGTCAGCTGGGATGAAACGTTATTTGCGCGCTCTCAAGCCGTCGCACTTTGAGGATATCATCGCAATGGTGGCGCTGTATCGGCCTGGGCCAATGCAGTTTATCGATAGTTTTATTCGGCGCAAGCATGGTGAGGAGGAGATCACCTACCTTCACCCGGGGATGAAGAGCTCACTTGAGAACACGTATGGTATTTTGGTCTATCAAGAGCAGTTTATGCAGATCTCTAAGGAGTGGTGCGGCTTTACTGGTGGACAGGCCGATACCCTGCGCAAGGCCGTTGGTAAGAAAAAGATCGACCTAATGAAGAAGGTTAAGCCGGAGTTTGTTGAAGGAGCAGTGAAGGTCGGTGGAGCGACGCGTGAGATGGCTGAGACATTTTGGACGCAGCTGGAAGAGTTTGCCAATTACTGCTTCAACAAGAGCCATGCTGCGTGTTATGGGCTTATTGCTTACTGGACGGCATATCTCAAGGCGCACTACCCCGATGCCTTTATGGCGGCCTTGATGACAAGCGACCATGATGACGTCGACCGACTAGCGATCGAGATCACCGAGTGTAAGCATATGGGCCTAACGGTACTCAACCCTGATGTCAATGAATCATACGAGGAATTTGCTGTGGTACCGGGCAAGAAGCAGATCCGCTTTGGTATGGCAGCAGTGAAGGGTGTTGGCGTGGGCGCAGTGGAAGAGATCGTCAAGATGCGTGACCGCGATGGGAAGTTTGCTACGGTGGAGGACTTTGCCAAGCGTGTTTCGACCAGCAAGTGCAACAAGAGGGTGTGGGAGTCGCTCATTAAGTCGGGTGGCTTTGATGCACTGGGCGATCGCTCTGACCTCCTCTTTAATCTTGAGAATGTCCTTGCTTTTGCTAGCAAATTACAGAAGGAAGCGTTGAGCGGCCAGACTGACCTCTTCGGTAGCCTCGCCGATAGCTCTACAGAGGTCATGCCGTCGATTGAGCTTAAGCCAGCGCCCGTCAAACACACCGACAAAGAGCGCCTGATGTGGGAGCGCGAGCTGATTGGCCTCTACATTAGCGCACACCCGCTCGACCACTACGACACGTTCTTTGCTGAGCAGACCGTGCCACTGCGCACTGTCTCACCACAGATCGACGGCCAGACAGTGACGATCGGTGGCCTCGTGACGCGCTTGCGGACGATTGTGACGAAGTCGGGCAGTAAGATGGCCTTTGTAGGAATTGAGGACAAATCGGGTGAGAGTGAGATTATTGTCTTCCCGAATCTATATGAGAAGCTTGCTGGTCAGCTGGAGCAGGATGTGGTAATCACTGCCAGCGGCAAGGTGAGCGCGCGCGATCGCGATGGCAACCTTGGTGATGAAGCAAAGCTAATCGCCAATGAAATCACCGTCGTGACTGATACCGACTTAGCCGAATATCAAGCAACTGGTCGCACGATGTCTGCGCCAACCGGCCCAGCAGCCGCGTCGCGCCGCCGGTCATCATCGCAGAAAAATACCCAGCGCTCAGCGCGAGTGTCGGCAGGCACGACGGCACCGTCAACGACACAGAGCCCGCCGCCCAAACCGCTCGATACACTCCCAACGGTCTACGTGCGGGTCAAGAACCCCGACGATATGGCTGCTCTTACGAAGTTTAAGCAGCTGTGTACGCAAAACCCGGGCCAGCACGATATTATTATGATGCTCGGTGATGACAAAACGTCGGCGATTCGCCTGCCGTTCCGGGTCGACGCGCAGCAGCGATTGCAGGATGAGCTTGCACAAATCCTCGGTAGTGACTGCGTCGTTGTCAAATAATGCCGTGCCCGCAAAAGGGGGGTGACTCGCGCCACCCTGGGAGTCTGCAGATTGCGCGTGTCAGGTAAAAAACTTCGAACAATTGCGTCTACGACCAGGGCGGCGCGAGGCCAAATACTTGCAAGGCGAGCGAAAATAAGCTCAAGCGCAGGCAAGTTGCAGGCGGTAGCTTGGTTATGCTACCTGCTGCTAGTATAACCTGATATTTGCCACAACGCAAACAAAATGGGTACATATAACGCTGCAACTATCCAGCAGTTGTGAGCGCATAGAGTGCAATACCGGTTGCGACTGATACGTTAAATGATTCCTTCTGTCCATACATCGGAATCTCGATGATGTCATCCACCAGCGCGAGCGTCTCGGCTGGAATACCATGGACTTCTTCGCCAAGCAAAAGGACGAGCTTGCTTGGTGGCTTATATTGCTGGAGAGAAACAGAAGTAGGAGCTTGCTCAAGCGCAACAATGCGATAGCCGGGAAACTGCTCAAGGTCGAGCTCTGGTTGGTAATCGAACGGCACGAGCGCTTCGGCCCCAAGCGCCGTCTTGTGGATCTGCTGGGTGATCTTTTCGCGGATGTGTGGCAAACGTGGGTCGGGTCGCACTGCTTCTTCAGGCTGGTAGGCACAGTGCGGTGGGGTTGGCTGAAGGGCAAGATCGGGGTAGGGCGTGTAACCACTGAGGATAAGCCGCTGCACACCAAACCCTTCGCAGGTACGAAAGATCGCTCCGACATTGTGCGTTGAGCGGATGTTGTGCGCGATAACAATAATCTCTGGCATAGTTGTATTATACCTGAAGTGCTTTAGACTTACCCCCTATATTTACCACGAGCTTTTTGTTACACTAAGAAGGATGAATGAAGATGAAGTCCAACAACGTCGTCGCCAGCAAGATGAGGCGTCGACCGAGCAACGCTCGCGCATTCTTGGTCTCAAATACCTCGATATGCGCCCCATCGAGGAGACACTGCCACTAGCACGTGACCTAATGACGATCGAGGAGATGCACAACCTCTATATGCTGCCGCTGACTGATGGCAATGAGCAGGAATCATATCAGTTTGCTGTTACGACACAAACACCCCAGTCGGTTATCCAGCGGACGCGGCGTACCTATCAAGACCAGGGGTTGCCTGTCGATTTCTATCTGATTAGCCTCAGTGCCTACCGCGTGCTGATGAACCGCTTCGACCCACCGAAGAAGATCGTCTACGATGATATTAAGATTGCCAAAGCGGGTGATAGTGAGACCATCGCTGAGGTGAGTCAGACGCTTGGGCGAGTGAGTAGTGAGGAGGTTTTCGACTTTTTGATCAACCAGGCGGATATGCTTGGTGCGAGCGACATCCACATCGAGAATGAACGCCATGATATCCGGATTCGCCTCCGTGTCGATGGTGCACTCCACCCCGTAGCGACGATTAGCCGCAGCCGCTACCGCGTGATCATGGGTGAGCTCGCCAGCCGAGCTGGCGTATCGAGTGCTTCGATGGAGCCGCAGTCTGGCCACATTCAAAAGGACGTAACACATGGCAACGCAACGCACTTGCTCAACATCCGTGTTGAGACTGTGCCAACCATGTATGGGCAGGATGCTGTGCTGCGTCTCTTTAATTTCGATGAAAGCTTGCTTAATCTTGACTTGCTGGGTATTCCGCCCAAGCAGCGTCAGCAGATTGATGAAATCATCAGCCATCCGCGCGGCCTTGTGCTGATGGTCGGGCCAACGGGCTCGGGTAAATCTACCACGCTTTACAGCATGCTCAATGCCCTTAACACGACCGACCGCAAGATTATTACTCTGGAGGACCCAATCGAATATGGCCTGGCTGGCATCTCGCAGATCCCAATTAATACCAACGCCGGCGGGAGCTTTGGCGAGGGTTTGCGCAGCGTGCTTCGTCTCGATCCAGATGTCGTGATGGTGGGTGAGATCCGTGATGTCGATACGGCGCGCACGGCCATTCAAGCATCGATTACTGGTCACTTGGTGATGTCGAGCTTCCACGCCAATAGTAGCAGTGCAGCCTTTAGCCGAATGATCGACCTAATTGGTGTGAACCCGATTTTTGCCAGTGCTATCCGCCTTGTGGTGGCGCAGCGTTTGGTGCGGCGTCTTGTGGACGAAACCAAGGAAGCCTACGAGCCAGACGACGTCACGCGGAGCTATGTCAAGCGAGTCCTTGCTGATATTCCTGAAGAGATAGAGCATCCCGATCTCGACACCTTCAAGCTCTGGCGGCCAGTGCCAAGTGATGATGCGCCGTTTGGCTACAAGGGCCGCATGGTGATTATGGAGCAGCTTATCGTGACCCCAGGTATTCAGAAGTTCATCCGCGGAGACTTTACTGATGTCCACCCAGACGTCATCGAAAAAGCCGCTCAGCGCGAAGGCATGCTCACCCTCGAACAAATTGGCGTCCTCGCTGCCCTGCGCGGCGAGACGACGCTGGAGGAAGTCGGGCGGGTGATATAACACCGCGGTGTACGCTTGCTGTATATTATCTCATTGATTATGCCTGCATACCAAGCAAGGTGTGCTGGCTCATAACTTTGACGCCTATCATATATTCTGCTACGATAATATCACATGTTGAAGCCGAAGCCATTATCGAGCGAACAGTACCCTTCGCAAGAGCAGCCCGTGGGGGAGTGTAGCGAACAAGAGCTAACCGAAAAAGGGGCGTGTATTTATGCAGCGTTTGATGTTATGAATAGCGTCCTAGAAAAGATGGGCGGCAAGGCAGCACACACCGGATCTTTTAAGAATGGTCTTGCTATATCTCTCGATGATGCGGTGACAAGCATTGGTAAGTATCGAATCGATCCGATCAATCTAACTGATCTCATGTCGCGTATTTATAATAATAACCCACACGATAAAGACGCGTGGAATTATACAAATCAGCGACTATACCCAGAGGCAAAAGAACGGTCAAAAGACTTGGTAGTGCACCAGTATGAAGAAGTTGTGCTGGAGCATTTAGCAACGATAGAAGCGATCTTTCTTGGTGACAGTCGAGGGGTTGATTGGAGTGGCCAGTACGATGTATCAGTACCGACTGTCAAGAGCTGGCGACGCAAAAAGCAGCTCGATCCGCATGCCGCAACAGAGGTATATCAGCAGTTTGCCCAGCAGGCTGTCGAAAGAGCAACTCAGCAATTACGCTCAACGATAGACGCAGGTCGCCACACGCTTGAGCAATACGAACTAAGCCAGGTAGAAGCTGATGATGTATGCAATGCAAAGGCTCCATATCTTGCAGCCTTTGCTAGTAAATACGAGGCGTTATATACGCAGGCAAAACCAGTCGCCAACGCTCATCAGTACTTTCAGCTTGTCTATAGCAAAAGGCTATATAGGCTCAGCCAGCATATTATTGCCGAAGCACCAGTCATCAAGCAATTGCAAAGACAAATATATCAATGGTATGACCGGCCAGACCAAGAAATCGTTGATGATCTTGCCCTTGAGTGTGCTGAGCGGCTCTGGAGTGACGATCTGAAGCAGGCGATTCATCAGCAGCTTGCTACCGAGTCGGATAATGCGGTTATCAATGCATTGTGCTGGCTCGAGCAACAGCTTGATGGCTACCAATCAGAGCGCTGCCAGGCCAACCACGCGGCCGTTATGCAGCTTGATGAGCCATCAGGTGAGACAACTTCGCAAGCGGCTGAGCCAGCTCACAAAGCAATGAGCCATAGCAAACCACATGAGCAAAAACAAGCAATAACAGAGGTGCAGCTGGATGCGATAATTGCTCCGTGGCTTGGGAGAGATGGCGAGCGCTTGCTGCCAGTTGATGTGCTTGTCGATAATGGGTCTGGAGTGCTTGTGCTCGACTGCCGGACAAAAGCAGCCAAAGATATCGAGCACCAGATGGCTGGCTACGAGACAAAAGAAAAGCAGCAGGGCATCGTGAGTGAAGTGCTCGGCAGGCTAACGCATTATGCCGATGCAGCGCTCAACGAGCACGGTCTCAAGCGAACGCACGCAATGAGCAGGCTCAGTGATATACGTCATAGCTCGCCATATAAAGCGCATACGATCTGGTACAACAAAACAGTCAGCCGAAATGTGATTCGTGTCTACGTTGCGGACGTCAATGTTGGCAAAATACCGAATCGGCGTCTGCGATCTCAGCTAAAAAAGCACGGAATCAAGCACGCCCTACTCTTTGTCGGTGCGTGTGATAAGCAGCACCAGCTCGACATGCTACAGCACATTACCCAGCAAGATCGCAAACGCATCAGAGGTAATGGCGCTGGGTCCGTCTAATACTACCAAAGTAGATAGTGTCCAATGCAAAAGGCCGGTATATGTCAGTATCGGCCTTTGCAGAGTTTCTATGTGATGATCGACCTAGCGAATAACCTTCGCCACAGCCTCCACCACGCGCTCATCAAATGGTGAGGGGATGACGTAGTCTGCTGTGGGTTCATCGACCAGCGCTGCCAGCGCCTGGGCGGCGGCAAGTTTGTGCTCGTCGGTGATTTTTTGCACGCCATTATCCAGCGCACCACGGAAGATACCCGGGAAGGCCAGAGCGTTATTGACTTGGTTGGGGAAGTCACTGCGGCCAGTGGCAATGACGGCAGCGCCGGCTGCTTTGGCGCTATCTGGCATGATTTCTGGCACTGGGTTGGCCAGGGCAAAGATAATCGGGTCTTTGGCCATCATCCCGACGAGCTCTGGGGTCAGCAACCCGGCGCGCGATACACCAATGAATACATCGGCATCTGCCATGGCGTCTTCCAGCGACCCCTGCTGCGAGGCATCAACGTATGCAAGCAGGGCAGTCTTCTCGGCGTTGAGATCAGTGCGGTGGCTACCCACAATACCTTTGCTATCAACCGCCACAATGTGTCGAGCGCCGTAAGTATGCAGTAGCTTAATAATAGCAGTACCAGCAGCGCCAGCACCGACCACGACGAATTTGCTATCAACTAGGCTGCGGCCTGTCAGCTTGGCGGCGTTGATCAGCCCAGCCAGTACCACTACGGCAGTGCCGTGCTGGTCGTCGTGGAAGACAGGGATATCCAGCTCGGCCTTAAGGCGTTCCTCAATCTCGAAGCACTGAGGCGCAGCAATATCCTCGAGGTTAATCGCGCCAAAGCTTGGTGCAATCGCCTTAACCGTAGTAATAATCTCCTCTGGCTGGTGCACGTCGAGCACGATTGGTACGGCATCTACACTAGCAAAGTGCTTAAACAGCAGCGCTTTACCCTCCATAACCGGCATGGCTGCCTTGGGGCCGAGGTTGCCCAGGCCCAGAATGGCCGAGCCATCGCTAATGACTGCCACGAGGTTATTCGTCCAGGTGTAGGTGGGCAGGGTGGCGGGATCATCTGCAATCGCCTTGCTCACTGCGCCCACACCAGGGCTGTAGTAGCTGCTGAGTTTATCGCGGTCTAGCTCATCACTATCGCGTAGGCTGGTGGTGATTTTGCCCTTATATTTTTTATGTAGGTCGAGTGCAAGTTTGTTATAATCCATAAACTCTAGTATACCGCAGACAGGCAAGAAAGAGAAAGGAGTAGTACAAGGACAAACAGCCGTTATTGCAATACTTTCGCGCCAAATGCTATTATATGATGCATGATACAAACTGAGCAAGGAGCCCTGCATAGCCGCAGTAGCTCATAATACGGAGTGATAATGAACAAATCCATAGATCAGCAGCCATCTCATCACGATACTCGTCCCGAGCATGCATCTACAAGAATAGAAGTTGCAATCAAAGAAGATAATAAACTCCATAGAAAATTCAAGCTGGCCCTTTGTGACGCGAAGAAATCAAAACACGAGAAGGATATTTATAAGCAGGCTCTGCAGATGATTAAAGTCGACCAGCAAGAAGCGCTTGAGGAGCTTGTGCAGACTGACGAGAGGAGCACGGTGCCACCAGGTGTTCTCCAACGCTACCAAGAGGAGCGAGCAAGCTGCGAGGCTATGCTTGCCGCAATAGCCAGAGAAGAAGATCAAGCAATGAAGGATGGCGGCTATGAAGCAGAAGATGAAGTGATGGAAGCTACAACGCATCTTGGCTATGCGCCATTGACGCCCGATGAAGCAGCAGAGCAGGCTAATGAAATATATAACGCAACCCGGCTTGGCAAAGACGTACAGCAGCGGCGCCAAATCGTCAAAGATAGGATTGGTGAGATCAACGCTGAGCTGGCGTATTATATGGGCCTCACAGAGCCACCCTTGGCGGTTATATCTGAGGAGACAGCAATTCGTATCTGGGGCAAAGAAGCGGTCGAGAAGGCACAATCGGCTGGTGATGCGAGCGAGCCTGGGTATATTGATGTCTTTCCTGATGATGACCGAACACCACGCTCAGGCAGCAAGCTGGGGTATGGTAGCCGTATAACACCAGAGTTTATTAAAAAAGACGCCAGTCAGCGGCTAGCGGAGGTGCTTGTGGGGTCTGCTGGCGAAGCGTGGACAGTGCAAGAGCTAGGTGATGCAATTTATGATCCAAGCAAAGTGCAAACAAAGCTTGAGCGGTATAGACGAGCAAGTGCCTTGCTATACAGTGCACAAAAATCAGATAGCCCCACTATGATCATTACAGAAGAGCTGGAGCGTAGTGGTCTTGTACTCCAGCGCGGCCAGCGATACCTCATAAATGAGCATGGCCAGCGAGGCTATTCAACCAATGTCTATCGTGCGGTGTCGGCAGACATTGCTATGCAAGGGCTAACAGAAGAGAGACCAGTAAGTGGCCGCCGTGCCGAACACCGGATTCAGATGATTGAGTGGACGTCACAGGATACTGCAGCTGCAGCGCATGAAGCAGCCAACACTACTCGCAGCGAGGCGTTACCAGCCGCTGGTAGCGCAGAAAATGAAGCTTCGGCCAGCAGCATGCTAGGCATCGATGATGCACTGGCAAAGCGAGCTCTCGAAGCCGTCCGTGCTGCCGCTAACCGTCAAGCAGCAGAAGCCAAAGAGCAGCAAGAAGCCCTCCACGCTGCAGAGGTCGCCCTCAGTGCAGAAGTGCGCGCCCAGATCGAGCAGCTTGTAGAGCTTGCACAGCCACTGATCGATAGCTTGCGAGAAAATAGCGCCGACGACAATGCAGACAAGCGGGTATTTCCTATTCAAGATTTGCCCGAGATAGGGAGCCAGTACGCTTCTGAGCACGACCTAGAGATATTCCTCAACAAAGCTCGGCAGGCTGGGCTTATCAACAAAAAACAGCTGCGCAATCGTGCGCTGCCGTCTGCTGGCGAAGCGCTTGTGCTTGCCCTCTATGCATACGACTCGCAGACGATGTATGACCTAGTGCGCAATGATGCTGCCAAGCGTGTGCTCCAGCATAAATTCCAGCAAGCGTACGAGAACAGAGCTGCACAGGTAGTGAACCGCCGCGAAGGTGGAGCAAGCGCAGCCCAAGAAAGCACCACCAGCTAAACTAGTTGCTATATATACCAAAGTGCGGTATAGTTTAGATTATAAATCCAAAATAGGCATCATCCACCAGTGATGGTACAGAGAAAGAGGAGGAAAGAAAAATGAAGGGAAGTTCTGAGCGCTTAAGTTTCTGGGGTCGCGCAGAGAAAAAAGTATTGTCTGTTATTGCCTTGAGTGCTATAGGAGCTAGCGCCTTGGCAGGCTGTGGCTCTTCTGAACAAGCACCAGAGAATAGAGCACAGTCCGCTCAAACTGCTGCCACTGCCGAAGCAACATCGTCAGCAACAACACCAAGCGCAGATCCATCCATCGAAGCGCCAGCGCGCAACAAGACTTCACAGCCTAAGCGATCTCACTCTACCGACAAAGCAACGGAGATACCATCACCATCATACCCTTCATCGCCAGAGACAACACCATCTCCAACTCCAAACGAAGCAGAGAATAATCAGGAGAAGATGCCCTCCGTTGCTGAGCTAGCAAAAGCTATCAAAGAAGGGTCTGTGGATGTACTTGGTGGCGTCATCAAGGACGTTGATGAAGTAGGTAACGGCTACGTTGGCGTGCGACCTTTCTGCTTCCATAAAGACACAGGGTTTGGTCATGGATCGGGCGAAGTAGTTGGGTTTTATACAGTTGATATGTCAACGGATACACTGCGCCCATTTGACAAAGAACTACCAAAGTTTGATAAATATGGCAGTCCAATTAGTACTAGTACGTGTAACGAACTGACCTTTGATGGATCAAAGACGTTTAATCCGAACTCCAAGAAAGCTGGCGATGGTAATGATGTTTATATCCAGGCTCCTAATGGGGGGGGACGGATTCCTGTTGGTGCTGATATTACTGGTGATGACTCAAGTAATCTAATACGGATTGGTGGCACCGCTAAAGTGCAGGGAAATGTATCACCTAGCACTCTCCTAGAGCCAATCTCGCGAGAAAAGATGCAAGAGATGATTAACCGCGCCCAGCAGCAAGTGTCGTAAATAGAGGCTCTGTGCTAAGAAATAATGGTCTCTTTGCTGTAAAAACAACAAAGAGACTATTTTTTGAGTAGTGATTATAAAAACTACTCTCCCTCTTCTCCCTGCACACAAAATATGGTACAATCAATAACTGAATTGTCATCTAATAATTAAATAGAGAGAAAGTCATGAGTTTTGCACTGATCCAAAAAGTCAATGACCAGCAGAAGAAGCCTGCCGTTGTTGATGTGCGGAGCGGCGACACGGTCCGCGTCCACCAAAAAATCAAAGAAGGCAACAAAGAGCGCATCCAGATGTTTGAAGGTGTGGTAATTCGCACCGACAACAAGGGTCAGCACACCAGCCGTATTACCGTACGCAAGATTACCAGCGGTGTGGGGGTAGAGAAGTCGTTCTTGCTGCACAGTCCACTCGTTGAGAAGGTCGAGGTGATGCGCCGCGCTAAGGTGCGCCGCAACTTCCTGAGCTACCTGCGTGGCCGCAGTGGTAAGTCGGCTCGCCTGACTGCCGTACAGTTTGACCGCGAGGCGGTGAACAACGTGCACGATGCTCATGCTGAGGCTGAAGCTGCCCGCCTCAAAGAAGAAAAGGCTAAAGAAGCTGCCGAGAAAAAGGCTGCAGAAGACGCCAAGCAAGCTGAGCTTGATGCCAAGGCTGCCGAGGTTGCCGCTCGCCACGAAGCTGCGTAGAATAGCCTCTATAAGAAAGCTTTTGTATCCGCCTCTATATCAGGGGCGGATTTGTATTGAGGCTGAATCTTCAGTCTGTTTGGTTGTACTAATTAATGATATTGAGCAGGCTTATAGCAGCCACCTTATGGTGGATGCTATACTAGAAGTATGAGTATCTTTACCATTGTCTCGATTGTTATACCAGTTGTCTTGGCGAGTAGTATACCGCCTATCTTGCAGCATTATGGCTATGCGCACGAGCGACGCTACCGTTGGCTACTGTATCTGGCGTGTGGGTTGTTCTTTATCTCGTGGTATGTACCATCGCCGTTGATCGATGGGCAAGACACGGCGTTTAATACCCACTTCATTGGTGGTGGGATATTTACTGGCTGCTTGTGGCTCTACCTCAAGCATGCGCTGGGTTGGCATCGGTATTGGCTAGTGGAAGCATTTTCGCTGTTTGCGTTGGTATCAGCGCTTGGCTGTATGAATGAGCTATTTGAGCTGCTGGTGGCGAAGACTGGCGTAGCTCGCTTGCCGCTGGATGACACCAACTGGGATATCGCGGCCAACACCGCTGGGGCGCTCCTTGTCTGGCTGGTGTCGCTGGGCGCGGCGGGGTGGCAGCGGATTGTTCGCCGCGATACGTAAATGGCTGAACGACTTAGCACGAGCATAAAGCCACCGCTTGAGGGTGGCTTTTATACTTCGTATACGAGATGCTATTACTTTGTCTTGCGAGATTCTGCTTGCTCAGTGAGAATAGTACAAATTGCCTCGAGATTCTCGTCGATCGCAGCCACGTGCCGTTTGATCTGCTTGGTGCGTCGGCCCTGCCGGATGACCCAACAAATGCCACAGATCAACAAGATAAAATACGCGGCGTTAAGCGTAACTGCTAGTATGAGGAGTGGTGCTGGCCCGGTAATTTCCATGGTGGGTATGAATGATCCTTTCGTGTTATTACTATGACGCTATACAGTTTATTTGTTCTATCTTTTGTGTGGTGAATGCTATGGCACGCATTGCCAGGTTGGTTGAGCTTGCTGACGGTCGACGATAGCACGTGTGCCGTGATGGCGAGCTGTACAATATGCCTGCATATTGAGGCTGCCCTTGGGTGTGAATGTGAAGCCCGAGAAGAGTGATATCGAGTAGGCGAGATTGTAGCACGACCACCCGTATGGATTGCTCTTATCAAGCGTATACGCACCTGTATGGTGCTGATGCGTACACACCTCGTGTGGCTGTATGGTATACACTGGCACTGCTGCAACTGGCCCGGTGGGGATGCCAGCACACCCAGGAATGGCACATGCAATCACTCCGGTAGCAAAAAGCGTGTGCCAAAGCATTTTTGTCATATTCCTCCTTATGATGAAGTAATAGTTGCTAAGCCGAGGGTACGCCTTGATTGTAATGGATTAGTTATGCTCTCGCAACAGAAAGTAGGCAAATCAGCAAGCAATACGAATAAAAACAGAGATAAAGGTTGTATATTATACATCACATACTGCAGAGCGGTGCTCAATAGTTTGGCATGGTTGCTGGTATAGCGCGGCACTGAACTAGCCCGCAGCTCGGCAGTATACATAGTGCTATGAAATATGAGACAATCGTAGTATGATACTCGGAATAGACGAAGTTGGGCGTGGGCCATGGGCGGGCCCGCTGGTGGTTGGCGCAGTGGTGTTGGGTGGTGCGGCAATAGATGGCCTGGATGACAGCAAGAAATTAACGAAAAAACGCCGCGAAGCCCTTGCTCAACTCATCCAAGAGCAGGCAGCGGCGTATGCACTTGGCTGGGTAAGTGCGGCGGAGCTGGATGAGGTGGGGATGAGCGATGCCCTCCGCCTAGCAACGCGGCGAGCGGTGGAAGCGGTGCAGAAACAATGCCGTGAGAAAGCTATTGCGCTCACAGAGATTGTGATCGACGGCAGGGTGAACTTCTTGGCTGGGACAGCACTAGAGCGGTACGTCACGATGCTACCTAAGGCAGATGCGCTGGTGCCAAGTGTCTCAGCGGCGTCGATCATTGCGAAGGTGGCGCGTGACCAGTATATGGCCGCGCAAGATGCACTCTACCCTGGCTATGGCTTTGCGGCGCATGCTGGCTATGGCACGGCGCAGCACCGAGCAGCAATTGCCGCCCATGGAGTAACGCTACTGCATCGGCTGAGCTTCAAACCACTTCAGCACTACCGTAGTGATAGTTCTCGCCCAGCAGACGAGGCACACATCACGCAGCAAGCTGATACAACGACCACACGTGGCCATGCTGGCGAAGCGGCTGCAGCAGGTGCTTTGCAGCAGCGCGGCCATCAGATTGTGGCGCGCAATTGGCGGACGAAATATTGCGAGATCGATATCATCTCGAAGCGTGACGATACACTATATTTTGCTGAGGTAAAGCACCGCACAGATGACTATGCAGGCGATGGCCTCGCGGCAATTACGCGCAAGAAGCGCAACCAAATGCACTATGCCGCGCGGTTCTATGCGCACCACGAGCACATCACCACCATGAATCTCCAGCTTATTGCGATTGCTACCAGTGGCAGCCCACCGCGGGTAGTGCGGATTGAAACCGTTGAGTAGTGACGGTTTTGCGACCTAAGGTGTATAGATCTATATTTTTCTGCGCGATCACACCTTCCTACTGCTTTGTTCGGTAGAGTGCAGGAGCGCATTGTTTTCTGATAGATTAGCTTGCATTGGCAAAAAGCGAATAGTATTGGGAAATGCAGGCACGTGGTTCGCGTCTCGCTATACCTTCGTGAGCGCTGCTACAACTGCTGGGCCATCGCGCTCAATGAGCTCGACGCGGGCAGTAATGTCTGTGATACCCATATCTATCACGCGGGTGAGGGCTGGCTCATTGCGCAGTGGTGCAAAGAAACGCTGATATTCGCTCAGCTGTTGGCGCGAAGCGAGGATGTTGCCAGCATAGCGAGGGAAGTAGTCGAAGCTCTTGTCGCTGCCGAAGTGCTCTTCAATCCACTGCCAATTATCTTGCAGCCATTGCCACGTAGCATCTCGTGCATCACGGTTGCGCAGCAAGTAAACAAACCAAAAGACGGTGTCCTGGGTGCGAACTGTCTCGGTATCCATCATGAGAGCAAGGAGCTTGCGAATACTTGCATCGTCGCGCGTACTCGTCACGGCACTGGCGATGTCTTGGCGCAAGTCGCTACTGGCAGTTGCCCGATAGTGTGCCAGAAGCTCATCTATCAGCTGTTGGGGCTGCTGGCTGTGGCGGACAACGCTACTGGCAATCAAGCTGCGTAGCTCGCTATCGAGAGCCAATAGGCCGCCTACCGCATAGCGCTGCTGCGCCTCGGCAATCACCGCGGGTTGCTCGCTATAGAGCATGTGCGCGATGATCGTCGATCGCAGCTTGGTGTCATTCTCAGGCTCACCAGGGCGCGCACTCCAGCCAAGGCGATCATAACTTTGCTGAGCGAGCTGGCCCACAAACTGCCGCAGTACCTGCTCGGCAGGGCTGTGTGGCTCAACGAAGAGCTTGAGGTGGGCAACCACTGACGACATCACACTCCAGACATGCTCGTCTGTCTCATTGCGGTAAGCGTCGAGGAGGGTAAGTAAGCTGGCGCTCGATACGCGACCACTCCGAGCCAGTAACAGCTGTTGAGTCAGTAAGAGTGAACGATCGACGACAGATAGCTCACCGCGCCGCACTTGGCCAAGCAAGCGCTCTAACAATACGTCGTCATACTGTGTGATGAAGTGCGAGACATTGCCGTGATTGAGAAGGATTGGCTCATCCAGACTATGCTCTACTACTGTGCGCTGTGTGGTGAGCAGTGCTGGCATGGCTGGTGATGAGCTATGGAGGGGGATCTGCCACGTGGTGTCATCGGCCGCGTGTGGGCCAATAAAGAAGCGCTGCTGCTCAAGCATGAGCTGCGAACCGCTGAGCGAAGCTGTGACAACTGGGTAGCCAGGCGTGCGGATCCAGTGGTTCATCAGTGCGGCAACATCGCGCCCGCTGGCTTGGCTCAGCGCGTGCCATAAGTCGTCACCCTCGGCATTGCCATAGGCATGGGTGGCAAAGTATGCTTGCAAACCAGTGCGAAAGGCGTCTTCGCCCAGCCAATGCATGAGCATATAGAGGAGGCGCCCACCCTTAGCATAGACGATCGCTCCGTCAAAGAGCGTGCTAATCTCATCCGGATGATGAACAGCTGTTTGGACGGGCTGCACACCATCAATTGCGTCACGGCCAAAGGCCAGCGCACCCTCGTGGTTGCAAAAATCTGTCCACACGTGCCACTCGGGGTGGATGGCATCGACCGCCAGATATTCCATCATGTTGGCAAAGCTCTCGTTGAGCCAGAGGTTATCCCACCACTTCATCGTCACGAGGTTGCCAAACCACTGATGGCTGAGCTCGTGGCTAATGACGGTGGCGATGTATTGCTTGTCGGCGATGGTCGTCGTGGCTGGGTCAGCCAGCAGGGCAGACTCACGGTAGGTAATGAGCCCCCAGTTCTCCATCGCACCACTGCTAAAGTCTGGTACCGCAACGTGGTCGGACTTAGGCAAGGGATAGGGCGTGTCGAAGTATTCATTAAAGAACTCGATCGAGCGGATGGCATGCTCGAGAGCGAAATCGAGGCTCACAGGGGCTTGCGCTGGCGTAGCCCAGACCGACACCTCTACACCGTCTTTCGTCTGACCAGTGATGTGCTGCAGCTCACCCATCACGAGTGCCACTAGGTAGGTGCTCATGCGTGGCGTTTGGGTAAAGGTAGTAGTGAGCCGACCATCTGCTTCCTGCTGCGTTTGCACGGGCATATTGCCAAGCACCGTGATGCCTGACTCAGTTGTGACGGTTATGTCGAAGGTCGCTTTGGCAGCAGGCTCATCAATACAGGGGAAAACCTCGCGCGCATGATGGCTCTCGAACTGCGTCATAAGCAATTCCTTCTTCGCGCCGTCGTGCTGATAATAACAGGGGTAGAGACCATGGAGTGAGTCAGTAATTGCTGCTTCATACGCGAGAGTAATGGTATGAGTGCTGACACTCAGCGTTGGCAAGTGTAGCGAGACCTCATCCTTATTATGCTCCACAGAGGCTGACTGGCCGTCGATCGTTGCGCTGGTGATCGTGAGGTCTTTGGCGTGTAATTTAATTGGCATATCGGCCTGCGTTGTCTCGCCAGTGATTGTCACGTGCCCTGTGAAGTGCCGCTGCTGGCGATCGATATCCAGCGCCAGCTGATAGTGAGTTGGTATAAAAAAGTCGATGAGATGAGTAACCTGTTGCATAAAACTAGTATACCGGAATGTGCATGAGCCCGCCACAAATTGACCCTATGCTATGCTATGATATGATTATGGAATATCGCCGTCGCCGCGTCATAACGATGTTTTTGCTCGCTGGTATTGTCATTGTTGCGCTCGCGATATATGCAGCGTGGCAGTTAGCGCAATCAAGCCACTCGCCACAGGGTAATGGCGAGGCGCTAGTAGCACTGGAGGCATTGCCCGTTAAGGGCCGTGCGCCCAAGACTGGGTATGTGCGTAGCCAATTTGGTGCGGGCTGGGCAACGACGAGTGGCTGCGATACGCGCAATATCATCCTCGCGCGCGACCTCAAGCAGGCGGTGGTGAGTGGTAACTGTAAAGTAGCGAGTGGTCAGCTCGACGACCCATACACAGGCAAGCGCATCACCTTTCAGCGAGGGAGCCGAGGGAGCGGCACGAGCACTGCGGTGCAGATCGACCATGTTGTTGCTCTGAGTAATGCCTGGCAAACTGGTGCACAGCAGCTCAGTAGTGAGCAGCGGCAGCAGCTTGCCAATGATCCACTTGAGCTTCTGGCGGTTGATGGCCCGGCCAACCAGCAAAAGGGTGATGGCGATGCCGCGACGTGGCTGCCTAGCCATAAGCCGTTTCGCTGCCAATACATTGCCCGGCAGATTGCCGTTAAGCGCAAATATCACCTCTGGGTCACCACAGGCGAAAAAGCCGCCATGCAGCGCGTCCTCGCTACGTGTCCTGGGCAGGGAGTACCTGGCTAATGCAGCCAAAGCTTATTGTATTCGACCTCAATCACACCTTGATTCGCGACAACTCTTGGCGCAATCTCAATCTCGCCATGGGTATCACACCAGAAGAAGATACTGCCTTGATGGCGCGTGCTGCTCGAGGCGAGATAACTGATGCCGAAGGCCAAGCCTGGCTGTTGCAGCGGTATCGGCAACGGGGCGACTGTCGCCGCGTGGTGGTGCAGCACATCCTTAGTCAATATACCTACATGCCGCACGCCCAGATGGTTGTTGCAGCGCTTCAAGCGCGGGGTTACCGTGTGGCTATTAACTCTGGTGCGATGGATATCTTGGTAAGCATGGTAGCAGAGCAGCTTGGCGTCGCACTTTGGCGCGCGAGCAATCATTTTATCTTTAATGATCAAGACATGCTGTGCCAGATTGATGCACCAGATAACGATGCGGCGGCTAAGGTGGAGCAACTCCACCAACTGGCTGCCGAGCAGCAGGTCTCGCTGGGTGACTGCTTGGTCGTAGGCGATGGAGCGAACGACATACCGCTCTTTACAGTGACAGGCAATGGGGCAACCTTTGCTGGCTCACCCGCTGCTAGGTACGCACGATGGGTTATAGCTGAACTCCGTGATATGTTGACGATTGTTGAATAAGAACCTCCGCCATTCCATTTGACATCCTTCGCGCTATTCGCTACACTGGTGGGTAGATATCCGGCCGGCAGGTCGGAGTTTTTCATAGAAAGGAGTAATGTAATATGGAAGACCTGAATATCAAGCAGCTCGCACTGGCCTTGCGCACAATCGCAGACGAGAAGAACTTGCCTGAGGAGACAGTTCTGGGCGTGATCGAGCAAGCAATTGCTGCCGCGTGGCGCCGCGACAATGGCGAGCGCGACCAAAACGTCCGGGCAGAGCTCAACCTCAACGACGGTACAGCCAAGGTGTTCGTCATTCGTGAGATCGTTGAAGAAGTTAACTTCCCATCGACAGAGATCAGCCTAGAAGAAGCACGGGCGACAAACCCCGATGCCGAGCTGGGCGGTACCGTTGAGGAAGTGCATAATGTGACGAGCTTTGGCCGTGTGGCAGCCCAGACTGCCAAGCAGGTGGTGTTGCAGCGCTTGCGCGAAGCTGAGCGCGAGGTGGTGCTTGCAGAGTTCGAAGACAAGATTGGTACCGTTGTGACGGGTATTGTTCAGCGGGTTGAGCCACGCGTCGTGCGCGTTGAACTGGGCAAGGCAACTGGCATCTTGCCGCAAAGCGAACAGATCCAAGGTGAGCGCTATGTGCCAGGCAGTCGCATCAAGGTATTCATCAAGGATATCGAGCGCGACAATCGTGGTCCACAGCTTATCCTGAGCCGTGGTAACGAAGCCTTTATCGAGTATCTCTTCCGCCAGGAGGTACCAGAGCTCGAGACAGGGGCAGTTGAGATTAAGGGGATCGCTCGCGAAGCAGGTCGCCGCACTAAGCTGGCTGTTCTGAGCACCGTGCCAGGGATCGACCCTGTTGGTACCTTTGTTGGTGGGCATGGCACACGGGTCAACGCCGTCGTTAATGAGATTGGTGACCAAGAAAAGATCGATATCATTATGTACGACGAAAATACCGACACGTACATTCGCAACGCCCTCAGCCCTGCCGAGGTAGTGCGGGTCGAGATTGACCGCGAGCACAAGCACGCCAAGGTATATGTGACGGAAGACCAGCAGTCGATCGCGATTGGTCGTAGTGGGCAGAATGTTCGCTTGGCAAGCCGCCTTACGGGCTTTGAGCTTGATATCGAGACGGCAGCAAGCCAGCCAGCTGAGCGCAAGCCACGCAAGAATATCGAGGATGATCTCTTTAGCGCCATTGAAAACCAAGCGTAAAGTTGCAAAGCGCTGCGGCACGCTAACCCTGCTCATGATAGAGTAGGGTTTTGCGTATTATTAGCACTCCACCTTGACGAGTGCTAATAAGCAGCGTATACTGAGTAGGGTGGCTTTTTGGCCACAGATTTTGGAGGACGACATGGAAGATGATTTTGCAGATTTTATTAGCCATTTGAGTGATGATGCTCGCCTGAGCGTCCAGTATGCTGATGCAATTGCCCGTGGGTACGGTAATCCCTATATTGGTACAGAGCACTTATTGCTTGGTATTCTGAGTCAAAGTGCCAGTCTCGGCACCAAGGTACTCGCCGATGCTGGTATTACGCTGCGCCGGGCGGAGGATTCACTTCACCTGCAGCCGCTCAAGAATATTACGGTACGGACTGGTGGGGCAACTGGCCTGTCCGAGACGGCTCTATTGACACTTCGGATGGGGTGGGAAATCGCGAAGGAATATGAGCATGATGAGCTCGGCACAGAGCATATTCTCTATAGCTTGCTCAAGCAAAATAACGCCCGTGCAACTGTGCTACTGCGCGAAATGGGGGCAGATACTGAGGCGATCGTCCGCAACCTCGAAGCCCACTTTGATGATATGCGCGAAGAGAGCCGTGGTGGCACGAGCACCCGTACCGACACGAAGCGGCGGCCAATGCCGCGCGGCGGCAGTGCCCTCAGCAAATACAGCATTGACCTAACCGCCAAGGCAGCCGATGGTGAACTTGATACTGTGGTAGGGCGAGCACGCGAGACCGAACGCCTTGTGACGATCCTCAGCCGTCGCACCAAGAATAACCCTGTTTTGCTGGGTGAGCCAGGGGTAGGTAAGACGGCCATCGTTGAAGGCCTCGCGCAGCGGATTGTCCGCGAGGATGTGCCAGATAATTTGCTTGACAAGCGAGTGGTTATGCTCGATATGACGGCGATTGTCGCTGGCACTAAGTACCGTGGGCAGTTCGAGGAGCGGCTAACGGCACTGATTCGCGAGATTACTAAGCAGGGCAACATCATTGCCTTTATCGATGAATTGCACATGCTTGTAGGAGCTGGCTCAGCAGAGGGCGGGGCAATGGACGCAGCTAATATCCTCAAGCCGGCGCTAGCTCGAGGTGAGTTGCACCTCATCGGTGCGACGACGCTGGAGGAATATCGCAAGCATATCGAGAAAGACAGCGCGCTCGAGCGTCGCTTTCAGACAGTACTCGTTAAGGAACCAAGTGTGAAGGATACGGTGGCAATCCTCAAGGGGCTGCGCAGCTACTATGAGAAACATCATGGAGTAAAGATTAGCGATGATGTGATCGAGTCAGCGGTGTATATGAGTGACCGCTATGTGGCCGATCGCTTTATGCCTGACAAGGCGATTGATGTGATTGATGAAGCAGCAGCTCTGGTACGCGTTAAGAAGGGACATAAGCCAAGCAAGCAGCGCGAGTATGTCCGTGAGCTCAAAGCACTGAATGAGAAAATGGAAGATGCCGTAGCGGCAGAAGACTATGAGCGCGCTGCTCTCTATAAGCAGCGTATTAGCCAATTGACCGACCAGCTTGAGCAAGCACGTCGCGAGCAAAGCCGCAAAACTCCACTGGTACTCACCGAGGATAATATTGCTCATGCCATTGCTGTGATGACACATATTCCGGTCGAGAAAGTACGCACAAGTGAGGCGAAGCTCCTGCGTAATCTCGAGAAACACCTTGGCAAATATCTGATTGGCCAGGAAGAAGCAGTTAGCAAAGTTGCTCGGGCTATCCGGCGAAGTCGTAGTGGGGTGGCGAGCAGCCAGCGGCCGATCGGTAGCTTTGTCTTTATGGGGCCAACTGGTGTCGGCAAGACCGAGCTGGCGCGCGTGCTTGCCCGTGAGGTGTTTGGCTCGGATGACGCACTGATTAAGATCGATATGAGTGAGTTTGGCGAGAAGCACACCGCAAGCCGGCTTGTTGGTGCGCCTGCTGGCTATGTAGGCTACGACGATGGCGGCAAATTGACAGATAAGGTGCGGCGTCAACCCTATAGTGTGGTGTTGTTTGATGAAATCGAAAAGGCTCACCCCGATATCTTCCAGATGTTGCTGCAGCTCCTTGAAGATGGCACACTGACTGACTCGACTAGCCATGTTGTGAGCTTCCGTAACACGATCATCATCCTTACGAGCAATCTCGGTGCGGATAAAATGCAGCACAATCGCAGCCTTGGCTTTCAGGCCAAACTAGCCGACGAGGACGATACAGCACAGCAGCAGCGACGCAATGAGTCATATACTCGTGAGGCACTGGAGCGATTCATGCGGCCGGAGCTAATCAATCGGTTTGATGCGATCATCACCTTCCGCCCACTTACTAAGCCAGAGGTTGGGAAGATATTCGACTTGCAGATTGCCGAGCTTAATCGGCGTTTGGCTCGTCAGAGCCTTGCCGTTAAGGTGTTGCCAGCGGCAAAGCGACGGTTGATCGCTCAGGGCTACAGCCGCACCTTTGGGGCGCGGCCGCTGCGGCGCACGATTGAGGACGAGCTGGAACATCGCCTTGCAGAGGGAATTCTGGCCCGTCACTACGCCAAAGGGTCGGTCTTGACAGTTGGAGTACGAAAAGGGGAGCTGACGATTGACGCACGTAGCGAAAAGGCCTAAGCGCCTCCTCTCAACACTGGTCGGTCTGGTGATGATCGGTGGTATGGCCTGGGCTGGGCTGACCTATGGCCCGGAGCTCTACGATGCTGCAGTGGCGAGCCGGTACCAGCCCGATAGTGCAATGCAAGCGGTGATTGATCAGCTTGAGCTGACCGATAAAGGTCGGCAGCTGCTCTATGCGAGTCAGCCACAATTGCAGGACAAGACTGAGTTTAACAAAAGCTGCAAATCGACAGAGCGCACAGCAGCTATCCTTGGTTGCTACCACCTGCGCCGGATTTACGTCTACAATGTACAGAATCAAGAACTCACTAACGCCGAACCCGTCACGACAGCACACGAGTTATTACATGCCGCATATGAGCGGCTTAGCTCAAGCGAACGACAGCGGATCGACAAGCTTATCGAAGCAGAGTACGCCAAGATCAAGACCAATCCGGTCATTGTCTCAATGGTGAAGTATTACGATCAGGCTGAGCCAGGCGAGCGTAATAATGAGCTTCATTCTATTATTGGCACGCAGATTGGTACAATCAACAGCGAGTTAGAGCAGCACTATGGTCGGTATTTTCGTAACCGTGCGGCGATTGTCGCACGCAGTGATGCTTACCAAGCTGTCTTTGACAAAGTCGATCAAGAAGCCAAAGCGCTCAGCAAGGCAATCAACCAAGAAGCTACCCAGCTCCCCACTGACCAAGCACAGTACAAAGAGATGGCTGAGCAGCTGTCGGCTGATATTAAGGTGTTTAATGCGAGAGCCCAAAATGGTGGCTTCCGCGATGATGCATCATTCCAGGCAGCGCGCAAGAAGCTCTTAGCACGTCAGCGAGCGCTTGAGGCACAGCGACTAGCGATTAATCAGCGCGTTGAGATATATAATGCGAAGATCACTCGGCTCAATGCCTTGTCGGTACGCGCTAATGAGCTGAACCAAAGCATTAATGGCATTGAGCAACCTAAGGAGCAAGTGTAATGGCACGAGCTCGCACGGTGTTTGTTTGCCAGCAGTGTGGTGCGCGCTCACCAAAATGGACCGGTAAGTGTGAACAATGCGGCCAGTGGAATAGCCTCGTCGAGCAAGCGCCAGCTCCAATGGGTAAATCGGCCGTGGCGCGCAGCGCTAGCCAGGGTACGTTGCTACAGCCGCGGCCAATTACCGCCGCTGCAAGCCAGGATGAGCCAGCGGCACGACTTGCAACGGGTATTGCTGATCTTGATGTAGTGCTAGGTGGTGGTATTTTGCCTGGTGGAGTACTTCTTCTGGCGGGGCAACCAGGCATGGGAAAGAGCACCCTCTTGCTCCAGGTTGCGCATGCGGTTGCTCGGCAGCAAGCAGTGCTCTATATCAGTGGTGAGGAGTCGGCTGGGCAGGTGGCGCTGCGGGCGACGCGACTGGGTGCTGACCAGCACGAGGCATTGTCTTTTGCCGCAAGTACGAGTGCTGATGATATTGCGGCTACCATCCGTACTGGCCAATACCAGCTGGTAATTGTCGATTCGATTCAGACGCTGAGTTTGGCTGAGATTACTAGCGCACCAGGCACCGTGAGCCAGATTACCAATGCCAGCAACGTTATCATTCAAGCAGCCAAGCAATCAGGGACGGCGGTAGTGCTGGTGGGCCATGTGACGAAGGAAGGGTCGATCGCGGGGCCCAAGGTGCTTGAGCATCTCGTGGATGTGGTGCTGCAGTTTGAGGGCGATCGCTACGGCGGCTTTAAAGTGGTGCGGGCCATCAAGAACCGCTATGGTAGCACGAATGAAGCAGCGATTTTTGCTATGGGTGAGCACGGACTGACAGTAGTAGAGAACCCTTCAGCTGCGCTGCTTGCCGAACGCCAAAATGCTGATGGATCAGTAGTGCTGGCTACCCTTGAGGGCAACCGCCCCATCCTTGTCGAAATCCAAGCACTTGTCAATCCAACCCATTTCGGGTATCCTAAGAGGACAGCCAGCGGATTTGACCTCAACCGACTCAACCTTTTGATCGCTGTCCTCGAGCGGCGCACCAAATTGCAATTATCCGATAAAGATATCTACATCAACGTTGTCGGTGGACTCAAACTGGCTGATCGGGCGGCCGACTTAGCCGTCGTCATGGCAATTGCTAGTGCTGCTGCTGGCCGACGCCTTGATGATGGCGTAGTAGTGTTTGGCGAGGTGGGCCTTGGCGGTGAAGTGCGCAGTGCCCAAGCGGCCGAGCGGCGCATTGCTGAGGCGCAAAAACTCGGCTTCACCAAAGCAATCGCTCCGCATTCTGGTCTTAAGACGCCCTTTGTTCATGATGTGCGCGATATCCGCAGCGCGCTCATTACCTATCTAAAAACATAACAAAAGGAACAACATGCAATTATCTACTCTTGTGTTGCTTATCATCACACTTATTATCCTTGGCGAAGTCAGTTATCTCCTGGCTCGATTGCCGCGTAACACACTCAAGACGAAAGGGCGAGCGCTGTTAGTCGATACGTCGGTGCTAATGGATGGCCGCATTACGGCCGTTGCCAAAACAGGATTTATTGGTGACACGCTGGTGATCCCCCGTAGTGTGGTGGGTGAGCTGCAATTTCTGGCAGATCACGCAGACAGCGACAAGCGAGCTCGTGCTCGTTATGGCCTTGACGTTGTGACGGAGCTGCAGGCGATGGACGAAGTTGAGGTAGAGCTCTTGCAGGATGGCAGCAAAGCACGCGAGGGAGTTGATGAGCGATTGCTGAGCCTAGCCAAGCAGCATGGTGCATGGCTGCTCACGATCGATTATAACCTCAACAAAGTCGCCGCCGTGGAAGGAATTGGCGTGCTCAACATGAATGAGTTGGCACAGAGTATCCGGATGGCACATTTACCTGGTGAGCACCTGACGCTAGCGCTCCTTCAGAAGGGGCAGGATGCTCATCAGGCGGTTGGGCACTTGCCAGATGGCACGATGGTGGTCGTAGAGCAGGCCAGCAGCCAGCTGGGCCGCACCTGTGAAGTGGAGATTATTCGCAACCTTCAGACTGCTGCAGGTAAGATGATCTTTGCCAAGCTTGTCAAAAAGCCAGTAGTTCAGCCAGCCAAAGCGCGCTCAGCTGAAGCATCATCAGGAAAAGCAGTAGTGCAAGAAGAGTCGGCTACTCAACCATCTACTCAGCCCAAACTAGCAAAGATTTCGCGCTCTCGCCAACCAGCGCGGACTCGCGCTACCACAGCTCCAGCAGAAAAAACAGATAAGAAAAATGACCAGCCAGCCTCAAGCCAACCTCAGCGAACGGCACGTGTGGCCCATGAGAAAACAAAGCCAGCAGAGCAACCACAACCAAAGCAGCTAGTCAGGCGTACCTCTCGCGCGCGAGCCGCTACAACTCCGAAGTCTCCGCAGGCTGCTTCATCCCCTCAATCTAGGCATACCAAGCAATCAACAGCGAGCCGCACCTCACAAGCGGCCACGCAAGCTACTTCCAAGAAACGAACCACTCGCTCGTCATCACGTCGCCGTGTTGACCACGAAGCAGCACTGCTTGATTTGGTAAAAAAGCAGACAGATTAGCGTCGTTGCGAAGCTAGCGGACTGTAAAGAGATATTGTTTAATTTTTGATACGTGATTCTTAGGGTGTTATACTGATGGTAGTAATGCCATGAAAGGGAAGCGACTATGCATACCTATCGAGACTTTCTCACCACCACTCTCACTGCTGCCGCGGAGATTGCAGCTGCGAACTTTGGCAACCTCTCTCATTCGGTCAAGGCGGGAGATCGCAATCAAGTCCTAACAGAGACTGACCTGGAGATCGGCCATTTCCTGACGGACGCAATTCGCACAGCATATCCTGATCATAATATTATCGACGAGGAACTGGGCTGCGCCGATAACGGGTCGCGCTACACCTGGGTGGTTGACCCAATCGATGGGACGAGCAACTTTGCGGCGGGGCTACCACAGTATGGCGTTATGCTTGGGCTGCTTGATCACGACACTCCAGTGGCTGGTGGCATTGCTCTGCCTGCCTTTGGCGAGCTCTACGTTGCGACCAAGGGTGCAGGTGCCTGGTGTAATGATCAGAAAATCCATGTCTCGCGTGAAACCGTCCTTGCCAATAGTCTTGTTGCGTATGGTATTGACGGCCACCCTGAGGATCCAGCCCGGACGAAGCGCGAGGCTGAGCTACTCGGCGTCATCGTCCTCTCGATCCGTAATCTCCGCTCGTCTAATAGTGTCGTCGACCAAACAATGGTTGCGAGGGGTGCCTATGGCGCCTGCGCCAACCAAACAAGCAAGATCTGGGACAATGTCGCGCAGCAGATCATTATTGAGGAAGCGGGTGGCATCTATACTGATATTGCTGGCAACCCCATGGATTATCACAACGCCCTGAACCGCTCCCACGAGAACTTCACCTGGCTAGCGGGAGCGCCGGAGCTGCATCGGCAGTTGGTGAGGGTGGTGAAGCCCTTATTGTTTGCCGCATAACCCTCGCTTTCTTATGTGGTTGTGAATCCTAATTTGACTGTATCTCATATTATCTGGACCACAATATTAGACACGTCATACTCTCATCTTAGACCTCAAGTCGCTGTATCCTCATTGCAAAATAAGTCTTATGCCGCAAGTGGCTACATGCTACTCGAACAAAGGTAGTGCAATTCTGAGCATAGCAACAAATCCTCCATTATGAAAAATCCTGCAGCTGTAGGTGCAGGGTATTATAACTATTCTCCGTTAAAGATACACTAGCTCGTTCGCTGGCCGTGAGCGGTGTTTTTGTCGCTATAGTATACGCTGTCTGTCAGTGTGGCAGTCACAGTGAAGTTTTTACCAGCAGAGGAGGGGATAGAGACGTTGGTGTCGCCATCACTGTTGACTTGGTGCGTGCCAACGAGCTGGTCACCTACCTTCACCTCTAACTGTTGGAGTGGGTGACTACCCTGCCGGTAGTATACCGTCGCCGATTGCCCACTCGAGCTTACGGCGACGGAAACACTTGGTTTGGAGTCGGTACAACGATGAGTGTCGTCATTACTGGTTGCGTCATAGCCATCTTGAGCTGAGACAGTCTCTTTGCCTGAGGAGTCCTTTGACCGAGTGACGGGGATGTCAACGCGGGCTGACTCTGGTGTGCAGCTTGTGGCCTTTTTCTTAGATACTCGATCGAATGACATTGTGTTGCTGCTGTGATTAGAATTCTTATTGTAATACGATGGGTAGACTTCATTATTGATTCGCTGGATGCCACTCGGTGCAGAGAACCAATCACTGTACGACGCTTTGTTTTGGCTAACGTAGTATTGCGTGGCGTCAGCCATAGTGTAGTCGAGCAGCATAGCGGGGATGAGTGAGTTACCATTACGGAGTGGTGACGTGTCAGAGTTGCCTAGCCAAACAGCCATCGACAGTGCTGGGGTATAGCCGACCGTCCAGATATCCTTCGCTACCACCTTGCCGTTGATCTCGGAGTTTGACGTACCGGTCTTGACAGCAGTCTTTGCCTTGAGGCGGTTCATTTGTGGCATGTAGTCTTGCCCACCACCAAGGTTAGCCCGTGCACTGGAGTCACCGAGGATATCGTTGACGATGTAGGCAGCTTGCTGGTCAATCACCTGCTTCGTAGAAGCCGTGTACTGCTTAAGGACTTGGCCAGTACTGTTGGTCACTTTGAGAACGGTTGATTGCGGGGTGTAGGTACCCATCCGTGCCAAAGATGCGATGGCATTGACGTGATCAACGAGGCGTGTGCCACAGCTACCGATGGAGCTCGATAGGCCAGCTTGAGCATCTGCGCCCTGGGTACAGTAAGCACTGTCGCCCATCTCGCGAATGGTTTGCCAGGTGCTGCCGCGCCTATTGCGCTCGTTCTCTTGCATAGCCTTGATGGCGGGGATGTTGCGCGAGCGAGCGAGAGCTTGGCGGAGGTTAATGTTGTTTTGGAACTTACCATCGGCGTTCTGTGGCGTCCAGCTACCAAAGCTGATCTTTGAGTCAGAGAGGACAGAACCGCTCCCGTAGTTGGTCTTGCCATTGCCCTTGTTTTGGAAGAGCTGAGCGTAAACCAGTGGCTTGATGGATGAGCCGGGCTGGATAAAGGCGGTCGCGGCATTATTTTGACCAAAGACGGCATAGTTGAAATCTCGACTACCAACCAGCGCTACCACCTGACCTGTTTTGTTATCCTCAATGGCGGCTGCGCCATTAGTAAAGCCAGCATAGGTTGCGCAGTTGGTATTACCACAGTTAGAGTTCGTGAGTTTGCCATTAAACATACTTTGCATGCGACCCTCAAGCTTACCTTGGAGCGTTGAGTCAAGTGTGGTCGTGACGGTGAGGCCGCCTTTGCCGACTGTTGACTTGCCCAACTCTTTTTCGAGCTGGTCGCGCACCATCAGGACGAAGTGTGGTGCTTTGATGTCAGCATATTGCTCAGCCTTTGGTTTTACAGTGTCAAGAATGGCGACTTGCTTTGCTTCCTTAGCTTGCTCTTTAGTAATGTAATTCATCTCAACCATACTATCGAGCACCTTATGCTGGCGCGCAATAAGTGCACTATTGCCTGGCACGTAATATGGGTCGTAGAGCCCTGGACTATTAGGAATGCCGGCAAGCAGTGCAGATTCGGCCAGTGTTAGGTCCTTAGCTGGTTTCTGGAAGTAGGTACGCGCGGCCGATTCAACACCATTGCGGCGGCCACCATACGATGCTTCGTTGAGGTAGAGGTTCAGAATTTGATCTTTGTTGTACATACGCTCGACCTCAATCGAGAGGATCACCTCCTTGATCTTGCGTGGTATACCATCGAGGCCGCGTTTTTCGATTTCGCTCTTCTCGAAGAAGGCTTGCTTGACGAGCTGCTGTGTCAGTGTTGAGCCACCCTGCACGGCATTACCCTGCGAGTTGCTCAGGAACGCGCGAGAAATACCAGCCAGGCTAATACCGTGGTGGTTATAAAAATCACGGTCTTCTACGGCGATTGTTGCTTTCTTGACGTAGTCGCTAATCTGGTTGCCATCGACCACGAGCTTGTAGTCGCCGTTACCTTTATCCTCCCAGAGGAGCTGGCCACTACGGTCGAGATATTTGGTAACAGTAGTCTGGACGCGCTTGTCTATCTCGCCTGGGCGAATTGCATCGAGGTCTTTGCGATAGTAAGTGAAAAGCCCAGCGATAATAAGGGCGAGCACAAGGAAAAACCCGCCAACTACCTTGAGAATGGCATAAGCCCCACGCTTGCTAAATAAGAATTGTGCCACACGGCGTGGGTGCAAGCGATAGAGTAGCCGTTTGAGAGGCTGCTTGGGTAGGCTTGCCAAGTACTCCGCTCTGCGGCGGGCTTCGGCGTCTTTTTTGGTGCGGCGCTTGGCTGCAAGGTTGGAGTAGACGCTAACTCGATGTGATAAATTATTTTTAACCACGATCTCTTATTTCCTCTAACACGCAATATTCCTCTGCATTATAGCATTATGTAGGTGGGTAGGGCTAGTCTTTTCCTGCGGCGCAGCCCCACTACTTCACGCTGTTTCGTGCTAAAATAAATAGCAATACACGAGCATAAGAAAGAGCAAGAGTGGAGGACACATGACCTTAGCAGAAGAATTAACCTGGCGCGGATTTATCAATCAAACGACGTTTGCCAATGTTAATGACATCAATGAGCCGCGCACTTTCTACATTGGCGTTGACCCGAGTGCACCGAGCATGACGATTGGCAACTTGGCTGTCATGATGCTATGCCGGCACTTCATCGACCATGGACACACGCCACTGTTGCTTGTGGGAGGTGCAACCGGGATGATTGGTGACCCAGATGGCAAAAAGCAAGAGCGTGATCTCCGCAATGCCGAAACGGTAGCACGTAGTGTTGAGGGCTTGACGGCGCAATTTCGACAGATATTTCGCGGCCAGGATTTTGCGGTAGTCAATAATGCCGATTGGTTTGCACGTGTTAATTATGTCGATTTTTTGCACCAGATCGGTAAGCATGTGAGTATGACGCAGCTACTCGACCGCGATTTTGTGCAGCAACGGATCGGCGAAGGCGGGGCAGGCATTAGCTATGGTGAATTTAGTTATGCATTGATTCAAGGCTATGACTTCTTGTATCTGTATCGCGAGAAGGGCGCGACGCTGCAATTGGCTGGTGCCGACCAATGGGGTAATAGCGTGACAGGCGTGTCGCTCATTCGTAAGCTCGAGGGCGGTGAAGCTCATGTCTTGACGGCACCGCTCGTGATTAATAAGCAGACAGGAGTGAAATTCGGCAAGTCGGAAGGTGGTGCAGTTTGGCTTGACCCAGCGCTGACGAGTCCATACAAATTCTACCAATTTTGGCTCAACTGCGATGACGAGACGAGCGAAGACTTGATCAAGATCTACACGTTGCTTGATCAAGCAACTATCGAAACATTGATCGACACCCACCGCGCTAACTCTGGCGCGCGCACCCTACAAAAGGCTCTCGCACGAGAAGTAACCGATATCGTCCACGGCCATGAGCGCCGCGAGAGTGTGGAGCGAGTAACCAGTGTGCTCTTTGGCGACAATGATCTATCGACACTGCGCGAGGAAGATCTTGATGCGCTGGCTGACGAGATCCCAACCGTCTCACCTCAATCAGTGGTGACCGCTCTGGTGGAGGCTGAGGTCTGCGCTAGCAATGGCGAAGCACGCCGCCTCATCAAAAACAATGCCATTAGCCTTGATGGTGCAAAAATCACCAGTGATCAACCAGCGACGAGTTCAAGCTTGATCAAAAAGGGCAAGAATAGCTTCGTGCTTGTGCGATAGACGGGTGTTCTCGATGGCTACGCTCGGCAGAATGGTAGCAACCGATCATTCGATTATGTATTTGCCATATTTTATGGTATGATAATGGCACATTAATTAGCTACAAGAGGAGAATTTGTCATGAAAAAATTGATTGCATTTGACCTAGACGATACGCTAGCAGTAACGAAGTCGCCCGTGAGCGACCGAATGGCGGCTTTGCTGGGGCGCTTGCTGGAGAAGTATGATGTGTGTGTTATCACTGGTGGAGACTTCAAGCAGATCCAAAAGCAGGTGACCAGCCGCCTTGATGTATCGCCCGAGCTGCTGGGCAAGTTTCACGCTATGCCGACGTGTGGTACACGCTATTATCGTTTCGACCCACAGGCGAGTGAGTGGCAGCTGCAGTATGCCGAGGACTTGACGGATGAGCAAAAGGCGCAAATCGTGAGTGTGCTTGAGTCGACTGCACGGGAGATGGGGATCTGGTGTGAGCACCCAGCAGGTGAGATTATCGAGGATCGTCAGAGCCAGATTACTATATCTGCCTTGGGACAGCAGGCCACTCCAGAGGAAAAATACGCGTGGGCAGAGAAATACAAGGATATCCGGCCAATTTACCGCGATAAAGTAGCGGCACAGTTGCCTGGTCTCGAAGTGCGGATTGGTGGCACTACCAGCACCGACATTACCCGTCCTGGCATTGACAAAGCCTATGGTATGAAGAAGCTGCTTGAAGCTAATGGGCTAGAAAAAAGCGAAGTCCTCTTCTTTGGTGATAAGATCGAAGAAGGGGGTAACGACTACCCAGTCCGCGCGATGGGTATCGACAGCATTGCCGTCAATGGCTGGGAAACAACCGCCTATGCTCTAGATGGGGTCTTGGGCGTAACGGAGTAAAAACCTTTACTTTCATACACTGACCAAAAGAGCGAAAACTTGCAGTATATAAAAAATACTCACCTAGCAGGGTGAGTATTTTTATAGTGAATAACGAATAAACTAAAGTTACTCTTTACTGAGCTTTTTATAACAAAACCGCGCAAGTTCTGGCGTAATGGTGTCGTATGTCTTGCCGGCGAGCAGACCTCCAGCAATGAAGTTCTCCTGTGTAACGTCGGCAAGGGCGATGCTCGGTGGGATAAAGTTGTCCTTTTCGTCTTCTGTGTTAAACTCAAAATCTATCAGCACAAGCCCAGCCAGATCCTCGATAAACACGTCAATTTCAGCGAGTATGTCATCGATCACGACGCGGTAGCGGTCCTTTGCAACGCGCTTTGCACTGCAACGTGAGAGTGCTGCGAATTCTTCCTCCGTCAAAGGGATGGTTTGCTCAATGTGCTCGGACGCATCACCTGCTGCAACAGGGGTCTTCTTGGTGATTTCATATGTTTTGCCGTTTTGTCTGAGCCGAAGGTGAGAATGCGCTGGCGTGTCTGGGATATAAATATCAACAATGCGAGTTGGCTCGGTTGTTTTGATTTCTTGCGGCAGCTCTTTTGCGAGGAATGTGCGCTCTCGTTCTATCTGTTGGCTCATTGCTTCTCCTTTACTATATCAATAAGTTTAGGTTATTATCTTGCTTGTTTCGTCTGTTGGGGCTATCAAGCATTTATTGCGCTCAATAGATTTTATTCTTAGTGTAAAATTATATTTGAGAAATAGAACACTTCTATAGAATTCCTGAGGAAGGATGCAAAAAAGAAAGCTCCATGCCGCAAATTATAAAAAAGTGCCGCAAGAAACGGCAACAAAACAAACCCATGATAGTTGGTGCGGATGAAAGGATTTGAACCTTCACGCCACGAGGGCACATGCTCCTAAGGCATGCGTGTCTACCAATTCCACCACATCCGCATAGCAAGGTTATTATACCAAATGAGCTGGTGTATCTGCAACCTTAGCTGCGTCCATCAGCTCGGCGGAAAAAGGTGAGGTGTGCGTTTCCATAACTACGATTGTCCACCACAACAATGTCGTTTGCTAATTTTGGCCCCTCACCTATTCCTGTATGTGATAATACCATAAATCCGCCTGGTTTGAGAAGGGTAAAAAGTCGGCTAACTGTTGTTAGCTGGAGATCGTGGTAAGGCGGGTCGGCAAAGATGATATCGAAGGCTCTATCATGGTAAGTACCAAGCCATGGGCCGACGCCAGCCTTGATTGCAGTAGCAGATGAATCAGCACCAAGCGCTGCGATATTCTTACAGAGGATGGTGAAGGCGAGGCGGTCACGCTCGACAAACACTGCCTGGCGAGCTCCACGGCTCAACGCCTCTAGACCAACGGCACCAGTACCAGCAAAGACATCGAGGACGCGGGTATCCTGCACTGCATCGCCAAGCGAATTAAACAGCGCATTGCGCACTCGCTCGCCCATTGGATGGGTACGGCGATTATCTGGTGCATCGAGCCAACGCCCGCCATAGCGTCCAGCAATGACTCGGACTTTCATAATGGATAAGCCTCACATAGTGCACTGTACCACGCGAAGGTAACAGTGCGAACAATCTCTGGGATGAGTTCATTGCGCGTCTGCAAGGCTAAGCCCGTCGTCCAGCCATTACGCCAAAACGTATGATACATATCAAGTGCATACACCCGCTGCACTGCTCGCAAAAAGACCGCCTCTAGGCCAAGTTGCTCTGCCTCAGCTACCCACTCGGGCGATGGGCAGGTGTCTGCAAAACGGGCAGTGCGCATTGAGGCGGCCACGCCAAGCTCGAAGAGAATATGCGTTGCAAAGACGCCTTTCGCTCCCCAGTATTCCCAGTTTTTGTTGATGGTGTCGAGCCCCGTCGTCCCGTGAATGAAGTTCTTATCTAAGACGGTAAGGCGCTCCTCTTTGGGGCGACCCCAGAGTTCCTCGATTTTATCACTCAGTGGATAGTGATGAGCTGGCGTGAGGCCATCGACGATAGCGTGCGACATCCACGCTGCCTCAAAGGCGGCACGCACTGTGTTGTTTTGGCGTAGTGCTTGAACAAGATTGTAATGATGATCGAGAATCATAACGACGAGATCGCGGTCGTCTGGCTTGGTAGGGTCGATGTAGTGCCAGGGTTCATCGACGCTAGGGCTTTTGCGTTTGATACCGTCGGGACCATTATTGCCCTCGAAATGGAGAATGTCGCGCGAGCTTGGGAAGTGAAGAATGGCGACATGGTGGCTGCACATCTGGCCAAGGTCGCGCCGTGCGATCTGGTCGATCCGCTGATGAACACCAACCAAGTGCCCCGACTGGTCTCGAAAGGTTGTTCCACTGTACATATCTCATATAGTATAGCAGATTTTGGCGTGGCTGAATCGTTACTATGGATGTGTTTTGTTGAGATTTTCGAGCCCTGCAGGACTAAATGGGCGAGAATGGAGAGAATGAAAAAAGGTAGAATTAAAAATAGGTAAGATTACCTCAGCCTAATTAAGTGTCGTGAGTCGTTGATTGCGTTGCACGGCTGCCTGGAGCTCCGGGTAGTGTTCGAGTGAATCACCACTCGCGATAAAGGCTTGCGCTGCTTTTTGGGCGCGGGCGATTGCCTTGCTGTCGGCTAGGCTCGCAATGCGCAGATTGAGTGCGCCATGCTGAGCTTTGCCGTAAATTTCGCCCGGGCCGCGGAGCTGCATGTCGACTTCTGCTAAGTGAAAGCCGTCGCTAGAAGCCTCCACCTCGCGCAGACGCTGGCTCGGCCTACTATGGTTATTAAGCAAAAGATAGCAATAGCTCTGGCGCGTGCCACGTCCCACTCGGCCACGCAGCTGGTGGAGCTGGGCAAGGCCAAATCGCTCGGCATCCTCGATCATCATCACTGTCGCATTTGGCACATCAACACCAACTTCTACCACTGTGGTGCTCACGAGAATATCATATACATGCTGATGAAATTCTTGCATCACCCGTTCTTTGTCAGCAGGCTTCATCTTGCCGTGAAGCAAGCCAATTCGCCATCGGCCTAAGGTGCTACTCTTGAGGTGGCGTACAGTTGTCTCAACACTGCGTGCGTCATTGTCGGGATTGTCGTCGATGAGGCTGCAGACAACATAGGCTTGGCTGCCAGCCTCGAGTTCCTCCGTGACGCGTTGGTATAGGGCTGGGCGCGAGGCGGGAGAAATAATCTTGGTGATGATCGGCTGGCGACCGGCAGGGCGCTGGCTAATGATGCTAATATCGAGCTCGCCATAGACGGTCAGGGCAAGGCTGCGGGGGATCGGTGTCGCTGTCATAGCAAGTAGGTGTGGCATATGGCCGGATTTATCAAGTAGCTTCTGGCGCTGCGTCACGCCAAAACGGTGCTGCTCGTCGATTACCACAAAGCCAAGCCGTACAAAATTCACCGAGTCTTGGATGAGTGCGTGTGTCCCCACTACGACATCTACCTCGCCGCGTGCAATTCGCTGCACAAGCTCACTACGCGTAGCACCGGTCACACTGCCAGTCAGCAGCCCAACTTTGATGCCAAAGGGCGTAAGTAATGCATCGAGCGTGGCGGCGTGCTGACGGGCAAGAATCTCTGTTGGTGCCATCAAGGCGGTTTGGTAGCCAGCACTAGCAGCCTGACGAGCGGCCAGGCCAGCGACCACTGTTTTGCCACTACCCACGTCACCTTGGAGGAGGCGATTCATTGGTGTACTACGCTGAAAGTCTTGCAGGATATCCCAGGCTACTCGGCGTTGATCGTCTGTGAGAGTAAAGGGTAGAGCACTCACAAATGACTTCACAATAGCTTGCTCAAATGGTATGACATAGCCTTGGAGCTGAGCATGTGCCTGGCGATTGAGCTGACTAGCAAGCAGCAAGCTAAAGAGTTCCTCAAAGGCAAAGCGCTGGCGTGCTCTTGCGATACCCTCTGATGTGGTAGGGAAATGCATCGCAAGCAGCGCCTCGCTCCGGCTCATTAAGCCTTCGTGTGCAACAATGTGCGAGGGGAGTGTCTCGGGCAGCATTGTGATCAGTGGTCGCAGCTCAGTGAGTAGTTTGCGTACTAGCTGGCTCTTGAGGCCGTGCACTGCGTGGTAGATGGGCAGTAGGTTAGTGTCATGGTGGGCAAGCTCTTTGACGCGCTCGGCACTTGGATTGGTGAGTTGGTAGCGGCCATTCTTATACTCAAATTGTCCCCGAAAGTAACATTCATCCCCACTCGCAAGCTGCTGCACTCGATATGGCTGGTTAAACCACACGGCGTTGAGCTTGCCCGAGCTATCTGCCAGTACTGCTGTAGTAATGCGGAGACCACGCCGCACCGTGCGCGTGCTGATTGATTCGCAACGCGCCGTAATCGTCACATTGCCTGGTGTCAATGTTGCGATTGAGCTCGCCGCAGTAAAATCATCGTGCTTGCGCGGCAAAAACATGATGAGGTCATTGACAGTCAAGAGCCCAGCCTGAGCCAGTTGCTCAGCTGTTTTTGGCCCAACACCTTTGATTTGAGAGAGCTGTGTCGATACGTTCACATTTTTATTGTACCGCACCTGGTGTAAATGCGCTGCCCTGTGCTATAGTATAAGCAGTAAGCTAACGGGGGAAGTGTGAGTAAAATTGCAAATTATTTACGCAGTCATATTGCCGGGTCTGTTTCGACTCGGGCCGATTGGCGTGCGTCAGTCAGTGCAGATGCCGGTATTCTAGCGGCAACGCCAGAACTCGTGGTAGTGCCGCGCGTTGTGAGTGATATTCGCAAGATCACCCGTTTTGCCTGGCAAATGGCCGAGAAAGGCCACAGGATACCAGTTGTCACACGCGGCGCTGGCTGTGGTGCGCTGGGTGGCGCCGTGGGGCAGGGGATACTGCTCGATACGGCAGCTCTCGACACGATCTTTGAATATGATGGTAAATCGCAGCGGGTTCGCGTCCAGCCAGGTGTACCAGCACACAGTGTAGCAGCGGCGCTGAGTATGCATGGTGCTGGTGTTGGACCGCTGACTGGCCAGCGAGGTACAGTTGGCGGAGTCATTGCAGCTGGTGCACACGGAACACTGCTAAGCCGAGCGACCGATCCAGCCGAAGCGATTGACCAGATCGAGGTTGTGCTTGCCAATGGCGATGTCATGCAGACAGAGCGTCTCTCGCGGCGTGAGCTCAGCCAGCGCAAAGGCTTGCCTGGGTTTGAAGGTGATATCTATCGTGGTATCGATGCGATTATTACTGACAATGCAGCGCTGATCGAACAGATTAACCCCAATGACACGTCTGGTTATAGTGGTATTGCGCGGGTTAAGCAGCCCGATGGGACGTTTGACCTCGGGCCACTCTTTGTAGGGAGTGAGGGAACGCTGGGGATTATTGACGAGCTGATTCTCAAGACAGAATTCTTTAGCTTTCGCAAGACAAGGGCGGCTTTGGTATTTCGGAGTAGTAGCGATGCTCAGGCAGCGATTGATGATATTGATGCACTTCAACCAGCACAGCTCAGCTATCTCGATGCAGCGATTTTTGAGCAACTCCGCCGTGATGGCAAAAAATATGCTTTTTACGAGACGGCTGCTCAGCAATTTGCACCACAGGCAGTTTTGCTCGTGACGCTTGATGATTTTAATAACCGAACACGTGCTCGCAAGCAGGCCAAGCTTGAGCAGCTCCAATCTGCAGGCGAGACGATCGTCACTATTGTCGAAGATGACGATGATGAAGATGTGGCGGCAGGGTTTGCTGCGCTCGATCAGTATCGCTGGCCCGATGCCGCGCATATTGGTGCGCCGCGCTTGTTTGAGGGGTTTTATGTGCCGCCGCAGCGCTTCGAAGAATTTGCTCGGGCGCTCGCGCCACTTGCTCGTGCACTGCAGTTACCACTGCCCCTTGCTGGTTACCCTAGCCTGAATCTTTATGGTGTCTATCCGCGCTTCTCACTGCGCAAAGTGAGTGATAAGCAGAAGATCTTTAAGCTCTACGACGAGCTCACTAAGCTGCTTGCGCTATACGACGGCCATTTGGTGATGAGTGGTGGTGAGGGCAGGCTCAAAACTCGTTTTGTGCGCGCCGCGCAAAACCCAGACCTTACAGCTCTCTACCGGCAAATCAAGCAGCTCTTTGACCCTCACGGCATTCTTAATCCTGGGACAAAAACCACCCTACAAGCTCGCACCATCACTGCAATGCTGCGCAATGAATATACAGTGGATTGGCGATAAAACTTTGTGGAGGAAATATACTTGCTATCTGTAGCAATTGATTTCTTTTTCGTGCCTCAATAAAATAGAGGAAGAAAGAGGTTAATGAATATGAGTGTCGATCAACGTATAATATCCCATAACCCTGCCATCAACGAACCAATCTGGTCTGGATACCTTGCGGATGACGCTGCAATCGCACAGGCTGTTTCTACCGCAACACGCGCACAGCGAACATGGGAGGCGACACCGCTTGATGCGCGCAAAGACATTATCCGCGCCTTTGCTGACCAAGTGACGACACATAGCGAAGATGCTGCACGCATTATTTCGCAGGATAATGGCAAGCCACTCTGGGAAGCACGCACCGAAGTCAAATCACTTGGTAATAAAGTACAGGCGGTCTTCGACGCCTATGATCAACGGGCTCAGACAGTTACAAAACAAGTCAATGGACGCCAGTCGGTGACGCGTTATCGGCCTCACGGTGTTATGGCAGTGCTGGGGCCGTATAACTTCCCAATGAGCATGCCAAATAGCCATGTCATGCCTGCTCTTCTTGCTGGCAATACTGTGATTTTCAAACCAAGTGAGAAAGTGCCATATGCCGGTGAGTACTACGCGCAACTCTGGCAACAGGCTGGACTGCCAGATGGGGTACTTCAGGTTATTCATGGCGATGGAGAGGTAGCGCAAAAACTTATTGCACACCCTCAGGTAAACGGCATCCTTTTCATCGGTAGTCGAGCGGCTGGCGTGTCGATCGAAAAGCAGCTTGCTGGTGCACCAGACAAGATCTGCGCCCTCGAAATGGGTGGCAATAGCCCACTTGTCATCTGGGATTATGATGATGTACGCCTCGCGGTGCACATTGCGGTGCAGTCTGGCTATATTTCAAGCGGCCAACGCTGCTCATCGGCACGGCGGCTTATCGTCAATAGCGCGATTGCAGACGAATTTATTCCTGCACTTCGTCAAGCGGTTGAGAGTATCGTCGTTGGTAATCAGTTCGATACCAACCCGACGCCTTTCATGGGTCCGTTGGTCGATTATGGAGCAGTTCGCCACTTCTTTGATAAGTACCATGCCGCCGTCTCAGCTGGCACATGTTCTCGTTCCGGCTGAACCAATCCCGACGCTTGGTGACAACTTTGTTAGTCCTGGGTTGATCGATGTCACTGGTGTGCTATTACCAGATGAAGAAATCTTTGGACCACTCCTTCAAGTGTCAACAGTACAAACATTTGCCGAGGCAATTACTGAAGCGAATGCCACGCAGTTTGGCCTCGCCGCTGGCATTGTCGCTCGTGAGCGTGCGCAGTACGAAACATTTTATAACCAGACAAAGGCAGGAATCATCAACTGGAACCAGCCACTAACTGGCGCAACGACTGCTGCCCCATTTGGTGGAGCAAAAGCTAGTGGCAACTATCGCTCAGCTGGATTCCTGTCGGTTGATTACTGCTCATACCCATGCGCGTCGATTGAGGATGCGTCACCAGCAGTCCCAACGACGTTGCCGGCTGGGGTGGTGTATTAAATAACTAAAGTGAGTTGACATAGATAGTAAATGGTGTATGATAATGCCATGAAACAATCCTATCCTCTAGCACAACTGCGAAGTATCCTGCTCTATCTGTCAATCAGCTTACTAACATTGTGCGCGCTTCTCGGGATTCTTGCAGTACTATCACAAGAAATTGATTGGCGAATCCTATTCACGACGTTTTGCGCCGCAATCGCATCATTAATTGCTATGAGCAATATATCGCGACTTACGGATAACCGAATAGTTATAAAAATTCTATCCGTTATGTCGATCATCCTCAATGCTCAGTGGTTTACTGGTATGTTTGTTATCCAGTGGAATCTCTATCGGTTTCTTAGTTTTTGTCGCCCCTCTGTCAGTACGGGGAGTCGATATAATAGACATTATAGCGACTATAGCAACTATGACTACGAAGGTCATGTTCAGACACAAATATGCAGCGACTTCCTCTCGATTACGACGAAGCTTACGCTCACAGCATTAATTATTGCACTGCTCATTACACTTAGCGTAAAGACCTTGTCATACGCCAACAAAAACTCTTTCATCATAGGAATGAAAATGATGACGGTTACTTGCGCCAGTCTTTTAAGTATGGCATGCTTGAGTATGGTATGGTTTAATGTGCGAGATACATCAAGTACGCTACGTTTTTTGGTAGTTTTTGGTATACTTACTGTATTTGGTTTAATAGTAACGCCTATTTTGGTACATCTAGAGAAGGTACAGCGCTACCTCCAACCTGCACAACCAAATACACTAGTACAGAATGAGCAGCAGCTTCGGTACGAGATTGAACGCCAAGTGCGAGCACAAATTGCTGCCGAACAGCAAACAGCAAAAGCGGAGGAACAAGCTCAAGTACCTCCCACAGCTTCGAATGAAGATGGTGCAATGCATGATGTGCAGCCTGATTGATGAATTAACAATGGGTGATTATGCTCCCGATAATGATGGGTGGCGCTGAATGCAAGAGGTGATGGGTGTTGCAGATTGACGGCGACTCAATAATTCCCTATGATCAGACCATGCAAACAATTCGCCATAAATACCTGACTGTCATTCTCCTATCCCTTGCATTAGCGATACTATCGCTTGTCAGTAACATATACTTCCCACAAGAAATGGAAGGGCAGTGGCAGCTATACTCTTGTATCCGCAAGATATTTAGTAAGTTATTTAATGCAGGTGTCGTCTGGGCGGCGTTGCCATTCTTGGCAGGGTGGAGGTCTCAAGGCTTGGTAAAAGCGGCGATCAGTGGCGCTGCCATTGCAGAGCTTACACTGCTACTGCATTACGGTATTGGCTATCTTATTGGGGTGTATGGCTCCACAATATTCATGACGAATTCATTTTGGTTCATTGCTGCTCTTGTACTATGTGCACCACTAGGGGTATGCGGCTGGATTGCAGCTTTGCCAAAAAAGTCATCGCGTATATTTTGGTTCATCCTGCCAATAGGGGCAATTCTCGAGCCTATTGTGACTCGAAAACTAATACCATACTCGATAGTGCGGCCATGGCCTGAAGTATATTCAGATTACATTAGCGGTGCAGTGCTGTTGCTTGTTGGTATCGTTGGTATAATTCTTGTGAGATCGAAGCAGGAAAGTAATGATCAAAGATAAAGGCTAGAGTACTTATGGCTGTTTTATGTTTCCTGATGGGGGATATATACAGCCTGGTGATGGCACGGTTGGGTCAACAAAAACAGAGTAAGCACTCACAACCCTCTTTTTAGGTTGAATGGCTTTCCTAAATTCTCCATAAAATGACGAGAGTTTAAAGACCGCCAGCAGCACAGCGGCGCATCTCGTTCATCCGTAGGAATCACGCATATAAAGCTCGTAGAAGTATCCGATAAGTGTGGCGGAGAAAGCGGATGTTGCAAGCGCATTCCAGGGTATTTTATGTAACCATCGCAAAACAATGGAAGAATCATTTTGCGGAATAGTAGAAAACCACGCATCTAGGACAAATAACAATACAGTGAATAGTAAGAGAAGTAAAAATACATACTTTAGCTCTAGCTTATGTACTTTGCGCCGGAGGGTGTCTGTAGTCTCATTCACGGTACTGTTCCCAAACTTTCAGCCACGAACTCGTCAGCTTACCCTGTAGCGCAGCACATCAGTACGATAGTATAATTCCACATCCGACCAAATAACCACGCTACCGTCCTTGCGCAAACTCAAGAGACTGTAGTCATCAGCCAATTCCGTTAAGCCCTTCATCACATCATCGTAAGAACAGCGTGTAAGCGCAGCCAGCTCGCGCACCGACATGCCAGGCCTCACGAATTTTGCGATATAAAAGGCAAGTGGGCTAACAACTGAGTAGCGAGGAAAACTGTTAAGCAAGAAGTCAAGTCTGTCTTGCATGTCCTGAGATGGAGGAACACCGTCAACTGATAACTGCTTTATATTCTGACTAAGAATCGCTTTTTCCGCATTCTTCACTCCCTGTCTACCTAACCTCACAAGTTCGAATAAACCTTCATCACCAACCTTCCGATAGATAAGCGAGGCGGCCCTCGTGAAATCCAGATATTGATCCCAGAGCGGATGAGATTCACCTCCCAGTCTATTGTAAATGAACAGATTCTGCGTCATATCTGCTCCAAGAATCTGCGTAGCTATACAGTAAGCTCCTAGAACTTCGGCAATGCCTTCTTCAAGACCGTGCGCAATCAGGTCTGGGCTTAAAGTTCCGAGCGCGATATGAACAATTTCATGGCACGCTAGGTATTCGGAGTAGAATGGACGAAGATACCGTTCGAGGAAGTAAACTCCTTGAGGAATACCATACGCATCATAGTCACCGCTGTCGGCCACCATAACGGCATACTCGCGATCTTCGTACGGCGATGGGAATATATCGACGATATGAACTGCAGTGTGTTCGCCAATCGATATATTGTGCTTCGCGAGTATAGTTTTTGCCTCTTCGAAAGTTTGAGCTAAACATGCTCTAATATCCTTTCGTCGATCGATTTCAGCAGCAATGGAGCTATCGAGGATGCAGTGCTTCACGCGCTGTAGCTCCTCATCAATCAGTAGCTCTAAAACCGTGCTCTCAGAGATATTGTCGCGCCTGATAATCTGGACATGAGCCTGATCGATTGCTACAGCAACGTCATGCGCAGAATATGGTAATTCTCGAGCATCAAATGGCAGCAACTGCATAAATGGACGAAGGTCGCTAAAACGCCCTCTGATGTGATAGAGAGCCGCGAGAATATAGTCGTAACCATTCATATTTTTTCTTTCCTATCATAGTTTAGTTTATGTGCGGTGGCCTGGCAAGGGCCCTTGCTTATTTTAAGACTAAAAGGCCCCTGCCAGGTTAGGTGGGGTTAGCTAGCCGCCACCACCGCCACCACCGCCGAAGTCCGCCAGCACCTCACCCAGGCCCTTGACCTCCTCGAGGACTGCCACCGCCTCTACCAGGCTGCCCCACCGCACCTGCGCAAGCTGCTCAACCAAGTCTTCTTCGACCGGGTCTTGGTCAACCCGCTAGTCGATGAAGACGGTCGGGTCATCTTGCCTAGCACAGGCGATGGCGCGACCGACGGTGGCAAGCAGCCGGGCAAGGACGTGGGCGCACACGATGAACAGCACAGCGACAGCGCTGGAGAAGAAGGACTCGGCGATGCCAGCGGGGGAGGGGCTGCTGATGCTGACGCGCCAGCCCCGGTTCCTCACTCCATCCACCTCGCCGACACCGGCTCCGGCACTCGCCTCAGCGCCCTGCTCACCCCACCCTTCGACCAGCTAACCAGCCCCAGGCTGCACGCCGCCGCTCACACGCACTACCTGCAGCACCTGGCTCAGCCCGACAAGCCGACCACACCGCCCACCGCTGACGCCGCGCCCACGAGCTCCACAACACGAACAACGCCCACCCCGGTGGGTGAGCGTTGTTCATCATCTGGAACTGCATCCCAGACGTTTTCGACTGGGGTAGGTTTGGGTAAGAGCTTGTTGGTGCCCGAGGGGGGACTTGAACCCCCACGTCCATTAGTAGGACACTAGCACCTCAAGCTAGCGCGTCTGCCATTCCGCCACCCGGGCTTAGGATGTGGTTTCAGCCATATCGGCTGGGCACTCGCTACACTTTAAGCGAAAAACCAACAATAAGGCAAATCAGCAGGTAAAACTCCCCAAAATTCCGTTGGTGGCAAAGCTGTTACTGTTAATAATGATGACAGTGCACCCATCAGAATCACAACCAAAACCACTCAGGCGGGGGATAGCCTGGCGATGGTTCGCCCCAGACCAACCACCCACCACCGACCACAGCCTCCGCCCCGACACGTGGGATGGTGGTAGGCGGGTGGCGAGCAACATGCTGTTGGCATACCCCGGGGCGGTGACATGGCAGGTCATCATGCAGGGTGTGGGGTCGGGCATGAGCGCCGTCGTCACAATCGTCGTGGGCCGCGTTATCGACGCCACGTTCGGCACGGGCCATGTCGCGGAAATCCTCCTGTCGCTGGGGTTATTGTGCGCATTGATGTTTCTTTGCATTGCGGGCGCAACCATCTCAATGGGCATGAGCCAAGTGGGGATCGCCCGGGTGGTGCACAACACTCGGCTCTTCCTCACCGGCAGGCTGCTGCGCAGCCGAGACATTCGACACAGCCCGGGCACGATCTTAAGCACCGTCGACACAGACACGAAAACCTGCGCCGACGTGCGGGAAATCACCGCATTCCCCGTCAGGATGACCGGCTATCTCATCGGTGCGACCTTCGGTATCGCCCCCATATCCCTGATGATCGCCCTGCTGCTGCCCGTGGGTGCGCTGTTGACCGCCGGTGCCGCGGCACTCACCGCGAGGCCCATCACCAGGGTGTCTGCGGCCCGCCGCCAGGTAGAGGCCGGGCTTGCTAGTCTTGCTACTGACGTCGCCCAAGGCTCTCGCGTGGTTAAAGGTCTGGGGGCGGTAGAAATCACCCAGCACCGGTTCGACGCCACCAGCGACACGGTTCTCGATGCCATGGAGCGGGACATGCGGGTGTCCATCGGCATGGATTTCCTCCGCCAGCTCGTGCCCACCTTCCTGGTCATTCTCACCATCAGCTATGCCGCCTGGCTCGCCCACCTGGGGGAGATTACCCCGGGCGAATTGGTGTCCATCTCCATGATCGCCGGCCCGGCGCTCCAGGCGTTGGGTATGTCCATGGGCATGTTATCGAGCACCTGGGCGCGCGCCATCGCCGCCGGCGACCGCATCAGCGATCTCATTGACGCCACGGCGGCGGACTCCGAGCAGTCGGGGGACGACACGAGGGAGCGTCGCAAAGCGGAGGAACTCCTCGCCGCCTTGGAGCCGGGGCTGCACGTGTGGCAACCCACCGAGGATAATTACCGCGACTATCATCTGCTCGCTGGGCTCGACGAGGTTCTCGCCACCCCGCATCTCGTGAGTGTGTTCGAAGGAACCCTTACCGAGAATATTAATCCCACCGGGGATATCCCTCATGAACAGGTGATAGCAGCCCTTGACGCTGCCGCCTGCGCCGACATTATCGAACGTTTGGGCGGGTATGGTCCGGGTGGGGAGTTGCCCACCACGCCGCTCGGCGAGGCCGGCCTCAACCTGTCCGGTGGGCAGCGGCAACGCGTCGCCCTGGCCCGGGCTCTCGCCCGTAACCCCCGCGTGCTCCTGTTCGATGAACCCACCACCGGCCTGGACGCGGTCACCCTCGACGCCGTGGTGCAGGCCATAAAACAGTTGCGCGCTACCAGCATCAC